>Ga0099364_10008221_pt1 | contig 14721 bp, 14 predicted proteins | sample TergutTh196P3_FD_73070 | JGI IMG/M metagenome (GOLD analysis project Ga0099364, IMG submission 73070) | Microcerotermes parvus P3 segment gut microbial communities from Pointe-Noire, Republic of the Congo - Th196 P3 | ecosystem: Host-associated > Arthropoda: Insects > Digestive system > Gut ... | reverse complement strand
ACGAGGTAAAAAATCTTGGCGGCCTGGCGGTTGTAGTACGGGGCTGGCAGGAGTTAGATAATATTTTAAGACAGGAAGGATACGATGATTGTCCACTGTTTGGAGGGAAACATGATACTGAATAAAAATCATTTTACGGCGATAAAATCAGCCGCAGAGAGGATCGGCGACTACGGGAAAATAACCCTTGTAGTCAGTGATAGAACTGTTGACATCATAACTGAACAGAGAGCCAGAATTCAGGATGGCTACCGTGATGACCTGGGGCTTAATCAAAAACCTGAAAACAGGAGGGCATAATGTCTGCCGAAGATGCCGGTGCGATTACTGCTGAAATACGCTTGAAACTCGATCAGATGGATAAAGACGCATTAGCAGCGCAAAAAAGAATAGACGAGTTTGCCAAGAAGCTTGCGTCTCAGGGAAAAACAGCCGGGCGCGGTTTTGCTGGCGGCATGAAGCAAGGATTTGATAATGTTGATGCAAATGCGGCCAGATTAGGGCGAAGTATTGGAAGAAGCCTTGCTCCACAGATGCTTCTGCTACAGGCAGGAATAAAACTTGTAATGGGTATAGGCAGCGCGTTCAAAGATGCTTTTATGTCTAATGAAAAATTCGCAGAAAGCATTAATACACTTAAATCATCGCTTGGGCAAAGCTTTACCGCTGCAACCCGCCCGGTAACAGATTTTTTTGCAAACCTGATTGAAAGGGCTGCAAGAAGCGTAAGGCAAACCAAGGAAGTTGAGGCGGCATTAAGAAGACTAAGGGAAGAAAATTTTACAGTCGCAGACAAGGGTTTTGCTACAGCTTTAGAGCTGGCAGCTAATGATTTTGTTGCATTAAATGATGCTTATGAAATTGCAAAGAGGCAATATAATTCCGCTTTAAGTACTTTTCTTGATCACTACCAGATTTTGAAAGACATGGATAGGGAAACTTATGAATCTGAGTTGCGTTGGGTATTTGCATTTGATAAAGTTCCTAAAGCAGTTCTAATAGCGATGATTGAAAGATCGGATAAATCAACTGACAGCGAAAAGCAAGAGTGAAAAAAGCAGTATTTCCAAATGCCTGTATTTTGCTGAGAAGACTCTTTAGAGCTTTTCACTACATACATGATAACTTTACACCAGTTTAGCAATAAAATCGCTTATAGGGGTTTTCTCGTTCATTCTGAGGCATTTTAGAGAAAGTCTCATAGGTGTTTTTTTCAGTGCATTTCAAAATAAAAATAATTAAAAAAGTGGTGGTTATTTATTCACAAGTTATCCACAAGTCTATAAACAAGCCTTATTACCATTACTTTTACATTTATACTTATACCTACTTTTATACTTAGGGTTGTTTTTGGTTGTTTGGGGCATAAAAAAAGCCCCGTACACCTCTTGACAGCAAGTAACTTATAAGTTACAATTAAATCATGGGTGAAAAACTGGATAATATCCGGGAAACAGATGAGTATAAAGAATGGTTTGCGGGTCTTCGAGATGAGCGAGCGAAAAGCCGTATTGACATGAGGGTCAAGCGGCTTGCCGGCGGGAACCCGGGTTATCATCGTTTCCTTGGGGATATTTCAGAAATGAAAATTGATTACGGTCCCGGTTACCGTGTTTATTACAAAGACACTGGAAAAATTATTTATGTCTTGTTATGCGGCGGGGATAAATCCACCCAGAGCAAGGATATTGAAACGGCAAGGGAGCTTGCCCGGAATTTGGAGGGTATATTATGAAACCGGTAAAAACTACAGTATGGGATATGGCAGACCATATCAATTCAAAAGAAGACGTGCTTAATTATCTTGAAGCCGCTCTTGAAGAGAACGATCCCGATTTTCTTTTAGAAGTAATTGGCGATATTGCCAGATCTAAAGGCATGGCACAAATAGCTAAAGACTTAAACCTTGCCAGAGAAAGTTTATACCGTTCACTTTCCCATGATGGCAACCCTTCTTTTAAAACCGTGTTCAAGCTGTTTGATATTCTTGGCTTGCGGGTAAGACTGGAACTAAAGGCGGCATAAGACCGATCAAGCAAATTCGGATATTCTGTTTTACTAAGGGTTTCTGAATTTCTTTATTGTTGAATTTCTTTATTTGACATTATCCCTGTCCCGTGATATATATTAGCCTTATGGCAAGCCCAAAGTGGAATTACAAAGCGATCATGGCAAAGGTTGTTGCTCAGGCTTACAAAGATATTATCGAACCTAATCCCAGTACCGAGAGAAAAGACATCTACAGTGCGATGCAGTTTATTCTTGGCGAAACCTGCCAGTATTACTGTTCCATAACAGGCAAGGACTACAACCGGCTGAGAGAAATTACCGTTGAAACATACCGGCGTAAATTCCCTTACATGAATCTTTCAAACTTAAGACATCTTAAAACACGGCCCCAGATGCACGAGGATTTACTACAGCGGTTCCGCAACCGCTTCTTTGTGAAATACACATTCAAATTTTCCAGTTTCCCAGAGATTAAAGTATGAGAAAAATAATGAGAAAAAATCCTTAACAACCGTTAATTTTCGTTGACACAGTTCTGAAATAGTGTTAATAATCATTGAAGAAAGTTAATAAGAATTAATGCTTTGGGCGTTCTTGTAATCATGAGGTCTCCGGTTCAATTCCGGAAGACGGCTTAGCCGCCGAATGGCGGCGATGTAATCCATACCTTACCGACTCGCCGACCGAAAGGAGGCCTGACGGTTTAGTCGCCGAATCGCAATTTACGTTCTGCATTAAAAACATTAGCAGAGAAAATCCAGCCAAAAGTATTTTAGTATGGATTTTGGTTGGAGTAAATAAATGGCAAAAAAAGATATACCAGCAATTTTGTGGCAATGCCCCAAATGCGGACGTTATTTCAAAAAAACAAACCAGAGCCATTACTGCAATGATAAACCAGAGTCAATTGACCAGTATATCGCCGCGCAGCCGGAAGATGTTCAACCCATTTTAATCAAAATCCGCAAGACTATACAAAAAGCCGCCCCAAAAGCCATTGAAAAAATATCATGGAGTATGCCCACCTTTTGGCAAAGCGAAAATATAATTCATTTCGCCGCTTTCAAAAAACACATAGGCATTTACCCCGGCGATCTCAGCCATACGCCATTTGAACAAAGACTTTCTGGCTATCGAACAACAAAAGGAGCTATCCAGTTCCCTTTGAATAAACCAATAGATTATAATTTAATTTCAGAGATTACCAAATTTAGAGTGCAGACAGTGTCAGGTAAATAGTAATTTGCCTAAAAAAAATACAGTTTTCTATACCACCATTATCTTGACGTTTTTCCAAATTTTGTCTAGGATCCAGCCATGGAAGATTTTAAATGTTCTCAATGTCAAAAACCCGTACCCGATCCAGAGAAAAACCTTTGGGTCTGTGAGGCTTGCGGATGTCATACCAGACTTGGCTGGCAGCAGCGCCTGAGCATTACCGCAGATAAAGGTACTTTTAACGAGTTCGATTCGGGAATGAAATCGGGCAACCCGATTGATTTCCCCGGATATGAAGAAAAAATCAGCGAATTATCGAAAAACTGCGAAACCGGCGAGGCAGTTGTTACAGGCCACTGTACAATAAAGGGCTTTCCTGCCGTAATAGGCATTATGGACAGCCGCTTTATGATGGCCAGTATGGGCAGTGTGGTAGGAGAAAAAATCACCCGGGCAATAGAGTACGCAACAGCTAACAAAATGCCGGCCATTGTTTTTTCCGCTTCCGGCGGGGCGCGTATGCAGGAAGGAATTATCTCACTCATGCAGATGGCAAAAACCTCCGGGGCAATCGCTCGTCATACCGAGGCAGGTCAACTCTATATTTCGGTAATCACAGACCCCACCACGGGCGGCGTTACCGCATCTTTCGCCATGCTTGGAGACATTACCCTGGCAGAACCCGGCGTAACAATAGGGTTTGCCGGAAAGCGTGTTATTCAGGACACCATAGGCGCAACTTTACCGGAAAGGTTCCAGACATCGGAATTTGTCTATGAACACGGATTTGTAGATGCGGTTTATCATCGCCGCGACTTACCGGAAATGATCGCAAAAATCATCAGACTGCACGGTTATAAAGGAGGACAATAATGGCAGAAAACGCAGTTTTAAATATGCAACAAAAACTCGATCTCCTGAAAAATCTGGGACGTCCGACAATCCATGATTACATACCGCTTATTTTTAAAGACTTTATCGAGTTCCACGGAGATCGATATTTCAGTGATGATCCAGCCATCCTCGGCGGTATCTGCCTTTTGAACGACACACCAGTTACTGTTGTTTCCCAAGTGCGCGCCAAGGATATTGAGGGACTGCAAAAGATCAATTTTTCTATGCCTCACCCAGAAGGATACCGTAAAGCATTGCGCCTCGCGAAACAGGCTGAGAAATTTGGCCGTCCAGTGATCTGCTTTATCGACACCCCCGGAGCGTACTGTGGAGTCGGAGCGGAAGAGCGTGGACAGGGCGAAGCCATAGCACGTAACCTTCACGAATTTATGACACTGAAAACACCTGTAATTTCCGTTGTTCTAGGAGAGGGAGGCTCCGGCGGCGCACTGGCTCTAGGCGTATGCGATGAGCTTGCCATGCTGGAAAACGCTCTGTATTCGGTAATCTCGCCCAAAGGTTTCGCTTCTATTCTTTGGAAAGACGGATCCAGAGAAAGGGAAGCCGCTGAACTGATGAAAATAACAGCCGATGACCTTAGCCGTTTTGGTATATGTGATAAAATAATAGCGGAACCGGAAGGCGGCGCCGCGAAAGATATAGCCCTTACAGCGCAGAACATTGGATCGTGGCTTGGTGAAACCGTGGGTAAACTTTTAAAGGAAAACTTTGAAAGTCTTCCAGAAAAGCGTTATCAAAAGTTCCGCAAGATTGGAGTGTTCTCGGAATAAAAAAGGATTTTTATGAATAGCTCCGCTTTGTTTACAGATTTTTATTCCCTCACCATGGCTCAGGGGTACTGGAAGAATAACCGTGACGGCCACGCTGTGTTTGAAATGTTTTTCCGTTACCAGCCCTTTAATGGCGGATACACTATATTCGCTGGTCTTGGAACACTGCTTGAAAGGTTAATAAATTTTTCCTTTTCGGACGATGATATTTCCTGGATAAAAAGTTTGAATATTTTCGAGGACGCTTTTATCGGGTTTCTTAAAACTTTTCGTTTTAACGGTTCCCTTTGGGCAATGGATGAGGGAACCGTTGTCTTTCCCCAGGAACCCTTAATCAGGGTAGAGGGCACTCTTATTGAATGTCAGATAATCGAAGGGCTGCTCCTTAACATTATTAATTTTCAGAGTTTGATTGCCACAAAAACCTGCCGTGTCTGGCTCGCTTCCGGGAAGGGAAAGGTAATGGAGTTCGGGATGCGAAGAGCGCAAGGGCCGGATGGAGCTCTTTCCGCTTCAAGGGCTGCCTATATCGGAGGAGCGTCAGGGACAAGCAATACTCTTGCGGGAAAGATATTTGGCATTCCGGTTATGGGGACTATGGCTCATTCGTGGATAATGTCCTTTGACAGCGAGGAAGAAGCCTTTGACAATTACGCCGCCCTTTACCCGGACAGGTCAATCTTTCTTATTGATACCTACAACACTTTGAAATGCGGAATACGCGATGCCATTAAAGCCGGTGAAAAACTTGCCGTAAAGGGTAAAAATTTCGGAGTGCGCCTTGATTCGGGGGACATTCAGTACCTTTCAACCGAAGTCAGGCGGCGGCTTGATGAAGCTGGGTTTCACAAGGCTTTTATCACTGTTTCCAACGACCTGGATGAGAATATCATCGAAACCCTTGTTAAGGGAGGAGCGCCGGTAGACAGTTGGGGGGTTGGAACAAAACTGGTAACAGGATCGGGGACATCTGCCTTTACCGGAGTATACAAGCTGGCCGCCAGGCTGGAAGGGACAAATGTAATACCTGTAATGAAATTTTCCGATAACCCCGAAAAAACAACCAACCCGGGAATAAAGCAGGTTTGGCGGATATTAGATAAAAACAATGAAGCAATTGCCGATGTACTTGGTATTTATGACGATACCGATGAGCCAAAAGCGGGGGAGTGCCGCTGTTTTTGGCATCCGTCCGCCGATTACCGGCATTTTTTCCATACCCTTGAAGGAAGCGTGGAACCTCTCCTGAAAAAACGGATTGACAACGGCGCCCTTATTGGAGAACAACCTTCGTTAGCTGCAATTCAGGCATACGCCGCCGCTAACCTAGAACGCTTTGATTCTACATACAAGAGACTTTTAAACCCGCATATTTACAAAGTATCCATAACAGAAAAACTGCGCCGCCTGAAACTGGATTTGATACAAAAATATCTGGGCACAAGGATTAATATCTGAATTCGCTGTCCCCGATAAATTCCCGCAGTATACTTGTTCCCGGTACATACTGAGGCGGGATGGGTGTGAAATTTTCCAGAAAGGACAGAAGCCTTACAGCTTCGGTGTATTCAGACATATTAGGCTTTATTACACGCAAAAGCGGGTCGGCGTAGTATTTAAGAACCGAAAGCTCATAATCAAGCGCTGAGTTAAACGTAGCGTCAGCGGTATTCTGGAACGGGAAAATGTACTTGCGCTCGCCCGCCTGCACCTTGGGCCACATCCTGATTGTTCCGGCAGCCTGCATACTTCTGAATTGGGAATCCCGCACCATACGCCGCAACAGCCTGTTATCGCTGGTCGGAACACGGTTATGATCGTCAAGGTTAAGCTGTGTAAGGGCGGAAACATAAATCTTGAATTTTGTACTGCGCTCAAGGCTGTGAGTAAGAGCGTCGTTAAGCCCGTGGATACCTTCGACTATCAGTATATTCTGGCTGTCCAGCCGGATATTTTTGCCGCCAGATTTTTTACGGCTGCCGGTTTTAAAATCGTAAACCGGCAATGTAATTTCTTCCCCCCGGTAAAGCGCCAAAAGATGCTCATTAAGGAAAGGTATATCCAGGGCTTCCATACATTCATAGTCCGGCTCGCCATTTTCGTCCTTTGGAGTCCGCTCTGTTCCTCTGTAATAATCGTCAAGAGCAATCGCGATTGGTTTTAATCCCAGTACCATTAGCTCAATAGCGAGCCGTTTCGTGCTTGTGGTTTTCCCAGAACTGGAAGGGCCGGCGATAAGAACCATTTTAACGCTATCGCGCCTTTCATAGATTTGTTCCGCTATTTCCGCTATCTTACGTGCCTGATGAGCTTCTGCAATTCTTATATAGTCATGAAATGTCCTGTCTGCGATCCTGGAATTAAGTTCACCTACAACCCGTACTCCTACAATGCTTCCCCAGTTTTTATAGTCGTTATAAATCTGGAAAAGCTGAGGCTCATCCTTAAAAGGCTCAATGGTTTTTCCCTTTCCAATAGCCGGAAAGCGCAGAAGAAAACCGTCCTTGTAGGGCAAAAGCTCAAACACGCTAAGCAATCCTGTACGATCAAGAAGCGGTTGCACATAAATATCCATATAGCCCTGACACTCATTAACTTTTATACGGGGAGAACTCCGTTGTTCCAAAAGCAGCGCTGTATCTGCCTGATTGTGTTTCTTGAAAAACCATGTCGCTTCTTCGTAAGCGAGATATTTAAATGTAATAGGTAAATCCTCGTTAACCAGTTTTGTCATTTCATTGGCAAGTTTTTCAACTTCGCCGTCTTGGGCTTTTTCTCCGTCACTGAAAGTATAGTAATAACTGTTGCCAAGGGAATGTCCCACATACACGCCCCGCCCGGGGAAAATATTCCGGGCTGCGATTGCGAGGACAAAAGAAAGCGTACGACGGTAGATCATTACCCCTTCCGGGGAATCAATAAGTACCGGCTCCACACGTGCGTTTACATGGAGAGAAGTTCCAAGCGGGCGGATTTCGTTGTTTGCCTTGATCGCGGCAATTTCTTCTTTTGGGATACCGAAAGAATCAACTAAATCTGACGCCTTGGTGCCGTAGACACAGGTTACTGTTTTTTGGCTGCCGGAAAAATAAATTTGTATATTATTCATATAAGGATTATAGCATATTAACTCATTTTAAAGCTATAAATCCAGGGCGATTCCTATCTTTGAATAAAAGTCCTTTTCTGAAATTTTATCTTTTAAATAATCTGTAATAATGGAACGAATAACCGGAGGAAAGGCGTTCCAGTAACGTTCCGGCCATGCCCCCATTTCCTGGCGAAGGTTATCATCAACAGATTTATTCATGGCGCCCCTGGAAAAAGAAACAAACTGATCTATCATGGAAAGAAGTAAATTGCCGGGTAAGGCATCTTTCTTTTTGCTTTTCGCGGCCTCTGAACCGGGCAGCCATGCCTGGCAAAGTTCCTCAACCTGACTATCGGTAAGCTCCGGCGCGTGTTCCCTGATTATCCTGACAGTCATTTCCTGGATGGATTTTTTCATACTTTCTATACTGCCGCCCAACCCGGTATTAATCTTTTTGGTGATTTCCGATGCCATCCGCTGGGGATCGGGTAATTGGCCTGTAGCGTGGTATATCGTTAAATCCCGCCGCCGCCTGATAACGGCCTCGGCTATGACCTCGATAGAGTATTCATCACTGTAATTAAGAATATAATCTAAAACTTTTACCAGTTCAGAATCTGGCATTTGTCAGACTTTTTTGGTAATGTAATCGCTCTTTAAACAACGAGCGCAAATTTTTACCTTTAAAGCGGTTCCGCCTATCTGGGTTTTTACCTTTACAAGGTTGGGTTTCCAGGTTCGCCGGGTACGATTCTTGGCGTGACTTACTTTATTACCTGTGATTGTATGTTTTCCGCAGATTTCACAACTCCGTGACATATTATCCTTCCTTAAAGAAAAGCCCTTAACGGGCGTATATAGCATATTTATAACAAAAAACGGAAAAAGTGTAAAGCGCTCTATACGTTTTTTAAAGAAATTATAACCCGGAGGTCACGGAGTTTTTCAGAATATAGTCCTTTTCTCCGTGAAACTCCGTGGTTAAACAGTAAAATTACCCCCCAACCCTTATGGAATTGAACCAGGCGTTGATATAAAGCTCTAAATCCGTCCCAACATCTTCCACCAACTCGGTGTTTAGCAGATCCTCCTCGGAATACCAGAGAAAGCCGGTTTTAAGTGCGCGGGCAGGAACATTAACCGTAGACGGTTTACCAAGGGCGTCAACAAATTCGGCGTAAATTTCTGGCCGATGGATAAAATCGATGAATTTATGGGCGAGATCAATATTTCTTGCGTTTTTGAGAATAACCATACTGTCAACGTAGGACGGGCCGCCCTCATCGGGGATAAAGAAAACCGTGTCTCTTATTAACTGGGGATTATCTTCAATTTCTTCATATACTGCTTCTGGAAAGGCGTGTACTACCCAGAATTCGCCGTTGGCATAACTTTTGCCGAAAGCTTCCGAGTCAAATTTGGCCAGATTAGGTTTCCATTCATTGTTAATAAGGTCTCTGGCAGCGGCAACTTGCGCCGGGTCTGTAGAGTTAACCGAATAGCCCAGATAAGAAAGGGCGCCGCCGACTACTTCGCGTATATCGTCCAGCATAATCATACGGTTACGGAGATCCTGCCGTGCAAAAATGGACCAGCTCCGTTCATAATCGGGAACTCTGGCGGTGTTAACTATTACTCCCGCCGCGCCGTAGAAATATGGCACAGAATATTCCATATTCAGATCGTAATTTGCCGCTTGCAAAAGTTCCATATCAATATTTTTCAGATTGGGTATTTTTGAACGGTCAATTTTTTCCAGCATATCTTCACGAACCATGATTGCTACAAAATCCATCGAAGGAAAGACAAGGTCGTAACTTCCCCGCCTTGATCTACTGGCTTTGAGTTTTGCAAACATATCTTCGTTAGAAGCAAACTCGTCGTAAACAACCCTGACGTTGTGCTCTTGTTCAAACTTCTCGATGATAGAGTCCGGTGTATAATACGTCCAGTTGTAAATATACAGCCGCTCTTTTCCCAGGCCGCAGGAAACAATGACGGGCATTATCAGCGCCGCCAAAACCGCATGAAAGATAATATTCCTTCTTACTTTCATTTTCAACCTCCTCTTGATTGAAATCTTATTTTATTAAAGAGCTTTCCTTGAAAACCCAATAATACCAAAAAATAAAGACTCCTGCAAAATTTTAGTTTTGTAAGAGCTGACGCTGAAGATTATTTTGCCGCAATAGATTTTAAAAACTTCCTTAGCATAATGGACAGTATAACTGTACCCAATATCATTACTACCGAGAGGGCGCTGATAAGCGGCGTAATGCCCCCCCTGCGTGTAATAGCCGAATAAATAAAAATAGGCAGGGTAGAAGAACCCGGACCGGCGACAAAAAAAGTAATAACAAAATCCTCCAGTGAAAGCGTAATGGCAGTAAGGAAGCCGGAAATAATTCCGGGCATACATACCGGAAGCGTTATTTTAAAAAGTGTTTCCCTTTCTGTCGCGCCAAGATCATGAGCGGCTTCTATTACAGAAAAATCAAATTCATCAAGCCGCGCCATTACCATAAGGAATACAAAGGGAATATTAAAAGTTGTATGTGCGATATATATAGTAAACAATCCCAGGGGTATCCCTATTCCAGCGAAAAATATGGAAAGGGATACGCCGATAATGATTTCCGGCAGAATCATCGGCAGAAAGGAAATTGTCTGAACATAACCGCGCAGCTTGAATCTGTACCAGCTTATTCCTACAGCGCCGATAGTGCCGATTATGGTTGCTGAAACTGCGGATGTCGCTGCAATAAGCAGGCTGTTTCTTACAGCCCTCCACAGTTCCCGTGATTCAAGAAGCTGCCTGTACCAGCGCAGGGAGAACCCTGTCCAGTTTGTACTTGCTGAGCCGTTAAACGAATAAACGACAAGTACCAGCAGCGGAAGGAAGAGAAAGATAATAGTAATGGCGAAAACAGCATTGGAAAAGGAAAAACGGCGGCGGTAAGCGCGTTTTGCGTGTCTCGCTGCTTCTCCCTGCAATTTTCCTGATTTTACGGAAGTAACCTTATTGCCGATTATTGCCCTAAGATTCATAACGCCGCTCCCGCGCTGCGTTCGGCACCCTTGATCTCTATATTTCTGGAAGCATCGCGTTTTTGGATATTCATCATTAAGATTACGCCCAGTGTTGTAACCAGGGTAAGCACCATTGAAATTGCGGCAGCCCTTGGCCAGTCGCGTGACTTTGAAAGCTGGTCGGCGATTATATTCCCAAGCATGTAGGAATCCATGCCGCCCACCAGAAGCGGAACAGCATAGGCTCCAAAAATCGGAATGAATGTAAACAGAATCGCCGTAAGAATGCCGCCTCGGATATTCGGAAGCAGTATTTTGATAATTGATACCAGTTGGTTCGCTCCAAGATCACGAGCGGCTTCCAATAGGGAAAAATCGAATTTGTCAATTGTAGAAAACAGAGGCAAAATTGCGTAGGGCAGGTACATATAAACAAGCACCAGTATCACGGCATTCTGGTTATACAGAAAATGAATATAATCGTTGATTAATCCGATACGGAGCAGGAACACATTCAGGAAGCCGTTGTTTCCCAGAATATGCATCCACGCGAAAACCCTGATAAGAAAATTTGTCCAGAACGGAATGATAATGAGCAGAAGAAAAAATGTCTGATACCTGCTTCTTGCTATACAATAACCGCAGGGCAGCGCTATTAAAATTGTAATAATTGTCGCAATGACCGAAGTGATAACCGTGCGCAGCATTATGTTGAGAAATATGGGTTCTCTCAGGTAATGGTAGGCATCCAGTGAAAATTCCCATACCACGCCGCCGTACAAACCCTTTTTTAAAAAACTGTATATTACGATAATAACTATCGGCGCAAGGAAAAAGACACTAAACCAGATTGCCATAGGAGAAGAATAAAGCGGGCCGTAATTTTTCCGGGTACTGCGTCCGGTAGCAGCTAACGCCGCTTTCAATTTTTTACCTCGACAATGTACCCGTCATGGGCGCTCCATGAAAGGTAGACCGAATCCTGCCAGCGGATATCCGGCCCTTCGTCGTAATACTTTGCGTGTTGTTTTATCGCCTTGATAATGGCCTTTTCCGCTGTCTGCACATAAAATTTTGTCTGGAACCCGGAATAAATCGGTTCGTCTACTATACCCTGAAGAAGATTTATATCTTCCCGTTTGGTAGCGGGTTTTTCTTTACTTATAACAATTTTTTCCGGTCTGATTGTAAAGCTGACCACTTGCCCGGATCGTACTTCATCTACAGTGGTTACCTTTATTAATCCTATTTCAGGAATTTCCAGTTCCGCCATATATTCCTGGAAGCCCTGGACTTCGATTTTTTCGGATTTTACCACAATTGCGTCAAACAGATTAGTCTCGCCGATAAATCTTGCGACAAAATCGGTTGCCGGGCTTTCGTAAATATCATGAGGGGTGCCGATTTGTAAGACATCTCCCTGATCCATAACTGCTATACGGTCGGAGACGGAAAGAGCTTCCTGTTGATCATGCGTAACATAGATAAATGTTATGCCAATTTTGTCATGGATTGTATCAAGCTCTATAAGCATATGCTGGCGCAGTTTAGCGTCAAGGGCGGAAAGCGGTTCATCCAGCAGCAGTACCCTTGGTTCGTTAATAAGGGCGCGGGCAATGGCGACACGCTGTTTCTGCCCGCCCGAAAGCTGGTTGGGCTTTTTGTGGGCGTGCCCTTCGAGCTGTACCAGATGCAGATATTCGCTAACCTTGCTTCTTACCAGGGCGGACGGCGACTTTTTGAGCCTTAGCGAAAAGGCGACATTTTCAAAAATCGTAAGGTGGGGAAAAAGAGCGTAACTTTGAAATACAGTATTGGCGGGACGCCGGTTTGGAGGCTGGGAGAGAACATCGTTTCCATCGAAAGTAAGTTTTCCGCTGTCCGGGTATTCAAAACCGGCAATAATCCTTAATAGAGTGGTCTTGCCGCACCCCGATGGCCCCAGCAGGGAATAGAATTCACCCTTCTTGATTTCCAGGCTCACATTATTGAGCGCCAAAAAATCACCGAAGGATTTACTGATACCTCCGATGACAACATCGCTTCCTATCAATTTCTTTCTTTCTGCCTCCTTTTAGGAGCAATGCCGCCGGGCTTCACGGCGCGACACCTTCCCATGCCGTCCAGATTTTTCGTCTAATAAGTACAATGGTGATTTTTACGGGTTTTGTCAACTAGTTTTGAAACTAGTTTTGAAATACTGTGTCAAAAAAATATCTGCCTTAAATTCGGAATTGGTGACTGTCACCACCGCGTGACCTATTCCTTTCACTTGCGCCGTGACTGCCAATCGTGTATGATGATAACGGAGTTTGGTTTATGCCTAAATTTTTCAATATAGCCGGGCCGTGTGTTCCGGGGAAACACTATATGCTCGATCCAATGCGGGGTATCGGCAATGAGTTAATGTCTCTGATAGATCAGGAGGACTACTTCGTCATTTATGCAGCGCGTCAGAGCGGGAAGACCACGCTCCTGAAGGCGCTTGTCCGCAAAATAAATGCGGCGGGAAAGTATTATGCCCTGTATTGTTCGCTGGAGGCCATACATGAATTGCCCGATGTCAAAGAGGGGATAACGGCAATAACAAAGACCATCAAAGCCGCCCTTGAAGACTATGATATGCCGTCCGGTTTTGCAGCGGATGCTGATTACAGTGATACCACCAATGTTGTGCGAAGATCGCTTACGGCGTATTGCAGGGCATTGGATAAACCGCTGGTTATCTTTTTTGACGAAGCTGACTGCCTGTCCAACGGAACGCTTATAGTTTTTTTAAGGCAGCTCAGAAACGGCTATGTCAACAGGCCCGACCCCCCGTTCGTTCACTCTATCGCCCTTGTAGGAATGCGCAACCTTACAGACTACAAGGCTCAAATACGGCCTGACTCAGAATCGCTGGGCGGGGTAAGCCCGTTTAACATAATAACGGAAAGTTTAAGTTTAAGAAATTTCACGAAAGCGGAAGTCGTAGAACTTTATACGCAGCATACTGTTGAAACAGGGCAGGTTTTTGATTCGCAGATGGTGGAATATACCTTTGAGCAGACCTTAGGGCAGCCCTGGCTTGTGAACGCCATCGCACGCGAATGTGTGGAAAAGATAATCAGAAAAGATTATTCCACACCCGTCACTCAGGAACATGCTAAACTCGCCATACAAAATATTGTTCTTGATCGCAGAACGCATATTACCAGCATGGTGGAGAGGCTGAAAGAACAGCGCGTACGCAATATTATAAAACCACTTCTTTTAGGCGGAGATGTCAGCGAGCACTCAAATGACTATCAGTACACGAGGGATTTGGGTCTTATAAGGAACAATAACGGCAAGATAGAACCGGGAAACCCCATATACGCCGAACTGATAATAAGAACCCTGAACTGGGACGCCCAGAGGTCAATAGAGAAGGAGTTTGAAAATTACACTGTTCCGCGTTACCTGAAATACGGCAAAATGGACATGGATTTTTTGATAAAAGACTTCCAGCAGTTCTGGTGCGAAAACAGCGAAATTTGGAAAAACCCCTCCAGGACTTATTTCTATGAATACGAAGAGGCCGCCCCTCACTTGGTATTGCAGGCGTTTTTACAAAGGGTCTTAAACGGCGGCGGGCAAATTATCCGCGAAATGGCCCTGGGCGCAAGACGGGCCGAGTTGTGCATTGTTTATGACGGGCATAAATAC
>Ga0099364_10008220_pt1 | contig 14723 bp, 9 predicted proteins | sample TergutTh196P3_FD_73070 | JGI IMG/M metagenome (GOLD analysis project Ga0099364, IMG submission 73070) | Microcerotermes parvus P3 segment gut microbial communities from Pointe-Noire, Republic of the Congo - Th196 P3 | ecosystem: Host-associated > Arthropoda: Insects > Digestive system > Gut ... | reverse complement strand
CGTAGCGCCTTTCCCCGGCGCGTAGCGCCTTTCACCACCGTATAGTCATAGACACATTCCGGTTTGTAGTAGTCCATTCCGGCGACGTAGAAAGCAGATTTTCTATTTCTTTTTTGGCATTTTCGCAAGTGACGCTTTTGAATTTGATTTGTGTTGGTTTGCCTGTCGCGTCAATGAAGAAAGACACTTTTACAACGGCGGTTTTTCCGTTACAGATATTTTTTGTTGCTTTTTGCTTACAATAGGATTTAAATTCTTTTTCGCCGAAAGGTTCTTTTTTGATCCTTTTTCCGGCGCTAAGCGCATCGCCTTCTACGGCGGCTTTGCTTGCATTTTCGCTTCTCTTATTTTCGATTGGCGCTACTGAACCGATTGTTGTCTCTTTCTTTTGCGTTCCGAAACCCACAATTACAACATCTTCTAATTGTCGCGCATTTTCTAATAGCGTTATCGTCTGGTTCTCACTCATCAACTCAATGTCTTTGCTTTCAAATCCTATGTAATTGGCTGTCAGTATTTTAGAATCTTCATCGGATAAGCGAATCGTAAAGGAACCTTCTGCATCCGTCAAAGTTCCTTTTGCCGTTGATCCTTTTAGATTAAGGGTAACGCCGGGCAACGGCGTACCTTCTGCATCTACTACCTTTCCGCTATAAGTGGTCGTTTCAGATGCTTCTGCCGGTTTTTTTGAGTCATCCTCACTTGAAAAACCTCTAATCATGAACTCCGGCGATTCATCCTTTTCTTTTTTAGCTTGGGAGATAGCGATATTATCTGCTAAATCAGTTACAACCTTCCGGGTTTCAGGCGTTTTACGCTCTTTTTCAGCGGTTTCTATCGCGGTTTGCTTATCCGCTTCCGATGATGATATTGGCTGGGTTGTTTCCTTTGCCGGAGCTTTGGTCTCATCCGCCTCGCTACGCTTTGAATCGGCTATAGATATGATTTCATCCGAAGTTTCCTGCGTTGTTTCGGACGTTGCTTCACCATCAACCGCCGTTCTCGGCATTGTTTCCTCTGCAATATCTATTGGCGAAACCGGCGCTTTGTCTAAAATTTCACTTTCCTTTTTCTCCGATTGTAGCATGACCATAGCCGAATCGGGTAGATTATCTCTATCTAAAAAGTTGTATACGCTTAATCCGATGATAAGCAAAATAGAGGCGGCGGCAGACCATATTATAAACTTACGCCGTTTAGTTTTGAGATGCCTTTCTTGCATAGCATCCATAGAGCTATGAATCTTATATTCAAGCTGTTCGATAATTGTGGCATGGTCGCCCTCTACCGCGTCAAAACCGTCGATAGCATCCTGTAAGAACGGGTCGTTCATAGCTTCTCGCTCTATCCGGTTGGCTTGTTTACCCCGTCGATTGCCTTGTATGTAATCTTTGAACTGCATATCAATTTTCTACAAATTTAAGTATACAAATTTTCAGGTTTCGTTTCCCGTTTTGAATATAACTCTTGACTTTGTTCAGCGCATATCCGGTTTTCTCGACAATATCGGCATACGAACAGTCGTCATAAAAAAAATGAACGACACATAACCGTTGTTCCTCCGGAAGCGTAGTGAGACAATAGTTGAGCGCCTCTTCTTTCTCCGTATCGTCTTCTACATCTATTAGATGTTCAAACCCGTCTGATTCCATAACTTCAGGAGAGATTTCTTCAAAAATCATCTGCTTCTCTTTCCTGAGAAGCTGTAAGCAGTGATTTTTTGCCACGCTGTAAAGCCATGTCTTGAAATTATCTACCTGATAATGATGTATTTTCTGGCTTAATTCCTCATAAATTTGGATAACGGCATCTTCCGCATCTTCGATGTGTTGCAGATATTTCAAGCATACACCATAGACCATCGGCATATAACGGGCATACAAGTGTCCGAGAAATTCCTGATTCGCTGTTTGAACAAATTGTTGCAACAGCTCCTCGTCTTTCAATGCAGAATAGGGTACTACGCTCATGAATGATTGTTTATCTTGAAACATCTATCAAAATTTTTCTGCAAAAATAGGAATTTTTTAAAAAACATCGTATCTTTGAGGCGTATTAATCAAAAATTGAAATAAAATGGAAAAAGAAGAATTAGAAAAGTATTTGGAAGATATGAGAAAAATTCATATTGATCTCATTTCAGCGTATAATCATGAAATACAATCCATCATTGGCGTTGAATTGCAGCAATTATTAGTGATGTTGTATTATCAGGGAGATGATTTTGCGCAAAAAATCATTCAGGAGTATTGTTATACAATACTAAAAGAGAACAATAGGTTATGGGAAGAGCATCGGGGAGACTATCGCTATATCCATCTGCTCGAAGATAGTATGTATTTGTAAATTTTTCCATCATGTATTACTCTTTGAAGCAAGCCATCCTTACCTTGGGCATGGTGGCGGTATGTTTTACGCTTCCGGCTCAGAGGGTTACGAATTTGCCGACCTCTACCGATACGGTATGGCAAAAGATTGTCCTGCTGTCCCATCAAGAGGCTTCCGTTGAAATCCGGAAATTGTATGAGACTGCTTTGTCCGAAAAAGCATACGGACGTGTGGTGAAAGCCATTACGTACCGAATGAATATACAGAGAGATACCAAGGGGGATTTTACCAGACCGTTGCTCGATTCTCTGATGGTAGAAGCTGAACGGCTGCCGCAACCGGCTAAAGCGGTTGTTTATACGCTCATTGCAGATGTTTACAGGGCTTATTATAAGACCAATCAAAGGCAAATCATGCAACGGACGCGGGCAGAAGAGGTGGGCGACGACTTTGAAACGTGGGATATCAGTCGCTTGTTTGAGCAATCCCTCAAATATTATAAGATGTCTATTCAGGACGAAAAAATATTGCAGCAGACGCCGGTGGATGATTACAGCGAATCACTGTTTTATTTTTACGAAAAGGAAACGCAAAGGCTCACTTTGCCTACCTTGTACGATTTACTGACCTATCGTGCGATTCAGGCGTTTGGCAGCGAACTGGCGGTTGTCCTTCCACAACAGGCATTTGTGATCAATCAACCCGCCTGTTTTGCCGACGCCCGCGCGTTTACCCAATTTACGCTTACTGAAAAAGATACGTTGTCGGCTGAATATCAATCTCTTTTACTTTTTCAAAAACTGCTGCGTTTCCGGCTGCAACAGCCCGACGATGCAGAAAATCGTTTTGCCCTTGTCCTGATTGACATGGAACGCTTGCGGTATGTTCATGCCAAAGGACGTTATCCGAATAACGATGCGATGTATGAAAAGGCTTTGCAGGCAATGATAGACGGTAATCAGGCATATCCCGAAAAGCATTATCCGATGTATGCTTTGGCAAAGCTCAAACAAAAAATGGCTTTGGACTGGGGAAAAAGTAAAAATGAAGCATATCGAGGCAAATTCAAGGAAGCGTACCATTTGTGCGAACAGATTACCACTGCTTCAAGTGATACGATGTTAGTTTCACGCGCGCAAGGGTTGCAGGACGAAATCAAAAATCCATCCTTGACCCTAAAAATGAATTACCTGCAATATCCTGAAACATCTATGTTGGCGCATGTCTCCTACCGGAACATACAGACAATCTATCTTTATTTTTATCGTCTCAATGATGAGGAAGCCGCCAGATATTACCGTTCATGGAATTATAACGATTCCTCAACCGATTTCTCCATCGAGCCTTCAAGCCTTGTCAAGAAGCAAACCGTCAACTTATTATCCCAACCTGATTATCAGGATTATACAACTGAGATCAAATTAGACGGATTGCCGCAGGGATGTTATGTCGTTTTGACGTCTGATATCCCAGACTTGGCGAAAGAGAATGTGAAGAAACATCAGGGTAGTTTGACAACAGGTATCCCGTTTCAAGTGTCCTCGTTGGGCGTAGCCGTCAGTTTTGGCGGCAAGCATTATAATTTTGAAAGACAGGAGATGCAGACGCTTGTAAATGTGGACGATCAAATGATGATGCAAATTTATATGACCGACGGAAAAACAGGCGAACCTCTGAAGAATGGAACGATCAACTATTACTGCGGATGGGATTACATGTCGAGTAATCTATTACGAACATACACTACTGACGATCTGGGAATGGTTTATTTTACAAGAGAATGTGATACACGCGCGCTCTCAAAATTTGTAGCTACCCACAAAAACGGAAGATTTGTCTTTTATGGCGATTTTTCTAATATTGTGTCTTTTGGTCGTGCCATGAACAATCCTGCCAAGCCACAGCCGAAACTCGAAGCCGTCTTTTTCACTGACCGGGCGGTTTACCGTCCCGGACAAACCATCTCTTTCAAATCGTTATGTTTTGAAAATCAACAACTTTTGCCCGACTATCCGCTCACTATCGAATTTTGGGATGTGAACAGAAAAATTATCGCCTCACAGGAATTGACAACCAACGACTTTGGTACGGTACAAAGCAGTTTCGTTATTCCGCAAGGCATTCTGAACGGTGTCATGTCGTTGGTATGCAAAATGGACGATCAAACTGTTCAACAAAATATCCGCGTAGAAGAATACAAACGTCCAACTTTTGAGGCGGTTTTTGATCCGATTGACGGGAATTACCGCTTGAACGATTCCGCGCGCGTAAGCGGCAAAGCGCTGTCGCTTGCGGGATATGTCGTTGACAATGCGCGCGTGGCATATCGCGTGGTGCGTAGCGAACAGTCCCGATACAGTTTCCAACGGCAACCTCTTATGCGCGTAAGTCAGCAACGCGAGATTATGTCGGGAACCACCAAAACCCATAGCGACGGGACTTTTGAGGTCGCTTTCAAAGCCGAAGCCGACGACGTGCGCGACGAAACCCTGATTTATCTTTACACCGTTATAGTCGATATAACCGATGCAAACGGCGAAACACGCAACGCGATGCAAACAATGAAAATCAGCGCCCAACCGTTATTGGTGAAAACCAATGTACCGCAACGCATCATAAACCGTGATGCGCTGTCTTTTGACCTGTCAACGACTAACCTGAACGGCGATTTTACGCCGGCAGAAGTCGTTGTCACATTGTCAGAACTGAAAAGCCCGACGCGGATTTTTCGCGAGCGCCTGTGGGAAATGCCTGATACCTTATTAATTTCACGCCCTGAATTTGAAAAGGCTTTCCCTAACGACGTTTATGGGGAAGACAACCTGCCGGAAAGTTTTCCTGTTTTCAGACAACTATCTGTCATTCAGCTCAATACCGCTAACGATACCACCATTCATCTCTCTGAATTGAAAAAGGCAAAAGCCGGATGGTACCGGTTGGATATCAAAGCACGAACACCCAATGACGTATTGACAGAAGAACAGATAAACGTTCAACTTTCGGGCGCTCTCAATGAAAAAAACGCCTCTATTACTACGATGAACGAGTGGTTGACGCTTGGTAGGAGTATTAAGCAGAACGAGTTGACGAGACCCGACAGGAGTTATTACAGGTATGAACCGGGTGAAAATATTGAATTTTTAGTGGCAGGGGGAAACGAAAAATCATATCTCTATTACGAGATTATTCTGAAAGACAAAGTCATAGAACAAAAAACAATCACAACGGGTACAACGCCCCAGCGGCTTGTTATTCCCGTCAAGGAAACATACTGCGGAGGCGTCTCCGTACAATTTGTGATGATGCAAAATCAAAGACTGTACCATCACATTGCATATATTACAGTTCCCTATACCAACAAGTTGTTGGATGTGACATTCACTTCTTTCCGCGACAAATTGTTGCCGGGCGCGCACGAAAAATGGACGCTTTCGGTGAAAAACAAACAGGGTGAAAAAGAACAGGCGGAAATGGTTGCTACGCTGTATGACGCCTCCTTAGATGCCGTTTTCCGGCACTCATGGGCTTCGATCGACCGATTTTATCCGCAACCTTCCTTTAATGTCGCCTCTTGGCAAATTCCTTTTATGCCGTCTCCGAGAACCTCTACTTATCTTTACAGAGACCGAAAGATTGCCGAAGTTTTCAAACCGGTATTTCCTTTGCCTCCGGTATATCCTTCATTTACACCATACTATACTGTTATGGTAAATGAATCATCCGCAATAGATGAAGCGACAATTATAGCATTTGGCAGGGCGAGAAGGGAAGGAGCAGTACAGTTAATACCGCCTTCAGAGCTTCAAGTTCCACGGGGGAACATATCAGGTGCTCTAGGTGGAAGGATTTCCGAACAACCTGCATCCCAAGAGGACGAAATAGCCGTTCAGGATGGCGTCGTAGCCACCCGCCGGAACTTTAACGAGACAGCGTTTTTCTTTCCACAACTTCGCACTGACGAAAACGGTGAAATAACCTTTGAATTTACGATCCCCGAAGCATTAACGCGGTGGAATATGTTCGGATTCGCACATACGAAAGATTTTAAAGTGGGTAATATCATCAGTGAAGTGGTTACGCAGAAACAGGTAGCCATTAGCGCTAATGCTCCGCGCTTTTTCCGCGAAAATGATGTGATTGAATTTTCTGCCAAGGTGAACAATATCACTGACGAAGGTATTACGGGACAAGCCGTGCTGCACCTCTATGACGCGACAAACATGCAACCGGTTGACGCGCAAATCATCCGCTCGTCGCAGTCACAGGAATTTAACGTCAAAACAGGCGAAAGCGCCGGTTTAAAATGGACGCTGACTATCCCCGAAGACATACCGGCGCTCACTTATAAAGTCACCGCACAGGCAGGGAAACACACCGACGGAGAAGAAAAAACCGTACCGGTGTTAGCAAACGCCTTGTTAGTGACTGAAACTATGCCTTTCAGCGCGCGTGGCGGAAAGAGTAAGACATTCACTTTCAGCCCTCTGAAAGATAACGCCTCATCCACCCTGCGCCACCACCGGCTGACGCTCGAATTTACGTCGAACCCTGCATGGTATGCCATTCAGGCGATGCCTTACATGATGGAATACCCCTACGAATGTGCCGAGCAGGTATTTACCCGCTTCTTTGCCAATTCATTAGCGACAACCGTAACCAACAGTTCGCCGCGTATCAAGGAAATCTTCGATTTATGGCAGACCTTACCCGAACATAAAGATGTTCTGATGTCCAATCTCGAAAAAAATCAGGAACTCAAACAGGCGCTGTTAGAAGAATCGCCCTGGGTGATGCAGGCAGACAATGAAACAGAACGCCATAAGCGCGTCGGGTTGCTTTTCGACCTCAACCGGATGGGTAACGAGCAACAAAGGGCTTTCGATAAATTCCGAAAAATGCAGTTGAGTGGCGGCGGTTTCCCGTGGTTTGACGGATTGCCTCCAAGCAGGTTTATTACCCAGCATATCCTTGCAGGTATCGGTCATTTACAGGCATTGAACGCTTTAGATGCCGCTTATACGGCTCAGGCTACCCAAATTGTCAACCGGGGATTTGTTTTTTTGGATCATAATATCTGGAATGATTACGAAGACTTGCGAAAAATGAATAATTTTAATTCAGGCAAACAACACATCACTTCTACCGAACTTCATTATCTATACACGTGTAGCTTTACAAAGCATCAGCCGGAAAGTAAGGAACAATACGATGCGTTTGATTTTTACTACAATCAAGCGAGCCTGTATTGGAAAAATTTCAACCTCTATGGACAAGCCTTGATAGCTTTGACGATGCACCGTTACGGTAATACGAAAACGGCTTCCGCTATCATCCATTCGCTGAAAGAACGCGCCCAGCGCTCGGAAGATATGGGCATGTTCTGGAAAGACAATGTAGCGGGGCGCTTTTGGGATCAAGCGCCTATCGAAACGCAAGCAATGCTCATAGAAGCGTTTAATGAAGTAGCTGACGACACGGAATCGGTAGAGGATATGAAGATATGGCTGCTGCGCCACAAACAAACGAACGATTGGAAAACGACGAAAGCCACTGCCGAAGCATGTTACGCCCTATTGATGACGGGCGACAGGCTATTGGACGAAAGCCAGATATTAGAGGTGAAGATAGGCGGAAAACCGCTTGCTCAGGTTGCCTTAGAAGAGATACGACCCGAACCCGGTAGCGGATATGTGCAAACCTCCTGGAGCGGAAAAGACATCCAACAAGAGATGGCGACATTGGAAGCAAACAACCCCAACCGAAGCGGTATCGCTTTTGGCGGCTTATATTGGCAGTATTTCGAGCCATTTGAACAAACAAAATCCTCCGAAACCAACGTACAAATCAGTAAGCGCCTGTTCCTGCGTCAGACTACCGAACGGGGCGACGAATTAAAGGCGATTAACGAACAGACAACGCTGAAAGTAGGCGACTTAGTAACCGTAAGGATGGAACTGCGCGCCGACAGCGATTATGAATATGTTCACTTGAAAGACATGCGCGCATCGGGCTTCGAGCCGGTCAGCGCCTTTTCTGGACATCGCTATCAGGACGGCCTGTGGTATTATGAAAGCATCAAAGATGCTTCTACCAACTTCTTTATCACCCGTCTACCCAAAGGAACCTACGTATTCGAGTACGACCTGCGCGTCACCCACGCCGGCGAGTTCTCCAACGGCATCACCACCTTCCAATGTATGTACGCCCCCGAATGTAGCGCCCACAGCGAAGGTCTCCACGTCAAAATCACAGAATAATATAATAGGTATGGTAGCAAAAATTTATATAGACACTTCAATTGTTGGTGGATTTTTCGATAGAATATTTGCCATAGAAACAAGGGCTTTATTTGAACGACTTAAAAATAAAGAGGTTATTTTTGTGCTTTCAGACGTATTGAAAAAAGAACTTCTAAATGCACCACAAAGAGTAAGAGATTTATTGCTACAATATGAAGAAGATTGTTTTGAACATGTAGAACTGACCAAAGAAGCAGAATTGTTAGCCAACTGCTATATTGCTGAAAAAGTAGTAGGGCCAACAAGTATTGACGATTGTCAGCATATTGCCATTGCCACCATCAATAAGGTAGATGTGCTTGCGAGTTGGAATTTTAAACATATTGTAAATCTAACCCGAATAATAGGTTACAATAGTGTAAACATGAAAATGGGGTATAGTACCCTCGAAATCAGAAACCCAAAAGAATTAATAGATTATGGAAATGATTAACGGACAAAAAGAATTTGATTGCCTAGAAATGAAAAGAGAAATTCAGGCAAAAATCTATGCGGATATTAAAAATATGACTTCTGAGGAGCGTATTTTATATTTTCACATTCCGCCTGACCAAGACCCTTTCAGACGAAACAAAAAGAAAAGAGCGGTAATTTCTTTTATCCCGTAGGTGTTCTACTATCTATGAAAATAAAACATTATCTATCAATTAGTTGTGTTTGTATCGTTTGGATGACGAGCGCACAAACGGTAAGTGTCCGGTCAGTTATGCAGCCGTATATGGATCGGGGAGACTTGCCGGGTATAGTCACCGTGATAGCCGATACGGAAAAGGTTATCAGCATGGAATGTTTTGGATATCAAGACATTGCTAAAGACAGGAAAATGATGCCTGACGCACTTTTCTGGGTTGCTTCACAAACCAAATCTGTGACGGCTACTGCCGTCATGATATTGGTAGATGAAGGAATCCTTGATTTGGATGAGCCGGTGACTACGTATCTGCCGGAGTTGAAACGTTTAATGGTCGCTCGTGTAAGCCGTGAGGGGTGGCAAGCGCTTGAACGGCTTGATAAACCGATCACTTTGCATCATCTACTATCTCATACCTCCGGCATGGCGTTTCTAACAGGTCTGCAACAACAGATGAATAAGATTGACGCCCTTCCGTTAGATTTGAGCCTTTACGTTACGACCATGACGCCGCTCCTTTTCGATCCTGGCGAAAAGATGATCTACTCCAATCAGGGGATTGACATCGCAGGAACGGTTGTAGAGCGCGTTTCGGGGATGCCTTTTACCGATTTTGTGCAAAAAAGAATCTTCGACCCGTTAGACATGAAAAGCGCAACGTTTTGGCCCACCGAAAAACAGTTGGAAAAATTAGCCGCGCCCTATAAAATGGATGAGAACGGGAAATTAGAAGAGATACAAATTACGCTTTTGCAATACCCTTTGAGCGACCGCTCTAAACGTTTTGCCAATCCCGGCGGCGGACTGTTTTGCACGCCTCCCGATTTTGTGAAGTTTTATCAGATGATAGCCAACAAAGGGATGTTCAACGGTAAGCGTATTTTAAGTGAAACGGCTGTTGCCGAGATGGGGAAGAAACCTGCCGATTTTGCATGGGGGCTGGGCTGGGTCGTCAAGGACGACGAATTACAGCATGGCGGAGCAGCCGGTACTTACGGATGGGTCAATACCAAAGAAGGATGGATAGCATTGTATTTCATTCAACAAGGGGGCTTACCCAAACACAATGAAGCTAAAGAAGCTTTTTATAAAACAGCATCTTCCATATTTCAAAAATAATGAAAAATTCATCCCTGTTGTTAGCTTTAACGGCTGTTTTTATATCGTGCTTGCCTTCTGAAAAGCATACGAAATATGCTGATTATCCTATCCGTCAGGTCAATCTGAACCAAGTAGAGGTGATGGATGATTTTTGGCTGCGTAAAATAATAACGGTACAGAAAAAGACTATCCGATATGCTTTCGACAAATGTGAATCGGAGGGCAGGTTAGAAAATTTTATAACAGCAGGGATAGTGATGCAGGGTGGCGAGGGGACAACGCGCGGCGTCATGCCTTTTGACGATACCGACGTGTATAAAACGATTGAAGGCGCCGCCTATTCGTTGATAAGCGCGCCGGACGACCGGCTTGATAGGTATTTGGATTCGGTGATAGCTATCATCAAGACAGGACAGGAACCCGACGGATACCTGACGACATGGAGAACGATCAACCCGATGCGACCACCTGCCCGGTGGGTGCGTCCGGGGCAGCGTTGGAGCGACTTAGGCTCAAGCCATGAGTTGTATAACAGCGGACACCTGTTTGAGGCAGCTTCAGCGCATTACCATGCTACGGGAAAACGCAATCTGTTAGACATAGCGCTCAAAAATGCCGACCTGTTAGTGACCGTTTTCGGCGATACGACAAACCATGAAGTCCCAGGACATCAAATCGTTGAGACAGGTCTCATCAAACTGTATGACATCACCCATAACGAAGCCTATCTGAAACTGTCTAAAAAATTTTTAGACTTGCGGGGCGATGCTACCCGACGCAGGATACGAGGCGCGTACAGTCAAGACCATCTTCCGGTGACGCAGCAGGACGAAGTGACCGGACATGCTGTGCGGGCAGTGTATATGTATGCCGGTATGACTGATATTGCCGCTATTTTTGGCGACGCAGACTATCGTACAGCAGTTGATAACCTGTGGGATAACATGGTGAGTAAAAAGATGTATATCACAGGCGGTCTGGGAGCGCGACATGACGGAGAATCATTCGGCGATAACTACGAATTGCCTAATCTGACGGCCTATAGCGAGACATGCGCTGCAATAGGCAGCGTGTACTGGAACGACAGGATGTTTCGTCTCACAGGCGACGCTAAATATTATGACGTCATCGAAAGGACGCTCTACAATGCGCTTATTGCAGGTATATCGCTTGAAGGAACCGAGTTTTTCTATCCTAATGCGCTGGAATCGGACGGGCACTATGGGTTCAATCAGGGCGCCTGTACGCGCAAAGCGTGGTTCGACTGTTCGTGTTGCCCGACTAATCTGATACGTTTTATTCCATACATTCCTAATATCGTTTATGCTACGCAAGGTAATAACGTATATGTCAACCTGTTTATGTCTAACAAAGCGCAAATCCCGGTGTTAGGGAAAAATGTAGAGATACGGCAGAAGACAGGTTATCCATGGAATGGAATGGTCACGATCAGCGTCCATCCGGTTAAACCGCAACAATTTACATTAAAAATCCGCATTCCCGGTTGGGCGCGTAATGAAGTAGCGCCCGGAGGTCTTTATTCATACGCCAATACTCCCCCCGATGAACCGTACCGAATACTTCTGAATGGCGCTGTCATAGAAAGTAAGGTAGAAAAGGGGTATGTGGAAATCTCGCGCAAATGGACGGCAAACGACCGGATAGAACTTGTATTCCCGATGAAAGTGAGGCAAGTAGTGGCTAATGAAAAGGTAAAAGACTTATCACGCATGGCAGCCATCGAATATGGACCTTTAGTGTACTGCGCCGAAGAAATAGACAATGCCTCCGTTTTTGAACAGACTGCTATTACATTGCAGAAGAGTTATACGCTCATGGTGACCGTTGGCAAGTGGGGAGGGGAATGCGTCCAAGAAATCAGCGACGGTGTTACGACTTTTATTCCCTATTACGCATGGTCGAACAGAGGCGTAGGGAAAATGAGGGTTTGGTGGACACGGGATTGTAGCGATTTTTAGCACAGAGGCACAGGGATCACGGAGTTTCACAGAGAGGACTATTGTAATGTTGATTTATTTACCTACATTTGCACCAAAAAATATTTGCTATGAAAAAATTATTATTTTTTGCTCTACTCATGTTTTCGTTTTTTGCTTGCAAAAATGGAAACGTCATCGAAAATCCGGACTATGAAGTCAAGGATGCTGGGATATTTACGATCTCAAGGATTGAAAAAAGTGATACTGCGACTAAAATATGGGTGCAGGTCAATTTTACACCCGGCTCATGGGTGCGGTTCAGGGAAGACCAAACCTTTATTTGCCCTACTGGAACCGAAGAAAAATTTGCAGCAACCGCCATTGAAAATGGAGAGTTTGATAAGGAACTATACATGTCTGAATCAGGCGATACGCTCTTTATTCTTACATTTCCACCTATTGACAGAGGTATCACGCAGATTGATTTCCTTCACTACGGAAGTACGATGTGGGGAATATCATTCGACGGTAAGAAATTGAAGACCTACGACAAACAAGACAAAAAGAACGAAAAGAGACTGAAAGAACTCTTAGCCTCTGACGTCCGCAACGAACCCGACCCTGAAAATGCTTTTATCTCCGGCGGCAAAGCGCGTTTCGCGGGGTATATTAAAAGATACAATCCACGATTAGATTTAACGGGAATTATCTACACATCGAATGAATTTACCCGTGAAGATGCGCCTTTTGCCATCAGACCGGACAGTACGGGGTGGTTTGAAATAGAATTTGATTTGAGCGCCCCTTCGTTTTTTTCTATAAGATTTGGCAAAGCGTTGTTTTCATCCTATTTTGAACCCGGACTTACTACGGCATTGGTTTTCGACCGCGAAGACTGTTTTTTTTGCGATCTTTATGAAAGAAGAGGTCAAGACTTCAAGCGCTCTCACTTTGCCGGCGCTACCGGAAGGTTGAACGATGAAATGTATGAATTGAACAAAATTCGCGTGCAACAGACATTTGACGAGTTTCCAAATTATCGTATGTTTAAGAGTTTTAGGGATTCTGCAAGAAACTCGGCCTTGCAAACGCTTGACGATAAATTGAACCAAAAAACCTACTTGCCGCTATCGCAACAATTCGCGAAACTTAATATTTTGGCGGAACATGGAGATTTAATGTTATATAAAATGACTTTCGATAAGGGGGAAATGGTCTATGATAGTACGGAATATGCCAATCGGTTTGATTGTTTGAAAGAAATCCCCGATGAACCATTGACGACGGTTGTACAATCGTTTAGCGGTTTGATCAACAAATATGAATTTAGTGACATTATGGGATTTCAGTATTGGATTCTTGCAGAATATGATGACCAATTTTTTGAAATGGGATTTGCTGAAAAAAATCCTGATTTACTGCATTACAAGGAACTGATAGATGAGAGAAATAGATATGGAGAAAAAGCGCCTGAAAAGCTGCTTAATCTTATTGACGTAACTTGGGATTCAATCAAAAACAAATATCCTGAAATTTCGGACAAAGTGAGTGCGTATAACATGCTAAAACAATGGAGTTTAAACACTGAAGCCCCTCAACAATTCGGATTACAAGCCGGTTTTTTCTTTCAAACAGCCTTCGTAAGGCGAATAGAAAGGTGTTTTAATAATTTTGATTTAGATAAAGCGACCACACGTATCTTTACCGATTATGTCAAATCTAACCTTCTGACTTCTTCTTTTCTTCGCGATGAAGCCGAACGTTTATTCGTAAAAAACTTCGAGAGTACGCGTTTTGAATTACCTGAAGGCGAGACTACAGACTTGTTTCGCAAGATAATAGAACCCTATAAAGGAAAGATCGTCATGATAGACTTTTGGGCAGTCTGGTGCGGACCTTGTATGTACGGTATCGAACAATTAAAACTCGCCCGCGAGAAATACAAAGACAGCGATGATATCGCTATCTTGTATATTTGCGGTGAAAGCCCGCCAGACCGTTATGAGCAGGAAGTAGAAAAACATGGACTATACAACAGCGTGCTTCTGAACGATACTGAATTTAGACTGATGCGTCAATTATTCAAATTCAGCGGTATACCGCGCTATGCTTTGGTAGATAGGGACGGCTCTGTCCTTACTAATAACTTTAGATTAAGAACTTTTATATATAGTGATAAAAACCCTGATTTGCAAACAGATATTGATAAAGTATTAATACGACGTTTATGAAAAAGAATAACAAACGGAATAGGGGAACCCCGCCTTCGCGGGAATCTCCTAGTGTCATATCAACGGCAATTCGACGCATCGTCATTGCAAGACCCCAATGAAAGCATCAAAAAGGCGTAAATGACGTGAATATTAACCGGTTACTCGATTTTAGTAATGAGAAGCAATCCTGCATCCCGTTAGGAAACAACGT
>Ga0099364_10008219_pt1 | contig 14724 bp, 11 predicted proteins | sample TergutTh196P3_FD_73070 | JGI IMG/M metagenome (GOLD analysis project Ga0099364, IMG submission 73070) | Microcerotermes parvus P3 segment gut microbial communities from Pointe-Noire, Republic of the Congo - Th196 P3 | ecosystem: Host-associated > Arthropoda: Insects > Digestive system > Gut ... | reverse complement strand
TGCTGAACATGGTAACGAGCGGTCTTGGCGCTCCGACCGATGCCGCGGGCGGCATTCTGGCGCATACGTTGTCTCCTCTTGCCGCGTATGAGATAGGGCAGTATTTCAAGGGAGAGGGAGCGGAAGGCGGCGCGGCGCACATTCTGGCGCACATGGTTTTAAGCGGGGCGGTTGCGGCTGCTGGTGGGCAGGATGTCTTGTCCGCCGCGCTTGCTGCGGGCGGGGCGGAGGGCTTTAAGCCCTAAATTTGTCTGTCAGTTAGCGGCATGGTGCTTCCCACTGAAGTGTACCAACACCGCTTGTTGGTATACCAACAAGCGCACCAACAAAAAACGCTGGACTGCAATGTTTTTCTTTGGACGGGAACAGACAAGAAAAAGCCCAGAACCCTTGATTCTCCAAGGTGTTCTGGACTGGATTGGACGGGGAAAAACAGTTATTTGGTGGAGGCGGCGGGAATCGAACCCGCGTCCGCAAGCACTCTACAACGCGATCTACATGCTTAGTCCATCCGTTTGGTTTTAGTCCTGGCGCGCCGGAAGGACAGGCTCGTTTCGGACGATCTGCTGGATTTTCATGTCTGGACACGCAGCAGGAACAGACCTTAGCTCATGTATCTGACTTTGCTGCCGGTCGCCCGGCCCGATCCATCAGCAAATCGGTGCAAAGCTCGCCGGTTTAGGCGGCGAGAGCAAAACGCTCGTCGTTGGCGTTTATTGGTTTTTCAGCGGTTTTACGAGGAACTGAATCTCGGCATGCACAACGATGCTTTGCAACCCACGTCGAAGCCAGGTCGCCCCCAAGTTGTGAACAGACATGATAACCGATGTTGCGGGAAGACAATACATTCAGGAAGATTGATTATCGTCTTATTCTGAAAATAGTGCGTTTCCGGCAATACGCGCAATTTATCGCGCCCGACAAACCACCGAGCAACAAGCCACTCATTTTCAAAAGGCAGCAATTATAGTAGTTCGTACAAATAAAAGGACATTTGTCCAGCAACGAGCGCTATACACACTCGATACTCCTTTATCTACGGAGCTACTATATCCGGCAAACCCCCGGCGCTAACGTGCCACCCCCTTTGGGAAAGGGGGCTAACCAATGCTGCCGCCTTGCCCCATTTTTGCCTCGGCGCAAGTCAAAGGGGGGGGGGCAAACTGCGCTAGTGCGCAGCTTCCCAGTTGTCGCCCTCGCCAATGTCCACGACAAGCGGAACTTTGAGCGTTCCCACGCTCTCCATGAGGTTGGGCAGGCGAGCGCGAATCAGTGCCAATTCCGCCTTCGGGACTTCCAGCACCAGTTCGTCATGCACTTGCAGAATCAGGCGACTACGCATCCTTTCCGTTTCCAGCCAGTTCTGAACAGCAAGCATGGCAAGTTTGATGAGATCGGCCGCCGTGCCCTGCATGGGGGCGTTGATGGCGGCGCGCTCGGCTGCCTGACGGCGGACGGGACTGGCAATGTCAGCGACCGCCAGGCGACGGCCAAAAACAGTTTCGACAAATCCATCCTGCCTCGCGCGCGCGCGGGTTTCTTCCATGTAACGAGCAACGCCGGGATAGCGGGCGAAATATCGCTCGATATAACCTTGCGCTTCCGAGCGGGAAATTCCCAGACCTTTTGCCAGCCCGAAGGCGCTCATGCCGTAAATCAGCCCGAAATTGATCGTCTTGGCTACCCGACGCTGATCCGCCCCTATTTCTTCCGGGGGCAGGCCGAAAATATCCGCCGCAGTGCGCTTGTGTACGTCCTCGCCTTGGGAAAATGCGTCAAGCAATCCTTTATCTTCGGATAAATGCGCCATGATGCGAAGCTCGATCTGCGAATAGTCGGCGGAAATGATCCGGCAGTTGTCCGGCGCTATGAACGCGGCGCGAATACGGCGTCCCTCCTCGTCGCGCGCGGGAATGTTCTGCAAATTCGGCTCGGAAGAAGAAAGCCTTCCGGTGACGGCGGTAGCCTGCGAAAAATGGGTATGCACCCTGCCTGTGCCGGGATTGATCATGCGCGGCAGCTTGTCGGTATAGGTATTCTTCAGCTTGGATAAGGCGCGCCAGGCAAGAATGAGCTTGGGCAGCGGGAAATCGAGCGCCAATTCGGCAAGCGCCTCTTCATCGGTGGAAGGTATGCCGCCTGGGGTTTTCTTTTTGATCGGCAGGCCGTGCCTGACGAACAATATCTCCGCCAGTTGCCGGGTGGAAGCAAGGGAAAACGGCTCGCCCGCCAGACGTTGCGCCTCCTCTTCCAGCGCGAGAATGCGCCTGCCCAAATCATGGCTTTGCGCGTTCAGTTGCCCGGCGTCAATCAGGACGCCCGCGCGTTCCATCTTGAACAATACTTCGCATAACGGCAACTCGATGTCCCGATAAATGCGGGCAAGTCCCGCATTGGCTTCAATAGCGGGAAGCATGGCGCTTGAGAGGCGATAAGCAAGATCGGCGTCTTCGGCGGCATAGACGGCGGCGCGCTCGATGGCGACATCCGCAAAACTGATCGCTTTCGTCCCCTTGCCGCACACGTCGCTGTAGGAAATGCCAGTCAAGCCAAGATGGCGGCGGGCAAGCTGTTCAAGGTCGTGCCCCTTGTCCGACTCCAGCACATAGGATTGCAGCAGGGTGTCGTCCGCAACCCCTGCAAGCAAAATGCCGTGATTGGCAAGCACATGCCGGTCGTATTTCAGGTTCTGTCCGATTTTTTGCGGGCTTGTGGATTCCAGCCAGGGTTTCAGACGGGCGATAGTCGCTGCGAACGGCAACTGAAAAGCGTCCAATCCCCTGTGGGCGAGGGGAATATAACAGGCATCTCCCGGCGCTACGGCAAGAGAAATTCCGACAAGACGGGCGGCTAAAGGGTCAAGGCCGGTTGTTTCGGTATCAAGCGCGACTCTGGTAGCCGCCGCGATTTTTTTCAGCCAGCGTTCCAGATCGGCTTCCTCGCGGACGATTTCATAGGCGGCGCGATGGCTGCCGTCATCCGCCGGGGGTTGGATTAAAGCGTTTTCGACAAAAGTACGCGCAATCTCGGCGTGGTTGCCCCTCTCCTGAAGGTCGGGAGAGGGCGCGCAAAATTGCTCAAAAGCAGGGGGAGTGGTTGCAGACGCGGCCTCGGTTGTGGCCTCGGTTGTATCGGCGAGTTCATCCTGCCATGCCTTGAAGTCATGGCGAGCGTAAATTTCCTTCAAGGCTTTCGTATCCGTCGGTTGGCGAATCAATGTATATGGTTCGGGGATGTTCGGAACCCGCCGGTCAATGGTCACCAGTTTTCTGCCGAGCGGAAAAAAGTCGAGATGGGCGCGCAGATGTTCTCCGACCGCACCGTGAATGGCGGCGGCATTGGCGATGATCGCGTCTAGACTGCCGAATTCGGCAAGCCATCTTGTCGCTGTTTTGGGGCCGCATTTGGCAACGCCCGGTATGTTGTCTGTAGTATCGCCAATCAGGGCGAGATAGTCGGTGATCCTGTCCGGCGGCACGCCGAATTTGGCAATTACGCCCGCTTCGTCCAGAATCTCGTTATTATTGACGAGCCGGGTGCGGGACGTGACCAACTGGGCGAAGTCCTTGTCGCCGGTCGAGATAAGCGTCTCCATGCCGTTAGCTTCCGCCATTCCGGCAAGCGTGCCGATAACATCGTCGGCCTCCACGCCTTCAATGGAGAGGAGCGGCCAGCCCAGGGCGCGGATTGCCGCATGGAGCGGCGGGATTTGCAGCGCCAGGTCTTCCGGCATTGACGGACGGTGCGCCTTGTAGGCCGGATACCATTCGTGGCGGAAGGTTTTGCCTTTCGCGTCGAATATCACCGCTTGATAATCCGCCTTGAAGTCGCTTGTCAACCGGCGTAGCATGGCGAGTACGCCTTTCAACGCGCCAGTAGGAAAACCTGCCCGGTTTTTCAGGTCAGGCAGGGCATGAAAGGCGCGGTACAGATAGGACGAACCGTCCACCAACAACAGTAAAGGCATGGCAAGTATGGACAAGAAAAAATTTTACGCGCAGTCGGATTCAGCGCAGGCGACAGTCGACGCGGCGCGGGAAGCATGGCGCGTTTTCGGCATTATGTCAGAATTTGTCGAAGCGACGGATCGTTTACAAAGCGTCTATCCTGCCGTTTCCTTTTTCGGCAGCGCCCGTCTTGATGAGAATAGCCCGGTTTATCGGCTTGCCGAGACGATCGCCAGAAAACTTTCCGATTCCGGCTTCGCGGTTATTTCCGGCGGCGGGCCGGGAGCGATGGAAGCCGCAAACCGGGGCGCGTTTGCCGGAAGTTCTCCCTCAATCGGGTTGAATATCGAATTGCCGCATGAGCAGAAGGGTAATTCCTATCAGGACATCGCCTTGAATTTTCGCCATTTCTTCGCCAGAAAACACATGTTCACGCGTTTTGCCAGCGCGTATGTGGTCATGCCGGGCGGTTTTGGCACTCTGGATGAGTTGATGGAGGTCATAACGCTGGTGCAGACCCGAAAAACTTCGCGCATTCCCATCATTCTCGTGGGCAGCGATTTCTGGCGGGGATTGATAGAGTGGTTCAGGGAACAGTTGCTCGGCGCAAACATGGTGCGTCCCGAAGAACTGGAGATAGTCCAGATCATTGACGACCCGGACGAAATCGTCGCCGCGATTTTTCGGCATTACGAGACGCGAAGTCATGATGATCGCTCCGCCGGACAGGAATTGTTTCTGAATCTGTAATAAAATCTGACTTTTACGACATTTTTTTCGGGTGGTTGTTATGCGTTCAGCTCGTTTTCCTCGTCTGGCTATCGCCTGCCTTGTTCTGGCCTTGCCTCTGTTTGCGAAAGGGCAGGAGCCTGCCGACGCGACGCCGCTTGAGGTTCCCCCGCCGCCTACGGACATTCGTCCGTTTGACGATAGTATCGAAGAGCCGGAAGTAACTATCCGCCGGGATGAAAGAGGGGTTGTCGAGGAATACCGGGTAGGCGGCCAGCTCTACATGTTGAAAATCATCCCGGATGTCGGCGAGCCTTATTTTCTGATTGACAGGGGCGGCAAGGGCCACTTCGAGGCTCACAATCCCGGTCGGGACATCAGCGTGCCGATGTGGTTAATCGGCACTTTTTAGGGCGGCTTTGATTCAAGCGCGTACACCTTTTCTCCAAGCTGGCAGCAATCACGGCGTTGTTAGCTCTCCCCCCCGATCCCCTCTCCCGCATCCAATCATTCGTCATTCCCGCGAAGGTGGGAATCCAGAACATCCCTTGCGTTCCTGTGGCGTTTCCGCATGGGAATATCGCTACTGTCCTGTTCTGGAAATATGTCGTGACTTTCAGCTCCGTACTGGATTCCCGCCTTCGCGGGAATGACGAATGTGCTGAAGTCTGTGCGAAAGAATGACTATGCCTGATAGTCGTTGCGGTAAGTACTATAAATCGAAACTGCTATAGCGAATTATTCCGCTTCTTCGGCGTCTGCTTCTTCGGTTCTTGTTTCCCTGCTGACGAGGCGATAGGTATAGTCCGCCTCGGGCGAGAAGCGCGGAAGGTTGCCAAGAATTTCGTTTTCGGCATGATTGAGCGCCAGCCAGTTCATCTCCCAAAACCCGAAAAAAATTCGCTTCAAGGCGTTGCTTGCCGATTCGTCAATATCCAGTGCCGCCGCGCGGCAAACCCCGGCAGGATCAACCGGAATCCAGTGATAGCCGGGGTTGTAAAATTCGGCGCGGCAATGAAGCAGCGAGGATAAATCGCTTTTGTCGGAAGGCCCCAACGCGGGCGAGAATCTGGAAGGCGCGATGAAAAAACCGAAGACGCGCCGGGCGGGAATGCCGACGGCTCGGGCAAGCAAAACAAACAAGCCGGCGATGTCCGCCGCGCCGCCGCCGTGGGTTTCAATCTGGATGTTGCCGCTCCCGTCGCTATCCGCCAGGGCGGCGTCAAAAACGCTTTTTTCGACCACCCAATCGTACAGGGCGCGCGCTTTTGCAAGCGGATCAACGATCCGCCCCACGATGCTTCGCGCCAGCTTTTCGGCAGCTTCATTGACCGGCAACAGGGTAGTGGCGGCAAGGTTTTTTCGCAGGATGTCATCCCGATCCGGCGCGAAGGTTCGCCGGGAAATGTCAAGGCGACGGTCGGCGACGGCAACCGATGCGAAAAGCCGCAGGTAGGATGATGAGCGGACGTTTTCCCAGTCGCAAACGAGCATCTCCATGCCGTCGTCCGGCAGACGTTCAAGCGAGGCACGGGCGTTGGTCTCCCAGGAGAGGCGTTCTATCCGTTGCCAGGGCTGAACCGGCGTGTCCTGATGGAGAGGCAGGGGCAGCGTAAGTTTTGTTTCCCGCGCCGCTTTGGCTTCCAGATTCAGGGCAAGGTCGAAATAGCGCCAGTTTGCGGGCATTGCCGCCGCCCTGACCGGCGGCAGTCGGCTTGCGGAAGAGCCTTCGTGCGGGGCAAGAACACTGTTCGCGGAAGGCTTTTTCTGCCTGGCGGCAAGCAGGGACAACGCTCCGGCGACAAGGAAAAAACGGCGGTTCAAATCAACTCTCCCGAAGTTTCCGAAATTGCTTCCGCGCTGTTTTCTTCCGGCAGACGGTAGCGTTCTCCCGCCCAATTGCCAAGATCGATCAACTTGCAGCGTTCGGAACAAAAGGGACGCCAAGGGTTTTCCGTCCGCCGGGGCGTCTCTCTGTTGCAATGCGGGCAAGGGGAGGATATGACTGCAAACATCACTAAACCAGGGAACAAAAGCTGAGTTTAAAAGGCACATCGGCATCGGCGCAATGGCTTTTCGTTTCGGTTTCCGACGGCAGGACAAAGCGAATGCGAAGAACATGGCGATTGGCGCTGATTTCCGGGATCACCTGCCATTCCTTCTCCAGAGCGACGCGCGCCATCTGGAAACTGGAGCCGCTTAAATTTTGTTCGTATTGTCCGTTTTGGGCGATTAGCGACCGCATTTCGCTATGACCGCGCAAGAGGCGCAGGATGATGCCGAGCGCGTTTCGGATCGGCATTACTTCCGCCTGCCACTGCTCCAGCGCGGCGCGGCGGGCTTGGGAGGGTTGTTTCAGCCAGTAATGGTAGGAAGGCACATCGAAACCGGAAGCGCCGCCGGGCAGTGTGGCCTTGTGCTTGATGCTCATCAGCCAGTCGTTGTTACGCAGCGATTGTCCGAATTTGCCGTGCAGGAGGTGGAGAGCGGCATGCGCCTGCTTGATCTCGCCCAGAGAGTAGTCGAGCGCGATTTCCGAGACATCGGGGTTATTGCGAAAGGAAAGCAGTATCTGGCGTTGTCGCTCCAGTTCCTGAAGCATATCCGCCTTTGGATCGGCGCGGCCTATGAAATCAAGTAGCTCAAACATCCCATTGAGCGCCGTATGGTGCTCAAGCGCGCCCTCCGCCCTGGTGAAATACACCACCTTGTCAAACAGGCTTTCCAGGCGGAGCAGAGTGCGGACTCGCTCGTTGAAGGGAAATTCGTAAATAATCACGTTGCCGTTGTCCAAAAGATTATATGTATTTTGAAACAATCGGACGCAAACCACAAGGCTAATGCGAATATTGTTTTGCTATAATCCAAAACTTTTTGCTCCGCCCTGTCCGATGCGGCTCGTTATCCGGTCAGTCCGGCAACCGATTGCATGATTGCTGACAAGGTCAGACTCGTGGCGCGTTTTGACCGGGAATATCGCGCTTTGATAAGATAGTCAGTTCCCCGCAACCTTTCATTTTTCTATGGTTCCCCATCTTGTAACCGCCTTGTCCGGCCCGCTCCTGGAGCTTGAACAGAGATTTCTCGCGCAGAGCGCGTGGATCGAGCAGTGGTTCCGCGCTTCCTGGCAGGAGTATACGCCGCCCTTCTACTCTTCCTGCGATTTACGAAACGCCGGTTTCAAGCTCGCTCCCGTGGATACCAATCTCTTTCCGGGCGGCTTCAACAACCTCAATCCTGATTTTTTGCCTCTCTGCGTGCAGGCAATAATGGGCGCGGTGGAAAAATTCTGCCCGGAAGCGTGCAGAATTCTCTTGATACCGGAGAACCATGACCGCAACCTATTCTATTGGCAAAATGTCGCCCGCCTGTCTTTGATACTGCGCCATGCCGGATTGAACGCGCGGATCGGCTCGCTGTCGCTTGCCGAGCCGGTAACGATTAATCTTCCTGACGGTCAATCCCTGTCATTGGAGCCGTTATTGCGGCGCGGCAACCGCATTGAGCTTGCCGATTTCAGCCCGTGCGCGATTTTGCTAAACAACGACCTTTCCGCCGGAATACCCCCTATATTACGCGACCTGAACGGGCAAACCCTGCTGCCGCCCCTGCACGCAGGCTGGTCAATCCGCAGAAAAAGCCGTCATTTTGCCGCCTATGACAAGGTAGCGCATGAGTTTTCCGGTTTGGTCGGCATTGACCCCTGGCGAATCAATCCGGCTTTTGCGGTTTGCGGCGGCCTTGATTTTCGCAACCGGCAGGGAGAAGAAGAGTTGGCGGACACGGTTTCCGGCGTCCTTGCCGGTATCAGGGATAAATACCGCGAACACGACATTACGGAGACTCCTTACGTCGTGGTCAAGGCGGACGCTGGCACTTACGGCATGGGCGTGATGACCGTCAAGGACGCGAGCGAGGTAATCGGCCTCAACCGTCGCCAACGTAACCGCATGAGCATCGTCAAGGAAGGTTTGGCGGTCAATGAAGTTTTAGTGCAGGAAGGGGTGCATACCCATGAGACAGTGCGCGAGGCCATAGCCGAGCCGGTGGTCTACATGATTGACCGTTATGTGGTGGGCGGCTTCTATCGAGTGCATACCGCACGCGAGAGGGACGAAAATCTGAATTCTCCCGGCATGGAGTTTGAACCTCTCGCTTTTGATACCGCCTGTAATCTGCCGGACTGTAGCGACAATCCCGACGCGCCGCCCAACCGCTTCTACGCTTACGGGGTGATCGGGCGGCTTGCCTGCCTTGCCGCCGCAAGAGAGCTGAAAGCTACCGAATCTCTGCCCGAAGGGCAGAATCCATCTGCCATGCTGGCGAGCGCGTGATGTCTATAGCCATTGCCGCAATTATTTCTCCCTTCTCCCGCTTTCGTGAGATTGTAGCCACTCGCGGCGAAGCCACAAGCGGGAAAGGGGAGCAAAGCGTTTTCCCTGACAGTCGCAGAAATCGCTATATTCGCCTCTTTCTCCTCGCATCCCTGCTTGCGGCGTTCGTTGTCGCATGTTCTGATCCTCCGCCCCTGGTCAAGCGCGAATCCTTTGTTTTCGGCACGAGGGTGGAAGTTCTGGTCGCCGGAGTGGAAGAGACCATTGCCAGGGCCGCCATTAACGCGGCGCTTGCCGATTTTGACGCACTGCATCACGCTTATCATGCCTGGCAACCCTCTCAACTTTCCGAAGTCAACGCCGCCATTGCTGCCGGAAAACCGATTGAAGTCAGCGCGGAAATGGCAGACTTTATTCTTGACGCGCAAGATTTCGCGCATCGTTCGCGCGGGCTTTTTGACCCTGGCATCGGCAGGCTGGTCGCCTTGTGGGGTTTCCAGACGGATGAATTTGTCGGCGGCCTGCCGGACGAGAAGGCGCTGGATGAATGGCGGCAAAACCCTGCTTCCATTTCTCATTTGCGGCTGGATGACAAGCGACAACTAGTCAGTACGCACAGAGGCGTCGCCCTTGATTTTGGCGGCTACCTGAAAGGCGTGGCGCTGGATCGGGCGGCGGAAAAGCTGAAAGCGAAAGGCATAGAGAACGCTCTGATAAATATCGGCGGTAATGTCATGGCGTTGGGAGACAAAAACGGGCAACCCTGGAAAATAGGCATTCAACACCCGCGTCAGCCTGACGCGCTGGCGATTCTTGATCTTTACGACGGCGAAGCCATCGGCACTTCCGGCGATTACCAGAGATATTTTGAACTGGATGGCCGCCTCTACAGCCACTTGCTTGACCCCGCAAGCGGCGAGCCGGTAAGGCATACGCGAGCAGTAACCATACTGATTTCCCCTCTGGAAGAGCCGGGCAAAACCGGTGCGCGATCGGATGTTCTTTCAAAACCGTTGTTTCTGGCGGGAGCGGATAACTGGCGCGAGGTAGCCCGCGAGCTTGGCGTAACCCATGTCTTGCGGGTTGACGCAAACGGCGACATTGAAGTCAGCCGGGATTTCATGCCGCGCCTGACTTTCCCGCAAGGGGTCAAGCCGACGCGGATTCTGCCGTAGACGGCTTTTCACCTGCCCGGATACTGGCTAAAACATAGGTTGCAAGCTCAGTCCATAATGGCTACGAGGGGCGAGAAGGCGCGTTGTCAAGACCGGATAGAAGTTGATCTCGTACCCAGATAAGCCATACTCGCGCTTCGTCGTCGTTCGCGCCTATTATAATCATTGGGATAAATTCGGCATTGAAAGCTGCGAGCAGACCAGTAGGATAGTCGTATAGAAATCGATCAATTTCTTCAATTACTAGCTTGACCACATCTCGCCAAGTGGTTTTGATGTAGTAGTCAATTACTTCAAATTCGGTGCCATGATCAAGAACCCAGTCCTGGTGAAAATAGGCACCTACAAACTGATCCAGAGTCGGGTATGCGGTGTTATTCATGGGTAAGCCTCAGAGAGCAGGAAATGCAGTCAGTATATAGTAAATCTTGCTGTTAACGGCTTTCTTCTGTAGGACAACGAGTACCTTTGACATGGGCGTCATCCGTCCGGTTGCGCGGACAACGCCATGACCAATAGGACTTGGCGCGTTCCAAGTGAGACGAATACGCATAGCGCCTGGAGTTGCTACTCGCGCCCAGTTGGCAATCTCGGTTCTCTTGGCTCTCAAACATGAGGAAACAGCCTTTTCCGCCTCTGCCAATGACTTGAATGTAGATACCGCAGGAATGCGAGGTTCAGCTACAAGGCGTGCTCGGAGTTGCGCCTCGGTAAGGCCGACATGGTTTTTGATGGTGTGTCCAAGATGTGGGCCTTCATGTGCGGCAAGCCTGATCCTGCCTGCGCGTACCGCAACGATCCGTGCCGCAGCCAGAGCGCCTGCGACAGCCAGAGGAACTGCCAGGTCAATGCCATTGCCGATGCGTCTGGCAGTGGCTTCATCCACGCCGAGAAGTTGTGCTAGAGCTGCGGCGCTGTCGTTGGTCAACGTATTTGTCTCGCGACCAGTCCAGGCTTGGCGAATCCCTGCTTGGAAAGTGTCAATCCCGTGGGCTCCCAACACACCGCCGCCAACCTTGGTCAGCATGGTTGGCTCGGGAATAAACAGTAAAGCGCCTCCACCAAGTATCTCCAGCGTGCCAAAGATGGCTCCAGCTACGCCCCAAGCCCGATTGGTGAACCTTGGCTCATCGAGAGAGCCTTCCGCAAGCACCGCAGCCAATTGTGGCGGTGTCAAAACAATAGTCAAGCCATCTTCTTGCATAAAACACTCCAAGGGACTGGTGATAGGAACTGTTTGATTACAACATTGTCTGCATCTATGCAGACAATGGCAAATTGATCATTGTCGCCTGCCGAATTTGAGCTGGCTACTTTTTCATTACGAATAAATTGCTTTACCAGCCAAGCTACATCAGCAAATACATGTATTATATCCGAATGTGGTTTCTCCGGAAACCATAGGAACATCATCGGTACAAGTCCGTATAGATTGGCGTGAGCGCAGCGAAATACATGTCATTGTCACCAGACTGGCAAGCCATCGTTTGCCCTTGTGATTCTATGAGGGCGTTTGACCAGGCCGATTCCTGCCTCAAACACGGCGCGATGTCCCCGGCGGTTGTACAAAGGGTAGAATACGGCTTTCGCCTCTTTGTGGGATATGGAATGAAAATTACTTTCCTTGATTTCGAGCAGACGGTTTCCGAGCTGGAAAGCAAGATTGACGCCCTGCGCTTTGGGCAGGAGGATTCGGCAGTTGATATTTCCGAAGAAATTGATCGCCTTGGCGAAAAAAGCCGGAATCTCACGAAAAGCATCTATGCCAAGCTGACTCCCTGGCAGATAGCCCAGGTGGCGCGGCATCCGCAGCGTCCTTATACCCTGGATTACATCGGGCATATCTTCGCCGATTTTGTCGAGCTGCACGGTGATCGCGCCTTTGCCGACGACAAGGCCATCATCGGCGGCATGGCTCGTTTCAACGGGCAGCCGTGCGTCGTCATCGGGCATCAAAAGGGGCGAAATACCAAGGAAAACCTGCTGCGAAACTTCGGAATGCCGCGCCCGGAAGGGTATCGCAAGGCGCTGCGCTTGATGAAGCTGGCGGAGAAATTTCGGTTGCCTGTCTTTACTTTCGTGGATACGCCGGGAGCCTATCCCGGCATTGACGCCGAAGAGCGGGGGCAATCGGAGGCCATTGGCCGCAATCTCTATGAAATGGCGGGTTTGAAAACGCCTGTCATCATTACGATAATCGGAGAGGGCGGCTCAGGCGGGGCGCTTGCCATTGCGGTGGGCGATGCCGTTCTGATGTTGCAGTACGCGACCTATTCGGTAATTTCCCCGGAAGGCTGCGCCTCGATTCTCTGGAAAAGCGCGGAAAAGGCGGCGGATGCCGCCGAAATCATGGGCATTACCGCGCAACGCTTGAAGACCCTGAACCTGATTGACAAAATCGTGCAGGAGCCTAATGGCGGCGCGCATCGTGACCCCTTGCTCATGGCGGCTTCCCTGAAAAAAGCCTTGCAGGACGCGCTAAGGCAGGCGCAGGCTCTCTCCGTTGATGCGCTTCTGGAAGCTCGCTTTGATCGTCTGATGGCTTATGGTCGCTTCAAGGAACAGGCTGCCTGATTTGCCGGGCGAGGCGGTATCAAACTGCCTTGCCGCGCACTTGCCGATAGGTTCCGCGCTCCATCTCGGCCTTTCCGGCGGGCGTGATTCCGTAGTGCTCCTGCATATCTTGAAGAGCCTGTTGCCGGACAGGGTACGGGCGATCCACGTCCACCACGGTCTTTCCCCACACGCGGACGAATGGGCTGATTTTTGCTCCCGACTTTGTCGGGAATGGGAGATTCCGCTCCAGATTGCAAGGGTGGAGGTTTGTCGGCAAGGCCAGGGACTGGAAGCCGCCGCGCGCGCCGCCCGTTATCAAGCCTTTCGGGAACATGGCGCTTCCTGCCTTGCCCTTGCCCATCATCGCCGTGATCAGGCTGAAACCCTGCTGCTCAATCTTTGTCGGGGCGCGGGGGTGGCTGGCGCTGCGGCTATGCGCGACAAGCGGGAAATGCCCCGGATGACCGTGTTGCGCCCTTTACTCGCTGTCGGAGAAGAAGAAATCGCAACCTACGCGGAGGCGCGCAAGCTCTCCTGGGTAGAGGATGAGAGCAATGCCCGGACACATTTTCGCCGCAACTTTCTGCGCCTTGAAATCTTGCCGAAATTATCCGCGACCTTTCCGGCGGCGGAAGCGAGTCTGGCTCGCGCCGCCGCGCATTTTGCCGAGGCGGAAAGCCTGCTGCATGATCTTGCCGCGCATGACGCGGCGCATATTGAGGAAGACGCGAATTATTTTGTCGGACTCTCGACTGCCCGGCGGGCGAATTGGCTGCGCTGGCATTTGAAAGAGGCGGGTTGGAGCATCCCGGACGCGGCAAGGCTTACGGAAGCCTTGCGCCAATTTTCCAATGCCGTAAGGATGGGCGCGCATGGCGAGTTACGCCTGCCGGAAGGCCGGATTTGTATCTGGCGCGGGCGGTTTTATAACGTAACTGACGCACCAATCCCTGTTAGTCCGCAAATCTGGGACGGGCAGGGGGAATTGGCATGGGCGGGCGGCTGGTTGCGGCTGGATGCGCGGCAGGGAGAGGGAATATGCGCAAAACGCTTGAATAATAATACTGATGGGCGACTCTCGGCGCGTCCCCGCGTGGGCGGCGAGACCTTGCGCCTGGCCGAGAATCGCCCCCGTCGTTCCCTGAAAAAACTTTTGCAGGAAGCGGCGATTCCGCCCTGGCGGCGTGAACGCCTGCCGCTCATCTATTGGGGAGATGAATTCATCGCCTGCCCCGAAATCGGCATTGCCGCCGAATGGCGGGCGAAAGAGGCGGGGTGGATGCCGGTCTACTCGGCAACGCCTTCTACGCTGTCTGCCGCTCTGCCAGTGTAGCCGTCTTCGGATCGTAGACCATCTTTGTGATTGAGCCGTCCCGAATGCGCTCCACCGCTTCGTCAATGACATGGAGCGGCACGAGGAACCATTCTTTCGGCTGCACCGGATGACCAAAACGATCTGGAATGGCAAGCTGAAGCTGCGCGGGCGCAAAGAGGCGATGGAGCAATTTTTCCAGCTTGACGCGATTGATGCCAACCAGTTTGTAAGTGGCGACGATTTCAACATCAGTCAGCAGGTAAGTGGCGTCATGCGCGGCATTGGCGATACGGGTTTCCACTTTGCCGCCCGTCACCCCGATTTTGTGGATCAGTTCGCGGCGCTCCGCGATGAACGGATGAGTTGAATGGCTGCGCAGCACGTAGATCGTACCGCTCTCAATGTCGCCTTCAGCCTCGTTTGCGCCAAATAGCGCATCTGTTTCACCGCGCCCGTTTTCGTTACTGTCGTCACTGAATAGCGAACCGCTTTCAGGCTTGCTGATCCTGCGCCCGCTTTCGTCCTTGTATAACGCCCGCTGCAAGGAGCGGCGCAATAGATTACTCTCGGTTGCGTTGGCGTAGATGGCTCGCAAGCGGGCGTCATTTTCGCCGTTTGGAGCCTTGATGGTTTCGCCGACTTCCGCGACATATACAAGCTGCCCGCCC
>Ga0099364_10008218_pt1 | contig 14727 bp, 11 predicted proteins | sample TergutTh196P3_FD_73070 | JGI IMG/M metagenome (GOLD analysis project Ga0099364, IMG submission 73070) | Microcerotermes parvus P3 segment gut microbial communities from Pointe-Noire, Republic of the Congo - Th196 P3 | ecosystem: Host-associated > Arthropoda: Insects > Digestive system > Gut ... | reverse complement strand
TTAGACATGTTCCATAACCTTCAGAATACACATCAAACACGATGGTTTTTCCCATTTTTGGCAAAAAACCGGGAAGTTTTCTCCGGTTACAGGGGGCGTTTCGGGGTTATGGAACAGGTCTATTCAAGCACCGCAAGGGAGCAAGAGTACAGAGCGTTCCGTGAAAATCAATGTTGTTTTTGTTCGTGAAGAACATCCTCCGCAAGGGGAAGAGCCGATTGAATGGATGTTGTTGACCACGCTTTCGATTTCGACGTTGGATTTGGTTCGGCGGGTGATCCAGTATTATACAGTTCGTTGGATGATTGAAGTTTTCTTTCGGACATTAAAGTCCGGCTGCCGTATTGAGGAGCGTCGTTTTGAAACACTTCCTCGTATGCTTGCGTGTGTATCGGTTTACTTGTTGGTGGCTTGGCGAACGTTGTATGTGTGTCGTCTGGGGCGTAGTTGTCCTGATCTAGATTGCGATCTGATCTTTGACCCGGCAGAGTGGCAATCAGTATGGAGTGTGATTCGTCGTGGCGAGCCGTTGCCAGAGAAGCCTCCACCTTTATCGGTGATGGTGCGATTCATCGCGAGGTTGGGCGGTTATGTGGATCGTCCGAGCCGCAAGGATCCACCGGGTGTGGAAACGGTCTGGAAAGGAATGCAACGAATGCGGGATTTGGCGTGGGCATGGCAAACCTTCGGACCATGTGTAAAAAAGGAATGATGACTTGTGGGGTATAACGAGGAAGGCAGGCGGTCGGTTGCCTACCTTAGCTGCCCCAATTGCAAACGTGTCGACGGACTGGCGCGGCGAAATGACGGTAGAGTACACAATTTTTCTGCCGAGGCGGTAAAATGTACAGTGGCGCTTTTACATTTCAGTCCCCCCATAATACAAGAATACAAAACGGCATGACACGAGACGACGCTTGGAATTTACTAACGCAATATAACGATGAACCCTTTCATTTTCAGCATGCCCAAATCATGGAAGGGGTGATGAAGTTTTTTGCCCACAAAGAAGGCTTTGGCGATGACGCTGAATTTTGGGGTATTGTCGGCTTGTTGCACGATCTGGACTTCGGACGTTTTCCCGAAGAGCACTGTGTCAAGCAGCAGGAAATCATGAAAGAACATGGTGTTGACCCTCGCATCATCCGTTCGACCGCCTCGCATGGATGGGGCTGCACCGGTACGGAATTTGCACCGGAACACCGTATGGAAAAAATCCTTTACGCAACGGACGAATTAACCGGTTTGATTGGAGCGGCTGCACTGATGCGTCCCTCCAAAAGTGTTCAGGATATGGAAGTCAAATCGGTCAAGAGCAAGTTTAAGAGGCTGTTTGGAAATTAAGTGCTTGAAAACAAGGCTGGCGACGATTGCCGTTTTTCGGGTTTTGTGAAAACCCCTATGTTTTTTGGGAAACGGCATTTGTCTAATGACGAAAAACCCTTGTTTTTCAGCGTCTAATTGTTAAACAGCCTCTAAGTCGCCTGGTTTTGCTGTCGGCTGTTCTCGTGAAGTGATTCAAAAGGGTGCCGACATGCTCGGTTGGACTCTCGAAGAACTCTTTGCTCGAACGCTCGAAGCGATGAAACATGTCGATGCTGCGGCAGATTCGCATGGGTGCGTGCTATAAACGGGGAGTCAAATTGGACTTTTTTCTTTGTGTCCTTGCGCGGTTCAATCCGAACTATTTTAACCGCAAGGGGCGCAAAGATTGTGCAAAGGACGCAAAGAATCTATTTTTAGAGGCTCCCTTGTAATAGTGAATACTTCTACTGTATGTATTTTTTCTAACCTATTGTATACAATGGGTTTCAGTTGCTGAAAAATAGGATTTTTCGCATGGAGAGCGAACGTGGTTAAGAGGTACACTATTGCGAAGGAATCGGTGTTTGCCGATTGTTGGATCACACCGGAAACCTACGAAGGAGTCTTTGAACGACTGGAACAATTCCTTTCACCATTTTTTAAGGATATTTTTACACGCATGCAACAAGAGAAATCCGTCGCCTATACGAAAGGTCTGCTTTCCAACTCGGAAAAGAAAAATGTCGAATCAATAGCCTACTGTCATGGACAGGATCGACAACCCCTTCAAATTTTCATCGGTCAGGTCGAATGGAATGATGATGTTATTCTCGATGAACTCGCCGACCAAGTCGCTGCCGAAATCGGAATTGCCGATGGCATACTTGTGATTGATCCAACATCCTTTCCGAAGAAAGGTAAGAAGAGTGTCGGCGTACAACGTCAATGGTGTGGTCGACTCGGCAAAGTTGATAACTGTCAAGTTGCTATCTTCATTGCCTACGTTGCGGGAAGTCATTTTACGCTGGTTGATCGAGAATTATATTTGCCAAAAGAGTGGACAGAGGATCCCGAACGCTGCCGAGCAGCAGGTGTGCCCGATGATAGGATCGTTGAAAAGACTCGACATGAACACGCCCTCGCCATGCTTCAAGGTCGATGCAAAAAGTTCAGACACAAATGGATTGCCGGCGACGACAAAATGTGGCGTATCCCCAGTTTTCGTAAGAAGTTGCGGAAAATGAATGAACCGTATATGTTGGCGATACTCTCGAACTTTTTGATTTGCGGTATTGATGCACCACCAGTAGTTTGTGAACATTGCGGCGTGGAACTCGAGCGTGTCTCTGTCAACGTTCACGCTTGAGCGAATGCTGTTCCTGCGAAACATTGGAAGACGATCAAGGTTCGTCTGGGGCATAAGGGATGGTTGAAAGTTCGGTTGGTGAAGTGTCGAGTTCGAGCGATGATTGACAACGAGATAGGCGATGAAGAGATGTTGATTGTGAGTCGTTGGCGAGACGAGTTGGGTAAAAATCGGACAGACTATTATTTATCGCATGGTAACGAAGACTCTGATCTTGAAGAGTATGCTCGTGTCATCAAAGATGCGTATCGTGTGGAGGAATGCTTTCATGGTGGCAAGGGAGAGTGTGGATTGGGCGGCTATCAAGTGAGGAACGGGCGAGGTTGGCATCATCATATAACGTTTTCGATGTTGGCGATATGCTTTTTAACAAAGGAAGTGATCCGTCAAAAAAAGCGTACCGATGATGACGGTTCAACGAGTTCGAGAATGTATTGGCGAGTTGTTGGTAGATGAACGATTGTCGGTCTGTTCGCAAGACGAATACATCTGTTTTTGCAATATCCGGTGGCTCAACCGAACAAAATTAGCCAGCGAGTACGCCAAAAATAAACAAAATTGAAAACGTATCATCAGAAAAAAACAAAGGGTTAGGGAAAATACATACAGTAGAATTACACATCGGTAATACAAGCGGTGCAAGGGGGGCATTAACACATCAACAAAATCAAAAAGTCAGCGAGTCGGCTAAATACTGTCTCGGCGGATAAAAGTTTACAGAGCCCGGAGTGGAAACTCCGGTGTGAAACCGAAAACGCCGTATCTCCCGATACGGGCTCTGTTTGTTCAGAGTTAAAATTCTCCCGCCAGGGCGGTACGTCTTTTTTAACTGCAAAGTTCGCAAAGAAAATGGCCCGTTTGTCCCCGCGTAAGGCATACCCTAAACTGCGGTGAGAACGAAAAAGAATCGGCCATTGCCGAAGACGTGAAGACGACGCATCCTGTTTGCCCGGATTGCCGCCGAAGGGCTGGAATGGTAGGATGACGGGTTCCATTGACTTAATCTTGCCGCAAAATTACTCACGTCCATGTCTCTTTATCCGCCGTCTTTTTGTCCGCCATCCCTTTATTCACCGGTTTCTTTTATGGCTCTCTGGGTTTTACTTTCTCCCGCCGCACTTTTTGCGGCAGAGCGGTTTGAATTTGAAGAGGGGCATCTGGGAACTCTGGTACGGATCATTCTCTACGCACCCTCCTCCGAAGTTGCCGAAAAAGCCGCCAAAGAAGCATTCGCTTCCTTTCAGAGGGTCAATGAAACGATGAACACCTACGATTCTGAGAGTGAACTCTCGCGGCTCAACGAAAGCCGAGGAACTACCCGCGTGAGCGAGGAACTCTTTACCGTTCTCCGGGCTGCTAAACATTACTCTACCCTGTCGGAGGGAGCCTTTGACATTACGGTCGCTCCGATGGTTCGACTTTGGCGGCGTTCCACCCGGCAACGGGAATTGCCCAGCGAACGGCTCATAGAGCAAGCAAAGGAACTCGTGGGGAATCACCTTTGGGAATTGGATGAGCGGACACAATCAATCCGGCTGTTGAAAGCCGGTATGCGGCTTGATCTCAGCGGAATTGCCAAAGGCTATGCCATCGACAGGGCATTTGAAATCATTCAAACGCACGGTATAACATCGCTGTTGGTTGATGCGGGAGGCGATTTTCGCGTCGGTGCGCCGCCTCCCCGCACAGAGGGATGGATTATCGCCAAAGGCAACGAGAGGGTCTTGCTGAAAGAGACGGCAATGGCAACATCAGGCGGGAGTGTCCAGTTCGTTGAAATTGAGGGTATTCGGTATTCCCACATCGTTGATCCGAAGACGGGACTGGGCATTACGGGACTTCACACGGTTCACATTACCGCTCCCACGGCAATGGAAGCGGATGCGCTGGCAACTGCCGTAAGCGTTCTCGGAAAGGAAAAAGGAAAAGTCCTGATTGACAAGTTGTCAAAAGTGTCGATGCAAATCAACGAAGAGCCTGAGGCAATCTAAAATACCGGTTCTCACGTACCGGGCTCTGGTAACTTTTACTGCCTCCCGGCGGGGAAAAAGTTCACGGAGCCCGGAGCGGAAGCTCCGGTGCTGCCGCACCGGGCTCTGTGAACTTTTTATCCGCTGGGGGCGGTAAAACAGGCTATTAGTAAAAATCTTCGTTTTTTGTTTCGTAACCGTTCACGCAATTTTTGCAAGTTGGGTGCTAGTTTTGTTTTGTTGTTGTGCGGCGGGGGTGCCATTGGCTGTGATAATTGGTGCTTTGAATGCTGCCGAATAGGTTTTGCGTTTCTTGTTCATGGGTTCTCTAAAATAACCGTCATTTTAACACACGTTCATAACTTATTCCCCAGTCCAGTTTTTGCCGTCCACCGCTGAAAACGTTCTCAGTTTTGTTGGGCGCATTTGATACGTGAGGAAAGTTCCTTGCAACGCTTGATGGTACGCAGGCGTATGGTAAACGAGTGCTGTTAATTGAAAAGGGGATATGAGGCGGCTACGGTGCAGTTGCGCAACCTTCCGGTTGCGGCTCTGATTGCGGCTCTGATGACTTCCTACACGCACAGCGTTTCACGCCATCCACGCACGACATCGCTATCCAAATGAAAAACGTCAGCCAAGCGGCATACACTAATTCGGCAGGAAAACCATTGGTGAAACTGCCCAGCAACGATATGACAATCGGATTATAAATACTAAACGCCAGCAAGAGGACAACAGCAAACGCAATATTCGCCAAACGTAGATGCCAGCGAAGGAACGTCAAACTCACTGCGAACACGACAAATGCTCCAAAAATGACACCGTAAAACGTCGATTGCTTCACCGTCGAAACTTTAAGGACCGCATCGCCGCTGCTGCCCGGCTGCAACGCCGAGAAAAGGTACGTCTGCCCTTCCACCGCAAACGGACGATTCGACGAACCATGCGCGCCCGTAACATGCATCATTCGCCCCATCAACTCCTCGACCGAAGGAGTGCTATAAACCGTCATCCGTTGGAAATTCATGAACGACCAATTCGCCCGCATATCAAACAGCGGTGTCCACGTTCCCCGATACTTCCGCAGCACCCTGTCATTCGGTACATACACCGCTATGAACATCTCTTGCACCGCCGATTCCGTCGGGAAAGCCGGCAACAATATCTGTCCCTTTTCAAACGGTTGCGAATACCGCAATTCCAAAAGGAAAGACTGGTCAGGATTCGTCGATGTCAACGGAATATAATGCAGTGCCGTATCGCCGCCGGAATCTCTTTCCAACGTTACCGTGTTGCCGTTAATGGTCGGAGCAAGGTCAAACGCCGCACCTGCTGGCATTGCAAGAGTCAACCGTTGCTGGACACTCTTGATTTGGTACAACGCCTGCACTGAAAGGGTATCGGAGTTGCTTATCATCACCGCTCTAACGAGTCCCGATTCGATGCTGGTACGTTTGACTTCTTCCAATTCGTATCGAGTTGCAATCAGGTTGAGCGTCCAGTTGTCGAAGAATTCAAACGCCGCCGCCGCATTTTCGATTCTATCCGCTTCGGGAATGTCTCTGCTAGGATCGACCGGTCGAATCCCCGTATTCTCCGGGGAATCGCCGAGATCAATCGTTTGCGCTTTCGTGATGACGATGTGTCCATACGACCTGTCCACTTCACGAGAGATCAATCGCGGAACGCCTATCGGAAGACTCTTGCCGACGGTCAGTTGACTCAATTCGTCTTCCCAATAGACTTCAAACATTCCGTTGCCGCTCCATTCACTGCCGCGTGAAAACTCCCAAGCGACATAGCCCTCGTCAACATCGTCCGGTTGCGGTGCCAAAATTGCGTCCCGAATCCCCTGCGATTGCGACTGATTGCGAAGCCGAGAAGAAACATCCGCCGGTACATAGACGCGAAGCGATCTCACGCCGCTGTATTGAATATCGTAATGGAATCGGCTTGTATATTTAGCGACACCGTCTTCGATCTGTACCAGTTGGAATTGCCGAATCGTGATGTAGGGCTTGCGGCGTTCAACTTGCAAATCGAGCGTGGCGTTTTCTTGTCCGAAGACGAAACCGAGTTGCCCAGCAGAAAAAGTCCCTTGCCAGTCAGGGCGAAGTTGTTCCACCGGCACCGGCTGCATGCCGGTCGGTTCGGCTTTATTGATGCGGAAATAGTCGAACACACTGACAACCGCTTTGGTATCCCGGCGGATAACGAAATCCTTTGTTACCGTCGGCATGGGAACGTTGATGTCCACTGCTTTACCGGTCGGCGATCTTAGGTCGGCATTGTCGAGTCGCTTCGACAAGGAGACGGAGAGGGCGACTTTCCCTATTGCTCGGGTAGTCAAATCGAGTGTAAGCCGCTTCATACCGGGTTCGTCGGGAATGTCGGTCACATGCCGGGCATTGATCGAAACCGCCTGCGATTCTCCCAACCGGGTACTGGAAACATTTCCAAGTTCATAGACGGCAGGAAAATCGAGCATCAGTTGAAACACTCCCGCCTTTTCGATGTTGTAAAAGGTGTTCATCGTCAAGGATAGCCGGTTGTCGTTCACTGTTACGTTGATTTGCGAATCAGCCGTGATCTGCGGTTGCACTTTTTCAACCGAAAGCGTGAGATTATAGGAAGCCGAGGCAAGCCGATACGCGTACAACCAGCCGGTACCCCGCATCGCTTGCGGCAGTTCCGCCGTGTCCATCTGCATGAGTCCGACCGTCCTCGTTGCGTCGGTCATCAGAGTGCCGGAAACGTTGATGCCCAGCACGCCCTGCTGTCTGCCTGCTCCGACCGCCTTGATAGCGGGGATTTCAACCGACTTATCGTCGGTGTCAACCAGTTTTTCCAACCCAATGATAATGCGCTGCCGACTATCCGCCGGTTGAAAGAGTTCGACTTGAATCGTTTGCGGCTCTTCCCCTTGGTTGACCGACCAAGTCCGAACATTCGGATCGAAAACCGACGACACTTTTTGGTCATTCGGAACTTCAATGGCAAGCCGTTCGATCTGCGCCCTGCTGATGGTGTAGTCGAGGATGCCCACTGTTCGGAGCACCCCTTCGTCCAGTGTAACACGCTGTTCGAGTTGTACGCTGGTCAGCGATTCTAATCCGGTCGCTCCTTCCGCTTTGGGAGTCCAGCCGATTCGCACTGTCGGAGCAGGTCCGACGAAGGCGAGTACCTTCGTGCCGGTGTCGCCGTCCGGTTCTTCACTGGCGGCGATGAGGGGAAAGAAGTCAACTTTCACGCCCGACTCCGGGATTGACACAACCCAGCGGCTGATGGGAGTTTGCGGTACTTCAAAGGAAACGCCGTTGCGGCCGGGTGCTTTTTCGATAGTCTTGGCGTATTTCAATAGGACTTCGACCGCGCCTGGCTTTTCCGCTTCGAGGAGTAGTTTGTAACCCTGTTGCGGATCGCCTTGTAGTCTGGCGGGATGTGCAATTTGTATTACAGTGGGGATAGAAATCTCTTCATCTCCTATAACCGCTATCTTGTTGGTCATCAAGTGCGTAGTGGTGGTTACTTCCGTGATGGCGACATCATTGAGCCGGATGGGGATTTCGTGCCAACCTTCTTTGAGCAGGTCGATTTTTAGTGTAGCGGTAACTTTGACGATGTCGTCGGCGACTTGGGCTTCGTGGACGGTTTCCGAAATGATGAACGGCACCGGTACGGCTCTCGGTTCGTCTTCAGGCTTGGGCTTTGCTTGTGCTTTTTCCCAAAGTTCTCGAAACTCTTCGTAGGGGAGAAAGATGCCTCGTCCCTCTTTTTCAAAGGTTTCCCGGAGTCTTTCGAAGGGAAGATAGACGGTCTGTTCCCGAATGATGATGGTTGCGTCGTCGGCTTTGGTTTCGGTAGCGGCGGCTTCAACGACGGCGGGTTCCGTAGCGGCGTTTTCTTCTTGTGCGAAAACGGCAGAGGCGGACGTGAGTGCGATCAAGACGGCAAGTATCGTTTTACACTTTGCGTCCTTTGCGGTTAATTCTTTTTTACCGCAAAGTGCGCAAAGAGAGAAAGAAAAAATACTGCGTAGTATGGCGAGGGATCGATTGATGGACATAGATTGCTCCTTGTATTTTTCGTGAGCGGAATTGTTACCGCCGCCTTCCTATTGTACCGAGGCCCATTGTACCAAAACATCATTGCATTGTACACAAGACGGCAAAGCAAAGGAGTTCCCTTGGTGTGAGTAAAAAATGAGAGAGTTGACTCATTTTATACTTTTCCACATTTTGTTCCGCAACAACCCTTTTCAAGATTCTCTATTTTACCAAAAAGATGACTTTTTGGTAAATAGGTGATTTGAAGATAAGTATTCATGCCCACGAATACCACAAGGTATACATAAGGCACCACTCTCATAATGGATAGGTTATTGTTTTACGGTTCCTCTGTGCCTCTCCTGCAAAAAGAAGACCGCCGGATTGTCCGTTACAATGTACTCGACATCCGCCAAGTTCCGATTGGCAGGCTGTATCTTGAGTTGCTTCACGCCCGCTTTCAATTCGCCAAACGCATGAAGCCATATAACCTGCTCCGTATCACTCTGCAAATACCAATAGCCGGACTGCCCCGTTACCGTAGAAGTCCCGCCGTCCAACGTCACATCAAAGCCCGCCCCGCCGCCCCGCACCGTCGTCGGAGATATACGGATAAGCAACGAATACACCCCCTCCTGCGGAATGTTGATGTCCGCATCCACCGCACCAGTTTCGGCAGCGATGTAAATCGTGTTCGAACCAGCAGCGGCAGGACGCTTCTCCGCCGTATAACCCCCCTTCGCATAAACGGAAACAGGACGAGACAGACCGGTCGGAGTCCGCACAAGGAACGCACCGCGAAACATAGGACGACCCGTAAGTTTGGCAGGATCGACCGTTACTGTTAATGCCAGACTGCCGCCCGGCGCAACAGTACCGCTGGAAGGAGTTACCGTAAACCAATCGAAAACGTTGTTCTGCCGGATTTGGAATTCGACCGGTGCGGCATCGGCAGGAAGAGTGAGTGTAACAACGGCATCGCCGCCCGTTTCTGGAAAATCGACTTGGGCAGGCGTAGTTGCCAACGCAAGAGGACGGTGCGGAATGTCAGTAATACCATTGATAAAAGCACCGAGTTGATCTCCCGCTCGCGTAATGCCGGGAACTTCGACGGACTTTCCGAGAGCGAAACTGTTCGGCGAAAGACGATAATTTCCAGCGGCAGGGGCAACGAGTTGCGGATCGGCAGTGTAGCCATTCAACTCCTGTTCGTATCGACGGAAACTGGCAATGAAGGTTTCCGAATCGGCAAGCGAGTTATTCACCCAAAAGAGATCGTTATCGAAACTTTCGGCACGCGCCCATTCTCCCGGACGACCCGATGAACTGCAAACGAATATATTGTTACGCATTGTTCCGAGACCGGCATCCATCGGCGTACTCCTGCCGTAACCGCCGTAGGCAGTGGTTGCACTGCGACCGGCTCCGTAAAACGTGTTGTTATAGACGAATCGTTTCCCTTTCTGCTCCGTTCCATGACTGTTTTTGATGTAGTTTACCGCCAGTCCTTCTTCGTCACCGAGATTGACGATCAGATTGCCGACGACATATTGAGGTCCGACCATATTCGCACCCAAACTGACACCGCAGAGCGTGCCTTCGACTTTGTTGCCCATAAAACGGAGATTGACTCCGCCCCCTTCCAGTTCGACACCGTCGTCGTTCCCGAAGGCATGATAGTTTCCGATGATGTCGCTGTCTCGGTAAAATCCTCCGGTGGGGGAGTCGTTGCCGAGTCCTTCGATCACATCATTCCAGCGGTGTTCATCACTGCCGACGAAGTCGTTCCAGCGGATCACATTTCCGCCGCGTGTGTGATCGACCACGATTGCCTGCGGACCGGTAGGATGGGAGAAGACCCAAGAGTTAGCGCGTCCTCGCGGATCATGGATGTAACAACGTTCCACAACGGTTGCGGCACTTCGGCGGATTTGGACGGCACCGTCGTAGTTGATCCATCTGCCGTTGCTGTCTCTGTACCAACCTGCTTGTTCGGCAGTGTCGAATCGTTGTTCGCCGGTTCGTCCCCAGCCGGAAATGTCGCAGTTGAGAATACGCACGAAATCGCAGTTGTCCACGAAAATGCCGTGAAGTCTGCCTCCTTCGATGGTCAGATTTTCGAGAATGATATATTGTGCATTGCGCAACACAATGGCGGCTTCCTGCCGGTCGCCGTTGCGGAGCGTGCGTCGGACTATCCAATCGGCGGGAGCGGTGTATTTGATCCAGCCGCCGGGCGTGCCTTTTTCGGTAATGACAATCCCCTCGCGGGCGGTGTCGGGCAGTGTACTGAGGTCAATCGTTTTGGCAATCGGCGGCATGCTCGTCCAAGTGCGGAAGGTGGTTTGCATAATGACTCGGTTATCATTACCGGCAACGACACGGATTTGGTATTCGGTATTTTCGTCGAGGTTGAAGAGGGAACCTTTGTGTATTCCTTCGGGCTGATCGCAGACGGTCGGATGTGCAGCGTGCCAATCGGCTTCGTCGGTGCGTTTGTATTCTGCTCTGACTGCCGCATGCCCGTCGGGATGGAAATAGTAACTGCAACTGTTGAAAGTGGGGACGGTTTTTATTTCATTCCACGAAAGGGGGGTGGTGAGGGGATCCGTGAAAGGGATTTGTGCAAGTCCCTTTATTCCGAAAAAGCAGAAAGAGATTAACAGCAGGCAGAGTGTTTTTTTCATTAGGACGGCGGGAGAAAGGCAAATTGCGCGTACGATATAATGCGGTTGCCGTCGGCGTTTGTCAAGCGGGGCAATGGTGTGGTGTGTGTAAAAATTTAGCGGTATTTTTCCTTTTCTTTGCGTCCCTTGCGGTTAAAACAAGAACTAACCGCAAAGTGCGCAAAGAGGATAACGTAATAACAAAAAAACGTTTACTCACTAAACTTGGACATACCCTGAATGACCTATCCGACGTATCCGCCCCCCGCCTCCCCAAAGGGTGAAAATTGCCGTATAATGCCATCCGTTGATGTGCTACTGAACGGGAAAACTTATGTCCGAAGAGAAACAGAAGGAAGATGTTATTGAATTGCCAGGTACGGTGATCGAGGAAGTACGAGGGGCATTTCGGGTTAAGTTGGACGGAATGGAGCACGTCGTTTTATGTCGGCTAGCCGGTAAAATGCGGAAGTTTCGCATCCGTGTAGTGCCGGGTGATCACGTCACTGTCGAAGTGAGTCCTTACGATATGTCCCGCGGCAGAATTACCTACCGGGATAAGTGAGTGTCCCACATGCGGCAAATGGGCAACAATGTGCGCAATGTAGGTACTCCATAGTTCCCGGTTTGCACACGTTAACATCCGGGGACTACGGAATACCTTCGTCCCCGGCTCTTTGGTTGTCTGTCGTCCTGTCCCCCCTTGCTGGAAAAGCAAAGACCGGGATAATGCGCACTATCTTCAGGAGAATATATATGTACGAATCCATCGCCGTCGTCGGTGCCACCGGTGCCGTAGGAACTATCATCCTCGAACTGTTAGAGAAACGAAACTTTCCACATAAGACAATCAAATTCCTCGCATCCCAACGAAGTGCCGGCAAGACGCTTACGTTCAAAGGGGAATCCTATACCATCGAGGAGGCCGTCCCCGATGCCTTCCTCGGTGTCCAGTTGACGATTGCCAGCACACCGGATGAAACTGCCCGCGACCTCTTTCCTGAAGCCGTCAAAAGGGGAACGCTCATCATTGATGAAAGCGGCTATTGGCGGATGGATCCCGACGTGCCCCTCATCATTCCCGAAGTGAATGCTGCCGCAATGAAAAACGCTCCCAAAGGGATTATTTCCAGTCCGAATTGCTCCACGACGCAATTAGTGGTGGCCGTCAAACCATTGCACGATTACGCCAGGGTCAAACGGATCGTGGTCAGTACCTATCAGGCAGTCAGCGGAGCCGGCTTGTCGGGAACCAGCGATCTCGAAAACGGCCTCAGGGCAATGCTCGAAGGCAAAGAACATACCTGCGAATGTTTTCCCTATCCGATAGCGGGAAATTGTATTCCGCAAATCGGTTCGGTCAAAGAGAAGGGATATACGTCAGAAGAACTCAAACTGTTGTACGAAACCCGAAAGATTTTAGGGGATGACTCGATACGGGTCTGTCCGACCGCCGTGCGTGTTCCTGTGGCGAATGGACATAGCGAGAGCATTTTGGTCGAAACGGAAAGGAAAATCACGGTTGACAAGGCGAGAAAACTTTTTGCCGCCATGCCGGGCGTGGCGGTACAGGACGATGTGGTGAACAGACACTATCCGATGCCGCATCTTTGTACAGGCAAGGATGAAGTGTTTGTCGGCCGTATTCGGGAAGATTTGTCCTATGACAACGGCTTGGCCTTTTGGTGCGTGAGCGATAACTTACGCAAGGGAGCAGCAACGAATGCCGTCCAGATTGCGGAGTTTTTGCAACAAGGGTAGTTCCCGCTTGTGGGCGAGGGGTGCTGTCGGCAACCCGCTCACGGGTTCCCAGAAGTGCGGAAGAGTAGCCCGCCGAGTATTATGGGCTCCTCTAATAATACTGAAAACGGCATGAAATTGGACTTTGCACCCCTTGTGCACCCCTTGCGGTTAAAAAAGAGTTAACCGCAAAGGGCGCAAGGAAGATAACGTAATAGCAAGAAAAACGTTTACCCACTAAACTTGGCCCCCCCTTTTTCCGGTAAGCCGCGCTTGGGAACTCTGGACAGGCGGCAAAAAGTTGATATGCTGTAAACAGTTTCCCATCCCGTCATGTTTGCGTCCTAGACGATGATTGTCCCCCTTCATGAATTGGAACCCAACCAAGAAGCCGATCTCTTTGCGCTGCTTGCCGAAAAGGAATTAACCAAAACAAAAGAAGGAAAACCCTTTTTCTGGATAACATTCCGTGATGCCAAAAAAGCAATCCGCTTTCCGGTCTGGTCGGATACTGCCCTCTATAAAGACATCAAGGCATTCAAGCCCGGAACCTACTGCAAACTTCGGGCAGTTTACCGAATCACCTCACGGGGACCGCAGTTAGAAATACACCGAATACGCATAGTCGAAGAGGCGGATGCCCAAGACGGCTTCAATCCGGTGCTGCTCCATCCCGCGTCGCCGATTGATCCCGACACGATGCTCGACGAACTCCACGCATTGGCAAAACAGCATCTCGGCAAAGGAAAAATCTATACGCTTATTCTGAATATACTCAAAGAGTGCCGGGAACCTTTGCTCTTCGGTGTGGCTTCGCGGCAACATCACCACAACTATCTCGGCGGATTATTGGAACATACCCTTTCGGTAACGAAAATTGCCGTTGCGTTGGTCGATCATTATCATAAAATGTATCCGGACAGTAAGAAAGCGATTTCCCGGCATCTTGTCGTTGCGGGAGCGATGTTACACGACATCGGCAAGGTTCGGGAATACGAGCCGGAATTGGGTTCGTTGCAACATTCGACAGCCGGCGAGTTGATCGGGCATGCCCTTCTTGGCCGGGACATTCTCCGCGACGCGGCCAAGGGATTGGAACTTGACCCGGCGGTACTGACGCATTTGGAGCATATCATCGTTGCACATCAGCGTTTTCCCGACTGGGGAGCGGCCAAACCGCCGATGTCGCTGGAGGCGATGATTGTCCATCATGCAGATTCGTGCGATGCGCTCGTCGGTTGCCTGTGGAACACCTTTTCACAGGACACAACGGAACATGCGATGACCAGCAAGAAAAACGTCCTCGGCTATCCGCTGCTCAAACCGCCGACGGGTTCTTTTTAACCGCAAACTACGCAAGGAACGCAAAGTTTTTTTTATACTACAACCTATAAAAAATTGAAAATTGAACTTGGAAAACTGAAAAACACGGGTGGGGGTTTAGAGCAAGTTTTTCAGCATTCGTCGTTCTTACTCTACTTAACGTTCCGCAGACGCAAGTCCACGGCAGGAATGCTTATTCGGTGGTTGACGTAACCGACACCGTCGGGCAGTTGAAAGGGGGCCGTAACCTTCACCGTTTTTGGTAAAGTGGTGATCAGCGAGTAAACGGTGCTAACACTTCTACCACT
>Ga0099364_10008217_pt1 | contig 14728 bp, 13 predicted proteins | sample TergutTh196P3_FD_73070 | JGI IMG/M metagenome (GOLD analysis project Ga0099364, IMG submission 73070) | Microcerotermes parvus P3 segment gut microbial communities from Pointe-Noire, Republic of the Congo - Th196 P3 | ecosystem: Host-associated > Arthropoda: Insects > Digestive system > Gut ... | reverse complement strand
CGCGGCGTTAATGGTTTCTTCACTCGCCGGGCGCCCGGCAGCGGCGGCCTCGGCGGACGGGGCACGCATGGGAACCGGCCCGGCCACACCATAGGCAAGGCGCATGCGCATAATGGTCTTTTTATCATCCGAAAGCTTTACATTCGCCGAACAGCCCAGGGTCGCAATGTCCAGGGCCTCCCGCATGGCGTATTTGATATAATTGCCAAAGCAGTTTTCGTAGCTCTCTTTGGGAATGATTATTGCTGTAAGAATTTCCCCCTGGGCCAGGGCGGTCTTGCCCGCCGAAACGTAATGTTCCTGAATCGGCACAAGACGCCTGCCTCCCCTGCCCAGATACTCCATCACTGCGTCAAAGGCCAAAAGGGTAGAGGCCGTGTCCGCAGAGGTAACGCCGTTACATACATTCCCGCCGATGGTGGCGATGTTGCGGAGCTGCGGGCCTCCGACCGTTTCCGCCGCCTCCGCAAGCACCGGGAAATGTTTTTGAATCAGGGCATCCCTTGCAAGAGCGGACATGCTTGTCAAAGCGCCGATACGCAGGGCCCCTTCCCCATTAATACTAAGCCGGCGCAGCTCATCCAGCTTCTGAATGCTCACAAGCCTGCATCCGGCGAGTTTACCGGATCTTATTTCGATTAAGACATCGCTGCCCCCGGCAATGATCCGGGCTTCGCCGTGTTCATACAGCAGCTCAACAGCGTGGGCGGGGCTTTCGGCTTCGTATAACGCTTCTATATCGTACATGGCCTTTCCTTAAATAAGCCCTGCGGCCTTGAACTCGGTAAAAAGCAAATGGGGCGTCATTGGAATTTTGTTAAACGCTACTCCGGTGGCGTGCAGTACCGCGTTGCGTATTGCCGCGGCTCCCGGTACCGTGGGGGGCTCCCCCAGGGCCTTTGTTCCATATGGGCTTGTGGGCTCAGGGTTTTCGACAAAGCGGGCTTCCAGGCGGGGATGATCCAGAATCGTGGGAAGCTTATAATCCAGAAAGTTCCCGTTAAGGAGCTTCCCTGTTTTGGGATCATACAATAGCTGCTCGTAGATGCCGAAACCTATGGCCATGCTCATGCCTCCGTGAACCTGGCCCGTTGCGGCCAGGGGATTTATGAGCCTGCCGCAGTCGTGGCAGTTCACCATGTCAAGGATCTTGATCTTGGCCAGAGCTACGTCCACCTCCACTTCGGCAAAGGCGCAGCCAAAACTGTAGGCATTGCTTTTTACCTGGGCCGTAGTTTCCGCCGTCAGATGCCTGGAGTTTTCGGTGGAATAAAAAACTTCCATGGCCAGAGCTTCAAGGCTAATTAAAATACGCTGATGGTCTTTTTCGGGCACGATATTGGCATCAACAATATTTAGCTTTTCTTCCTGATAATCTTTTTCAATATAGTCACGGGCTGCGGCGAGAATTTTTTCCTTTAAGATCAGGGCGGCTTTTTGTATGGACGCCCCCGCAACGTAGGTCTGGCGTGAACCGTAGGCACCAAGGCCGAATGGGCTTAAGTCCGTATCCTGGGTGCTGATTATATGCACATTCTGATGAGGGATGCCCAAAGTCTCAGCAGCCATCTGGGTAAAGACCGTGTCCGCGCCCTGGCCGATCTCGGTTTCCGCAAGCTGCATCTGGATGCTGCCATCCTGGTTCAGTACCAAACGGCAGGAGGAAACCTCGATGGAGATGGGCCAAACGGCAGTGTTGTACCAGAAAAGGCTCATGCCCACTCCACGGCGCAGGGGGCCGCTCTGGTTTTTATAGAGTTGGCGCTTTTCGTCCCATTTTATATATTCCCTGCCCAGCTCCACGCACTGCCTGAACGAATCAAAATGGTTTACGTTGCCGGAAAATGCATCCTTAAAGCCCACAGGCATCAGGTTAAGGAAGCGTATTTCAAGCGGGTCCATGTTGAGCCTGCGGGCAATGTCCTCTATGTGGGACTCTATGGCGAATACCGCCTGGGGTGTGCCGTAGCCCCGCATGGCCCCGGCTGTAGCGGCGTTGGTATAGACCGTGTAAGCGTCAGCTTTGCGCGCGGTTTTTTCTTCGTTGTAGAGCTGGCGGAACACATTGGTCCCCTTGGCGGCAATGCTGTGGCCGTGGGAGCCGTAGGCCCCCTGGTTGGAATAGGCCGTGTAGCTGCGGGCAACGAAGCGTCCGTTAGGCCGCATCCAGCTTTTTAGAATAATCTTCATGCCGTGCCTGGTGCGGGTGCTGGAAAAAACTTCTTCCCGGGAAAGTTCGAGTTTTACCGGCCGGCCGCCTACGGCCTGGGTCATAAAGGCGTTAAGGGGCTCGTAAAGGGTGTCCTGCTTGTTGCCGAAGCCGCCGCCAATGTAGGGCTTTATGACCCGCACCTTGCCCCAGGGAAGCCCAAGGGCCTGGGCGACCATGCGGCGGATCATGTGGGGAATCTGGGTAGAGGCCAGCACTACAATGCGGCCGTTTTCCATCCAGGCAAAGGACACTACGCTTTCGATATGGCAGTGCTGTACGATAGGTGTCTGGTAGACATCTTCAAAATAAATAAGCCCCTCTTCCTTTATGGCCTCTTCAAAATCACCGTCAACGAGACTTGTCTGTTTAAGAATGTTGCCGGGGCTTCCTTCGTGGAGCTCTCTTGTCCCTTCCTTCATGGCATCTTCGGGGTCGAGTATCACAGGGTACTCCTCATACTCAACCTTGATTGCTTTAAGGGCGCGGGCGGCGCATATCTCGTCAACGGCAATTACCGCCGCCACATCGTCCCCATGGTAGCGTACCCTTTTGTTAAGGAGCCTTCTATCCATGGGATCCCTGTGTGCAGGATTCGTTGACCAGGGATGCCCCGCAGTTGGAAATGGATGATCGGGCACATCGAAGCAGGTGATGATCTTAACAACACCGCTCATCTTCCCGGCTTCCGAGGCGTCGATGCTCTTTACAAGGCCGTTGGCGATGCTCGAGCGGAGTATCTTCCCCACCAGGGCATTGGGCGGAGTTAGATCCTCGGTGTACCTGGCCCTGCCCGAAACCTTTTCCCAGGCGTCAACTCTGGGTATGCTTTTTCCAACGCTCATTAATTTATTATGGGACACTTGTCTAAAAGATGCTATAGATGCTTGACCGAAAGTGTAAGGAGTTGTACACTCGGGCCAGGGGTGTTTATGTTAAGTGAAAAATTGACAAAGGCATTAAACGATCAGATAAACGCCGAGTATCACTCGGCATACCTGTATCTTTCCATGTCTTCTTTCGCGGAAGGCGCTGCCTTAAAGGGGGCCGCAAACTGGCTTTTTGTACAGGCGCAGGAAGAAATGGCTCACGGCGTTAATATGTACCATTACCTTATGGATCGCGGTGCCCTGCCGTCTTTTCCCGCGATAGCACCGCCGCCGGCCTCTTTTACCGGCATTGATGATGTTTTCACTCAGGTACTGGCCCATGAACAAAAGGTAACGAAAAGCTTAAACGCTATCGCAACCCTTGCCATGCAGGAAAATGACCACGCCTGTTATCAATTTATCATGTGGTATGTAAACGAGCAGGTTGAAGAAGAAGCCACCGTAACAGATATTTTAGGCAAACTAAAAATGATTGACGGAGACAAAAGAGCGCTTTTAACTTTAGACACTGAGCTTGCCGCCAGGGTCTTTGTCAATCCTTTCCCAGCAACAGGAGGATAATATGAGGTTTTTTATTTGCAAGCACTGCGGTAATTTCGTTGGATTCATCCATAACAGCGGTGTAGCGATGGTTTGCTGCGGCGAAGAACTGACGGAACTTGTTCCCAATACCGTAGAGGCTAGTGCTGAAAAGCATCTGCCTGTAGCGGCTGTTTCGGGCAGCAGTCTCAGCGTTCAGATTGGCTCTGCGCCGCATCCCATGGAAAACGAACATCACATTTCATTTGTGTATGTGGAAACCAAAAACGGCGGAATGCGCAAGAACTTAGCTGCCGGCAAAGAGCCAAAGGTATCGTTTGCTTTGTCAGAAGACGATAAACCGGCAGCCGTTTACGCTTACTGCAATCTGCACGGACTTTGGAAAACTGAAATTAAGTAAGTTTTGGCAATGAACTTGCCGCTCCTTAATGTATCTTCTGGTGAATTACACGCTGCCTTTCGGCCTCCTTGTATTTGTAGTTATCCCAGAACTTTCCGTATTCGGCGACGATTGTCGGCAGTATCGTTAAGCCAAGGGAAATAAGCCAATGGTGAGTAGCCATGGGTACAAATCCCAGACTGGATGCGATTGGCGGAATTATAGTCAGACCCCAAAGTCCAAGGACCATTACCAGCGCACTTATCAGCAACTGTGGATTGTCTTTAATGCTGCGCCTGAAAATGGAAACCCTGCTTCTGACTGTGAAAATGTGCAAAATCGAAGTCCAGCCCAAAACGATAAATGCCATTGTCTGGCCGAGCTCATGTGACGGCATTTTGGAACCTGGAAGCTCGATAAATTTCCCGACGTAAAAGGCCGCAAGAACAACAGCACTGCAGATAATTGTCTGGCGGATAATTACTTCCAAAAGCCCGCCGGCGAAAAAACTTTCTTCGCGGTCTATTGGTTTTCTTGCCATAATCCTTGTGTCGGACTGTTCCTTCGCAAGGGCCATACCGGGTATACCGTCCCCCAGCACGTTTACGATTAAGAGCATAATTGGTGTAACAGGAATACCCCAGCCGGAAACCTGTCCAAAGATCATGATTACGATTTCTGAAATATTACACACAAGCAGAAAGTAAATGAGTTTTTTGATATTGGCAAAAACCTGCCTGCCTTCGCTTACCGCCCCTACAATTGTAGAAAAGTTATCATCAGTCAAAATCATGTCGGAGGCGCTTTTGGAAACTTCGGTTCCGTTGATACCCATGGCAATGCCGACGTCGGCGGCCTTTAAGGCAGGCGCGTCGTTTACGCCGTCGCCTGTCATTGCCACGACAGCTCCCCTGCTCTGCCATGCCTGCACAATGCGAATCTTGTCCGACGGCGAAACGCGCGCATAGACCGAATAAAATTCAATACTGCCAAATAATTCATCGTCAGAAAGTTTTTCCAGTTCCGCCCCTGTAATAATGCCTTCCTTTGCAGTGATGATCCGCAGTTCCCTTGCGATTGCAGCCGCAGTCTCTGCGTGATCACCTGTGATCATTATCGTACGCACACCGGCATTTCTGGCGCGGGCAATGGCGGCTGCCGCCTCCGGGCGCGGCGGGTCGATAAGTCCTATAAAGCCCTGGAAATCAAGATCTGTTTCCAGGCTTTCAAGCTTATCCTTTGACGGGAGTGAATCAACTTCTTTTGACGCAAGCGCAATTACGCGCAATGCATCGTAGGCAAAAGAATTGTGAATATCATCCAGATCTTTTATGTAATTAAGATCCTGTCTTTTTTTAAGCGGAAGTTTGTCAAAGGCGCCCTTGGTTAAGACAAGGTAACGGCCGTCCGGCTTCTTTAAGATGGTCGTCATCATTTTTCTTGCCGAGGAGAAAGGTATCTCGCCGGCCTTCTCATATTCCGCATCAAGGCTCTCCCGTGTTAAACCCTTGTCGATAGAAAGGCGCATGATGGCCGACTCTGTGGGGTCGCCGATGATTTTTTCCTCGCCGGGAATTCCCCCAGGAATTCCCGAGTCTCCGGATTTTTCAAGGGTAACATTGCTTGCCAAAAGATATCTCTTGATAAGCTCGATATATTCCGGTGAATTGGCTTCCGTTTCGCTAACAGGCGCAGCGCCGGGAACCCAAAGTTTTTTTATGGTCATTTTATTTTGAGTAAGCGTCCCGGTCTTGTCTGAACATATAACCGAGGTGCTTCCCAATGTCTCAACCGCCTGTAGTTTCCGGATAAGGGCATTCTGTGTGACCATTTTTTTTACACCGTGGGTGAGCATAAGGGTTACAATAAGAGCCAATGTTTCAGGAACTGCCGCAACTGCAAGGGTTACAGCCAGCATCATAAGATACCAGATTTCCTGTCCTTCTATAAGTCCGATAACAAAAATTGTAAAAGCAGCGACAATCGCTATCGTACTGATCAGCTTGCCAAGTTTATCCAGCCTGAGCTGAAGAGGTGTTTTATTCTTTTTGGTATAATTCAGGTATCCGGCAATTTTCCCCATTTCTGTTTTCATCCCCGTGGATGTAACTACAACCCTGGCATGCCCTGTGACAACAAGGCAGCCGGAAAAGACCATGTTCAGCCTGTCACCAAGGGGAGCGTTTTCCCCGGTCAATGTCTCCGGGGTTTTTTCCGACGGTTCGCTTTCTCCGGTCAGGGAGGCTTCATCTACGGCAAAACTTTCGCACTCCAGAATACGCGCGTCCGCCGGAACAAGGTCTCCGGTCTTTAATACGACAATATCGCCAGGGACTAAAAGCGTTGTATCAATTTCCTGTTTAACGCCGCCCCGGATCACAAAACAGTTAGGGCTGTTCAAAACCGCAAGGGCCTCCAGCGCTTTTTCCGCACCCCGCTCCTGGGTAACAGCCAAAATCACGTTCATTATAACTATGGAAAAAATCACGATAGCCGCGACAAAATCCTTGTCTCCCCGCAGCGCAAGCATTAAAGAAAGCACGCCGGCAAAAAGCAGGATGATTACCGAAACATCCTTGACATGGCGAAGAACCTGCACAACAATGTGCTCCTTCTTTTTTTCCGCGAACTTGTTCAGCCCAAACTGCGCCTGCCTGTTTTCGGCATCCTCTGCGGACAAACCCTTTTGCGCGTCAGAGTTCTGTTGTTTTAATACGGTTTGTGCGTCTAAGTTGTACCAGTTTTCCATGTTGTTCTCCTGTGCATATATTATCAAAACTAAGTAACTTTTACTACAAAGCTCCTGCGCTGAATAGGCGAAGGGCCAAAGCGGGCAATTGCCTGGCGGTGGGCCAGCGTCGGATAGCCTTTGTGCTTCTCGAAGCCGTACTGGGGGTACAACAGGGCCATCTTTTTCATGTGGGTATCACGTTCCGTTTTCGCGAGGATTGACGCCGCCATCACCTCCGGAACTTTCGCATCCGCCTTTACCATTGCCTGACAGGAAACAGAAAGCTCAGGGGCATAAAGGCCGTCCGCGATGGCGTAAAGATCAGCCGGGGGCAGCGCCTTGGTCGCCAGCATTGGCAGCATTTCCTCAAAGGCCCGCTTCATGGCCAAAAGGCTTGCCTGCAGAATGTTGATCTCGTCGATTTCTGTTTCCGATACCCAGCCGATGCCCCAGGCAAGGGCAGATGCGCGGATGGCGGCGGCGGCCTTTTCCCTGACCGCCGGGCTTTGTTTTTTGGAATCGTTTAAAAGGTGCAGGGGAAATTCTTTGGAAAGAATAACTGCGGCGGCGCAAACCGGACCGGCCAGGGGCCCGCGGCCGGCCTCATCAAGGCCGCAGAGAAGGCTTTCGGCCTGAGCAGATGCCAAGGCTTTAGTCCCCGCTGTGAATGATTTTTAGAACTTCCCGAAGTTCCGGATCTTCAGAGTAGTAGTGCTTTTCCAGCTCTTCCGGGCTAAGGCCGATAAGTTCATGGCTGGAATAGTGTATCCACATTTCCTCATCATTAACGGAAAACTCATGCTTTCTGCACCAGTAATCAGGCTGCACGGGGAGCTGCTCCGGCTTGTCGTAAAAGTACTTATAATCGTGAACCAGCACCTTTAGGTCTTCGCGGGGTATTCCACTTTCCAGGATGAGCTTCGCCAGGTGGTTGATGGTGCAGCCTGAGTCAAAAATATCATCCACAAGGAGTATCTTGTCCCCGGTTCGCATGGCATCGGTGGAGTAAGTCCAACCCTCGACATTTACCTCGCTTGCCTCCCCCACGCCGGTGTATGAGCGGGCAACCACTGCGGCGTAGTAAATCGGCTTTGTCCCGCGCGGAACAAACTTGAAGTATTCGCTTATCACATTACCCAGGTAAACGCCGCCCCGCAGGGACACACAGATCAGGTCAGGAATAAATCCGTCATGGTAGATCCTGTGGGCTATTTTAAGTGCGTTGTTACGGACGACATTGTATGGGAGAAATTCTTTTATCATATCTTAACGCCTTTTTACTCTAAAAAATCCAAAGAGACTACCGATAAATCCTCCCACTACATGCGAAAAGTGTGAAATATTATCAGTTCCTGCGGGAACGTCTCCAAAGGAATAGAAGAATTCCATTCCAAGGTAGAGGATCAATACCAGAATAAAGGTAAGGGGCACCTCCCCCCTGTTAAAGTTGGTAAAGGAGGCCAGAAGTATCATCATGAATACAACCCCGCTGGCCCCAAGGAGGGTGGAGGGGAAGAAGAAGACATGAAGCAAGCCTGTGACCACAGTGGTAATCAGTATCATGGTGAAAAGCGACAGGGAGCCGTATATTTCTTCCAGCATGGGGCCAATTAAAAGGATAATTGTAAAATTTGAAACCAGATGTGACCAGTTGGCGTGGCCCAACACATGGGTAAAAATGCTAATCAAGTGACGGATGTTCCCAGGTGAAAAGTTCTCCCTTCCCGGAACTGCAAACCATTCAACAGTAAGAGGCTGATACACCGCCTGGGAAAGGATAAGAACGGCAACACTCGCAAAGGCAAAGCTCAAGACCGTAGGCGCGTTGTATCTTATCCTCATGACATTCTCCCAAAGCTTAAAGCTGAATCTCTATTTCCACCGGGCAGTGATCCGATCCCTGTACATCCCGCATGATACTGGAAGATTTTACCGCCGGGAGGAACTGCGGGTCAACACAGTGATAGTCGATTCTCCAGCCCACATTCCGCTCCCGTGCGTTCACCCGGTAAGACCACCAGGTATAATGCCCGCCCTGGCCCGGGTTAAAATGCCGGAAGCAGTCCACAAACCCTTCGCCGGTAAAGGCCGTCATCCAGGCCCGCTCTTCGGGCAGGTAGCCGGCGTTGCCCTCGTTTTCCTTTGGCCGGGCCAGGTCTATGGGGGTGTGGGCAATATTGTAGTCCCCGGAAAGAACAAAGTGCCGCTTTTCTTTTCTGTACTTTTTACAGAGTTTCATTATGGCGCCGCAGAAACGCAGTTTATAATCAAGGCGCTTGCCTGCATCCTGGGAATTGGGGAAATATGCTGAAATAAGGGTAAAATCCTTAAAATCAGCCTGAAGCACCCGGCCCTCATCGTCAAATTCGTCAATCCCAAGGGGCCTGATTTCCAGCGGCTCTTGTTTCGTGTAGATGGCCACCCCCGAATAGCCGGGCTTTTTGGCGCTTGCCCAGTAGGCATGGTAGGGCTTACCCTTCCCGTCCCTGATTTCCAGCAGAGCCGCCGAAAGCTGCTCGGGCCGGGCCTTGGTTTCCTGGATGCAAACCGCATCGGCCCCCTCCGCCTCCATCCAGGCGACAAAACCCCTTTTCTCCACCGCCCGAATTCCGTTCACGTTCCAGCTTATAATGCGCATAATAGTAGAAGATGATAACAGCAAGCAGGCATGAGGGCAAGGCTTGGCTTCACCCAGCATTGTTATTTAGCCGGAAATCGCTTAAACTTGTGTGAAAGAGCAAAAGCATGGCTGAAGAGAATACCAAACTACTTAATAGAAGCAGGGAAGATCTTAAAGAACCCAAAGACTATGTGGTGGTTTTACTGAACGATAACTTTACCACCAGGGAATTCGTTGTTGAGGTTCTAAAGCAGGTTTTCCACAAAAACCCCGAAGAAGCGGTGCGGATCATGCTCAAGGTCCACTACAATGGCCGCGGGGTGGTAGGCATATACACCTGGGACATTGCCAACACAAAGGCGAACCAGGTTCACTCCATAGCAAAACAGTACGACTACCCCCTTAAATGCCTTGTGGAAGAGGCTTAATCCCGCCGCCCGATTGCTAATTGAGCATTGCTAATTGGCATTGCTCACTCAAGGTCATAAAAAATCAACCTCAATTCCTGCACCGCCATCATCGCCGCCGCCTGGGCCGCTTGGTCCGCTGGGCCAGCTTGGCGGCCTACTTGGGGCAATTGGATTGTCGGGGCCGGGATTGGGCCCAGGGCCGGGGCCGGAGCCTATTCCTACCCCGCCGCCAATGCTTCCAGGCGACGTTCCGGCAGGACGCAAGGGACTAAGCGCTGAACGCCCCAGGATGACAGGGTCCAGCGCCATTCCGTTATTCCCAACGCTGCTTACTGCGCCGCCGTGTACAACATACTCCTGACGCCGGTTCCCACGGAAATTTACCGCCCCGTACTCAACATTAATGCTGCGGGTATCAAACTCAAAACTTGTCCCCCGCACTGATGCTGTTGTAGAGGGGCCTGACACCGACATTGATGCCCTGGTTCCAGGCGGCGGGTTCAAGTCCACACGCACCCGGCCGGCCTGTAGGTTCACGTTCACCGTTTCATTCCCGGCGGAAGCTCTAATCTCCGTCAGGGTCAGGCGCGTCAAAGGCCGCACCGCAAGCAGCGCGCTTCCCACTTCGACAATGGCAGAGCTCCGAAAGCCGGTGGAAATAACCGTATCCTCCCTGAGCTGTTCCCCAACCCTGGCCGGAGCAAAAGACCCCCCGCTGCCTACTTCCACCGTGCCGGTCAGCTCCCGAATAACGCCGGTCTGGGCAGGTAACAGGTAGCAGGGAACAAGTAACAGTGAACAGGTAACAATTAACAAGTAAAATACTTTTTCTCTTTTCATTTTCTTCTCCTTAAAATAACGAAATAATCACATTCATCTCCACTTTCCAATAACTTTGGTCGTTAGGCGCTATGTCACCAAGACTTGGCAGAAACGCGCCTCCTCCAAGGGTGAAAAAAATATCCGAAACAGGACGCCAATCCAGCTTCCCGTATATCTCAGCTCCCATTAATCCCAAAGTAGAGTCGAAGTTGTCGATAAAGTACGCGGGTATCAGGCTGAATGAAAGGGTTTCGTGCAGACGGGCGGTGTAATCCAGGGAAAAAACCGTAAGCCCAGAAAGCCTTTCCGATATTACGTTCCCCTGGCTAACTGTGGTAAGCGGCAGAAAGGCAGTCACAGAATCGCTTACACCGCTGGAATGACGGGCCAAAAACGAAAGCCCCTGTCCCTGCCAGATCCAGGAAAGGCCCGCCTCTGCGGCATAGGCCATGTCCATTTCGCCGGAGCCAGTTTGTGAGTTCCGCTGTATCAACTCAAAGCAGCCCCCAAGGTCCAAAGTAAAACCACTAAAAGGCAGCGTCATCTTCGCAATAAAATACTGGCTGTTAAGTTCCTCGCTAGTCAGGTCAAACTGTCCGAGTATGGCGGCCTTGAGCCTGAAATGTTTGGTGATATTCGCATGCTCCCAATCCAGCGCCGCAAGAACCCTGCTGGGGGCAAAGTAAGTCCCCATAAAATCGCTGTACTCGATTGCGGCATTGTTGTAGTCGTATTCCTTTTGGGTCATCTCGATATTGGCGCGTCTTTTGCAGAGCAGCCCCGTGTACCAGGCCCCCATGCCGAATACCCCCGCGCCTGTGTCGAATGTCAGGCGAGCCCCGTCAAAAAGCCCGTCGGCAATAAAGCCAAGCGGGTCGGAGTACAGCATACGGCCTATGTCGAAATCCGCGCCGTCAAAGCCGAAGGAAAGGCCCGTGTGTAACAGCTCCGGCACCACGGCCCAGGGATCGTTTTGATAGTTTAAGCCGGCGCTGATAATAAACTCGCCGTTACTGCCCAATAAGCCTGAGATACGCGGGACAAGGATGCCCTTGTACAAAAGAGATGTGTCGTCCCCCGCGCCGCTATATTCTGCCTCCTGCTCAAATACAAGGCCAACATCGAAAGCAAATACGGCAGGAGCAAAAATGCAAAGTTTAACCACGAACCACACTAACAGCCACGAACTTTTGCCTCTTTTCATTGTTCAGTCCTCATTGCTAATTGCTCCTTTTCATGCTAAGCTTTCTATATGACCATTACACAGACTGTAGACATACCGGCTGACCGCCGCATTACCATTGATGTGCCGCAGGAAGTACCGGAGGGGAGGACTATTCTTACCTTTACTCCGGCTGGGACAGAACCCAAGAAAGTCCCTGTATTCGGTTGTGCTAAAGGGCAGTTCAAAATGGCAGCAGATTTTGACGAACCTCTTGAGGATTTTAAGGACTATATGTAAATGGGCAGCTATCTGCTTGATACTCACACCGCTATCTGGTTTTTTAACGGTGACGATACGCTGTCCAAAACAGCCAAATCTTCCATTCTTGACCTTTCCAACCAAAAATACATCAGCATTGTTTCCGCCTGGGAGCTTGCTATTAAAATCAGTCTTGGAAAGCTGGATTTTGGCGGCAAGGCAGCAGGCTTTATGCGTTTTGCGGAAACCAACGGCTTTACTTTTATTCCCATTAAAGAAGTCCATCTTACTGTCTTTGAATCTTTGCCTATGATTCATCGTGACCCATTTGACCGCCTTTTGATCGCAACTGCCCTTGCTGAAGATATGACGCTCATCACTGCTGATAAAAATATTGTCCAATACAATGTTCCTCATATATGGTAACTTCTCCTGCTCCCTGCCTATTACAAAGGTCCTAGTGACCTATATCCCTGAGTGTGCGAGGGTATCACTCCCCGTGTAAGCCCCGGCTCATGGCCCTGGGGGTGCCCTGGCGGAAACTGCCGGGGAACCTGCTTCCGGAGCCCCCTTGAGCTCTTAAATAGCTAGCTTTTTTAACCTTCAAGCTTAGGTCTTTAAGAGCTCAGGCGTTTTCCGCCCTTTATGGACCCAGCACCTAAATTCTTAGGTGCTGGGCTTTCTCTTCCTCGTCTCCTACTGCAGGGAGCTCCGGCAAGATGTTTCCGCCAGGGCACCCCCAGGGCCCCAAGCCGGGCATTAGCCGGTTATCATCGGCGCTTCAGCCCTGCTCCCTCATCCTAAAAAGCCCTTATGGCACGGGTGTGGGCCGTGCCGTTCTTGCTGCCGTAATAAGTAACAGGGGGGTTGGGGATGAGCGTGCCAACAACAGGGAAAAGAAAGTAATACGCGTCAAAGTTATCGTACTGCGACGAAGACCAGTAGTTACCGTTTGTCAGATTGTAATAGGCAGGTCTAAAATCACCCACCCATCGTATGTAAAACTCACGAAGCTCGTCCTGGCTTGGCAGGAACCAGTCGTTTATGCCCCCAATATTGAGCGCTAAACAGGCGCCGGCGGCAACTAAGCCAGTGGTGTTGGTAGCTATGAGAAGAGTGTTTCTCCGCCCTGTGCCGATAGTGGTTCCTGTAGCTATGTCACTAGTGGGCCATTGCCATTGAAAGAATCCCCCCGAAGGCGGCACCAAATCATCCGGCGCGGCTTCAAGGTAGTAGGCGGTGTACCCTGGGAAGTAGCCGGGGTCACCTAGACTGCCAAAGCCATCTACCCAAAAGCCGGCAGGGTCATGATAGAAGATTATGCCGCCACCGGGACCGCGGCCGCCAATGCCATAGCTCACCGTAATTGTAAAATCCTGCGTGTAATTCATGCCAACAGCCGTGCCGTCAACAATTGTCGCTCTGACGGTTGCGGTTCCTGCAGCCGTGGCGTTGAGGATATTGGTTCCAGGTGCAATGGTTGCGCCGGTGGTTCCTGGGGTCGTAACAGTCCAGGTTATGGTTGTGTTAGTCGCATTGCTTGGATTTACAGTACTGATCAGGGTAAGCGGTATTCCCACTGTTGCCGTAGTCGGCACGCCGGTGATGCCTCCTGGTGTTACCGGCACGAAGACCGCTGTCACCGTAATCGTAAAGTCCTGCGTGTAGTTCGTGCCAACAGCCGTGCCGTCAGTAATAGTCGCCCTGACGGTCGCTATTCCAGCCGCCGTGGTGGTAAGGATATTGGTTCCAGCCGCAATGGTTGCGCCGGTGCCTCCCACGTTCATAACAGTCCAGGTTATGGTTGTGTTAGTCGCATTGCTTGGATTTACAGTGCTGGTCAAGGTAAGCGGCGTCCCCGCTGTTGCTGCCGTTGGCACGCTGGTGATGCTCGTTACCGGCACTAAGGTCGCGCCAACCGTCACCGTTACCACGTTGCTGGTCGCTGTGGCTGTCGTTCCATTCCTGGTGTTTGTTACCACCACGTAGAAGTAGGAGGTTCCTGCTGTGTCGGTAGAGGGAGTGAAGCTGCTGCCGCCTGTGATGCTGGCAACTATTCCGTCGCTAGCGGTAACAAGAGCCCCACCGGAATTGGTGGGTGTTCCATTTATATACCACTGGTACGTAAGTGTTCCGCCGTCTTCTGCCGTGGCGTTTATTGTCAGGGGAGGAGTTGTATCGCCAACGGTGTAGTTTGTGTCCTGCGGCTGGGTGCCTATCACAGGCGCACTAGCGGATTGGCCATTGTAAAGCTCTACCCTAATAATGCCATTAGTCCCGCTCTTTATTTCCACAGGGCTTGGTACAGCCGAGCCATGCGCGTAAAGAACATTACCACTGGTATCGTCAACCTCATAGACCTCTGCGTTGACCGTGTAAATGCCAACCGGAACCGAGCCCGACATTGTTTTGTCGCCATCGAATTTGAAATGCTTTACGCCATTTCCCCCCGAAACAGGCTTGAACCATATTTCAAACCTGAATTCATCAATCGTGGGGCCAGAACCGCTGGGATCATAAGGATGGTTCGGCGGGTAAGTTGCCAACCGTGCGCCGGAAGCGCCGCCCAGGCTGATGGTAAAGCTGCCCTCTCCTTCACCGCCCCCCGTAGGATTGTCACAGGCCGCCAGAACGAATAGGCATCCGATAAGTACCGTTATTAAACCGGTTAAAAAAGCTCTTCTTTTCATACTATGCTCCTTTA
>Ga0099364_10008216_pt1 | contig 14729 bp, 8 predicted proteins | sample TergutTh196P3_FD_73070 | JGI IMG/M metagenome (GOLD analysis project Ga0099364, IMG submission 73070) | Microcerotermes parvus P3 segment gut microbial communities from Pointe-Noire, Republic of the Congo - Th196 P3 | ecosystem: Host-associated > Arthropoda: Insects > Digestive system > Gut ... | reverse complement strand
CCGTTCCAACTGGTTCGCGGCTTGGAGTTCTTTCGACGCAAGGAAATCAAGGACGTGATTGCGTATCTTCGGGTCGTGTACAATCCGTCGGACACGGTGTCCTTGGCACGGATCATCAACGAGCCGCCGCGTGGGATCGGCAAGACGACGTTCAAGAAACTTTCCGACAGCGCGATGCAACACGGTTCGACGACGATGGACGCTGCAAGGGAAGTTGCCCATTTTTCGGGCATTGCGGCCAAAACTCGCCGGGCCGTTTTGGATTTCGTTGCAATGATCGACCGATTGGCCGATGCGGCGGCGAAGGATTACTCCGTCGAAGCACTGCTCAATCTTGTGCTTCGGGAAACGAAGTACAAGGATCAATACGACGGCGACGAGTCCGAAGAGGATCAGGAGCGGCTTGACAACATTGCGGAACTCCTGACGGAGGCAAGGGAATTCGACGCTCGGCCTTTGGGCGAAGACGAAAACGCCTTGGAGAAATTCCTCGAACAGGTCGCCTTGGTCAGCGATGTGGACGGACTCGACACGTCAACGGACCGTGTTTCTCTGATGACGCTGCACGCCGCCAAGGGGTTGGAATTTCCCATTGTTTATATTGTTGCGGTTGAGGAGGGAGTTTTGCCTCATTCCCGGTCGTTGAACGAAGCCGCACAGATCGAAGAGGAGCGGCGGTTGTTCTTCGTCGGCATTACCCGTTCGGAGGAGGAATTGCGATTGAGTTTTGCTGCTCGACGGGATTTTCGCGGTTCGTTTGGTTCGACGATTTACAGTCGGTTTCTCATTGAGTTGCCGAAGGACGATCGGGTGCGGCAGTTCGATTCGCCGTCGGAGTTTCTCGATGTCGAAGAGATCGACCGCGACGACGGCGTGCGGGTCGTGATCGAAAAACAGGCCGTTCGCAGTATGGAACAGGCCGATATTCACGAAATTGTCGATGACGTGTACCTTGACGATGCCGGCGACGGCGTGGACGAAGAATACGACGAAGACGGCAATCTCGTTGTCCGCAAACCGAAGAAGAAAAAGAAGAAGGCCGTGGCGTGGTCGCTGACCACGGCGGACAAACTCCGGTAGTCGGCCCACAGAGCCCCTTGCGTAAGTAAGGGTGGTTCCGCGCAAGAGCCGGGCGGCGTAAGCTCCCGGATAGACTTCTTTGGCGTTGACGCTAACATGTGAACGCTTGATAAATCAACCATCATACAAGATTGCGTGTGCACCCTTAGTAGCACAAACCGGGGGCTTACGCCGCCCGGCTCCGTGGGGAGTTCTTACGCTTCGGGCTCCGTGAGGCAAACTCAACGTGGCGAACAGATGCCTTCTTTATAACCCATAATCGGGATAGGTTTGGTTCTTTTCACGCCCTATTGCTCATCCAAAACGACGGCCAAAACGTTGGCATACGACGCTGCCGTGTTGGCGGCTTCTTCCAATTCGCCCTGAAGAATATGCGTTTGGATACTGTCCAGAAGTTCCTGCGTCTCCGCCGAACAATCCGTTACGTTCGACAAGAGTTCCAATGCGCCTTTACGATTGTCGTTTTCGCACATTTTCTGAACCGTCCGCAGTTTCCCAAGCAAATCCACAATGTTCTCATCGGTGCCGTCCGCCTCCCGTTTTGATTCAAGTCTTTCGAGCAGCACACGCAACTCCGCCATAAATGACGGCGTGGAAGCCGTAATCAAATCGGTGTTTTGCTCCCGCGCCGCCGATTCCAATTGGAACGCAGACTCCGCAAGTTCCGATTCGCCAATGTTTCCAAGAGAACCCTTAATGCCGTGAATGGTAATCGTAAAAGATTGCAAACCCTCCTCCGTGTCCAATTGGCCGTTTTGACATACACTTTCCAAGACCGCCAAGGATCGGTAAGCATCACGGATAAAGGATTCCATCAACAACGGATTGATCTGCGATGACACGGTGTCGTCCTCTTCCACGTTTCCTCTTTGTCGGCGAGCGGCTTCGACGACCTCCGGCGGCTGTTTGTCACGAACCAATTGATTCAGTACCAAATTCAACTGGCGAGTGTCGATCGGCTTGGCAATGAACGAATCGAAACCGCTTTGCAGGAACATCCCCGCTTGTCCGGCCACCGCGTTGGCCGTCAGCACGACAACGGGATTGGTGTACCCTAACTCCCGCAGACGTTTCGTCGTTTCAATGCCGTTCATCTTCGGCATCATGTGATCCATAAAAATAATGTCGTACACGTTGCCCACTTTGATCTTATCGACGGCTTCCGCTCCGCTCATCGCGGTGTCGATCTGCAAGCCGTAAGGCTGCATCAGTTTCACGGCAACATAAACGTTCGTTTCCATATCGTCGACAATGAGAACCTTTCCGTAGGGCATAGGATCTCGCACGATTTGAGACCGCTTACTGATTGATCTGTAATTCGACTGGAATTGTTGCAGGTTGACCGCCAATTCCTTGCCCAACACTTCGTCGTCCACCGTCCCTTGCGGCAACCGCACAGTGAACAACGATCCTTTGCCCGGTTTACTCTCCACTTGGATGTTACCATTCATCAGACACACCAAGCGGTGCGTGATGGCCAAGCCCAATCCTGTTCCCTCAATGATACGGGAAGTCTCCGGCTTAAAACGGAAATACTCGCCGAACAATTGACTGATCTGCTCTTCCGACATACCGTAACCGGTATCCCGAACGCCGAACACAAGCGTTATGCCGTCTTCGCCCGGTTCGAAAGCGACCGACAGCGTTACCGTACCGGTATCCGTATATTTGAACGCATTGGAAAGCACATTGTTCAGTATCTGTTTGATGCGAAGTTCGTCGCCGATCAGTTTTGCCGGAATGTTTTCATCGATTTGAAGTTCAAACTCAATGGGCTTGTTGCCGGTTCGTATCAGGTTCAGATTCACGGCATCGTTAATCACACTGGCGATTTTATACTCGACGGGCGTGATGTCCAGTCGGCCCGCCTCGATCTTGGAGAAGTCCAGAATGTCGTTGATGATACCGAGCAGTAAATCGCTCGCACTGCGTATCCGATCCAAACTTTCCGTTACGTTTTCGGACAGCGACTCGTTTTGTTGCAGGACTTCGGTAACGCCGCAAATCACGTTCATCGGTGTACGGATTTCGTGGCTCATCATTGCCAGAAACGCTGATTTTGCCCGACTTGCCGTTTCGGCGGCATCGCGTGCCTCACGCCGTTCGGCACCGGCAATGGTCAATGCCATCATATCGGCAAGCGATGCCGTAAAGTTCTGTTCTTCGACCGTCCATTCGCGTTCTTCGGGAAACGCTTCGCAACGGTCCTGTTCGACACGGACGATTGCAGTCAACTTGCCGTCGTTCCATACGGGAACACCGAGCGACGCGCACATATCGGGATTATATCCGTCCACGACATCCGCCCACCATTCGGACGTTTTGACATTTTTCGTAACAAGCAGCCGATTGGTTTCAAAATACGGTCCCAGCGACGCAAACGGTCTGAAATCAAAATCGTCCTGAATGGTATATCCGGCTTCGTCTTTGGAAATATCGTAACAAGAGATGCTCTTGAGAACATCCAGTTCCGGCGGTACGGACCATATTCCGATACGGGAAACGTTCAGAGCCAGGCATCCTTCCCGTACAACGACATCGGCGGCATCTTTCAAGACTCCGGCGGGAATCGTTGGCGAAGTCGTAATCTGTGCCAATGCCCGATTGAGTTTGTTCGTATATTCGATGGTGGCGGACTTGAGCCGGTTTTCCGTTTCGGCAACTTCCAATTTCCATCGTTCGGAAATGTCGGTGAAGTAACCTTCGAGCAGAGACGGCGTTCCGTCCGGATGATGTTCGATCACCCGACTGCGTATCCACACCCATTTTTCCTCACCGTCCTTTGCGAGGATTCGGGCAATGGCTTCAAGGGGCAAATTCAAGGGCAACGATGCCGCCACTTGTTCTTTGATAATCGAAACGTCATCAGGATGCACCAGGTAAATCGCAGGTTTGCCCTGTAGTTCTTCGGCAGTATATCCCGTCAGTGCTTCGCATCCTTTGCTGACGAAGGTGTAAGTAAAATCCGGCGGATCGTAAAACTGTTGAAAGACCACACCGGGCAGATTGTCGATCATCACTTCGATCCGCGTTGCCAGACGTTTTTGTTCACGCAGGTCCTGTGAATACAGTAAAACGACAGGCACTTTTTCGTAATGGGAACGCACAAGCGTGTTTCTTGACGGACGCGGTGTGCCGTCCGCCAATTGAAACGTCCATTCGAATGTGCAGGTGCCTTCCTTGAACGCCGTATCGACGTATGCGGCAAGCGTTTCACGAGAGTCGCGTCCATCCGGCTGGTATTTCGGTACAAGATCGTTAAAACGGCGCGTAAATTCCTGTTTGCTCTTCAACCCGGAAATTTCCACAGCCGTGTTGTTGCAGTCAATGCACTCATGACTTCGATTGATGAGACAACAAGCGTGCGGAATGGTGTCCAGCATAATGCTTGCACGCTCGTGTGTCTTTTTTGCCGTTTCCTCCACCAATTTTCGTTCGGTAATGTCCAAGACGATGCCCAGCAGTCCCACCACTTTGCCGCCTTGAATCAAGGGCGTTCTGATGATTTCCTTTGCCCGGCGCTTTCCATGACTATAGTTGTACCAGCCTTCGGTCTTCACGGTGATTTTTTCCGAGATCGCTTTTCGGGTGGCTTCGGAGAACTCGTCTTTGGCATCGTCTTCGAGAATGATGAGTTCCTGTACGTATTTGCCGATGACTTGCGACTCGGTGATTTGCAGGTCATCCGCAAATTCACTGTTGTAACTCGTATATTGACCGTTGAGGTCTTTCGTGAACACCATTGCGGGAATGGAGTCATAGATAGCGGCGAGCGTTGCCGCCTGATTCGCAATGGTTTTGCCTCTTCGGACGTTTTGGACGTAGGAGATAGTCAGAAGAGCCAGCACACCCAGGAGTGCCCCGATCATGGCAAACGTCCACGGCTCCTGCGTTTCCGCCCGACAGCCCTCAAACGATACCATTAGCAGCGTTGCGCAGAGTAAGGTACACGTTAATTTATTGTTTGGTTTCATCGGGATGACTGCGTGGGATGTCTAATCAGGTAGGTTGCCGCCCGCCGGGCGGCAACGTCGGCGATAGCCGACATTTACAACGGTTCGGTACGCGCGGAGTACCGCACGCAGCCGCCCGGCGGTCGGCTGCCTACCCCTTTACCCTTTTCGCATTTTGCATGTAAATATGAACTTCGTTCCTTGACCGAGTTCGGATTCGACCCATATTTTCCCGTCCATCATTTCGACAATACGCTTGGAGATGGACAGTCCCAGTCCAATGCCGTCGTGTCTTCGAGTGATGCTTTCGTCCACTTGCTTAAAGACATCGAAAACTCCGCTTTGCTGTTCTTTCGACAGGCCGATGCCGTTGTCGGCCACTTCCACCCATAGGTTAATTGTACCGTTATCTTCATTCATCACACAGGCCGACAAGCGTATTTCGCCGTCTTCAGGCGTGAACTTGACGGCATTCGTCAGCAGATTCGTTATCACTTGTGCCAAGCGCTCCGGATCACCGACAAGTTGCTTCGGTAGGGACGAATCAATATCGATCGTCAGTTTTTGTCGTTTTTTTTCTGCACTACGTCTGATTCCGCCGACGACATCCTGTACCATCGCATTGAAGGAAAAAACGGAGTCGGCGAGTCTGAACACGCCGTCTTTCTTGCCGGAAATGTCGAGTAAATTGTTGATGAGTTCCAAGAGATGGCGGGAGGCGACATCCATATCATTAAGATAGTTCTTCGTCTCCTGCAATGCGTCCGACATTTTCAGTATCTGCGCGATCCCGATAATGGCATTCATAGGAGTCAGCATTTCGTGACTCATCCGCAACAGAAACTCCACTCGGGCGCTGTGATACTTTTCGGCGAAGTCTTTTTCCAGAATCAGGCGTATTTGATTGACGATCTGTATTTGATTCCGCACTCGCAGTTTCACGATGGCGGGCGAAAACGGTTTGGTGATGTAATCCGATGCGCCCAGTGCCAATCCCTTTTGTTCGTCGTCGGCACCGCTGAGTCCCGTGACGAAAATGACGGGAATGTTCTGTGTTTTTTCCGAATTTTTCAGAGCGGAGAGTACGGCGTATCCGTCCATTTCCGGCATAAGAATATCGAGCAGAATGACATCGGGCAAATGCGTTTCCGCCGCTTCGATGGCGTTCCGTCCGTTTTTCGCCGCGTAGACGGTGTATTCGGGCCCCAGTATGTGCGTGAGTGCCAGGATGTTCGAACTCTCGTCATCGACGACGAGTACGCTGTGTTTGGTTTTGGTCATCGTTGTATCTGCGCAGTCTGGTTGATTGCGGCTGTTCGCGGTCCCATTATAGCGGAAATTTTCCTGTTTTCTATTGCCCAGGAATCCGAAAACCGGAAAAACAGCCCTCTTGCCCAACTCCCGCTGAATGTGGTAAAATGGAACCGCTTCACCATCTGGCCGGCCTCCGGTTTTGAGGCCGCCGCCGGGAACTTAGAGGAAATGAAGGTCAAAAAATGATTGAAACCAAGAAAAACAGCGTACTCGTCGTCGATGACGAAAGTTCAAATGTCATTGCGCTGACAAATGCCCTGAGCGCAACGTACACCGTCCGAGCCGCAATCAATGGACGAGATGCCATCAAAACGGCTGAAAAATACGCGCCCGACATCATCCTGCTCGACGTCGCAATGCCGGAAATGGACGGATACGCCGTCATCACCGAATTGAAAAAATCCGAAAAAACAAAGGATATTCCCGTCATCTTCCTGACCGCAATGACCCATCCCGAAAACGAGGCAAGGGGATTTGAACTCGGAGCGGTCGACTACATCTTCAAACCCTGCTCGCAGGAACTCCTTTTGAACCGCATCGAACTACAGTTGCGGTTAATACACTGCGAAAGCGTTTTAGAGAATGTCGTTTCCGGCGAAACTCAAACTCCCTGCCGATACCGCGACGGCACATCGGAAACGGTTGCGAAACCTTGTACGTGTCCCGACTGCATAAAAAACGCAAAATTTAAGAAACACAACGTACTCGTCGTCGATGACGACCACTCGAATATCATTGCGATCACCGGTATTCTGAGTCCGTTTTATCAGGTCCGAGCCGCAATCAACGGTCGGGATGCCGTGAACACGGCGGAAAAATATCAGCCCGATCTCATTTTGCTCGACGTCGTGATGCCGAAAATGGACGGATATGCCGTCATCACCGAATTGAAGAAATCCGAAAAAACCAAGGACATTCCCGTCATTTTTCTGACCGCAATGACCAACCCCGAAAACGAGGCAAAGGGGTTCAAACTCGGTGCGGCGGACTACATATTCAAACCGTCCTCACGGGAACTCATCTTGAAATGCGTGGAACTGCATCTGCGCTTACAACGCTACGGCAGCGGTCTGGAAAAAATGGTCGCCGAAACCACTTCGATGCTCCACACGATCATCGATTCGATTCCCGACATTGTCTTCTGCAAAGATTTGAACCTGAATTACACCCTGTGCAACAAATCGATGGCGGACTATCTCGTTCTCAATAAGGACGAAATCGTCGGAAAGACTTCTCTGATCGCACACAAATTCCTCGACGAATCGGCGGAGATGGCCGACGATACGGACCACCGCGTCATCGACGACGGACAGAAGGTCATCTACGAAGAATGGATACCGTCTTCTGACGGCTCCAAGCGGCTTTTTGAAACGATCAAAGTTCCGCTTAGGCAAGATGGTACGGTAAAAGGAATTGTTGGTATCGCCCGTGACATCACCGAACGTAAAATAATGGAGGAGGAAGCCCGTGCCGCCAACATTGCGAAATCAAATTTTCTGGCGACGATGAGCCACGAAATTCGAACGCCGATGAACAGCATACTGGGATTCGCGGAACTGGCGATGGACGGCAAAAGCATCGCACAAATAAAGGGGTATTTGGATAAAATCGCCAACGGTACAAAATGGCTTTTGGACATTATCAACGATATTTTGGACATATCGAAGATAGAGTCCGGGAAAATGAAACTGGAAAGCACGCCTTTCGATTTGCGCGATGTCATTTCACGCTGCCAATCCGTGATGCTGCCGGGCATTATGGAAAAGAGCCTTGTGATGAGCGTTTATGCGGAACCGCCCGTCGGAAAAAAATTGGTCGGCGATCCGTTGCGGCTTTATCAGGTGATTATGAACCTCATATCCAATGCCATCAAATTCACCGACACCGGAACAATCAAACTCTCGGCGCTTGTCAGAAGTTCGGACGGCGATAACACGACCGTCTATTTCGAGGTCAAAGACACCGGTATCGGTATGTCCTCCGAACAAATAGCAAGGATATTCGAACCGTTTATGCAGGCGGATTCCAGTACGACCCGCAATTACGGCGGCGCAGGACTCGGATTGGCGATCACTAAAAACATCGTGGAGTTAATGGGCGGAAAACTAACGGTCGAAAGTTCGCCCAACATCGGCAGTACCTTCAGTTTTGAAATTGAATTCGCAACAATCGAGGCGACCGATAGTCAGTCCGACTGCAAAAAAGCCGACCTGTTGGAGAAACCGCGATTCGACGCTTTGGTGTTGGTCTGCGACGACAACTATATGAATCAGCAGGTCATCTGTGAGCATCTCGCCAACGTGGGAATCAGGGCGGTTACGGCAGGGAACGGAAAATTGGGCGTGGAAAAGGTTCAGGAACGAATCCAAAAAGGGGAAAAGCCGTTTGACCTGATTCTTATGGACATATTTATGCCGGTGATGGACGGTATCGAAGCCGCGAAGAGAATAACGGCATTGGATACGGGAACTCCGATTCTGGCGGTTACGGCAAACATTATGTACAGCGAGATTGAAAAGTACAGGAGATACGGTATGCCCGACTGTCTGGGCAAACCGTTCACTTCGCAGGAGTTGTGGGCTGCTCTGCTCAAGTATCTGACACCGATTGGCTACGAACAACCGGCATCCGGCCCGGAGCAGTTTGAGGATGCGCTGCAAAAGAAGTTACGGCTTCGGTTTGTCAAGAACAATCAAAACGAGTACGCAAAAATAGCGAAAGCGAATGCGGCGGGCGATGTCAATCTCGTCCACAGGCTGGTCCACACATTGAAGGGCAATGCAGGGCAAATGGGCAAAACCGAACTGCAAAAAGCCGCCGAATCCGTGGAGGCGGCGCTCAAAGAGGGGACAATGCCGATTCCGGCGGACCGTATGAACCTCCTTAAAACGGAGTTGGAGTCGGTTCTCGAAGAACTGAAACCGTTGCTCGACGAACCGCAGGAAGCGGTCCTGCCGATGAGTCCCCAACAAATACGGGCTTTGTTTGAAAAATTGGAACCGATGCTGACGGATATTAACCCTGAGTGTGTGAACCTACTCGATGATATTCGTGCCGTACCGGGTGCCGAAGAACTTGCGGGCCAGATTGAAGATTACGACTTTGAATCGGCAGCCAAGACGCTTGCCGAATTGAAAAAACGAATGGTTTTGTAACTCCAAGCCGTTATCCTTACTTTCGCAGGAATGACGCTCTCTACTTTTCATGGCCAACAAGACATTAACGCAGGCAAAGAACGCCAAGAACGATGAGTTCTATACGCAGTGGTCGGATATCGAACGAGAAGTCCAGGCGTACTTGGACTTCGATTCCGATGTCTTCCGGGACAAAACGATTTTGTGTCCCTGCGACGATCCCTACGAAAGCAACTTTTTCAAGTATTTCGCTCTGAGATTTGACAAATTCAAACTCAAGAAACTTATTGCGACCTGCTATGCCGGCTCTCCCATTGCGAATAGGGAACTTTCTTTATTTGACGACGAAAGCGAAGAAAACAAAACGACAAGGAATCCGCACAAAATTGAAATTACAGAAATTCCCGACCTGAACAATGACGGAGCGGTGGACTTGGTCGATGTTCAACTGCTCCTTGCCAGTGATAGAAACCATTTGACTCGTTTAAAAGGCGATGGAGATTTTAGAAGTGACGAAATAAAAAAATTAAGAGACGAAGCCGATGTCATTATTACCAATCCGCCGTTTTCGCTTTTCCGGGAATTTTTGGCATGGGTTGTGGAGGCGGATAAACAGTTTCTGGTTATTGGCAACAAAAATTGCATTACTTATAAAGAAGTTTTTCCGCTCATTAAAGAAAACAAACTTTGGATTGGCACAATGCCGATGGGAGTTGATCTGTTATTTTATGTGCCGGAGAAATATGCACAAAAAATGCTCGAAGAAGGTAAAGAAGGCAGCAATTACAAAATTGTCAATGGTATTGTTTATGGCAGATCGTCGTCAGTTTGGTTCACCAACATCGACCACGGACGACGGCATCAACCTTTGGGACTGATGACAATGGCCGAGGTTTTTGAATATAGTCGACACAAAGAAATAAGGGGCAAGAAAGAATATGACAAATATGACAATTACGACGCGATTGAAGTTTCTTTCACCGATGCCATCCCCTCCGATTACGATGGCGTAATGGGTGTACCGATTTCGTTCCTCGATAAATACTGCCCTGAACAATTCGACATATTAGGGATGTGCGAAAACCTTGACTTGTACGCCTTAAAAACGAAAGTTTATTCAACGGTTGAGTGCCAGCAAGCCTATTTCGCCAAGTTTGGCAAAAAGGGAACTTACGATCTTAATGCCAGCGGCGTGATTGTGAAAGATGGACTACTGGAAAAAGTTTACCAGCGAATACTCATTAAACACAAAGGAGCAACTAAATGAAAACGACGCTTCGTACATACACGGTTCGTGAAATGGTGGACGGCTTCGTCTATAACGAACTTGAAGGCAAGGGATTGTTCGGACTTTCCGGTAAACTGGCAATCCAGCCGGAGTACCAGCGCAATTACCTCTATGCCGATGGCAAGAGGGACGTTGCGGTTATCGACTCCCTGCTCAAAGGGTATCCTTTGGGGTTGTTTTATTTTAACGATGTTACCAAGGACAAGCATGAGGTGTTGGACGGACAACAGCGGATCACTTCGGTCGGACGTTTCATCACGGACAAATTCGCCATACTTGACGAAAACGGTCACAGACAGATATTCAGTTCCTTGACTGCCGACAAGAAGGCGAAAATCATGGAGAGCGAACTGTTGGTCTATCATTGCAACGGCACAGAGAGTGAAATCAAGGAGTGGTTCAAGACGATCAACATCGCAGGCATACCGTTAAATGAACAAGAATTGCTCAATGCAATCTATTCTGGACCTTTCGTAACGTTGGCGAAAGCCGAGTTCAGTAATTCCTTCAATCACCGTATTCAAAAATGGGTTGATTTCGTGAAAGGAAACGTCAAGCGTCAGGATTATTTAGCGACGGCGTTGTCTTGGGTTGCCCAATCCAAAGGTCTGGAAACGGATCAATATATGGCAGCCCATCGTTTTGACGACAACATCAACGAATTGAAAATTTACTTCAATACGGTAATTGAGTGGGCTTCCGGTGTTTTTCGCAGTAAACCGCCGGAAATGCAAGGCTTGGAATGGGGACGGCTGTACGAGACATATCATAAGCAATCGTATAATCCTTCCAAAGTAGAGGAGACGGTAGAGCGACTGTATGATGACGATTATGTGAGAAGACGAAGCGGCATTTTTGAATATGTTCTGGGCGGCGAAACCGACACCCGGCTCTTGGAAGTCCGCGTTTTTGATAATGCAACAAAAAAGGCGGTGTATGAACAGCAGACAGATGAAGCGAAAAGTAAGGGAGTATCGAATTGTCCTTATTGTGCCGCCGGACATGATGCGGGCAAGAACAAGATTTGGGCGATCAAGGATATGGATGCCGATCATGTAACGGCATGGAGCAAAGGCGGTACGACGGACATCAAAAATTGCCAAATGCTCTGCAAACCGCATAATCAAGCAAAAGGAAACAAGTAGATCATACAAAATATCCTTTTTAATACCGTCCTGCTCCGCCGGAAGTCGTCAAAAGTTTTATGCCGGAGTAAGATATAATAATGTAACATTTTCTATGTTTCCTGAGCCATGAAAGATTACCGATCCCTTAAACTGGAAAACCGATATACGGAAGAAGACATTGCCATCGGATTTCGTGTTTTGAATGAAGCCGGCGTTCTCACACGAATCGATGGGGCAAGTATCTTTCTCGATTTTGACGTCGTCGATGTGCAACACATCGGAGATCGGAGACGCGAGACAGATCTATTGCTTGCCGCGGTTCATGAAGAACTCCTCAAAATTCGATCCTTTTCGTCGGCGAACGGAAAAATCGTTTTCAAGAGTTTTAACAAAGAAAAACGCGTCAGCGGAAAAGCGGAAAACCGAAAAAAACGACTCGGTTACGAAGCGTTTCAACGGCATTTTTCAAAGGAAAACAATGCGGTTCCGCCGAAGTACCTGAACAAGATCGTTTGTGCGGACTCGTTGAACGTGTTGCCGCATTTCCCCGATAATTGCATTGATTTGATTTTCACTTCACCGCCCTACAATTTCGGGATCAACTACAACAACACCGACGACGTGAGTACTTGGCAGGATTATTTTGACACGTTATTCGCCGTTTTTGGAGAATGCGTGCGAGTCCTGAAAAGCGGCGGACGAATGGTTGTCAACATTCAACCGTTGTATTCCGATTATGTTCCGTCGCATCACCTTATCAGTAATTTTTTCGTACGGCAAGGGTTGATTTGGAAGGGCGAAATCATTTGGGAAAAGAACAACTACAACTGCAAATACTGCACCTGGGGCAGTTGGCAGAGTCCGTCTTCCCCGTACCTTAAATAATCCTGGGAATTCGTCGAGGTTTTTTGTAAGAACACGTTAAAAAAAGACGGAGAGAAAAGCCGTATCGACATTACCGGCGATGAGTTCAAAAATTGGGTTTATGGGAAATGGTCGATCGCCCCGGAACGTAAAATGAAGGAATACGGGCACGACGCCATGTTTCCCGAAGAATTGGCAAGACGTGTGATTAAATTGTTTTCGTTTCAGAATGATATTGTTCTTGACCCTTTTAATGGGGTAGGAACCACCACCAAGGTGGCCCGATCGTCAGGCCGACAATTCGTCGGCATCGACATCGATTCAAAATACTGCAAAACCGCACAAAAACGATTGTTGGAAACCGATACCTTATTCAATAAGAAGGAGGAATGACATGCCCACTATCGAAGAAATCATCAATACATATGAAACCGTGCTTAAAGTCGCCGACACCAAGGCGTTGCGGCAAAGCGAACGGGCCTACGGCGGAGTCATGCGGTCGCTGAAAGGCGGTTTACAAGAACATATCACGGAAGAAATCATCAAAATTGCATGGCACAATCTTGGTGGAGACGAGCGCCGTTTGGACATCAATTCGAAAAAAATAAGTATTCCCATTCGGCAATCGTATATCGACCGTATCGGGGCAAAGGAAGTCCGGGACCACATTCGGCAACATGTCAAAAAATATGTTTATCGTCTGAGTGTCGACAAGCATGTTTTCATTGACGGAAAATTTGTTATGGGCGTCGAATGCAAAGCCTATACGGAAAACGCCATGATTAAGCGGATACTCATTGATTTTCACTTGATAAAACTTGTGCATCCGCAAATTTCCTGTTTCCTTTTTCAACTGGAAAGTCAACTGGGCGGTGATTATTCCAAACTACCGAAAACGCTTTACGGTTCTGTTTCGACTCATTCGATCATGAGCCATTTTGAGGATGTTGAGTTACACGTTTTCACGCTGCTCGAAGGGGAAAGGAAGGTCAAGAAACCGATACACAAATTTTTCAAGTCGCTGGAATACGACAACGTTGAAAGAGCGGTCAAACTGCTCGAACGCCACTTGAAGGAATTTGTGTGACAACGACCCTCGGGCCGCTCCGCCGGAAGTCGTCAAAAGTTTTATGCCGGAGTAAGTTTAACCGCGTCGACTCGCCCCGACGCGATGTCCGACGTTCAGCGCGTCGAAAGCCGACGCGACTAACAAAGTCGTGGATCCAAAGCTGTTACGCCGATACTTCGACGATCCCGAGTCCGCCGTCGACTGGTTGACGGGCTGGGAGATCGTTGATCCGAAGATTGCGATCAAAAACTTGGTCAGTATGGCGGCATACGATCCGTCGTTGGAAGCGTTCGCGCCGTTCGTCGACTCGTTGGCGCCGCTGATCCGTTTCTCGGCGGATCCCGATATGGTGCTGAACAATCTCGAACGATTTTTCCGGATGACACGCAGCCCGCTGACGCTCATCTCTCTGTTCCAACGGGACCGAATGGCACTGGCGTCATTGTCGGAGATATTCTCGACGAGCCAGTATCTTAGTGACGTACTGATTAACGATCCGGAACTTTTCGAAACGGTTCGGCAAACCGAAGGAAAGCCGGTTCCTTTCCACCAAATGCTTGACGAATTGGTCGGCGAAGTCGATGCCCTGGAAAAAGGCTCGCTTGCTCTTCGCTCTCTGCGTCGGTTCAAGCGGCGACATATTCTGCGTATCGCTTACGGTGACATCATCAGGAAACAGTCGCTCGAAATCGTTACCCGACAACTTTCGAACGTTGCGGACGTCATCATCGAAGCGGCGCTCCATGCGGCAGGGCATAAACTTTTTCAAAAGCGGGGAACACCACGTGCCCCCGACGGAGCGCCGGCGCACTTTACGATTCTCGCCCTCGGCAAACTCGGTGGGCAGGAACTGAACTATTCCAGCGACATCGACTTGATGTTCCTCTACGACGCGGAGGG
>Ga0099364_10008215_pt1 | contig 14730 bp, 12 predicted proteins | sample TergutTh196P3_FD_73070 | JGI IMG/M metagenome (GOLD analysis project Ga0099364, IMG submission 73070) | Microcerotermes parvus P3 segment gut microbial communities from Pointe-Noire, Republic of the Congo - Th196 P3 | ecosystem: Host-associated > Arthropoda: Insects > Digestive system > Gut ... | reverse complement strand
AGCGATTACATCATAGCGAGATTCGAAGTAATAGACGACGACACTATAGTTAACAAACCCGCGGCAGTGCCGCTGTTCGCAGACGCCGGGGCGCGTTATGTAACTGCGCCGGCCGCGAACGAGCGGGGCGGTTCAGCGCTCGATATTGCGGGAATCATCGAACAAAGGCTTGACATCATAGAGGGAAGCACTCCGCTTATGTCTAGCGTCCATCCGTATATACAAGCGCAGCAGGCGGATTACGATGAAATCGTCGCGCTTGGAAACGATGCGCTCCAATATATGTTTTCGGTATTTGAGCAAGGCGGCCAAGACGGGTTGCGGGGCCATGTTATGGCGTTTGCCTGCCGCGATATTCTGGGGATAGAGTTTGAGTATGACCCGGCAATAGATACGGGGCAAAAATGGTACGACGCATATAAGCAGTCCATGCCTGCCGTTGGCTTTGACCCAAACATTCTAAACCTAGTCTATCTTGGCATGCTGCGCGAGAACGTCTACGCCTTGTTCGGTGAGCCGGATTATCAAGCTTCGGGTTTGATGTGGTTCGGATATGACGACATCGGCACTTTCGACCCGGTTTTTAACACCACCGGATCGATAGAAAGCATTGCACTTCATAATGGTAAACTCTGGTCGGTTCATGAATTGGTAAAAACAGCCGTAATGCAGCACTTTGGGGCAGGCACAAGCGAGGAGTTTCCCGCCGTATGGCATCAAATCGTGACAATGGACGCAAACGAGAATGAGTTTACAGTAACAGGCATGGCGCAATATGAGCTTTATTTGCCGGATGGGGAATATGGCGTACGCCGCATGAGATGGGAACGGGCGTATATAGAAATGACCTTTTCCAAAGACGCAAACTATGATTACATCCTGACCTCATCAAGCATCGACGACGATGTTTGGACTTCGGCTTTTCCGCCCGACTTAATGTGCTATGACCGCGCCATGCTGCACTTCGTCGGGGCAATGCCTGGCAATGTCATGAGGTTTGCCATCGGCGCCGGTGCGGAAGGCGTTGTGACCGTGACAGATTATGTGGCAGGCGAACCCAGGGTTGGCGACGCGCAAGTTTGGATAACGTATTTTCCCGGCGCAACCTTCCAAATCGAACCATACGACGAAAGTCTCCAATTTTCAAGAAACGGCCCCGGCAGTTGGGTCATCGTATATGCCGACTCCGGCAAGAATATTTCCGTCGGCGGAGAAGGCACGAATCCTATCCCGATAACCGAAGATTTGATAGGTATCTACGACTCAAATGCCGGCAGATATGCAATGAGGTTTGGGAAATATGAAAAGGAAGGATAGCGCCGCATCGTTAAACGCTCAGAAGGACTACAAGAAAGATGAGCAGGCACTCGCTTTTGCGGCCCCATGCCCTCTTTAGAAAAGAGGGTGCCTCCGCAGAGGCGGGTGATTTGATACACCGCACTCATTGAAATCGCTATTTGCTGTCGCGCAAGCGTACAGCCAGGCTCAAACCGAAGCCGTTTACTGTGTATTACTGATAACTGCCATATCAATGCTCAAGGCTCCTAGCGATGGAACTCATACCAGAGGCGGTTTTCGTGCCGTGCCGCGTTGTTGCGCAGATGAATTGCAAAAGGTTTAAGTTTCATGTTCTGCGGAAGCATATTAGCAACTATAGCAAATGAATGGCTTAAGCTTGGGAATTGCGCAATCATAGGTTGCGGCGTATCAAATCACCCGCCTCTGCGGAGGCACCCTCTTTTCTAAAGAGGGCATGGGGACGTGACGGCAATTGCCTGCCATTTTATTTGTTTCCCGGCAGCTAAGCAAACAAATCTGCATGAGTACCTGTCGCAGTTAACACGAGTATAAGCTTATCTTTATCCTTCTTGTAAATCAGAAGCCAGTCTCCGAATCCATCAACATGGCATTCACGATAGCCTTTGTAATTGCCTAACAATGCATGGTCTTGGTAATTAGCAGGCATGGGGTTGCCGCTCGCCAGCAAGTCAATAGTACGTTCGAGTTTTGATAAATCGTATCCGCGTTTAGCAGCCATACGGACACTACGGCGAAATGATTTAGTTGACCGATCAACTTCATACACCCTCATCGTCCACCTCGTCGAGTATATCGCGAATCAGGTCATGCGCATTAGAAAATGTTTTCTGGCTTCGGCTCCCATTATTGTAATCTTCAATGATTTGCTCGGTTTCTTCCATCGCCCGGATAACATTGAAATTAAATATTGGTTCGCGCAATTCAAAAGGAAAACCACGTTGCAGTATGGACGCATGTAAAAACACATTTATGGCTTCACTTAGGTCTAAACCAAAAACAGCAAATGTTTTTTCAGCTTTTGCTTTTATCGCGGGATCAAGGCGTATGTTGTAGCTTGCTGTTTTCAAAATAATCATCTCCTTTAGCTTTCGCTATGCGCTATCCGAGGTCATGGGTACGCTGTTATAGTAGAGTACATCAGGGCATATATCTTGTCCATTTGCCCTCAAATTCCGCGGTAAGCTAGCTTTATACAACAATCCTCACAGCCAATGGTATAGGATGATCCATATCGCGTCATGATAATACGACCTTCGCAACGAGGGCATTTTACATCGGTTTTCCCGGTCGTAAAGAAATCCTCGTTCGTGCCATCTAGAATACGGGCTTCTTCAATGGAGATATTTTTTGCAGTCGTATTAGTAACCATGTAGAACCCTCCTAATAAACGAGTTGTGCTTAATGCTGACACCTGCGGTTTTTGCCCTATCCAATGCATCAAGGACTAAATATCTTCTGTCGTCGTCAGACAAGCCAGGTGCGTTTTTAGCTGCCATGTAGCTTGCTCGAAATTCGTCATTCCAACTGCCTATAGGCAACTGGTCTTCTGCGTTTCTATATGGGCGGTGTCCGTAATACTCGTGAGCAAGAACCGCACGCGAACTCATCAAGTCTCGCGGGTGAATAGAATCAAGATTCGGCAAGACGTCGCCCCTAATGCGCACTTCGTCAAATATATCAGAATACGATGTATGCTGCCCCTCGTTAAACTTGAAAACGCTGATGTCCGCTTTTATCGCTTCAGCATCTTTGATCAACACATCTATTTCTGAGTTGGTTAAAATATGATAGGGGCTTTTCCGAACACCTACGGCCAAACCGCGTGGATCAGGAATGCTCAAGTTTTGCATATCGCCTTTGTTTTTTCTTTATCTCAATATACCATGTCGTCCTCTTTGTCCCATTCCGCAAATGTAAATTTGTATTCCAAATCAGTCATATTCCCACCTGCTCCCGTACACACTAATCATAGCATATCCATGAGGGAACTACAATAAGAATTGCCAAATCGACGCCGCCAGTATTGAAATTCCGGGGTTTGCGTGCTATCATGAAAGTACATTGCCGGAAGGGAGAAGTATATGGACTTCATAATCAAAATGATTTGGGACAGTGAGGTAAAAAGGTGGGCCGCTACAGGCAGCACAGGTATGGGGTTGGTACTTGAGTCGGACTCATTTGATGTTTTGATTGAAAGGGTCAAGTTGGCCGCACCGGAAATGATCGAGCTGAATTTTAACTACAAAGGACCGATTAATTTGCATTTTATCACCGAACGCATGGACTATTTAGAAGCGGTGAGCTGATGGGCGACTATACAAGAAAAGTAAAAAAAGTTCTCTTAGAGAACGGGTTCAATTTTGAAAGGCGCGGGAAAGGCGACCATGATATCTGGTACAATCCTGATACAAAAAAAGTGTCTCCGTCGACGGTGTAATCAAACTCCGCACATCTGCGAATGAATTGTTAAAAGACGCAGGAATAGGAAAACGGTTCTAGCTATAAAACCCCCTCAAACGCAAAATGCGGCGTAGTGGGGGAGGGATAGGGTGTTTTCGGTTTTGCCGAAGTTTTTTTCCGAAAACCTTATCGAATATGAGGGAGAGTATTTTTGGGCGAAGACGTTCAGGCTTTTTGAACGAGTCTTTGTCCCTTTTTTTACTTCAATGCCGATTATATCGGTTTCCTTCTGTATAACAAAATCAAGCTCCGCCGAGTACTCGCTTGTCCAGTAGTAAAGAGGGTATCCGTTTGCCGCCAGAGACTGAGCCGTGTAATTCTCGGCGACTGCGCCCATAAACAGGTTTGCTTCGCCGCTCAGTACTGTCTGCTGTGGCAGTCCCGCCCTCATAACCAGCAGGCCGACGTCGCACATGTACAGCTTGAATGAAGACAAGTCCTCATAGACGGGGATCGGGTTGTATGCGTGGTCAATTCTATGGCACTTGAGAACAATGCCGGCTTGCGTCAGCCAGTCTATAGAGGCGCCGAACAGCGTTGCGCTGCCGCCTTTTTGCACGACCTTGTATTGGAATTTCTTGTTTTCTTTTGCCAGTTGAGTTTGGATTGAGTTGAAACAAGCGCGGATTTTTACAGTTTCGGCATTATCTGCGTATTTTGCCATGTCGGCGACATAGTTGCCCGTTATCTCGTTTTGAACCGCAGGGATTGTGACAAGCTTCCCGCTGCTTGTGAAAGAAGCCACGCAAGCCGGCATTCCGCCGGTTATCAGATAATACCTGTACATTTCCACCGCTCTTTTGTGCAGGGCGTCGGGCATCGGCGCAATGCTTGAATAACAAATGCGTATTTCGGCAGCGAGGCGTTCTTCGCCCATGGCCCAGAGGAATTCTTCAAAATCAAGGGGGTGCATCGTCAGGCTTTCAACTTTGCCTACAGGGAATGAGTAATTCTCCCGCTTTATCGCCACGCCGAGCAGGCTGCCGGCAGCCGCCACATGGTACTCCGGCGCTAGTTCGCAGAAGTATTTCAGCGAGGTAAGCGCACGTTCGCACGATTGCACTTCATCAAATATTATCAGGGTTTCGCCAGGAGCGATCACGTCGTTCACAGTTGTTTCAAGGAAGCGGATCAGCCTTGCGGGCGATATGTCGTCTTCAAAATATCTTGCGGCCGGAAGGTTTGTTTCAAGATTCACGTACACTGTGTTCCTGAAATGCTTGTCGCCAAGCTGATTTAATGTATATGTCTTGCCGACTTGACGCGCCCCGTATATGAGCAGCGGCATGCGGTTTTTTTTCCGGTCTTTCCACTCTAGGAGCCGGGTTTCTATTTTCCTTCGCATAAACACCACCTCCGGTTCATAATATGCAAGTGTGATAGTTATGTCAAGATAAATACAGATTTATTGCAATAATTTGGACATAATAATTTATATTGATTATTTCGCCGCTTTTGTTATAATGTTCCGGGAGCTTAATTTAACTATAGTTAGGAGAATTTCTGAGAGTTGAAAAAGTTTAGAGTTTTGGCAGTTCTGATAGCGATTTGCATAATGCTGGGCAGTATGCCTGTTTCGGCTGCGCTATATGGCATTGCAGATGCCGGGGATGATGATGCAGTGATTGCCCTTTACGACGCGGGCGTTGTTTCAGGATACCCCGACGGCAGCTTCAGGCCAGAAGGCGAACTGACTGTCGCGGCAGCTGCCGCGCTGCTGGCAAGGGCGTTTATGTTCGAGCGGACAGGAGAGAATGACGTTGCTGCGCTTTTGGGGCACTGGGCATTCGAGTATGCCATGGCTTGCCTTGACAGCGGATACTATGCGTTTGCAGAGTTGCTCGATAGTTCAGCGGAAAGCCTTGACAGACCGGCGCTTCCGGAGTTTTTTGCAAATGCGATAAATGAGCGTATGGGCTTGCAAAACGAGGCCGCGCCCGTACCCGGTGGCAGCGCCATTACCCGGGGCGAGGCTGCGTTGATTCTGTATGACGCCCTGAGCATGCCCTATGGCACGAAAAACGTCACGGGGTTCGATTTGCTCAAGGCGGACGCCATACTTGGAAGCGGGCGTTTGCTGCGTTATTTCACGCTTGCGGGCTACTATGAGGACGATATGATAAATGCCATCAGCCTGACAGCCGATCCGGACGCTTATGTCTATGACTTCGAGTATGGCGGGTTTATTCCCACAGAAGCCGTGCCGGAGTCTGTCATATATAATTTCGTAGCCATATACAGCGCGGCGGGAGGTACGACAGGGGACACGCTTTTTATTGTAAACAGGGGGGACGGCGAGGATTACTGGGATTCCGGGGAGGATTACATCAGCGAGTATGACCCCGGTGCATTCAATAACGGGTACAATATCCCATTTGGCGGCAGGCTGCTGGGCCATGAAGCGATCATCGACGGTGCGGTCGTCGATTTCCTGAATACAGCGGAGTCCGGCGACCTTTCAAGCAGCGCCTACTACTACACATACGACTGGTACAACTCGACGAGCACAGAGACGTTGACCATGCTCACCGGTTTCCGTACGATTCAGCAAATGACCGGCTGGACTTGCGGGTTGACAGGCGCTATCATGGCGATGGACTGGTTTGACATGCGCGGCGGCCTGAATGAGCTCGATCTCGGCGCTTTGCGCAATACGAAAGAGAAATTCGGCGCATACCGCTGGGGCGGCGCTACCGATGTGAAGATGTTCATAAATGTTTTTGAGGCGATAAACGAAATGGAAGGCCGCGAGGTCTGGAACTGGGAGAGCACATATGATTTCGTTGGTTCCGACGGTGTTTTGTCTGACGAATACCTGAGCCCGGAGTGGATTCAATCCATGCTGGGGCAGGGGATTCCCATAATTGTTGGATGGAACAGCTTCGGCCCGCACTGGCAGGTCATAATCGGCTATGACAACATGGGTACGGAAGATACTGCCGACGACGTGCTGCTGCTGGCCGACCCATATGATACGACGGATCATCTCAACGACGGCGTGAATGTCCAGTCATATGAGAGGCTGTACTGGGACTGGACGCAGAATTTCGACCGTGATTTCGGGCTTGATGCCGGATATGGCATGCCTGTGATTTTTGCGATTTACCCTGCCGGCTACGATGCGTCCGCGTATACACCGGTCTACGGCGGCGGCCTTGCTTACAGCGTGCCTGCCCCCGAAAGGGCCATCAACACGTCAGATGATATGCTCATCCCTTATGGAGACACTGCGGAGGATCTGGCTGCTTCCGGTTATGAGCGCACGAAAGCGGAAACCGGCGAAAACGGCCTGGCGGGGCCTGCAGGGAGCGATTATTACCGCCAATCTGAGCATGCTGGCTCACCTTATTACCCGCAGCTTGATTTCTTTAACGGGGCGGCAGGCATTTCGGACACATTGATACTGCTTGAAGGTTTCGGGACGTCGCAGCAGGCTTCGGAGTGGACGTGCGGGCCGTCGTCCGTTAGAATGGTTCTGGACTGGTTCGGGGTTATGGGCGACGAGACTGAGTTCAGCCTCGCGGCTTTGCGCGAAAACGATATCGAGGGCGCCACTACGCTTGACGGCGTGATACAGATTATCGAGGCGCTGGACATTGGCTTGTCATTCCTGAGCACCGACGATCTCGACGACGACGAAAGCATAGGCGGCTATAACATCTACGAAGGCTTGAGCTATGACGGCCTAATCCCGTTTTTCCTGCAAAACGGCATCCCGATTATCATAGGATGGGACGAGTGGGGCGGCCACTGGCAGGTGATTATCGGCTACGACGATATGGGCACGGAAGATACCCAAGACGATGTTCTGATTCTGGCCGATCCCTACGACACGACCGATCATCTTCAGGATGGCTATGTCATAGAGTCATTTGAACGCCTGGTATACGGCTGGGGGGCCGCTTTTGACGAGCGCGGCTATATGGTATTCATAATCGCCTGGCCGTCCGAGATGTTCTCTTTCTAACTTTCAAACATTTCTGTCAGGTCGATCGTGCAGTTTTCTAACACCCCGACAGGCACAGCGGCATCACGGTTATTGTAGGTATTTGCAACATAATTCGATCCGCCATCCAGCGTGTACGCCGTCACTGTCTTTCTGTCGGGGTCAACTATCCAGTATTCGCGCACGCCTGAGCGCTGATAGAGGTTATATTTTGTTATCTTGTCATACCTTGCAGTAGACGGCGACAGGACTTCCGCTATGAAATCAGGAGCGCCTACCACGCCTTTGATGTCTATCTTAGATTCGTCGCAGACGACAAGCAAATCAGGTTCCACTACCGTATTGTCTTCGGCATCAGCATTCAGCCTCACGGACACCGGCGCAATGAATACTTTGCACTTATGCCCTTTTAAATAGTTTTTAAACTGCCAAAGAAGCTCAACGACGACAGTCTGATGCGATATTACAGGCGTGGCCTTAGCGTACGTCGCGTCGTAAGGCGCGTACTTTGAGTAAACAACACCGTCTATGATCTCCCAGCGTTCATCCTCAGGCCATGTGCAGTAGTCAGCGTATGTGTAGCGGTTTTCTTTCCTTAATGCTGCTTGCATAAGACTGCTCCTTTCTTACCCTATATCTTACCCAGGGCTTTGAGCACTTTGTCCGGCGTCGCGGGTGGGTCTACCCAGACGCCGGTGGCGTTGTAGATTGCTATTATTGCAAGATGTGTGTTCGCCATTGAGTGGCTGACGCCGCTCGCCCCATAGACGCCGTTGCTTCCGCGAGACTCGAGGAACAGCCTGTCTACAGCTGCGGCGTCGAGTATGCCCGGTTTCTTGTAATCTATCATATTGTTGTTGAGCAGCACGCCTGTGCGCTCGTCAAAGATGAAATCCTCCAGCAGCTGGCAGCCTTGGCTGAAATACATGACCTGATCAATCTGGCTTTCGAGGGATGTCGGCCGCAACACAAGCCCGGGGTCGGCGACCGCGCCGAAGCGCAGTATTTCGACTTCGCCCGTCTCCGTGTCTACGGCTACTTCGCAAAAAACGGTGTTCATGACGTCGAGCTGCTTGCCCATTTCCCCTGCGGACCAGACCGACAGGGGGGGCCTGCCGGTGTGCGTGGCGAATAGGTTCTGGTTTGTAGCCTGAGACAGTGGTATGCCTTTTTCCGGCTCCGCTTTGATTATGACCCTGCCGTCAACTAAATCAAGGTCTTCCGGTTTCAGCCCCTGAAACGGCCCGGGCGGCGTCGGCGGGGGGCCGAACATGGTGGGCGGCGGCGGGTTTTCCGCTGTTTCTATGGCGGCCTGAAGTATCATGTGGCGCAGTTTGTTCGCGCATTCTTTCATGACCCATGCCGAAGCAGTCGTGCCGTCAGAGCCTCCGCCGAAAGCCCTGAACGGTGCGCGGTAATCGTAATCAATGCTGACGTCTTCGTACTTGATCCCGAGCTCCTCCGCGACGACCATCGCGTTGCACTCGACGACATAGGCGCCGAACAGCGGGCCTTGCGTCGGCATATGCACAACACCGTCGCGGTATTCGAGTTTGCATTTATACTGGGCGCCTGCGTGGCGCGGGCACATCTGGTAGCGGAAGCTCATGCCGTGCATCCTGCCGTCGGGCAGTTTTTTTGTGCCTGATTTGTGCCATTGCCAGTTCATAAGCTTCTTGCCGGCTTCTATGCACATGTCAAAGCTGGGTACGGGGTTTGTGTCGTCCTGCGACGTCGGCCCGTGCAGGTTCAGCCTTGCTATATCTATCGGGTCCATGTCCAGCTTTTCGGCAATGAGGTGTATCGCTATAGTCAAAGAGTCCCAGTTAAAAGGGCAGTGCTGGCCGGAAACGTACATTACTCCACGGTTTGAGTCTATTATCTCCATGTGCTGGCGTACGTTTTTGCAGCGGAGGGTGTTGTACGGGCCTTGGGTAAGGTCACCGACGTTGCCGAATGCGGAGCTGCCGCGCGCACCGTTGTCGGCTATAGAAAAGTCGTCGATGGCGGTTATGCTTCCGTCGCTTCGGAATCCAACTTTCATGTACATGTAGCGCTCGTTCATCAGGAAATCGAACGTTTCTTCGCGCTTGTTGGCGCATCTGACGGGCCTTCCGGTGCGTTTGGCGAGAAAGGGGGTTATTTCTTGGGATTTACGGAGCCCCCAGTCGCAGTATTTGCCGCCCATGAACAGGCCTTCCTGAATCGTTTTCTCGTCAGGCATGCCGTATGTCGCGCTGATAGCATATTTCTCGCGTACCGCGCCCTCGATATGCAGGTTTTCGCCTTCCCCTTGGTACGGGTCAAGTGACCACCATGCCACAGAGCCGGAGGGGTTTGGCAGATGCGCTGCGAAGGCCGGCATGTAAAGGCTGTACTCGACGGTGTGTTCCGCTTCCTTGAAGCCTGCTTCGACGTCACCGAAGGTCATATTGGCATAGTATACGTTGCCTTTTTTGGGGGGCGTGTCTTCGTCTACGGGGCGGCGCCCGAACCTTGGCGGGCTGTTCTCGCCGGGGCGGATCACCGGGGCGTCTTCGCTCCTGCCTTTTAGGAGGTCTACGACATGCGGGTAGACTTCCCACTGCACATCGAGCGCGCTTATCGCTTCGTCGCAGATGTCCTCGTCTTCCGCGACGACGATGACCGCAACTTCAACGCCCTCCCGGTCGGCAATGTTGTCAAGCAGGGGTTTGCGTGCTCCGAAAACTTCGCCGCTTGTTTGAAGCTTTTTAAGCTCCTCGTCTTCCCATGTGACTATATCCACAACGCCGGGTATAGCAAGCGCTTTTGATATGTCTACGCTTGCGACTTTGGCGTTTGCGTATGGGCTTCGCAGAAATTTCGCGTGGAGCATACCCGGCAGGATGTAGTCCACTCCGAATTTCGCGATGCCGGTAGCCAGCGCGTATGATAGTTTCCCGGGAAGGTTCGGCGTGCCGATGACTTTGAAATCCTCGCGCAGCCCGTTTACTCCGGCAATATCAGGCATTTTTTATTCCTCCTAAATATCATAATTCATGGTCGTGGCGCTTTATCAGATCATTTTGGCAGTCTCGGGACAGCTCTACGAAATATGCGCTGTATCCCGCTATGCGGACTATGAGATCCCTGTGTTCGCCGGGGGCCGCCTGCGCTTCGCGGAGCGTGTCGGCTGATACTATGTTGTACTGGACCTCCATGCCTCCGCTGTCGAAATATGTAAGCGTCATGTCGCGGAGCTTTTCGTTCCCGCCTTCACCGCGCATTGCGGTCGGATGCACTTTTAGGTTTACAGCAAGGCCGTCCATAAACTTCGAGTGGTCAAAGCAAACGGAGGAAGCGAAGACCGCTGTCGGCCCGTTGAGGTCGCGCCCCTGTGCGGGAGAGCTGGCATCCGCGATCGGTTCGCCGGTCTTGCGTCCGTCAGGGGTCGCCCATGTCGTGTAGCCCTGGGTCACATGGTCGGACGCGCCGTACAACCCGGCTTTGTACACTTTGCTGCGCATGCTGCTGCATTCTTTGCAAGCGTTATAGTATGTGTCGCAAATCCACTTCATCTCCATGTCGGCATATGGGTTTCCGTTGCCGTAGTGCGGGACCTCGCTGAGTATGCGCTGGCGCAGGGGTTCATGCCCTTCCCAGTTGGCCATGACAGCATCATATAGCTCACGCGTAGTGCAGAGCTTTTCGTCAAAGCACATGTATTTTATCGTCGTAAGGCAGTCGGCAATGGTCGCAAGGCCTGTGGCCGTGCCGCCGTAGGAGTTGTACTTGCAGCCGCCCCAAGTGCAGTCCATGCCGTTTTCCATGCATCCTTCCATGCTGATGGAGATGAGGTTTTCCGTCCCGTAGTGCATGTGCAGGTATTCCGTATAGTTGTCGATGCTGACTTGAAGCTTAATTAAATAGAAGACGAGCTTGCGCATCGCCTCGCGCACTTCTTCTATGGAGTTCATTTCATACAGGTAGCCGGTCTGGATGCGGCATTGCTCGCCGTTGAACGGGTTTTTGCCGTTGTTGATGGCCATGTTGAACACTGTGCCGTAATTGAGGCTGGCGTAAGGCGGCGAGTTGCCGTTTGCGCATGGGTATTCCGTACCCGGGCCAACGATCTCCTGGCACCCCATTATTGCATAGTCGCGCGCGTCCTCAAGCTCGAAGCTGTTTTCTTTCATAAGGCCGGGGATTATGACGTCGTCATTCTGGAAAAGCGGAAGCCCGCCGACTATCTTTGTCGTCTCAAGCGCCAGTTCCCAAATATCCGCAGGCGTGTCTTTGTTGATGCGCAGGGAAATAGTCGGGTCATGTATTTTCAGCCGAGCTATCGACTCGAGAACCATGTAGCTTATCGGATTTGTAGCGTCCTTTCCATCTCTACCCACGCCGCCTATAGTTGTGTGGTGGTATGTGTTCGCGCCGATCATATGGATAAGGTACTGCGGCCCGCCGCCAAAGAAGCTGTTGATTTTGAGGAAAAAAGCATCGGTGATCTCCTGAGCTTCTTCCATAGTAAGCGTACCCGCGTCCATTTCCGCCTTGAACTGCTTGTATGTGAACTGGTCAAACCGCCCAATGGAAAATGCCATGCATCCGTCCTGATACATAAGCAAGTCGTACAGCAGCGCCGCTTGCGCCGCCTCCCGGAATGTGCGCGCGGGGTTTTCGGATATCCAGTAAAGGCTGTCCGCCATGTTCTCAAGCTCGGCTTTTCGCTTTGGGTCGTGCTCTAAGGATGCTTTTTTCAAACATTCGTCCCCATAGCGCTTTACAAATGTTATTGCCGCGTCGCAGACTATGACGGCGGAGGAATAGAACAGGCATTTCATGACATCGCCGCCCATGACATTGCCGAAATGCTCATCGAGCCAGTCCTGCGCCTGCCTGCGGATAGCTCCGTAACCGACATTTATGATTTTGCCGTAACCCGCTATTAGATGGCCCGGGCGGCTGCCCATCAAATGCGTCATGAATACATTGTGCTTTGTGGCGCCGAGGCGGCGTAGCTCGTCCAGCCCGTCGGGCGCCCACCCGTCTCCGACGTAGCAAAAGCTCTTGTTTTTCCAAAACTCCACTATGCTATCGAGGTTCTCAATGTCCTCCGGCGATGCGGCAAGGCGCAGGTCATCCGTCTCGGGGTTGTGATACAACCCGTCGCCGCCCATTTTCCATACGCCTGAGCGAACCGCCTCTACTATCCATCCTGCGCCGTCGCGGCTTTCGGGGTATGTCGGGGAGCTGCAGAAGTATCTTCCTCGGTTGCCGACGAGAATATCTTCGTCTTCAACGCGCAGCGTGACTTGCGACGTCACGGCTTTCAAAAGCGTCGGGCGACGTATTGTCGGAACAAGGTTAATGCAGTCCTTATATGCTTCAGTGACTATCATTGCGCGCTCTGAGTCGGTTTGTATCACGCGGTCTCTAATTTTCTCCCTCATTGTGGCTATGCGTTTGGTAACCGGCCTGAACTCATACATGCTCTCACATCCTTATAAACGCTGCTGATTTTGCATCTGCTCAGAACCTTGCGCTCGGACAGCTATTTCTGTTCACGCAATCGCTCGGTGGCGCTTCCATGCGCCAACTCGCGAGCGCTCCACCGTCCTTGGTTGCGCTTTGCGTGAACATAAACAGCTATCCTCACCGGTTCTGAGTAGTTACCTGATTTTCTTACTATCAACATATCACTAAACGGCACATCATACAAGAAGAAATTGTTCTGTACCGTTGCATTCATTCGTAACTGATCACACCCCCGCTAAAAACACGCGTCATTGCGGGCTTGACCCGCAATCCCCTGCGGGAACGAGCGAGATTTCGGGTCCTTGATGGCAAATCTGCCGCATCCCATGGGGGATTGCGGGTCAAGCCCGCAATGACGGATGCCTTTTTTAGCTGCCTGTGACCAGTTGCATTCATTCTATCTTCTTGACAAACTATCGCACGGCAACTATATTGGAAACTAGAAAAGTTTACTACATTCAACACAGGAGGCCGGCATGGATATTAAAAAGGAGCAAATAAAAGACCTGGCAAAATCGCTTGGCATGAGCCTTTGCGGCGTCAGCAACGTTGACAGGCTGAAAACCTCGACTCAGGGAAAGCACCCGTGCGACGTACTCCCGGGCTGCAAGTCGGTGATAGTCGTCGGCGTCAAGCTGCTCGACGGGATCATCCAGGCTAACTTCCGCTCGTTCGAGGATGGGCGCCGGGACTTAAAAGGCCTGTACGGCACATACGGTTACTCGACGCTGCCCAACTTTGAGCTCACTTACGTCTGCTACGCCATAGCGAGGTACATCGAAGCGAACTCGGACGAATATGCGACCCCCTGCTCCACGGGCCCGATGACAAACGGTGCGCAAATCAGCATTCGCCATGCCGCCGTCGCTGCTGGCCTTGGCGAATTTGGCTATATGAGCATAGTGCTCACACCGGAATTTGGCCCGCGCAATAGGTTCGGGGTTATTCTGACTACGCTGGAGCTTGAACCAGACCCGCTCTACAGCGGCGACCCGATATGCAGCCAATGCACGATTTGCGCAAAGGTATGCCCGACCGGAGCGCTGAGAATGCCGGGGACTCACGAGCTTGAGCGCGTGGAAATCGGCGAGAAAACATGCAATTACACAAAAGTCAACTTCGCCAAATGCACGAAAGCGATTCTTGCGATGAACAAGGAGTTGGGAGGTCGCGAAGACTATCTGCTGGAAAAAGAGCCTACGATGGAAGACATTGAGAAAGCAACAGAGAAAATGCCTATAGAATCCGTGGGGCTGTCCCACAACAGTGGGTGGCATTGCGGGCGATGCTTGAGCTACTGCCCTGCAGGGAAGTGGGGCGAGCGTTTCAAAAAGAGCGGCCTCAGCAAAGGCGCCGCTGCTGTGTACATTGATGATAAAATGTAACTGCTCACGGAACCTTGCGCTCGGACGGCTATTTCTGTTCACGCAATCGCTCGGTGGCGCTTCCATGCGCCAACTCGCGAGCGCTCCACCGTCCTTGGTTGCGCTTTGCGTGAACAT
>Ga0099364_10008214_pt1 | contig 14731 bp, 13 predicted proteins | sample TergutTh196P3_FD_73070 | JGI IMG/M metagenome (GOLD analysis project Ga0099364, IMG submission 73070) | Microcerotermes parvus P3 segment gut microbial communities from Pointe-Noire, Republic of the Congo - Th196 P3 | ecosystem: Host-associated > Arthropoda: Insects > Digestive system > Gut ... | reverse complement strand
AAGGTGTGGAACAATTGAATATGATAATAAATATGTCATTTTGGTTCCATACCTACGGCATGGAAATCAAGGTGGGGGCGTCCTTTTCTACGTAGCGATCGATCCCTTCGGGATGGTGTGGATATATATAAATACCAACTCACACCGAAGGTGTTGATCGCTATGTAGAAAACGATGCCCCACGAAAATATCACCACACCGAAGGTGTGGAACAATTGAATATGACAAGCAATATTTCTTTTAGGCTCCATACCTTCGGCATGGAAATCAAGGTGGGGGCGTCGTTTTCTACGTAGCTATCGATCCCTTCGGGATGATGTGGAATTATATATAAATACCACCTCATCGATCCCTTCGGGATGATGTGGAGTACAGATGGAATTAGGAACGAATAAATGCGTTCCCTACAGAATTGGTTGCGTTCCCTACGGATTACGCAACCCTTTCCACCATTTAAGTCGTTTTTCTATTTCTTTTTCAAAACCGAATCCAGACGGTATGTAATATTCCTCTTCTTCCATTTCTGAAGGGAAATATTTCTGATAATAATATCTATTTTCATGATCATGGTCATATTCATAATCTTTTCCGTAGCCTGCGTCTTTCATCAACTTTGTAGGAGCGTTTCTAATGTGCATTGGAACAGGTAAATGACCAGTTTTTTGTGCTTTGACTTTAGCTTTTCCTAAGGCAGAGTCAACTGTATTAGATTTAGGAGCCGTTGCAAGATAAATAACAGCTTGAGCAAGATTCACATTAGCTTCTGGCATTCCTAAAAAAACTAAAGCATCTTTTGCAGCAATGGCTTGAACTAATGCATTAGGGTCTGCTAAACCAACGTCTTCAGAAGCAAAACGTATCAATCTTCTTACAATATATAACGGGTCATCACCAGATTCCAACATTCTGGACAGCCAGTAGAGCCCTGCTTGAGGGTCAGAACCGCGTAAAGATTTGTGTAAAGCAGAAATAAGATTATAATGTTCTTCTCCTTTTTTATCGTACAACATTGTTTTATGTGAAAGTATAGATTCAATATTTTTCTCATCCAAAACTTGATTCCTATGATTTGAAAACACCATATCTAATAAATTTATAGCCTTTCTAGCATCTGCTCCTGAAGATTCAGCAATAAAATCTATAGCAGAATCAGTAAAATACTTTTCATAATCTTCTTTCTGAATAATATTTATTAATATTTTTTTTATGTTATCAATTGAAAGTTGGTTCAAAATAAACACGTGACATCTAGAAAGAAGAGCTGAAATTATATAAAATGAAGGGTTTTCTGTTGTTGCACCAATAAGAATTATAGCACCGGACTCAACATAGGGAAGAAAAGCATCTTGTTGTGCTTTATTAAATCTATGTATTTCATCAATAAATATAATTGTAGGTTCTTGGGTTAATCTTTTTTGCGATTCAGCTTCTCTCATAACATCTTTCACTTCTTTTATTCCCGATAGAACAGCAGAAAACGCAATAAAAGGTATATTTGCGTTCTTTTGTATTAGTTTTGCTATTGTTGTTTTACCTGTTCCGGGGTTCCCCCAAAGTATAAAAGAATGGTATTTTTGTGTTACGAACATTTGATTAAGAATTGAATGTTCACTTAATAAATGCTCTTGTCCAAGAATTTGGTTAAGTTGTGAAGGACGATATTTTTCCGAAAGTGGTAGATTCGCCATTAGATGTCCTTATATTTATTTTTTAATATTTCTATCATTTTATTTAATCTATGTTTATATGTGTGGTTGTTTACAACTATATTATAAGCATTTTCTGCAATTTTATCTCTTTCTTTTGTGTTTTTTAGATAATATGTAATCAAATCAGGTATTTCTTCTAGTTTTTCATACCAGACCATATTATCCTTGCTTTGAAAAAAACTAGCGATTTGTTGTTTATAATCTGTAATTAAGAATTTTTTACATGCAGAAACGTCAAAAACCCTTTGATTGACGGCATTGGGCATTTGTAATGAAGTTGTATTAAAATTAATCGTACTTCCATTATAGAAATCGTTTAAATTGTCATAATACCATCTTTCAGGAATATAATTATATTGCTGAGGTAAAATATTAGTCCAATTAGGGTCACCTGATATAGTGGCGTTAAATTTTTTTAAATAAGATAAACAACTTAATCTGTAATTTTGTGTTTGTTTCCATAATAATGCGGCTTGAAAATCTTTTTGTAGTCTTTTGTCTAAATTAATAATATAATTGTTAATCAATTCTGTATTGTTATCATTACTAAATTGTAAAAATTTCATCAACATATCATCTCTATGTATCCATGATTTCATGTTTTTATGGATAACATTGGTTAGACTTGACCCAACAAATGAAACCGTATGAATAAAGTCTAAAGTCTTCGGATAAAAAATATCAGTATCCGTTGCAAGAGGCAAAAAATAACAATTCTTATAACCTTGTGATTTAAGAAATGATAAAAAATAATCATCCCAGACGAAGATATTTAGAAAATCTGATGATATATCATCTGTATTATAACTTGATAAAACTATATCTGGACTGTCAACGAACCATGAAACGTAAGGTAACTCTATTTTATTAAACAAATCTGCCATTGTACCTTCTTTATCATAGCCATAATGGTTTACAGAAAGCACAAAATCAGGTTTGAAAGAAGATATAGTTTCTAGAAGATTATTACGAAATGTTAAACTGTTATATGAATCTGCGTCAATGTGTATATATTTTAATTCGTTACCTGTATTAATGATTGCATTTATACATTCTTTAGATAACATGAAACTGGAATCTATAAAAAGTACACGAGTTATTGCAGCTGTAAATTTTTTATATTTCAAAAGATTTCCTAACTATTCTGACAAGATTTCATCAAGTCGCTTATTAACTACTTCAATTTTAGATTTAAGAGTCTCGTTTAGATCTTCTTCGATTTCTTGAAGAAGGAAAAACCAATTCATGTACACCGCATGGTATTCTTGTAAGGTTGCAGCAGCAGTTGAGTCACCTTCTTGAACTTTCATTAATACTTCTATGAAATCGTAACAAAACTTTTCATAATCTTCTACAAGAGATTCAAGTTCCGTTAATGTGTACTCTATAGTGGTTGAAAAATCAAGTTCTTCTGTTAATTCTTCTTGTTTATCTGCTTTATTGCAAGAATACAAAAAGATTAATGTCAGTAAGATTATTAAAATATGTTTCATGTTGATTACCTCTATTTATTGTTTTTAATTAATGAGGGCACTCTAAAAAGTCCTACCTTACACATGCCGTAGGTATGTGAGGCTCGGTAGAAACGGATACACCCACACAAACCGCATCCCGAAGGGATGCAACAAAATGCGTAAATTGTTGGTTGCATCCCTTCGGGATGCGGTTTGGGTGGGGTATGTCCGTTTCTACCTAGCTTCACATACCTACGGCATGTGTAAGGTATGATTTTATATTTTCAGAAGGATTTAGGAACGAATAAATGCGTTCCCTACAGAAAATGGGTGCATTCCCTACAAAATAGCAACCGCTTCAATAACAACACCGCCTGTTTGTCTAAAATCATTTATAAGTTCGCATAATTTTTCTTTCATATTAGCATCTAAACCTGCAAAAGGTTCATCCAAAATCCAGATTGTTCTAGGGCACAACTTTAGAACCGCAAAGGATAAGGCTTTTTTTTGTCCAAAACTCAATTTCCAGATGGGCAAATCTGGCACATTAAATTCCTGTAAAATTATTTCTGGATTATTAATTTCAACACCCCATAAATTTAGTTCATCTAAGGCTGTTGGACCAATTAAATTATGTTCTGGAAACTGTGATATATAATGTATATAATTAAAAACATTGATTGAGCTAATTTCTTGATTATTAAGTGTTATAGTCCCGCTATCAAAGGATAAGAATTTAACTAAAATTTCACAAAGAGTTGTTTTGCCAGAGCCGGAAGCACCTCTAATTTGTAAATAATCTCCATTTATCAGTGAGATATTGGGATATTTAATATCAAGATTAGAATATTTTTTTGATATATCCTTTAAAGAAAGATTTATTTTTATAGGTTGATATTCTTTTATTTCCATTTATAAGAACCAATTAATCGGTCTAAAAAATAGTGTCAACAAATTTTTTTAAAATTTTTTCATTTTTTTCTTGACATAAAAAACCCTGTTGGTAATTTTTGCACAAAATTAGCAATATCGTGCAAGGAGTGCTAAATGAAAAAAGAAAAGTCTGTAGTAATGAAAAGGAAAAAGCAATCTAAAATTGAGCATAGAGAAAGTGTTGTTCTTGAGCATGTTATCGAAGAATATATCCAATCTAAACACCCTGTTTCTTCCAGATTAATATGTGAGAATAAAACAAGCAATGTATGCTCTGCGACAATAAGAAATGAATTATTGAAACTTGAAAATCGGGGGTTAATTTATCAACCACATACATCAGCAGGTAGAATACCAACGATTTCAGGGTATAGAGAATACATCAATCTTATTGAGCCTTCGTTAAAAAAGATTTCTTACGATAATCTTGATCTATTAAAAACGTTATTAGTCAATAATTATCGTGATATTCCTTTGTCTTTACATTATATCAAACAATTACTAGCAAAGGAAACGGATATGTTAACCTTTGTAGCAGAGCCTGAGATTTCATATGACATACTCCAAAAGCTTGATGTATTTAAAATTTCTACTGACAAATTACTTTTTGTTGTAAGTTTAGCATCTGGGATGGATAAAACAGTAGTAATAAAGCCAGATTTTGAAATATCCGAGCAACAGTTAAAAGTAGCAGTCCGTTACATAAACGAAGAGCTTTCCGGTATGCGTATCTTTGATATCCAGAATAAATATATTGAAGAAATCTCCGAGAAATGGGCATCAGGTAATAAATTATTAAATCTATTCGTGAAAGAGTTCAATTTTGCATTATTTGAAATGAATAATTATTTCATTCATTTTGACAGTAATGTAGCCTTTCTTGAACAACCTGAGTTTGATGCGAAAAACATAATTATCCTATTCTTCAATCTTATGCAAAGGCAAGACATGTTAGTAAACATCATGCATAAAAATCTCGGAAAAAGCGACTATAAAGTTATTCTAGGAGAAGAGTTTGGTAACCCCGAATGGATAGATTTTGCGATGATATATTCAAAATATGAAATTTTTGATATACCCGGTTATCTAGGACTTATAGGACCAATGCGAATGGATTATAAAAACCTAATCCCTCGCGTCCGTGACATTGCAAAAACAATAACAGAAACAACTAAACAAGGAAACATGGTGGTAAGAAATGGCAGAAAATAAAATGGAACGTGATTTGAATTCGGAACGAACAAATGCGTCCCCTACAGAAAAAAAGAAGAAAAAGTCTGAAATTATTGAAGACTTAGAAAAAGAAAAAAATGAGTTTAAAGACAAATGGATACGTACACTAGCCGAGTTTGACAATTTCCGTAAGAACGCACAAAAAGATAAGCAAGATTGGATAAAATATGCAAATGAAAAGCTAATTCTTGATATATGTGATGTAGTAGATAATTTTGAACGAGCTTTAGCTACCGAAGTAAATGCTGAAAATTATACTTCTTACGTACGCGGAGTTGAAATGATATTTCAACAAATTAATTCTTTGTTTAAAAAAAATGACGTATTCAAAATTGAAGCATTAGGGAAAGAATTTGACCCTAACTACCACGAAGCGTGGTCATCTGTTCCAGCCAAGGAACCCGAAAACACCATAATCGCCGTAATACAAAACGGTTATATGATTGGTGAGAAATTAATTAGACCCAGCCGCGTAGCCGTGTCTAATGGAGAAAAAGAATAATGGAGGAAAATAAAAATGGCTAAAATTATAGGTATCGATTTAGGAACCACAAATTCATGTGTTTCCGTTATGGAAGGTGGAAAACCTGTTGTTATAGTAAACGCAGAAGGAGCAAGAACAACCCCTTCTGTTATAGGTTTTTCAAAAGGAGAAAGATTGGTAGGTCGCATAGCGAAACGACAACTAATTACCAATCATAAAAACACTGTATACTCTATCAAAAGATTTATTGGACGTAAAATTAATGAAGTTCAGGAAGAATCCAGAATCGTTGGATTTCAAGTGAAAGCCGCTTCCAATGGTGAAGTTATGGTTCATATTGAAGCTGAAAAAAAAGATTTCACCCCACAAGAGCTATCAGCAATGGTCTTAAAAAAAATGAAAGAAACTGCTGAAGCATATCTCGGCATGGAAATTACTGAAGCTGTCATCACTGTTCCAGCTTATTTTAACGACGCTCAAAGACAAGCTACAAAAGATGCAGGAAAGATTGCAGGTCTTGAAGTTAAAAGAATTATAAATGAGCCAACAGCAGCTGCTTTAGCATATGGCTTACAGAACAAGAAAGCCAAATCAGAAAAGGTTGCTGTATATGATTTAGGTGGCGGAACTTTTGATATTTCTATATTAGAAGTTGCAGATGGTGTAGTTGAAGTTCTTTCTACAAATGGAGATACTCATCTTGGAGGCGATGACTTTGATAAGGTTATTATGGATTGGATGATTGATAAGTTTAAAAAAGATGAGAACATTGATTTAAGTAAAGATTCTCAAGCTATGCAAAAACTTAAAGAAGCCGCAGAAACTGCTAAAGTTGAGCTTTCAGGAATTCAAACTACTAACATCAATCTACCATTTATAACCGCAAATGCTAGCGGACCAAAACATATGAACTATGACCTTACACTTTCAGAGTTTAATAGACTAACCGACCACCTTGTAGTGAAAAGCATAGAACCTTGCCGTAAAGCTCTTTCAGATGCGAAACTTAGTGCTTCCGACATAAACGAAGTTTTATTAGTTGGTGGTAGTACTAGAATTCCATCAGTTGTTGACGCTGTTGAAAAGTTTTTCGGAAAAAAAGCAAATATTAGCATGAATCCTGATGAAGTTGTTGCTTTCGGTGCTGCTGTACAAGGCGGTATTCTTGGAGGTGATGAAACTGTTCAAGATATTCTATTACTGGATGTTAGTCCGCTTACACTAGGACTTGAAACCTTAGGTGGAATAAGAACACCAATCATTGACAGAAACACAACAATTCCGACTAAAAAATCACAAGTTTTCTCAACCGCTCAGGACAATCAAAGTGCTGTTACAATAAACATTCTTCAAGGCGAGAGACAAATGGCAGCCGATAATAGAGTGTTAGGAAGGTTCGATTTAGTCGGAATTCCACCTGCACCAAGAGGAATGCCACAAATTGAAGTTACATTTGACATAGATGCTAACGGAATTTTACACGTTAGTGCGAAAGATAAAGGCACAGGTAAAGAACATTCAATGCGAATTGAAAGACCGGGTTCTTTAAGCGAAGACGAAATTAACAGAATGGTTAAAGAAGCCGAAGCTCATGCCGCTGAAGATAACGAGAAAAAGGAAAAAACTCAAAAGAAAAACGAATTAGATAATTTTATCTTCAACACAGAAAAAAGCTTGAAAGATTATGGAGATAAGCTCTCTGAACAAGAAAAAAATGATATTGAAGCTGCTGTTGCACAAGCAAAAGAAAAACTCGAATCCGCTACTACTGCTGCTGATTATGACGCTGCTATAAAAGAGCTATCTGAAAAATCGATGAAACTTGGTGAAATTATTTACAAAAATATGCAAGAACAACAAGCTGGGCAAGGTGGTGCAGATGCTTCTGCTGGATTTAACCCGGAAGATTTTGCGAATATGGGCGCTCAAACAAAAGAAAAACAACAACCATCGGGACCAGAAGAAGCAGAATTTGAGGTTGTTGAGGATTGATGAGGTAAATCTGTAGGGAAGGCATTTATGAGGCTTGGTAGAAACGGATACACCCACCAAATCTGCATTCCGTAGGGATGTGGATTTACGCATACCACCCCACACCGAAGGTGTCGATCGCTATGTAGAAAACGATGCACCACGAAACTATCACCACACCGAAGGTGTGGAACAATTGAATATGATAAGAAATACGTCGTTTAGGTTCCATACCTACGGCATGGAAATCAAGGTGGGGATTTCGTTTTCTACATAGCGATCGATCCCTTCGGGATGGTATGGATTTATATATTAATTCATACCTTACACATACCTACGGCATCTGTAGGGAACGCATTTATTCGTTCCTGCTCTAATATGGAACACGATTGGAATTAGGAACGAATAAATGCGTTCCGTACAGGATATGAGTACATTCCGCAAATATAAACAAGGAGAAAAAATGTTAATACAAAAAAAAGCAGCAAAAGCTGTATCGATATTAAAAGGTGGGGTGATAATGGATGTCACCACAGCTGAACAGGCAAAAATAGCTGAAACGGCAGGTGCCATTGCAGTTATGGCACTAGAGCGTATCCCTGCTGATATACGTGCAATTGGTGGTATATCAAGGATGTCCGACCCAAAACTTATAAAACAAATCCAATCAACAGTAAAAATCCCAGTTCTAGCTAAAGCGCGAATAGGTCATTTTGTAGAAGCAGAAATTTTACAAGCAATCGACATTTTCTGTATAGATGAAAGCGAAGTGTTAACACCAGCTGATGACGTATATCATATTGACAAACGTAGTTTTATCGCACCATTTGTATGTGGTGCTACTAACTTAGGTGAAGCCCTTAGAAGAATAGAAGAAGGTGCAGCGATGATACGCACAAAAGGCGAAGCAGGAACCGGCGACATAGTACAAGCCGTAAAACACATGCGTTCAATACAAACTGAAATAAGCATAATTCACGCATTAAATGACGACCAACTTTATAACAAAGCTAAAGAAATGCAAGTTTCTTTTGAGCTTCTTCAATATGTTGCTAAAAAAAGAAAATTACCAGTGCTTAACTTCGCAGCAGGCGGAGTTGCAACACCTGCAGATGCTGTTCTAATGATGAAATTAGGTGCTGAAGGTGTATTTGTAGGTTCTGGAATTTTCAAATCTGAAAACCCTATAAAAACAGCAACAGCCATAGTAAAAGCAGTACAAAATTATAACAATCCCAAGTTAGTAGCAGAACTATCAGAAGGATTGGGTGAAGCGATGAGATAGACACCATTCACAATTACAAAGCGAGGTAACATGTCAAAGAGAGATTATTATGATATACTAGGGGTAGACAAATCGGCTGATAGTGAAACCATAAAAAAAGCCTATCGTAAACTTGCCATGAAATACCACCCTGATAAAAACAAAGACAACAAAGAAGCCGAAGAAAAATTTAAAGAGGCTAGTGAAGCATATGAAGTATTAAGTGATAAAGATAAAAGAAGTCTCTATGACCAACATGGTCACGCAGGTCTTGAAGGCGCATTTGGTAGTGGCGGTTTCAGTTGGAGCGATTTTACACGCCAGGGTGATTTTGCAGATATATTTGGTTTTGAATCAATCTTTGACGCTTTCTTTGGTGGTGGAGGTCGTCAACGTAGAAACGCCTCAGGTCATACTAAAGGTGAAGATCTTAAAATTGAGTTATCACTATCCTTAAAAGAAATATACGAAGGTACATCTAAAACTATAAAAATCAATGTAAAAGATACATGTCCTACTTGTTTCGGAACAGGATCAAGAGATTCAAAAACACAAACTTGTTCTCAATGCGGCGGACAGGGTCAGGTACGCCAAGTAAAGCAATCAATATTTGGTCACATTCAAACAATTGTTACGTGCCCCAGTTGCAAAGGTGATGGTAAAATTATAGCAAATAAATGTTTAGATTGCAATGGTGAAGGCAGAACATCAAAATCAAGAAATGTAAATGTAGATATTCCTAAAGGAGTTCAAGAAGGACAATATATCCGTGTTCGTGGCGAAGGCAATGCTGCTGTTCGCGGTGGAGTAAAAGGTGATATTTTAGTTCTAATTCATGAAAAAGAAGACCCAAATTTAAAACGTGAAGGACCGAATCTTTTCTGCGAGTTTCCAATTAGTTTCACACAAGCCGCATTAGGAGATGAAGTTTTTGTGCCTTCAATAATGAATAAGATTAAACTTAAAATACCTTCTGGAACTCAAACTGGTAAAATATTTAAGTTGTCTTCTCAAGGTTTACCACAGGTTAATTCTTCATATGTTGGTGATTTATTTGTTCAGGTTAGAGTTATTACGCCTACAAATCTATCGCCTGCAGAAATAAAGATTTTAGAACAATTTAAAGAATACGATAGTAAACGCGACTTAAAAATAGACAAAAATTTTATAGATAGATTACGAGAATTTTTCAGGTAAAAAATATGCCGGGTTTTTATATAGCAGAGCTAACATCAACTCAAACCGAGATTAAAGTAAGCAATGAAGAATATCATCATATCATCAATGTCTTTCGTCACAAATTAGATGATAAAATAACACTGATCAATGGTAAAGGAATACGATGTAAGGCTAGAATTAAAGAGATTTGCAAAAGTTATATAACACTTTTACTTGAAAATATGGAATGCTTTGAACCTGCTAAAATTAAAATAGCTTGTGCTTTCTCGCTACTAAAAAATAAAAACGACTTATGGATTGTGGAAAAATTAACAGAACTTGGTGTAACCGACTTATTTCCAATGCAAACTATAAATTCTGTAAAACTATCAAAAGAAAATACTGTAGAAAAAATGAAAAAAACTGCTATAGCTGCTGCAAAACAATGCGATAACCCATGGATACCAACGATACATGATGTGTTGATATTGGATAAAACTTTAAATAAAGTTATTAATATGGGATATTTACCTGTTGTTGCTTCTGAAAGATTGGTTGATATTAATATTTATTCTTTTCACAAAACTATAACTAATGAAAATATCTGTTTCTTTATTGGACCAGAAGGTGGTTTTGACGATACAGAATTTGATTTATTTGAAAAAAATAATATCATCCGGTTTAATATACCGGGCAATATTTTAAGAGCAGAAACAGCTGCAATTGTGGCGGTTGCTATAGCTGGGCTGGGGAACTCCCAAATTCTGTAGGGAACGCATTTATTCGTTCCTAGTTCTCAATGGGATCCTGTACGGAACGCATTTATTCGTTCCTGATTCCGTTTGGAACACAATCGAACTAGGAACGAATAAATGCGTTCCGTACAGGATATGGGAAAAGGAACGAATAAATGCGTTCCGTACAGGATATGGGAATAGGAACGAATAAATGCGTTCCCTACTGAAGGAATCATATATGAAAAACATCACAATACAGATAATCAAAACAGCAAACATCGAGCAATTGATCGCAATCTACAAAGACGCCGGATGGTGGAAAGAAGAAAATGATGGCATCGACCCTTCATTTATCCAAAAAATAATAGACGGCTCATTTTGTTTTGCAACCGCAAGCCATGAAGGCAGAATAATCGGAATGGGACGTTCAATAAGCGATGGAGTTTCAGACGCTTACATCCAAGATGTGGCGGTATTAAGAGACTATCGTGGTAAAGGTATAGGTAAAATGATAATGGATGAGATAGTAAACTTTCTAAAGAGCAAAAAAATAACATGGATAGGTTTAATAGCAGAACCTAATGCTGTCAGTTTTTATGACAAATACGGTTTTTCACGTATGCAGAACTATGTCCCTTTTATACAAAACTAATTGAGGTATTATGTCAATAGCGCATCTAAAGCCAATAGGCATAGAAGATTATGAAATTATAAATGATTATTTACAGAAGTATCCATCTGAGAACTGCGACTTTAATATATGCACATTGTTTTCATGGGGACAATATTTCAAAGTAGAATACACGATTTTTAAAGACAGACTTATCCTTTTCAACCCATATTATCGTTATTTACTATTTCCAATTGGTGAAAAGTTTTCAGCTTCAGAGCTTTACAATATCAATAATTGTTGCGAAGAAATTCATCAAAAAGTTGAAATTATGGTAGTTTCAGAAAGCTATATCAATGAAACAAATGACATTACTGATTATTTTTCTATTATTAATGATACAGATTGGAATGACTATATTTATTCAACAGAAAGCCTTGTAAATCTTCAAGGTAAAAAATTAGCAAAAAAGAAAAACTTAATTTCTCAATTTAAAAAACAATATCAGAACTGGGAAATTATGCCGATTGAAAATAACGACATCAACGAACTAATTGATTTCGCAAATTATTGGAAAAATAAACATTTTGATTCATCAAACAGTGAAGATGAAGAATATTTAGCTATTGAAATGGAATCATTAAAAATATCTTTACAACATTGGGATCTTCTGCCAAATGAAGGCATTAAATTATATGTTGACGGTAAAATTTGTGCCTTTGCTATTTTTAGTCCACAAACACATAACATGGCTACTATTCACTTTGAAAAATATGACCCGCTTATTAAAGGTGCGGCACAACTTATCAATCATGAAACCGCAAAATTACTTTTAAACCGATTTTCTCTTATAAACAGAGAACAAGATATTGGCTTGACAGGTATAAGGCAGGCAAAAAAATCTTATCAACCATTAAGAATGCTGCCTTTCTATAGATTAAAAGCAAAATAAAAAATAAAATAGGAGAACAACAAATGTCAGACAAAACAAAAGGAACATTAAGCATTCACACTGAAAATATTTTCCCTATCATTAAAAAATGGCTCTACTCCGAGCAAGATATATTTGTTAGGGAACTTATTTCTAACGCAACAGACGCTTCTAACAAAAGAAAAGTACTTGATGAATCTGTAAAAGAAGAAGAATTATCAATAGAAATTAAAATTGATAAAAAGAAAAAGACTATTTCTTTCATTGATTCTGGAATCGGCATGACAAAAGAAGAGATTGAAAAGTACATCAATCAGATTGCCTTCTCTGGAGCTGAAGATTTTATCAACCAGTACAAAGATAAACAAAATGCTATTATTGGGCATTTTGGATTGGGATTTTACTCTTCTTTCATGGTTGCCGATAAAGTAACCATTGATTCACTGTCATATACTGAAGGTGCAGAACCTGCTTTCTGGGAATGCGATGGTTCTATAGAGTACAAAACAAGTGTCGGAAAAAGAAAAGAAGTTGGAACTACTGTAACATTAAAACTTAATTCTGATTCAGAGGTCTATCTTGAAGATCACAAAATTAAAGAACTGCTTGAAAAATATTGCAGTTTTATGCCTTTCCCGATAATTTTCGAAAAATCTACAATAAACCTAAAAGAAGCATTGTGGCATAAAAAACCCAATGAAGTGACAGAGGAAGAGTATAAAGACTTCTATAAAAAGATTTTCAATGAATTTCAAGACCCAATTTTCTGGATACATTTAAATGCAGAATATCCTTTCACCCTAAAAGGTATCCTTTATTTTCCGAAGATGAAACAAGACATTGAACTTCTAAAAGGAAAAGTAAAACTCTATTGCAACAATGTGTTTGTTGCAGATAACTTGAAAGAGTTTATACCTGAATTTATGACAATGTTACGCGGCGGAATTGATGTGCCAGAGATCCCACTAAATGTATCACGAAGTTTTCTGCAAAATGATAAGCAAGTTCAACAGATTAAAAAGTATATCATTAAGAAAATAAGCGACCAGTTTATCGCTACTTTCAAAGAAGATAGAAAAAAATATGAATCATATTGGGAAGATATTCAAAACGTAATAAAATACGGGATGTTAACAGATGATGAATTTGGTGAAAATATGAGAGATTATGTAATCTTTAAAAGTGATAATGGCGAATATATCACAATTAACGAATATATCGAAAAAGCACCAAAAGTTGATGAAAAAACTAAAATTTATTACGGAATTAGTGAAAACACACAAGTTTCACTACTTAACCTAATAAAAGAACAAAATATACCTGTTATTTTTGCTGACTCGCCACTAGATAACCATCTGATGCAAAATCTGGAAACTAAAATTACAGGTATTAACTTCGTTAGAATAGATTCTGAAGTTAATGATCTGTTAATTAATAAAGATAAAGCAGAATTGGTTGATCAAGACAATAAAACTTTCAACCAAAAACTTGAAGAATGTGTTCAAGAATTAATCCATAATGACCATGTAAAAATTGAAGTTAAAAACTTAAAATCAAGTAATCTGTCCGGTGTTGTAGTGTTTAATGAGTTCATTAGACGCTTCCAAGAAATGAGTGCTTTACATTCAGGCGGAAATCAAAATTTTCTTGATGATCATACTTTTGTTCTAAACGCAGAAAATGCAACAGTTAAGAAAATTTATGATCTTAGTCTTGCTGGAAAAAAAGATGATGCGGTTATTCTTACAAAGTATATTCATGATTTGGCAATGCTTGAACAAAAACGATTTTCTGGAGAAGAATTGAAAGCTTTTGTTGAAAATGCGAATAAAGTGTTGGAGATGATTTAATCGTACGGAACGCCCCAATTCTGTAGGGAACGCCATCAATTCTGTAGGGAACGCATTTATTCGTTCCGAGTTCTCCACGGGAATTCTGTAGGGAACGCATTTATTCGTTCCGAGTTCTCCACGGGAATTCTGTAGGGAACGCATTTATTCGTTCCGAGTTCTCCACGGGAATTCTGTAGGGAACGCCATCAATTCTGTAGGGAACGCATTTATTCGTTCCGAGTTCTCCACGGGAATTCTGTATGGAACGCATTTATGAGGGTACTCTAAAAAATAAATTTATATATAAAATCATACCTTACACATGCCGAAGGTATGTGTAGCTAGGTAGAAACGGACATCCCCCCCCAACCGCATCCCGTAGGGATGCAACAAAATGCATTGATTGTTGGTTGCA
>Ga0099364_10008213_pt1 | contig 14732 bp, 11 predicted proteins | sample TergutTh196P3_FD_73070 | JGI IMG/M metagenome (GOLD analysis project Ga0099364, IMG submission 73070) | Microcerotermes parvus P3 segment gut microbial communities from Pointe-Noire, Republic of the Congo - Th196 P3 | ecosystem: Host-associated > Arthropoda: Insects > Digestive system > Gut ... | reverse complement strand
AAAGTCAAATTCCGGGCCGAAGTGATTCAGCATCAGCCTTTTCGAGTTTTCTACGGTAGTGCCGATATGACTCCTGAGCAATTCGTCCGGTATCTCAAAACCATGAAGTTTTCCCGCCGCTTTCCAAGACACGGCGTTCAGCTCCTCCGTGTCGAACATCAGCCCATCCATGTCAAACATTATCGCTTTGATCAACTTTTTCACTCCTGATTCTTCAAGTTATAGTTATCTTTCCGTTCCTATTATAATATCAATATAATACCAATTCGAACTCCCCCGCGTGATAAAATTATGAAACAGAAAGGGGGGAGTTCCATGATATGGGTTGTTGGCGACATTCACGGTATGTACGACCCTTTACAAAGGCTTTTGAAAGGAATCAGGATGGAGGAATTTTACGGCGAACCGGTGGAAAAGATCATTTTTATCGGAGATTATATGGATCACGGCCCTTCCTCGAAAGAAGTCTTTGACTGCCTTCTGAATCTCGATTACGACGCGGTGTTCCTGGCTGGCAATCACGAGGACATGGCCATCCGTTTTATGAATCAGGACCCCCATTACCTTTTCAAATACGGCAACCAGTGGTTCGGAAACGGCGGAGTGGACACTTACGAATCCATATTTGCCCACAGGCAATATGCCCCCATGCTCTCGAAAATTCAAAAGTGCAGGAGGGAACCGTTTGGAGAAAGATGCAAAACCTACGCCGGGCTGGAACTGCCTGAAAAATACGAGCGCTTTATCCGGGGAGTCAAATATACTCATCGGGAAGAAATAGGTGGCGTGGGGTTTTCGTTTTTTCACGGCCTTCCAAGATGGGATATGACGCTTGAGGAACAAAGAGTCGAAACTCACGACGAGTTCAACGCTTTGCTCGATAAAGAAGGCAGGTTTTACCCCCTGTACACTCCGGCCTCAGCCCAAATAGATGGAAAAGCCTCTCTTTGGAATGACTACGTCAGTATAGACGGCAGCTTCATATGGGGACGGGGCTATAACTACCGTTCGGGATATGGCGGAGACGTTGTCGTGCACGGGCACACCCAGACCTGCTATTACGAAAAATATTTCCTGCAGGGATACTACCGCAAAGAAAACCTTGTCGAGGATTACGCTCATCAGTTCGAAGAATATTCCCCCGAGGCCTGCCTGCCGTTTTTGTTTTCTCTGGGTAAAGGCGCCGGCTATGCGTACAGATACACGCGCGAGGAAATCGAGCGCCCAAGCATACGCTCCAAAGACGTCGTTCCTTTTCGCTGCGGCGAAGACGGCGCGATAGAGGCCGTAAACATTGACACCGGCGCCGTATTTGGCGGCGCGCTGACCGCCATAGGACTTTCGGACGAGCTGCTGACCAACGGAGAAATTTTCGTGCTTACGGTTTTGACCAGCGGAGGCCAGCGCGGCGTTAAGCAGCCTATCCAGCGCCATATTCGCGCAGATTTCCAAAAAAACCGCCGGCAGAGCCGGCGGTGCGGAGAAGTTTGAAACAACGGGGACTTGAATTACTAAATTACTATTACCAACTTACTCGTCGCCGATAGAAGCGTCCTGCAAGGCGCTGAAGCCTTCCTCGCCCGTACGAATCTTGATGACGTTTTCAACATCGTAGACGAATATCTTGCCGTCGCCGATATTGCCCGTATAAAGTGTTTTTCTGACCGCCTCAACCAACGCCGAGACAGGGATTTTACTGATAACGACGTCAATTTGAACTTTGGGTATCAGCGGAGACTCTAGCGGCACTCCGCGGTATGTGTGCGTATGTCCGCGCTGCACGCCGTAACCCATCACATTTGTGACGGTTATACCCGTGATACCGATTTGGTCAAAGACTTCTCTGAGCGCCTCAAACTTGTTTTGTTTGGTTACAATCGTAACCTTTGTCATTTTTGTTCCGGTTGATACGTCCGTAACCTGAACGGCAGCTTCGGGAGCAACCGGAGCCATGCCCTTGGATTTGCCGTTAAGCGCCTGTAAATCGGGGGGAATCACAGGCATGAAATCGGCGTAGCTGCTTTGCAAACCGTGTTCCGCCGTATCCAGACCCATAATTTCGTCCTCGGCGGACGCGCGCAGGCCATTGAATTTCTTTATCAGGAAAAACGTGGCGCACATCGTTACGACAGTCCACGCGGTAATCGCCAGCACGCCGACAGACTGAACGATCAACTGCTCTGCGCCGCCGCCGTAAAACAGCCCCGACGCTTCTGAAATAACGTCGCCTCCCGACGTTATCGGCTTGGCGAACAAGCCGACCGCCAGCGTACCCCATATGCCGTTGACGCCGTGAACCGCCACCGCGCCCACGGGGTCGTCAACATGGAGTTCGAGGTCGATAAACTCAACCGCAAGGACTACCAGAATACCGGCGACAAGCCCGATAACAAGCGCCCCCAAAGCGTCCACGCTCGCGCATCCCGCCGTAATGGCGACCAAACCCGCCAATGACCCGTTAAGGGTCATGGATACGTCGGGCTTGCCGTTTTTCATCCATGTAAAAGTCATTGTCGCTACCGTAGCCGCCGCCGCCGCTGCGGTCGTAGTCAGGAATATGGAGCCAAGCTGCGAAATATTTTCCGCCGCCGCGCCGTTGAAGCCGTACCAGCCGAACCACAGGATAAATACTCCCAACGCGCCAAGCGCCAGCGAGTGGCCGGGAATAGCGTGGGATTTTTTCTTGCCTGTCTTTTTGTCGATGGAGTATTTACCGAGACGCGGACCGAGGAACGCGGCGCCGATGAAAGCTGAAATACCGCCCATCATGTGTATAACCGAAGAACCGGCGAAGTCTATGTATCCGTTTTTTCCCAAATTGTACAGCCAGCCGCTTTCATTCCACGTCCAGCCGGCCTGAATCGGGTATGCCGCCGTCGTCATGACAACGCTGTAGATGATGTAAGCACTGAACTTGGTACGCTCCGCCATAGCCCCGGATACAATCGTGGCCGCCGTGGCACAGAACACCAACTGAAAGACGAAATCCGAGTAGTCGAAATTCTCGTAACCGTTAAAGATACCCATGTCCGGGATACCGATCAGCCCGAACGCGTAATTGCTGCTCATCATGAGACTAAAACCAATCAGGACAAAGCAAATCGAACCCATACAAAAGTCCATCAGATTTTTCATGATGATGTTCGCGGCGTTTTTCGCGCGGGTGAAGCCCGACTCCACCATCGCGAACCCGCACTGCATAAAGAACACCATAGCCGCTCCTGCCAAAAACCATATGGAAAAATCCATTTTTGTTCCGCCTTTCTTTTTTACATTTACACATAAAAGCGTGCGTTTCCCCGCCGATTTCGGCGGAAAAGCGCACGCCATTGTGCATTTGCGTTTCGGTTCTCCGGAAAACCAAAACAAAAAGGCGCTAGGGACGAAAGCCCACAGCGCCTTTGCTAATTAAAGTATAGCAAAACTGATTTTCCTGTCAAGTATTTTTTGCCTGGTTCCTTGCAATCCCTGCCTTTACATCCCTCTCGTCCCCAGATAGGCGGCTTTTATTTCGGGGTCGTGCAGCAGGTCTTTCGAGGGGCCCTCTTTTAACAGACGGCCGGTTTGCAGGACGTAGGCGCGGTGGGACAGTAAAAGCGCCTGCCTGGCGTTTTGCTCCACGATAAGTATGCTCACTCCGTCTTCGTTGATGCGGCGAAGCTCGTGGAAGATGTCTTTGATTATGATAGGGGCCAGCCCCAGCGACGGCTCGTCCAGCAGCAGCACCCTCGGCCTGGCCATCAGGGCGCGGCCTATGGCCAGCATCTGCTGCTCGCCGCCGGACAGGGTTCCGGCGTACTGATTGACGCGCTCCTTCAACCTGGGGAAGAGGGTAAAAACCCATTCCATGTCTTTGCTGACGCTGCCCTTCCCGGCGCGGGGAAACGCCCCTATCTGCAAATTTTCCATGACCGTCAGAGGCGCGAAGACCTTGCGTCCCTCCGGAACCAGCGACAGGCCGCCGCTCACGACCTGGAAACTTTTGGATGACATTTTTTTGCCGTCGAGAAACACGTCTCCCCGGTCGCGCTTTACCATGCCCATGACGGCGTTCATAAACGTTGATTTCCCCGCCCCGTTCGCGCCTATGACCGCGACGATCTCCCTCTCGCGCAGCGACAGCGAGAAACCCTGAAGCGCCTTGATGGCGCCGTAGCTGACGTAAAAATCCCTGGCCTCCAGCAGCACGCTCATGCGCCCTCCTCCTCATCCTCGCCCAGGTACGCGCTCAGGACCTCGGGGTTGTTCTGTATTTCGTCGGGCGTTCCTTCGGCTATCTTCGCTCCGAAGTTCATGCAGACGATGTGCGGGCATATCTCCATTATCACGTCCATGTGGTGTTCTATTATAAGCGTCGTCAGCTTGAATTCCCGGTGTATTTTCTGAATCAGGCCGTTGAGCGCCAGGACCTCCTCGGGATTCATGCCGGCCGCCGGTTCGTCCAGCAGCAGCAGCTTGGGGTCGAGCGCCAGGGCGCGGGCAATTTCCAGCCGCCTCTGCATACCATAGGGCAGAGTTCCGGCCGCTTGCCCGGCTCGATCCGCCAAACCTACCCAATCCAAAAGTTCCATGCTCTTGGCGTGAATCCGTTTTTCCGCGCCGGCCCACCGCCCGGCGTGCAGCAGGGCTTCGAAAAAGCTGTAGTGGTACAAGGGGTCAGGGCGGTAGCCGGGCGCGAGATGTCCTCGCAGATTCTCGCTGAAGGAGTAGCGATAGCGGTTCTGCGTCGCGGTCATTACGTTTTCCAGCACCGAGGAACGCCCGAAAAGCCGCAGGTTCTGGAACGTGCGGGCAATGCCCAGCCGGTTGATCTGGTAGGCTTTGAGCAGCGTTATGTCCTGATCGCGGAACCATACGGAGCCGAAGGTGGGCTCGTAGACCCCCGATATCAAGTTGAACACGGTGGTTTTCCCCGCGCCGTTGGGGCCTATTATCCCCACCATTCCATAATCTTCGACTGTGAAGCTCATGTCCCGCACGGCCTGAACGCCGCCGAAGAACATGTTCACGGTATCCAGTTCGAGAAGAATACGCGAGTGCATCATTCCTTCCCCTTTCCGCCGCGCGCGCCCGACATGCCGGGTATGAAAGACCATATCTCCCGGTTGCCCAGCAGCCCTTCGGGGCGCAGTACCATGACAGTGACGAGGAGCAGCCCGTAAATCAACATCCTGTACTGCGATATGTCACGGAAATATTCCATCATCCACGTTATGACGCCGGCCCCGAGCAGCGTGCCGCTCATGGAGCCCAGGCCGCCGAAGACTACGACCGCCGTCATCTCGGTGGATTTCATCATGTCGAACATGGACGGCTGAATGAAGCTCATGTATCCTCCAAGCAGCGCCCCCGCCACGCCGCAGTAAAACGCGGAAATCACAAGCGCCTTCATGCGGGAGCTTGGAGTGTTGAAACCCATCAGCGACGCCGCGACGCGGTCGTCCCGCGACGCCCTCAATTCTCTCCCAAGCCGCCCGTTTATCAGGTTGAACATAAGTATGGCCAGCACCGTAAAAAATAAGACCGCCACCGTGCGGCTGGTGTAGTGCGGAATGCCCGGAAAACCGCGCGCCCCCCGCGTAAATGACTGCCAGTTTTCGAGGATCAGGCGTATTGCTTCCCCCAACCCTATGGAGGCTATGGCGTAGTAGTCGCCGGTCAGGCGCAGCGTGGGCATTCCGATGAGCCACGCCACGACCACCGCTATGAGCCCGCCTGCCACGATAGCGGGAAACCATTGGAAACCGTGCCGCACGGTCAGGATTGCCGCGGTGTACGCGCCCAGCCCCATATAGGCCGCGTGACCCAGCGTGAATATGCCGGTGAAGCCGGTTAAAAGCGAAACTCCCATCGCGGCAATGCTGTTAATGCAGAGAAGGACGACAATCCCTTCCTGATATCCGGAAAGGCGCCAACGGGCCAGAGTAAGGCCGAGTATTACAAGGAAGGCGTTGGTCAGAAGGCTTTTTTTCATGCTTTTGCCGCCCCTTTCTATATTTTGTCGCTTATCTGTTTGCCGAAGAAGCCCGCCGGTTTGACCAGCAGCATGATCACCAGGAGCGAATAGACCACAAGGTCGCGCATCTGGCTGCTGATGAACCCGGCGGTGAGCATCTCGGCCAGCCCCAGGATAAGGCTGCCCACCACGGCGCCCGGCAGGCTGCCGAGACCTCCGATGACGGCGGCTACGAACGCTTTGATCGTGATGGCCCCCAACTGGGGATAAAGCGTGTAGCGTATGGAAAGGAATATACCGCCTACCGCCGCGAGAAGGCCGGCGACAAAAAAGACTATGCCGATCAAACGCGCCGTGTTCACGCCCATCAGCCCCGCGGTGCGCAAATCACACGCCGCGGCGCGGATGGCAAGCCCCCAGCGCGTCCGCTTCAGGAAAATCTGCAAGGCGGCCAGAAACAGCACGGCTGCCACAAACGACAAAATGTCGAGGGCGCTCGCCGTTACGCCGCGCCCCAAATTGAAAATGACGGACGGGAAGATGTCCTGAGGCAGGGCGCGAAAACGCCCTCCCACGAGAATGACGAAAGCGTTCTCGATGGCTATGCTGACGCCCATCGAGGCTATCAGGAGGTAGAGCGTCACGGAGGTGCGCTCGCGAATCGGCTTGTACGCCAGCCGCTCGGTCAGTACGGCTACCACGCCCGCGCCGACGAGCGCGAACGCGCCGGCCACCCAGATACTCCTGATGGCGGGAACGGAAAGCGAAAATATGCCGACTTCAAATCCGGTGATCACGCCGTAACATATATAACCGCCCACGACCAGAAATCCGCCGTGCGCGAAATTGGAAAACGAGAGAATGGAGTATACCAGAGAATACCCCACCGCAATCAACGCGTAGACCGAGCCCAGGGAAAGGCCGTTTACCACTTGCTGGAGAAACGTAGATAATTGCGCGTCCACGAACAACATCGCTCCTTTGCTGAAATAGACACATTATACGATAAAAAAACGGCGGATTCTTGTCCGCCGTTTTTTTATCGAGAACTGATTCCTTGCGTATGAAAATTTTACTCCGGTCTTATCCTCTTATACAGGAGGGCTTTTTGCTGCTCCGGGTCGCATTTCAGCATGACCCCGTCCTTGTCCTTCGGATTGTGGAACTCGTCCATCGTCAGCACGGCGTGCAGCAACTGCAGGCCCTCCGTGGCCGCGAGGGCGTCTCGGATTTTAACCGGATCCGGCTCTCCCGCGCGCTCGATCGCGTCTTTCAGCCAGAAGAAAGCGTCGTAAGCCATGATGGCGTTCATGAATTCCTTGCACTCCGTGCCGGTCACTTCCTCATATTTGTCGAAGAACGGCATCAGTATGGGGTCGTAGCGGTCCACGTGACTGACCCAGTAGGTGTTGCCAAGCGAGCTGCCGGCGACTTCCCACATGAAATCGCCGTAACCGTCGCCGCCGACGACGGGCATGTCGAGGCCCAGGTCTTCGCGCGCCTGCTTGACCGCCAGGGGAAGGGCCCTTCCCATGAACGGGAAGATCAGAACGTCAGCGCCGCTGTTTCTGATGTTGGTTAACTGCGAACGGAAGTCCACGTCCTGGTCGCCGCGGAAGCCCTCGTCCGCGACTATCTCGCCGCCGTACTCCTTGAAGCTCGACACGAAGAACTCCCGCTGCCCCTGGGAGTAGTCGCTCGTTACGTCGTAAAGGATCGCCGCTTTTTTAAGGCCGAGCTCACTAGCGGCAAAGTAGGCTATCATGCGGCCCTGGTAGGGATCCAGGAAGCAGATGCGGAAGTTGAAGGGGCGCACGTTGCCGTTCTCGTCCTGTGTGACGAGCGGGTTGGTCGGAAGCGTGCCGATATGGGGAACCCGTGCCCTGTTGAAAACGGGGGCGGCCGCTATGTGAAGCCCGCTTCCGCTGGGGCCGATGACCGCGACTACCTTGTCGTGCTCCACCAGACGTCGCGCCGCGTTTACCATGTCCTCCTGGCGGGTGCGGCAGTCGTACCTGATAAGTTCGATTTGCCTGCCAAGGATTCCGCCGGCGGCGTTTATCTCCTGGACGGCTATCAGCGCCGCCTCGCGCTCCGCTATTCCGTATGCCGCGAAGTCGCCCGTCTCGGTCACTATCTGACCTATCTTAATCGTTTCCGCCGCAAACGCCGGCGCGGCAAATAAAATTGAAACAGCCGCCAACAATAAAACAAATTTTCTCACCATCTTACAAACCCTCCTATAAAATTGTGATGAAGTTATTCTACCCTAAATTTGACGCGTTAATCCAGTTTTTTTGCTTAGAGCGGGCTACCGCCTAATAGGTAACCCTTGGATACCTTATTTTATTTCCCGCCTGTTAACATTTTCTGTCGAAAGCGCGCTGTTATTTTTTCTTGAACGCGGGGGAGAGGCCGTGATTAACCTCGAACAGAGCCGATACCTGGAGATACCGTCAGGCAAGGACAAGGCTTTTGTCGTCAGGAGCGGAAGTGTGGAGGTTTACGCCTGCACGCCGAAAGGATTGGAGGATTACCACAAATTATTCCTCGCGCAGCTCGGAGAGGGGGAATGTTTTTTCTCTCCGGTGGAGGTGCTGTCGCCCCTCGAGTTTCAAATTTTTGCGCGCGAGGACTGCGAGATAGACGACGCGGACGTTGAGAAACTGGCCGGTCATGAGCTGGCGGCGCTGGCAACGGAGTGGTTTCACGCGCTCACGGATCTTCAGTTGATTAGGTATCTGATAGGCCTGGGAGACGAATCCACTTTGCTGAAGTGGGAGTCGAAAACGATTTTCGTTCCGGACGAAGACGTTATGGACGTTTTCTCGTACAACCAGGAAATATTGTCCATGATGATTGAATCCACTTTCAAAAAGGCCTGGCAAAACGTGGACGTCAAAACGGAGATGCGCGGCAGGCACAGAGAGAGGGTACTTGAGGCCGCGATGCGAAATCTCCTGCGCACGGAGCATGATTTTGCCGTCGTGGAAGAATCCCCAGGCGGCATGGATGATCCCGTCCGGTTCGCGGTTTGCGCCGCCGCGAAATTTCTTGGTATGGACGCCTCAAATATATCCTTACCGGCGGACGTGGCGGCAAGTATGGATACGGTCACGAAAATGAGGCGGCTCATAAAAAAGGCGAACATGCAGGTTCGCCTTGTATCGCCGCTCCCCAGGGACTGGCATAAAAACGACTATGGCACGTTTCTTGGGTTTCTTGACCGCCACGGAGAGGAAGAAATGGTCGCCTTGCTGCCGGACGGCAGCGGCAAGTACGTCTTGGTGGGTGAAAGCCATCCGTCCGGGATACCGGTCGACGATGAAACCGCCTCAAAAATAAAGGGCGACGCGTTCATGTGCTACGCGGGTTTTCCCCCAAAAAAACTGGGGCGGGGCGACATATTCAGGTTTATGCTTCGCCATACTGCTAAACATGACTGGACGATAATCTGGTTCGTGAGCTTCGTGGCGGGCTTGTTGCCCATACTGATGCCGCTCATAACCGAGAGCATATTCCGGGACATCATACCTATCAACGACCGCCAGGCTCTCGGCACCGTCACGCAAGTTATGCTGATCTCCGGCCTGACCTCGGCGATAGTGGGGTTTGTCAGGTCGATCTCCTTCCTTCGCATTAAAAGCCACGTGAGCGTTGCCTTCGAGTCCGCCCTGTGGTCGCGCCTCTTAAGCCTTCCCACGAGATTTTTCAGGGATTACGACGCGGGAAACCTGGTCGGCAGGATGCAGGGAGTGTCTGCGATAACGGAACTCCTGGGCGACCATGCCCTGTCAGCCGTGTTCAGTATGATTTTTTCCTTCTGGAGCCTGCTTCTGATGTTTTACTACAGCGTCAAACTCACGATGATATCTATAGCGGTGTGGGCGGTTTACCTTCTCGTCAACGTCTTTTTTTACAGGAACACCTTATTCGCCCAGCGCAGGATGACGGAGGCCTCCAACAAGGCGTCGGCCCGGATTCTCCAGATAATGAACGGGCTGACAAAGTTCAGGCTTCAGGGCGGGGAACCGTCCGCGTTTCATCTCTGGTCGCAGACGTTCGGCGAGCAGTGGAAGTGGAGCCTGAAGACGCGTTGGCACACGAACTATACGTCTTTCCTCAACGTGATGATGCCCGTCATTCTATCCATGATCCTGTTTTATTTCACGATTGACGTCGTGGAAGCCGGATTGAACGACGTCAGGCCCGCGATGGATCCGGTGAAATTCATGGGCTTCCATTCGGCGTTCGCCGGTTTCAACGCGGTTCTCGTGTCTTTTGTGCCCCTTGCGGCGACCGTGTTCTCCGTCATGCCCTTTATTGAAAACATCATGCCAATCCTGGAGGCGGAACCCGAGGTCACGGACGACAAAATCGACGCGGGCAAACTGTCGGGGGAAGTCGAGATAAAGGATTTGCACTTCGCCTATTCGCCGGACTCTCCAATGGTCTTGAAGGGAATATCTATCCGCTTCAAAGCCGGGGAGTCCGTGGCGATCGTCGGGCCGTCGGGCTGTGGAAAATCCACGCTTGTCCGCATCCTGCTGGGTTTCGAGAAGCCGACGCAGGGGGTGATCTTCTTTGACGGGCACGATTTTTCGACGCTGAACGCCGCGTCGGTTCGTTCGCAGATGGGGGTTGTCCTTCAAAACGGGCAGATCATGCCGGGGGATATTTTCAGCAACATAGTGGGCAGCGCGCCGCTCACTCAGGACGACGCGTGGGAGGCCGCGAGAATGGTCGGCCTCGAAAAAGACATCAGGAACATGCCGATGGAAATGAACACGGTGATCGGCGAAGGGGCCGGCAACATCTCCGGCGGGCAAAGGCAGAGGATACTGCTTGCGCGAAGCATTGTGAACAGGCCGAAAATAGTGATACTGGACGAGGCCACCAGCGCCCTTGACAATATCACCCAGGCCGTCGTGACCGAGAGCATAAAAAAAATGAAGGCCACGCGCATCGTTGTGGCGCACAGGCTTTCCACCATCAAGGACGCGGACAGGATATACGTTTTACAGGACGGTCGCGTGACCGAGGAAGGAAACTACGAAGAACTCATGAAAGCGGACGGGCTTTTCGCCAAACTGGCGAAAAGGCAGTTGGCGTGAAGCATAGCTAAATTCTCGGCTGAAAACATCACACCAAACGCCCCAATTGTTAGAAATGGGGCGTTCAAAGTGACGTATAAAACGCGACAAACGCCCTCCTAATCCGGCATAGCGCTCTTGTTTCGCTAACTGAGAAATTTGGTTGGTTTTTAACGAATTGTGTTATAATGCGGCTCGTTATTGATAATCGAACGCCCCATTTCTAACTTTTGGGGCGTTGGCTATTAGAAACCTTAGGAGCGCTGTGACTATGAAAGATTCAGTAGAGCTGACCATTCTGATGCCGTGCCTCAACGAATCCGAGACGCTGGAAGCATGTATTAACAAAGCTCTGGCCTTTTTGAAAAAACGCTCCGTCGCCGGAGAGGTGATTGTTGCGGACAACGGAAGCTCGGATGGTTCACAGGAGATAGCCCGCAAATCAGGGGCGCGCGTGGTTAACGTGCCTGAGCGCGGTTACGGAGCCGCGCTCAGGCACGGCTCCGAAGAGGCGCGTGGGAAATACGTCATTATGGGAGATGCCGACGACAGCTATGACTTCTCGGCTCTGGAGCTGTTTCTGGAGCGTTTGCGCGCCGGAGACGATCTCGTTATGGGGAACCGTTTCAAGGGGGGCATCGCAAAAGGAGCCATGCCCCCGCTTCACAGGTATCTTGGGAATCCTGTCCTTTCCTTTATTGGAAGGCTGTTTTTCAAAAGCCCTGTGAGAGATTTTCACTGCGGACTCAGAGGTTACAACGCCCAGAGAATACGTGAGCTGGATTTGAGGACGACAGGAATGGAGTATGCCAGTGAAATGGTGGTTCAGGCCACGTTACGCGGCTACAAGATATCCGAGGTGCCGACCACTCTTTCACCGGACGGCCGCTCGCGCCCTCCTCACCTGCGCAGTTGGCGCGACGGATGGCGGCATTTGAAATTTTTGCTGATGCACAGCCCGGATTGGCTGTTTTTTTATCCGGGAATCTTTTTTATCGCGGTTGGCTTATTCTTCTCCGTATCGCTGGGATTTGGCCCTGTTATGGCGTTCGGCGTAAGTTTTGACGTCAGCACGATGTTGTACAGCGTAGGCGCTGTTATCGTGGGGGTTAACCTGACGCTTTTTTCCGCGTATACGAAAATTTATGCAGCGCAATCCAGGTTTATACCTTCCGTTCCAAAACCTTTCAATTTTTTTAACACAGAAAAATGCGTAATACTGGGAATGATCCTCTCTATTCTGGGTATGTCACTTGTCGGTTTGTCGGTTTTTTTATGGAAAAGGGAATCTTTTGGAGAGCTGAACCCCGCGCGGTTCATGCGCTTGACCATCCCGGCGATGGGATGTCTGGTCGTCGGTGTGCAAATCATGTTCGCGGGATTTTTCCTCGACATACTTCGAATCGAAAAAAGGTAAGCAATTATAAAATGAAACCTATTGACCGCATGTTACAAAAATGGCGTATGTATAAGGCGCTACAGCATATTCCCGCCGGTTCGAGGTTACTTGATATCGGGTGTTTTGAAGGCGAATTTTTCATATACGCCGGCGGACGTTTGCGCGGCGGGTTGGGAATTGACCCAATATTGACTGATTCATCCAGCAAAACCCCTTGTGAAAACGTCACCTTGCTCAAGGGGTTTTTCCCAAAGGATATTCCTCCCGGAACAGAAAAATTTGATGTTATAGCGGCACTCGCTGTTTTAGAACATATACCCGGCGAAATATTGCAGGAATTTGTTGCGGCATGTCATACCTGGCTTAATTACAATGGACTGGTTATTTTGACGATACCGTCGCCTTTCGTGGACAATATTTTGGTTGTTTTATCAAAATTGCGCCTAATAGACGGAATGAGCCTTGAAGAGCATCATGGTCTTCCGGTGGAAGGCGTCTCCGAACTATTCAATAAAAATTCCTTCACATTGTTGAAATATTCTACATTTCAATTGGGACTAAACAACTTGTTTGTATTTCAGAAAAAAATAAGATGATGGAGGCGTAAGCCGTATGGAAACTGAAGCATTTAAAAACGGTTATACCGACCTGCGGAAAGGATGGCTGTTGCGCGCCGCTCTTTTTTTGTGTTCGCTAATTTTCGCGTATTGGGCGCTGGTATCCGTCACGCCTCTTTTCCCCGTGTTAAGGCTGAACGAACATTTGAAAGACGCGGCTCTTTTGCTGGAAAAGGAGGGCGAATATTGGATGCCTTTTGGGCAAATGCCAACTATGGACAATTACACCGACGCCATAACGCTCAACATAATCGGAACTTTGAACCCGCACGAACCGATCCGTTCCGCAATGCGTATGGATGTTTCTTATGCGCCCGACGACACGGAGCCTGGCCAACCCATACGGGATTTCAAGAATTTTGTCGAGGGCAAGGCGATGAAAACATGGAGCTACGCCAGATACTGGCACGGCGATGTCGTTTTTTTGCGTCCTATGCTGTCTGTTATGACATTTGCCGACGTAAGAAAACTTTCTTTTTTTGTTTTGATGATTCTTTTCTCGTCCGTAATGCTTTTGCTTGCCCGGAGAACCTACTGGATTGTGACGCTGGGTTTCGCGGTTTCAATGACGCTGGGAGGTTTTCCTTTACTGGCCTTTTGTATGGAGTATGTTGACTCGTTCGTAATCGCCATTTCAATCATGTGCGTGATACTCCGCTCGAACATTCGGGACGAAGAAAGCCTTGTATGGCTGTTTCTGCTGTCCGGTTCCCTGACTACCTTCATTGGTTTCGGCGGATTGACCGCTCCAATCGTCACATTTATGTTCCCGCTACTGTCCCTCGTGCTTCCCGACCTCGAGACACAGTCGTTCCGCTGGGACTGGCGCTACGTCAAAAGACTGCTTCTGTTTGGCATCGTCTGGTCGGCTGGCTATCTTCTGACATGGGGAGCTAAGTGGGTCTTAGCGGACGCGATCCTTGGAGGGGAGGACTCCGTCCTGCGCGACGCCATGAATTCTATTTTATTTCGCACGGGCAGCGCGGAAGGCATGAGACTCTTCGACAGGATGCTTGTCATAGTAAGGAATATATACGCCATTTTGCCTTTCTCCGTGATGAGCAGCGGCGAAGGAAAGGCCCCCGCCATTTACGCTATTATTCAGAGTGTGGCTGAAACGGAAGGATCGAGGCTCGACAAATTAGCGCTGACGATAAAAGAAGTTGCGCCTATTTTGCCGTCGTCAATATTCTTGGGGCTTGTGGTAACAGTGTTGGTTCTGGTGGTCTACCTAGTCGCGGTAGTCTCTCTCGCAATCGACGGCAAAAGACGCAGACCCATTGGAGCGCTTGGATATTTTTCCCTCGCGTTTTTGTTTTTGGTTCCTTACTTTTGGTATTTTGTCACCGCGAATAATGCCAATCACCACTATATTACGTTCCGCAATCAAATCCCATCCCTGTGGCTGTTCCTGATTTTGCCGCACAGCATGAAAAAGAAGGAAATTGATTAAGAATCGTCGCGATAAGCGCCCCTGCCGAGCAGGGGCGCTTTCCTTGGAGTGGGTGCGAGCCTCCTGCTTTTTTGCTAAAATATGAGCCGGGAGAGGCTAGGAAATCCACGAAATCCCGGGCTACCGCCCCCGGAAGGGGGGGAATTTCGTGATTGAGGAAATTAAAAAGCTCGTAGAAGCTGTAACAGAGCTTCTACGAGCAATCGCCGAACTT
>Ga0099364_10008212_pt1 | contig 14732 bp, 12 predicted proteins | sample TergutTh196P3_FD_73070 | JGI IMG/M metagenome (GOLD analysis project Ga0099364, IMG submission 73070) | Microcerotermes parvus P3 segment gut microbial communities from Pointe-Noire, Republic of the Congo - Th196 P3 | ecosystem: Host-associated > Arthropoda: Insects > Digestive system > Gut ... | reverse complement strand
AGCCTTTTCCCGATTATTTTTACATCGGTTTTCAAAAAAAATTATTAGCCACCGGTATGTCAGCTTCCTCTCCGTTTTCAAAATTCATATGTTCAGGTTTAAGCTCCGACGCGTCGCTTTTCCATGACTTGGAGAACTTCCTGTTTGTAAAAAGCGAGGCTAATCCGCTGATTTGTTTGAGCCTCAATAATTCATCGGGATCCATTCCGATGTTTTTCATAATCCAGTCGTCGCCCAAGCCCGCTTCGGTGAGCTGTGCCACAATATCTACCATCAGGTCGATGACGTGGGCGCCTCTGGCGCGATTATGCCTGATCGTGCTGGCCATACGCTCCGTCATGGGCTTGTCAATCACCGATACGGGCAAAGTGTTGTTTTCCCGCGCCGCGATTTCGGGATTGGTTTTCATGGTCATATACCTGTGGAAGCCGTCCACGATTTCGTACCGATCCGTATCCTCTATATAATAGCAAACGATGGGCATGGTATAACCGTCCTCCAGAATCGACTTTTCGAGCAGCTTCATCTCAGGAGGCGGAATTTTGTTCGGATTATAACTGTTTGCCTCTATTTTTTCAATAGGCACCCGTATGACCTTATACACGGGGCTTACATAATATTCTCCCATTCCTCCATCGCGCTCCTTTGCTTCTGTAATTCATCCTTGGTTTGACCGAAGCCCATATACTTGCATGACGTGTCGTTTTTCAAAATGGTGACACACATCCGTTTATAGCTCGGTATGATTCTGAAATCCTTTGAGTATATACGGTCGGGGTACTCGAAAAAACGCACCATCTCGTACTCGCCCGCGTACTTCCGGTTGCCGCGCGGCTTGCCTAACCGCTCAAGCCTCACGCCGGCGAGCTCCAGCTCATCAACAACCTTGACCGGCAGCGCGCCGCCCTTTTCTAACCAATAGTTAAGCGAGGTCTCAAACTTCCGCCTGTAAATACCGGCGGTATGCTCCGGCAACGTATCTAAGAGAAACTCGGTGTAGCTTTTCCAGGTATGCCCTTTTGGAAGCGAAATATCTTTGTAGCCCATTGCCTTCGTCCCGCCGTAAAGCGCGCCGAAGTTCGCGCCGTTTACCCTGCCGATCAGGCGTCCCCAAGTATTCGGCTCCAAGGCCCTGTATAGTTTAAGGGAATCGACGCCGCAGATATGAAACGGATTCGCCACCCGCATCTCCGCCAGCGGCACCCCGGCAAGGTAGAACAAATCGTATAGCTTGTTGTAATCGAAGCCATATTTGCCGTTGGCTATCCAGACATCCTCCACCGACCAGTCATAGAGCGGGTAGAAATTATAGATGTCCGGGAATATTTCAGTGCTGTAGTTAGCGCCCTCAAACGCGCTTGAGCCATCGCCCCGCGCTACCGCGTGGTATCTGTTCAGGCTTTCCTGCGCCCGTATCCCCACCAAAACGGCGGTTCTCAGCGCGCAGCTTTTCTCATGCAGCCATTTCCCGAACCTTGTTTGAAATATGTAATCGGACATCCCGATCTCGAAAAAGTCAAAGTCATGGGTTTCGATTGAGATGGCGCCGGGCGGCATCTCTTTCACCCAAATATCGCGTTCCTCCGGGTTCCAGGGCATCCAAGTGGCCTGATACATAGACACGCCGCAGGAGGCGGAAACCGGCATACACAGGTGGTAGTATTGAAAGTAATCGTATCTGCCCATGCATCTTGACACATAGTCAATCGTATGCTGGTAGTTTCCCTCGTAATCGATATGATAAACCGACACCTGCGCGGAGGGCCTGTGCTTTGTGTAATAAAGATTCAGCAATTCGAGCATCAGCCCGGAATCCTTGCCCCCGCTGAACGCGACTACTACATGATTGAAATTCGCAAATATGAACTCCATCCGATCCATAAAGGCGTCCAGCACATTCTGCTCGCAAAAAACCTTCCCCATGTTATTGCGCCCCTGTTTTATGTTATAATTTTGTATCCTAAGCCGCGCTCGACTTTTATATACTCCTTCGCGGGAAACGCTTCCGACAGCTTTTTGCGCAAACGGTCTACCGTCCGCCACAATACGCCGATGTCGCTCATATCATGCCCGCCGCCCCATACGGCCTTCAAAAGCTGTATATGCGTCACAACGCATCCCCGGTTGGATATGAGATACTGTAATATATCAAACTCTTTTTTTGTGAGAGTCACCTCTATATTTTTCACAAACACGCTCCGCTGAGGCGGCAGCAGAGATATATCGCCGCAGCGCAAAGCCTTTTGGGGATACGCGGTATATCCGCCCGGCGATTTCAGCAGCTCAAGCGCGGTGAGAACATCGTCCTTCCGATAGGCGTCAAAAGCGTCATATACATCCGCGCCGCAGTTCATAGCTTGAATTTTTTTATCAATCGTGTAGTGGGAGGTCAAGACGAAGATAGGGATATCGGCCGCGTCCCGCATTGCGCGCAGCTGCGGCATAAAGCCGGGGATGCTGTCCTCGTTGACGGCGACAAAAAGAAAATTTCCCCGCGCGAGCCTTGACGCGGCTTCAGAGATGGCGTCAACCCGTATTGTGTCAATATCGTATTTCACCCACTCGGCCGTCTGCCGTTCATGGACGGCCGCGCTTGTGTCAACCGCTAAAATCGTGTTCATGATATCGCTCTTTTCTCAACAAAATGGGAAGTCAATGGGAAGTTCACGGGAAGCTGGCGGGAAGTTTGGGACGACGGAATAGCCCTGTCGTCTGTTGGCCGGGCGTTTCCAGATATATTATACCTGATCCCGGGCTTGAATACAATACTGCTATTAAGATATCGCGATTCTGTGTGAAAAGCTGAAATTCTTTATTCTTTGCGCTTGTGTTCAAGTATGTCGCCGGGCTGACAGTCTAAGACATCGCAAATCGCGTCAAGGGTTGAAAATCGTATTGCGCTGACCTTGCCTGTTTTGATTTTAGACAAGTTAACGTTGGCAATCCCTATCTTCTCAGCCAAGTCATTAAGCGAGATTTTTCTGTCCGCCATCATGCGGTCGAGCCTTAAAATAATAGCCATTACCTGCGCCTCCCTAAAGCGTTTCGTCGGATTCGCGCTGCAGCTCCGCGCCGTATTCAAAGATTAGGGCAAGGCAGACGAACATGACGGCGCAAACAATCTGCCCAATACTGATGGAAAAAAAGGCTCTGACGGAGGTGAAGAAAATCATAGTGAGCAGCATTTTCAGAGGTGGTATAACAATACTGAGCGCGAGAAGCAATAAGGATATAACCCTCAGCCTGTTCGCGTTTATTGTCGTAAACGGTGTGGTTCCGCGGCTTATATCCTTGAATATGAAGCTTGCCACAAAAAGAATCGCCGGCATAACTGCCGCCGATAGAATTCCAGTCAGCATAATCGCCCGGAATTCATCCACTCCGCCTTCAAATTGAGCGCTGCCTAATATCTCGCCGACCGTAAAGCGAGTTAAATCAAGCGACGGCGCCATGATTATCCCCGCTGAATGTGCCGCAATGGTCATAATAAAGAATATGGCCCCGATTTTCATAATCGCGTCAAGGATTTTGCTCATTTTCAGGATTTTCTCACGTTTGGTGTTCATGATGGTTCCTCCCTGTATTCTTTGATACGTGGAGTATAACACATCATTTTATGTTTGTCAACTATTATTTAATGTTTATCGTAAATAATTTTATTCTTATCAATGCAACTCCTAAAAGCTAACGATATTCAGGTGTTCCAGCAGGATTTTCAAACCAATCAGCACAAGAATGACGCCGCCCGCCAGCTCCGCTTTGGTCTTAAACCTTGTTCCAAATACATTGCCGATTTTTACACCGGCCAGCGATAATGCAAACGTGGTAATCCCAATGAATAAAATGGCGGTTATGATATTGACGCGCAGGAAAGCGAATGAAACGCCTACGGCAAGCGCATCAATGCTTGTGGCAACGGCGAGGGGCAGCATTCGCGCGGGCGCTACAGAAGCTTCCGAACGGTCAGGTTTTTTCCCGCCGGGACATTCCCTGTCGGCGCACGCTTCGTCAGGACACGCTCTGTCTTGGCAGCCGTCTTTTATAAAACTGCTTATTATCATCTTCCCGCCGAGAAAACAGAGTAATCCGAACGCTATCCAATGGTCATAGGCGACTATTTTGTCTGCAAACAATGTGGCGGCCAAATATCCGATCAGCGGCATGACGGCTTGGAATATGCCAAAGTACAGGCCTATTGCCAAAGCCTTTTTCATGTTTACCTTCGGCATGGTCAATCCGGCGCAGGCCGCAACGGCGAAAGCGTCCATTGAAAGCCCGGCCGCAAGTAAAAAGAGTTCAATAAAGCCCATATTACCCTCCGTAGAAAACAAGCGTAATATTCAGCCGGTTTTCTTGCGTTTCCCGTGTCTCAGAGCAGTAAGCCCGGCGACCAGCTCAAACGCCGGCAGACTGAACATTATGTGGTATGACACCGTGTAGCGCGGCGATAGCTCCAGCAGCATCAGGGCGGCGAAGGAGCCTATGGTGTAAAGCGTCAGAATACTCATCTCATCTATTTTGCCCAAAAATGACCGCACGCATGACCACAGGAAAAACGCGAGCGCCAGCAGGAGTATGGGGACATAATAGACGCTTACCGGCAGCATGTAATCGTCCTTTGTAAGTGTGTTTGCGCGCGCCGACTCCTCGTCAAGTCTCGATATATACTCCGCCGCGTGCCAGCGTTCAAGCTTATTCAGACAGTGCCGGAGGATGCCCGCGCCCATGTCTTTATAACGCGCGAACGCTTTTGGGGCAAAATACGCCTGCACCTCGGTCGGTGTTTCCGAGAGCGCCATGACGCGGGCAAATTCGGCGCCGTCGGCCTGATTCCACCGCCCCTCCTCCGAACCGCCGACATACAGGTTCCAGCCGTATGAGCTTCGCGGCGCGTCGTATGAGGTAATGCCCTTGACCACGGCGCCGCACAGCAGATTAAACGCCATATAGCCCGCCAGTAGCACCGAACAGATCATGAGCTTGTCCTTCGTGCCGGCGGCCATATAAAACAAAGCGTATATCGCCAGCGCAATCAGCATAACGACGCCCAGCGGCCTGAACAGCAGGGAAAGCCCGAGAAAAAAGGCGGGGCATATAAACCAGCGCTTTTGGGCATGGCTCGCGTATCGCTCCCTGGCGAAGCAAAACGAAAAGAAGCACCACAGGATACAGGCCCCGTATAGAATCTCGGCGTTGCAGACATTGCAGTAAATAATCACAAAGGGGTGCGTAGCGAGCAGCATGGCGCACACGGCGCCGCTTGCCGGGCCGTGCCTGCGCCTCATGTAAAGGTAGGCCATAACGATGGTCGCCGACATTACGAGCTGGTTGAGCAGAACCGGTATCCCGCGGCCCACACCGATGAATTTGAAGAGTACCGCTAAAACGGCGGGGTAGGTCACGGTGCCGGGGAAGGTCGCGGAGTACAGCGATTCATGGCGGAACCCGTTTTGAAAAATACTGACCGCGTTGCTGAAATAAAATCTCAGGTCGCTCTCACCCTCGATGGTCACGAAAGCGCCGTATACGCGCTGAAAGAGAAGTGACAGCGTGAAAACGCCTATGCAGGCATACACGGTTTTTAACTTGAATTTCACCGCCGCCAACACAAAACACGCCGCCGCCAGCCAGAAAAGCGCCATTGCCGCAAGCGGTTTGCCGCTGAATTTATCGGGGAACTGATCCGACAAATAGCGCGTCAGTCCGAACGCCGCGAAGATAATCACGGCGGCGCCCAAGACCGAAATAAGTTTCACAACGGCGCTTTTCATAGCTAACCTACCCCTTACGCGGTTACGATTTTTTTCGCGTCCTGAAGGCCGAGCAGTTCAACGGCTTCCTCGACCATCTTGTATTTCATTACCTTGCCCGCGGCATTCATCGGGAAACCGTTTACAAAGCGAACGTATTTGGGTGTTTTGTGCTTCGCCATATGCGAGCGCACAAACTCCTTTATCTCGTCCCCGGTCATGCTTCCGTCCTCCTTGAGGACGACGCACGCCATGATTTCCTCCCCGTACTGCTTATCGGGCACGCCTATGACCTGCACGTCGCGAACCTTGCCGTGCGTGTAGATAAAGTCCTCGATTTCTTTGGGATAGATATTCTCGCCGCCCCTGATTATCATATCCCTCATGCGTCCCGTTATCTTATAGTTGCCGTCGGGGCGGCGGCGCGCCATGTCTCCCGTATGCAGCCATCCGTCGGCGTCGATCGCGGCGGCGGTGGCGGCGGGCATCTTGTAATATCCCTTCATGATATTGTATCCGCGCGCCACAAACTCGCCGTCGGTGTCGTCGGGCAGATCCTCGCCCGTCGCCGGATCCACGATCTTACATTCGATTCCGGGCAGCGGCCCGCCCACCGTGTTGACCTTTACCTCTATCGCGTCGTCGGAGCAGCTCTGCGTGCAGCCCGGCGAGCTTTCCGTCTGGCCGAACACTATGGTGATCTCATCCATGTTCATCTTGTCAACGACATCCTGCATCACCTTGACGGGGCACGGGCTGCCCGCCATTATACCCGTGCGCATATGCGAAAAGTCGGTGTTCTCAAAATCCGGGTGTTCCAGCATGGCTATAAACATGGTAGGCACGCCGTTGACGGCCGTGGCTTTGCCCTTGTTTACGGCGTCGAGCGTCAGGCGCGGCGAAAACGACGGTATGGGTATCATGGTCGAGCCGTGCGTCATGCTGGCCGTCATCGAGAGCGTCATTCCGAAGCAGTGGAACATCGGCACATGGATTATGAAACGGTCGGCGGTGGACAAATCCATGCGGTCGCCGATATTTTTGCCGTTGTTGACCACATTGTAGTGGGTCAGCATGACCCCCTTCGGGAAGCCCGTCGTGCCCGACGTGTACTGCATGTTGCACACGTCATGGCGGCCCGTCATGGCCATGCGCTGATACACCATCTCTATGGGCGTCCTTTCGGCCGTCAGCAGCGCCTGCTCCCAAGTCAGGCATCCGGGCCGCTCCGAGTCGATTGTAATGACGTTCCTCAAAAACGGCAGGCGTTTCGCGTGGAGCGGCTTGCCGGGCGGGGGATCCGCCAGCTCGGGGCATACCTCACTGATTATGCCGGCGTAGTCCGAATCCTTGTGCCCGTCGATCATCACCAGCGTATGCGTATCGGACTGGCGCAGCAGATACTCGGCCTCGTGTATTTTATAAGCCGTGTTGACCGTAACGAGTACCGCGCCTATCTTGGTAGCCGCCCAAAACGTGATGAACCACGCGGGCACGTTGGTAGCCCAAATGGACACCTTATCGCCTTTTTTGACCCCCAGGCTTATCAGCGCGCGCGCGAACGTATCGACGTCCTCGCGGAATTCGCCGTATGTGCGCGTGTAATCGAGCGTGGTATAGCGAAACGCGTATTGGTCGGGGAATTCCTCAGCCACCCTGTCCAAAAGCTGCGGCAGCGTCAGGTCTATCAGCGTTTCCTTTTCCCATATATATTTGCCTGTGCCGGCCCTGTTTTCAAACAGCTCGCTGTGCGTCACCGTCTTTTCGGTGTACCTGCTCATGTACCACGCGAACTGCGGTATGGCCACGCCCGCGTCCTCGAGGTCGCGAGACCAGCGTTTTACCCATTCCAGCGACACAAAGCCGTCGTAGTTTATGGAGCGCAGCGCGTTTATCATATCGTCCATCGGCAGGTCGCCCTCGCCCATCATGCGATAGGCCGTCACGCCGTCGCGCATGACCGAATCCTTGATATGCACATATTTTATATACGCGCCCAAATTCTGCACGGTCTTTTCGGGAGGCTCTCCCATGACGCGGTACGGGTGATGTATGTCCCACAGCGCGGCCACAGAATCGCTCGCCACGCGCTGAAGCAGCTCCCGCAGGCGCGCGGTGTCGGCGTATACCCCGTTCGTCTCCACCAGCAGCGTAACGCCATGGCTTGACGCGACGGGCGCGAGCTGCTTGAGCTGGCCGGCCACCAGCCCGTCGTCAACCTCGCCTTCCGGCAAAACCCCAAGGTCGGCAAGCACCCGCACAAACGGGGTGCCGGTCTTGGCGGCAAGCTCGATATAGCTTGTTATCTCGGCCTTGTTTTCTTCGGCGCGGCCGGCGTATTTCAGACAGCACGCCGACGAAAAGCACGGTATGGACAAACGCAGCGATTTGAGCTTTTTGATGGTTTCCGGCAGCGCCTCGTCGGTGAACGGTCGCGCGCGCACGGCAAAGATGTCCGTACCGAGGCCGCGTATCTCTATACCGTCGAAGCCTGTGTCCTTTGCCATCGAGTAAATTTCCTCCCAGCTGGAGTCGGGGCACGCCAATGTTGAAAACGCGATTTTCATGCTTATTCCTCCTCAATGTAACTCCACAGGGGCGGCAAAAAAACTTCGCCCCTTGATTCACAAGAGACGAAGATAAAATCTCCGCGGTACCACTCTCGTTGGATTACTCGCCGCAAAAACGGCTTTCGTCCCACTCACGGCGTCACTAACTCTAACGCCTGCCCGTATAACGGCGGACGACCCGGCCTCGCTTATTGGCCGCCGGTCACGCCCGCTCGCCTCGCGTCCGGTCGAATAAACATTCTCCCGGCGCGGCGGCACGGCGCCCCGTTGGCGTTCGGCTTGGCTGTTCAAGGGGGAGCGCGCGTCTATGACCATGCCCTGCCTTACACCATCGCGGGAGACTCCCGCCGGCAGTTCTCTGCGCCACGTCTCATGGACGGCTTACCCTGTCATCACATTTATGGTGTTCAATTGCCGGGATTATATCACGGCCCCGCGCCGTTGTCAACCGTCTTTTTAGCGGTCTTTCGCGTTAATTTTCGGCTCTTACAGCAGGCCGGTGTCTTTCATGACCGCCTTCAGCTTCTCCGTCTTGGCGGCGTCCATTTCACACAGCGGCATACGGAGCCTGCCTGAGCAGCGCCCCATGAGGCTCAGAGCGGTCTTTACGGGTATGGGATTCACGTCTATGAACAGCGCGTCCATCAGCGGCAGGTATTTCAGGAACAGATTTACGCTGTCCTCGATTTTGCCGGCCGCGAACAGCTTGCACATATCCGTTATTTCCTTGGGAATAACATTGCCGGACGTCGAGATAACGCCCTTGCCGCCCAGCGACATTATGGGTATGGTGTCGCCGTCGTTGCCCGACCAGATATTCAGCTCGTCGCCGCACAGGCAGCGCGTCCGGGCTATCAGCGAAAAGTCGCCCGACGCCTCCTTGACGCCGTTTATACGCTCGTGCTTTGAAAGCTCATAATAAGTATTCTGGTTGAAGCTCAGGCTGGTGCGCGAAGGCACATTATACAGTATGACGGGTATGCTCACCCGGTCGGCGATGTATGTAAAATGCTTGATCAGGCCCGTTTGCGAACACCTGTTGTAATAAGGCGTGACCACCAGCAGCGCGTCCGCGCCCGACCGCTCGGCGGCTTGGGACAGCTCCAGCGCCTCCGCCGTACAGTTCGCGCCGGTGCCGGCGATAACGGGCACGCGGCCCGCCGCGCGCTTAACGGCATAATCAACGGTCTGCTTATGCTCGTCTATAGACTGTGTGGACGCCTCACCTGTGGTTCCGCAGATGACAAGGGCGGATATCCCGGCCTGTATCTGCGTGTCTATAAGCTCTCCGAGCTTGACAAGATCAACCGAATCTTCGGTAAACGGTGTGACAAGCGCGGTGCATGAACCTGTAAATACCGGGGTTTTCATAACACACTTCCCTTTCTGTAGCTGTGGGCTTCGCTCCGAATCGCGGCGGCTCGCGAAACCCTCGTACCCTGACCACCCGGCTTAACGCGCGGTCAAAATATACCTTCGGCAGCCAGCAGCTCCGCCATCAGCACGCCGCCGCCGGCCGCGCCGCGCAGCGTGTTGTGGGATAAGCCGATGAAACGTATGCGGCGGCCGTCCTCGTCTACGCGCAGCCGTCCCGCCGAAACGGCCATGCCGTTTTCAAGGTCGCGTTCAAGACGCGTCTGCGGGCGGTCTGGCTGTTCAAAATAATGGATAAATTGTTTGGGCGCCGACGGAAGCTCAAGCTCCTGAGCCTTGCCTGAGAATGTCCGCCAGCGGCGCACGATTTCCTCATGCGAGACGGGCCTGTCAAATTCAGCGAACACCGCGGCCATATGACCGTCGCTTACCGGCACGCGCAAGCATTGCGCGGATATGACCGGCGAAAGCGCGTCTATAATCGCGCCGTCCCTCACCCTGCCCCAAACCTTCATCGGCTCGCGCTCGGATTTTTCCTCCTCGCCGCCGATATAGGGGATAACGTTGTCGCGCATCTCAGGCCAGCCCTCGAGGGTCTTGCTCGCGCCCGACACGGCCTGATATGTGCAAACATGAACGCGCGTCAGTCCCATGTCAAGAAGGGGATGCAGCAGCGGCACATAGCTTTGGATAGAGCAGTTTGACTTGACGGCTATGAAACCGCGCTCCGTCCCCAGCCGTTTTCGCTGCGCCTCTATGACGGCGGCGTGTTCCGCGTTTATCTCAGGTATAAGCATCGGGACGTCGGCCGTGCCCCGGTTTGCCGAGTTATTTGAAATAACCGGACATTCGGCCTTGGCCAAACGCTCCTCCAGCTCCCTTGTCTCTTCCTTTTTCATGTCCACCGCGCAGAATACGAAATCCGCCGCGGCAGCCACCGCGTCAAAATCCGCGGAGGCGTCCAGCACGGGCACATTCCTCAGATTTTCCGGCACGTCAACATCCATCGCCCAGCGGCCCGAAACCGCCTCGGCATAAGTCCTGCCCGCCGAGCGAGCGCTGGCCGCCAGCGCGGACACCTCAAACCACGGGTGCCTCGCGAGCAGCACGGCAAGGCGCTGGCCGACCATGCCCGTCGCCCCTATGACGCCTGCACGTTTTTTCTCCATCACGGTGTTCCTCCTGAAAACATAAAATCTTTTGGTTGAAAAATATCGCGGCTTGTAATATAATGTCGATTGACATAATATCGGAACGGCAAAAAGGTTTTTCTTATCATATTAGCACGGCACATGCTTTTATGTCAAGAGTCCTTCACGCAAAGCAAAAAGTAAGAGGCCGGTATGCTTAAACGGAGCGTGGGAATTTGCGCGGGAAACGGATAATATCAAGGACTGTCTCATGGGCGGTTTGCGTGGCGCTTTGCTTTGGCGCCGCGCCGCCGCGATACGCCGCGGCCAACGTGCCCGCGGGCATGGATCCGCTGATACGCGTGGGCCTGTTCTACGGCGGCACGGCCGTGCCGGGCGCGAACCTGCAAAATCAGACGGGCACAGGCTATCGTATAGGTTTTTTTGATTCTCAGGGGATGTTCATACAATTGTTTTCCACAACGCACAGCAGGATATCCATGGTCAAAAACCGCAATGTATACTGGGACGGCGCGCAGTATCAGGACAGCGCGTCGGGCGCTATGGTAGGCGCTTACCATATTGACACCGGCGCGTTTTACGCCGACGTCTATTCGGCGCAGCTCGACGCCGATACGCGCGCCGCCGCGGGCCAGAACGCGTTTGTCAGCTATTCAGACGGGGTGTTCCGCGTATATATCGACAGCTACGCCACCCTTGCCGAAGCGCAGAACGCCGCCGGTCAGGCGGGCGGTACGGGAGGCGCTACCGGGAGCGTCTACTGCGTCAGCGTGGCCGAATCCGGGACAAGCCGCATTTTATTCCAGTTTGACGCGGGGCACGCGAACACGCCGTTGGTCGTTCAGCCGTCGCTTGGCGAGGTGGAACGCCCGGTAACGCATTTCAGGGGCGGCACATACGCGGGCATGTTTGAATACCGCCGAATGGACGGCAATAATATATCCGTTGTAAACTGCCTGTCGATGAAGGACTACATAAAGGGCATCAATGAGATGCCGGCGTCATGGCATATTGAGGCGCTGAAGGCGCAGGCGCTGTGCGCCAAGTCATACGCGTACGCGGGTATAGGCCGTCACGCGTCGAGCGGGTTTGACATGTGCGCCGGACAGCACTGTCAGGTATACCGGGGAACGCTCACCGAGCGTGAAAGCACAAACACGGCGGCCGACGCCGTTGAGGGCCTTTACATACTGTACGAGGGGAAGCCCATTCAGGCGGTCTACCACTCCTCTAACGGCGGCTATACCGAGGATGTAAAAAATATATGGTCGCAGGATCTGCCGTATTTGAGCGCGGTACACGACCCGCACGAGGACTTGTCGGCGGCCATGAACGGCCGCTGGCAGTACACGCTGACCAACGATACGCTTACCGGTATTCTGAATTCCAAAGGCTACAATCTCGGCAATGTGGTCGGGTTTGCGGCGGAATACACGGCGGCGGGCAATGTGGCGCTTCTGAGGTTCACTTTCGCCAGCGGCCAGACCAGAGAATTTACCAAGGAGAGCGCGCGCACCATACTGAACACCTCCGACAAAACCTATACGTTCAGCCAGCGGTTCACGGTCACTTCCGGGAACCTCACGCTGTCGGTCATGGGGCCGGGCGGCCTGACAACGACGGCCGACGCCGGGAATATCCCGATACTTGGGCCGGACGGCAAGCTTTCATATGTTACCGCAAGCTCCTATGTGATAGGGGCGGCGGGCGCTACGGCCGGTATACAGCAGACGCAGGGCAGCGGCGCATATGTTATCAGCGGCACGGGGTGGGGGCATAATGTGGGTATGAGCCAAAACGGCGCGAAGGGTATGGCCGAAAAGGGCTTCGACTGCTTTGAAATCATTAAATATTATTTCAGCGGAGTGGAAATAGGGTATATATATTGATATGCTGACATCGGATTTTGACTATCATTTGCCGGAGGAGCTGATCGCGCAGTCGCCGCCCGAAAGGCGCGACGGCTCGCGTATGCTGGTGGCGCGCCGAGGAAACGGCGCGCTTACGCACAGCCTGTTCTCCCGGCTTCCGTCGTTTTTAGAGGCGGGCGACTGCCTTGTGTTCAACGACTCGCGCGTGATGCCCGCGCGTCTTATCGGGCGGCGCGCGGCGTCACGTCAGGCGGACGGCGGCGGCGCGGCGGTCGAGGTGCTGCTGCTGCGCGATACCGGGGACATGGTTTGGGAATGTCTCACACGGCCCGGGCGCAAGACCCGGCAAGGACAGCGCATAGTATTCGGTGAGCCGAGGGATGGAGACTTCCCTCTTACAGGCGTTATAACGGAAGAAAAAGAGGACGGCATAAGACTAATCCGCCTGCAAAGCGAGACGCCTCTGAACGAGGCGCTCGGCCGCTTAGGCTCCGTGCCGCTGCCGCCTTATATCCGGGAGACGCTTGCCGACGTCGAGCGTTATCAAACAGTATATTCAAAACACACCGGGTCGGCCGCCGCGCCGACAGCCGGCCTTCATTTTACGCCCGAAACCCTTGACGCCGTGCGTTCCATAGGCGCTGAAACGCGGTTCATAACGCTGCATGTGGGGCTGGGGACATTCAGGCCTGTGAAAGCCGCCGACATCTCAGGTCACAAGATGCACACGGAATACTACCATATCCCGGACGAGACGGCCGAGGCGGTAGTCCGCGCGAAGCGTGAGGGACGCCGCGTCGTGGCGGTAGGCACGACCGTGTGCCGAGCGCTGGAAAGCGCGGACTGCGGCGGCGGAGTGAAGCCGGGCGCGGGTTCGACCGGAATTTTTATCACCCCGGGCTATGATTTTAAGGTGGCGGACGCGATGCTCACCAACTTTCACCTGCCTCAAAGCACCCTCATAATGCTGGTTTCGGCCTTCCTCGGCCACCAAAAAACCATGACCGCGTACGCCGAGGCGGTAAAGGAGCGATACAGGTTCTACTCGTTTGGGGATGCGATGCTGATTTTGTAACAGATTTTGATTTTCAAAAAGAGGCCCGGAAAAGCCTTGATACAAGGATTTTCCGGGCTTTTTACTCATCCTCGCCCCGATACGGAAATCAGTGCTTTACGTCTTTTTTGTCGTTCCCCTTACGATAAGCTCCGGCAGTGTGACATAGCTCTGCACACGAAGCGCCGGGTTTCGGATATTTCTGAGAAGCTGAGACGCCATCTGTTCTCCAAGCTCATAAAAGTCAATAGTTACTACGGTCGGCGACGGATCCATTATACGCGAGTATGGATAGTCGTCGAATGTTATTAGCTGTAAATCCAGCGGCAGGGTTAAATTTAACTCGCGCACCGCCTTTAACGTCCCAATGGTAACTAAGTTATTTGCGCACACAATGCTGTCGGGCCGGTCGTTCTTTGTCAGCAGCTCGAGCGCGGCGATGCAGCTTTCTTCAATGTTTGAATCCGTGTAACGTATATCCTCCTCTCGTATTGATACGTCCGCTTCATCCAGCGCCGAACGCACACCGTCTAAGCGCGCCTTAGATACGCCCTCCTCCCGGCCGCCGCCTATGAAGGCTATGCGTCTCGCGCCGCCCTCTAACAGATGATGCGCGGCGATATCACCGGCAAGGACATTGTTGGTGTCCAGCCAGCACATCTGGCTTTCAATTTCCTGCTTGCCTAAAACAACATGAGGGAAGCTTTCGCGCACCAGCATTGCCGCCGCGGCGCGGTTAATAGCCGTGCCGTGGGCAATTAAGCCGTCATAAGCCCCGCTGGATATTATGGCTCTAACCGTGTCGCCGGGCTTATTATCGCCGGATACGTCCACCAGTGTGGCGTTGTATCCTTTGCGGGCCAGCGCTCCATGAGCTCCGCATAAAATTTCAAACATATGAGGATTGTCAAATGCCACGCCCTTACTCAACACCGTTAAAAACGCAATATTATGCGTTGAAC
>Ga0099364_10008211_pt1 | contig 14732 bp, 10 predicted proteins | sample TergutTh196P3_FD_73070 | JGI IMG/M metagenome (GOLD analysis project Ga0099364, IMG submission 73070) | Microcerotermes parvus P3 segment gut microbial communities from Pointe-Noire, Republic of the Congo - Th196 P3 | ecosystem: Host-associated > Arthropoda: Insects > Digestive system > Gut ... | reverse complement strand
GTTATGCTTTTCCGGAACAACAAAAAAATCATGGAACGTTTTATTAAGGGAAAAGTTGGAGCTCTTACAAAGGATCACTACGCTGATATTATCATCGTTGACTATAAGGGCCCGACCCCTGTTAACGCGGATACCATTAACAGCCACATCCTCTTTGGCGTCACAGGCCGCCATGTTGATACTACCATCATCAACGGCAGAATCGTAATGAAAGACCGCGTGCTGATAAATATTGACGAGGAAGCTTTAATGGCAAAATCCAGAGAGCAGGCGGAGAAGCTCTGGAAGCGGATATAATATGGTTGCTTGCGATAATGCTGCGAACACTATTTATGATCATGAGTTTAGTTTCATAAAGCCTTCTTTCTTCTAGTGCCATGCCCAAGCAAATACCAATGTTAGACGATCATTCTCTGGAAATAAACGAATATCCCAGCCATACACATGGCCTTGTGTGGTTTTGGAAACAGGAATGGTAACCGCATAATGATCAGGAGTAGAACGAGTAGAAACAAAAACCATTGTCTGCCCTGTTATAGCCTCAATTTGTCGTCTCATATCAGCTAACGTTTGTGCAGTCGCACCAGTTTGATATATAGTATAAGAGGAAAATGAAACATTATCACGCATATAACTAAAAGACGCCGTTGTGCCAGCACCCTGTCGAAGTGGGCCGATGCCATTGAAGTTGTCTTCGGGTTTTTTTGTAGCAGTACGATAACCATTTTCTGCGTCAGCCTGAGGCCAACCTGCAAATGTACCAGGCCAGCGTTTTTCAAGAGAGTCATTTATAACCAAAAGTTGCATATTTGCATTCGATGAACTTATAAGAGGTGCTGTAATATTTTCAATCTCTCTTTCAATAGTCGGATACTGCCTTTCATATTCAACACGGGTAACACGCCCTTCGTTAAAACCTGCTTGAAGGAGTTTCCACTGTATATATAGTTCTTCAAGACGGTTAAGCTGCGCTTGTGTGTATGTCGAGGAAGGCGCTGAGTCTCTTTGAGCTGGAGCTGCTGCCCTATTAGCCTCTTCCAACAGAACTTGATTATATTCTGCTTGATATATTGGCAATAAACGTAAGTATTCTTCTTGGGATATTTTTCCGGTAGAAAAATCATTTACCAATGATGTTATTTTCTGTAGTGCTTCATTTGCCGATTGAGCAGAAACAGTAGAAAACCCAATTGCCAAAATGGTAATAACAAATAAAATAATCTTTTTCACATTTTAATCCTCAATAATAAAATTGTAAAATTGTTTATTTCAAAAACAATAATTTTATAATTTCGCCTGTATGCAAAATAACTTTATCTTCATAAGGTTCAAAAAAGCCAACTTCAAATTTTTTTGCTAATTTCTCAACAACTTCATGTACTCCTTTACCAAAGGATGAATGGGTAAAATCTCCTAATATTATATTTTTTCCAATAAAATAATCTGTAATAGAATCATCTTCATATTTTTCCTTTAACTGAGCCAATTTATCATCACTTAGAGCATATGGTCCTTTCGCTTGCGGATATGTTTTTATTATTTCCCTAAACCAGCCTTGCAAACTTTTGGATGATATAGATGGATCATCATATCCATGACCTTCATTACCTTCCAACTGTTTTTTAAACCATTCTAAAAAATCTTTATAATTATTTGGGACTGCTGTTTCTTCAAAAACAACTAAATGATACCCCATAATTAAACTCCTATATTAGACTTGTTCGATAACACAATACTATGATATAATAAAAGAATGGGAAAGGGGAAAACATACAGCCCGACCGTTTTACCAATGCCTTTTAATTGTACCTCTACCACTTCATGATAGACCAATATGGTATAATCACAGTATGAAAAGAAAATCACCCACAAAACAAGGTAATACCGAAGCACTCCGCCGTATTAAGCATTGCCGGGGCTTGACAAAGCAAAATCCTTTACCTAACGTTAATAAATGCCAGCCGGCGTTTTTTCCATTCTGCCTGACAATTTTTTCTCTATATTAGCAAGTGTAAATCGCAAGCACTATGCCGCTCTTTTAGTGCTTTACTACCGGCTATTTCAGGAAAATTCCCGCAGTCTTGAACGGGAACTGGTAGTTCGCGAGTTCATGAATTACCTGGTTTTGCACCGTGATACAATGGCGGATGAATTCGATGACACATCCGGTAACGAAACACTTATCGATGAAACGGCAGGCGAAAACACCCAGGATAATGAGACTGAGTTAAGCGTAAATCGCATTGTCGATGAAAGGAGCCTTGCAAGCCGTTTCTTAAAACGGTTAATTAATTCTGGCTGGCTTGGTGAAGAAACCCTGGCGGACTTTACGAAGGTAATTAATATCACCGCCTGGGGAAAGCCGTTCATGAAAGCCCTTGTTGACATTGATGGCGGATTGAAAACCGAGTATGAGAGCCATGTTGTCACTGTATATTCCATGCTCTGCGGTGAAACTATAAAAAAAGACGGTCACCATGCTGTCCTCAAAGCTCACGAGGAAAGCCGCTCTCTCATTGATTCCCTTAAAGTTTTGTCACAGAGCATCAAGGGTTATTACGACAACCTCAACCTCGAAGCGATTCGCGCTAAGGCTGCATCCGTATTACACGAGCATTACGACTTATACATGGGGGAAGTGCTGGATAAAGCCTACAAACGGCTTAAAACTTCGGACAATGTTTCTCGTTATCGCCAGGGCATTTTCAAACAGGTGGCAGCTCTGCTAAAAGACGAAAAATGGCTTGAGGAGAGCGCAGGCAAATACACAAGAATATTGTCGGGTGGTTCTTTTATGGGTGGTGCACCGTTGGGTACACCCACAACTATCCGGCAAGAATGTCGGAAACGTCTTGAATTTATGCTGGAAGAAATCCGGGACGATCTAAGGTCTGTCGATCCGCTAGAAGATGAAATCGACAGGCGAAACGCTGCCTATTCCCGTTCCAGTACCGAGATCATCAAAGCCTACATTGAACCGGACAGCACTGTAGCGGGGAAAATCGGGCTTTTAATAAAGGCCATTCAAAGCAACGGCGAAATCCACTTAAATATTGCCCATAACATTCACCGCATCGCCTTCCTTTCACCTTCAAGCCTGGCCTTCCGCCAAAAACGAGAAGAGGGGGATTTTAGCTCGGTTCCTTCCAGAGCTGACTTTGAAACCCTTAATCAAAACGAAAAAGAGTTTTTTGAGCGGATGAAAAAACGGCTTTCCATTAAGAAGATTAACACATGGCTTGACGAGCAGGGCGGTAAGGATAGGCCCCTAATACCCGAAGAACTCATTAAAGGAGAGGATTCCTATATCCGCTTTATTTACGCTCTGCTCTATGGCGACTCGCGGAGCAATTTCGGCTATAATATTGAAGATAAAGAAGGGAGTCCGGTTAAAACTGCTGATTATGTGGTTCCGGATGTTATGTTCCGTGGCAAACATACGGAAACTTTTTAATCTACACGGAGGGCAAAATGCGTGCTTTAGTTACAATTCAAAAAGTAAAAATGATAAGTTCCATTCCAGACTCTGATTTTCTTGAAACAGCCCATGTTTTAGGCTGGCAGTGTGTTACAAAGAAAGGAGAGTTCAAGGCGGGCGATACGGGCGTTTATTTTGAAGTTGACAGTTTTCTTCCGGTAGAACCGCGTTATGAGTTTTTGCGGAATTCCTCGTACCGGGAAAATGTCGACAACGGCAAGGGTTTCCGTATCCGCACTGCAAAAATGCGGGGCCAGCTTTCTCAGGGATTGTTTTTACAACTTTCACTGTTTCCGGAGCTTGAAGGTTTTAAAGAGGGAGATGATGTTACCGAAATTCTTAATGTAAAAAAATGGTATATTCCCGAAACAGCCGGAGAAGGCGGGTTGATTATAGGGGATCGGCCATACGGGATTCCCGCATCAGATGAAATACGAATTCAGTCAGCGCCGGAATTAATAGATCAGTTACTGGACAAACCATATTATATCACCACAAAAATGGACGGTACTTCCGGCATCGTTTATTATATTGATGGAAAAATCGGCTGTTGCAGCCGGAACAAGGAAATTAAAGACGATGAAACTGCACTGTACTGGACACCGGTGTACAAATACGGCCTTAAAGAAAAACTAGTAAATTATGGAAAGAATATTGTTCTGACCGGGGAAATTTGCGGCCCCGGAATACAAAGGAACAAATTGAGGTTGTCCTCTGTAGAATGGTATGTATTTGACATAAAGGACTGGGATTCGGGCACATATTTTGCCTACGATGAAGCTGTAAAAATTTGCTCTGCATTGGAAATTCCCGTAGTTCCGCTGGAAGAACAAGGAGAATCTTTTTCCTATTCTCTTGAAATACTGCTTGAAAAGGCAAGAGGCAAGTATCCAAGCGGTCTTGATAAAGAAGGCATAGTGGTCCGGAATCTCAAGCATCCAAAAGCCCTATCGTTCAAAGTATTGAATAACGACGCTTTACTTAAAGAAAAAGAATGAATCAGGACCTTGATGCCCTCCTTTTGATACGGAATCTTTCTCGTGATGAGTTTGAACGCTTTAAGACAGCGGTACATATCCTTACTTCTAAAACCTTTATTATACGGGGTATTGACAAGGAACGCGAACTTTACGATTTCACCATTAGAAACATTGCCCTTTTTGAGGCGTGGTTTTCCTGTATGAATGCAGTCCTTATTCGCAATGAAAGCCTTGGTGTCATTTCATTTCGTGGTTCTGGAAATACCCGGCTTAATTTTTCAAAAGATGAAATCTGTGCCGTCCTTGTTATGCGCCTGCTTTACGAAGACAAGAAGCTTGAAGTGACGTTGACGAAATTTCCGGTTATCAGCGTTAGGGATTTTCAGGACAAGTACAACGCCATGACAGGGGAAGAAATAAAAAAGACTATCCTCATAAAAGTTCTAAGCCGCCTCTCCTCCTGTAAACTTATTTCCATGGAAACCCATGATTATGCCGACCCTGAAGGGATCATCCAGCTTTACCCCAGCATCCCTATGAGCATTGACCGTAACGCCCTTGATACGGCTTTAGCTTTTTTGGAAAACAAAGGCGTTTCTGATAACACAGATGATAATACAATGGATGATAATACAACAGAGGATAATACTATGGATGATCAAGCTGAGAACTCGGAGGATGAATGATTACCCTTCTACGCCTGCGGCTTGTGAACTGGCACTATTTTGAAGACACGGTTATCGAAATAGGCAATCGCTGTCTTCTTGCAGGAGATAATGGTTCAGGAAAGTCCACAATTATCGATGCAATTCAATATGTTATTGCTGCAAATCTTCGAATGGCGCGCTTTAATTCCGCAGCCGAGGAGCGCCGTGGCGGAGGCCGCGACCTCATGGGCTATGTGCGCTGCAAACTTGGCAGTGAATCCACCGAATACCGCCGCGGCGACACCGTTGCACATGTGATGCTGGAATGGCAAGTTGAGGACACAAGCGGCAGTAAAAACTTTTCCTGTGGAGTATGCATTGAAGCTTACAAGGACAATCACTTCAATGAACATTTTTGGACCGGACCTACTGGATCCGCCGGCCCTGCTGGAGCCGCTGGACCCACTGGATCCGCCGGCCCTGCTGGAGCCGCCGGTTCTATCGGCAACGATGTGATTGCTTTATCAATAAATGAAATAAAGGTCCTTAACGAAAAAGGTGAGCTTTTGAATTTCCGTCAGTTTAAAAATATCCTTTCGGAAAAAAACATATATAACCATCCAACAAAAAAAGAATACATTAAAGATTTAACTAACCGTCTTGGCGTATTCAAGCGCCAGCCGGAAGTAAACCCCTATCTGGATTCCCTTACCCGCTCCATAGGTTTTAAACCTCTGGATTCTATCGATCAGTTTGTCTGCGATTTCATTCTTGAGGAAAATCAAGTGTCCATCCAGGACATGAAGCAGAACCTGGAAAACTATAAGGAAGCCGAGCGTCAGGCGAAAATGGCTGTCGAAAAGATTGGCGTGCTGAAAAAAATCTGCGCCAAGGCTGCCGAGTGGCGTAACTACGACGGTCTCATTCTAAAACAGGGATACCTGAAGCTAAGCATTGAGCTGGAAAACGAAAAGCAGAAAAAAGAAAACTCATCCCGCCAGCTTCTGGATACCCAAAACAAGCTTGATTTTACAAACCGGGAAATTACTTCTCTTAACCATAAACGGCTTGACATGGAGCATCAGCTAAGGGCCCTTATCCAGAGTCTTGCCGCCAACGATGCACATCGGCTTTATGAGGAGATACGAGTACGCATCCAAAGGCTGGAGCATAATCTTGCGGACGAAGAAAAAAAAGCCGTGGAGTATGGGCTTCTCAAATCCCAGTGTGAAGCCCTGATAAACCGGGCTCTATCGGAAGACTTTGACGGAGAAAGCGATGCACTGGCCGAAGAAGCGAAAAAGTACTATGAGGAAAAATATTCCGCCGGCAGGAAAAAAGATGAGGCCAAAGACATGCTCCGTGACATACGTTCGGAGCTGGCTGACTTGGAACGAGGCATACTCCGCTATCCCGATGCTCCACGGGAGCTAAGAGCAGCTTTGGAAAAGGCCGGCATAACGGCTTTCTTCCTGGCTGAAGTGGCTGAAATTACAGACATTGCCTGGGTGGATGCTGTTGAAGGCTGGCTTAATACAAGGCGATTTGCAATTCTTGTTGACCCTGAAAATTTTCAAAAAGCTCTGGAAGTGTATGACCGCCTCCCTCGTTCCATTGCCGGGGCTTTTATCCCCAACATCGAAAAGATGCGGAACGCACATAGTAGATCAGGTTCTCTGGCGGAAATCATTAAGGCTGACGGTTATGCCCGCATTTACGTTGACTACACCCTTGGAAAGGTGATGAGGACTGATCTAGCGAATCTTAAAACTTATGACTCTGCAATTACAAAAGAATGTATGACTTATACAAACCACACAGCTTCACGCATTAGGGAAGATATTTACCGGCGGCATTATCTTGGAAGGGCCGCTCTAGAGGAACGTAAGAAATTCCTTACTGTCGAAGCAGAACGGGTCGAAACGGAATTCACAGATGCCGAAAGGATAGAACGTGAAGCCTCCGGACGTGAAGACTGCTGCAACCGTGTGCTGCGTGAATTAATAAAATTAAAAGGCCTTTTTTCTTCCATCGCGGATGCCGCCAATTTAAAAAATGAACTTGAAACCGCGAAAAAAGAACTTGCTGCAGTGGACACACAATCTTTCCGTGAACTCGAAAACAAAAGGAAGGAGTCCGAAAATCAATTGGATTTATTAAAAGAAGATAACGACCGTTTGCAGAATCGCCTGGGCGCTCTTTCAAACAAAATTACTGCCTGCCGTGAAGATTTTGAAGCCTTTACACAATCTCAGGAAGAAAAAGAAGAAGCAGTTAAAATTTTTGAAAATGAACATCCACTAATGATCGTAGACTGCAAAGCTTATGCGGAAGATAAAATTTCAAAAAACAGCATCGCAGACCTTTCCAACACTTATGAACAAACATTAAAAGCTTTCAGAACCCATGCAGATACCAACAAAAAAGAATACGCAAAACTAGTAGCCGAATATGAGGGCGAGTTTCATTTTCTTTTAGGCATGGATCCAACAGAAAACGAAATAGCTGAAACTCTTTTAAAAAGGCTGGAAACATCAGAGCTGCCCGAATACCGCGAAAAAATTGCAAGAGCCTACAAGGATGCGGAAAAAGAATTCAAAGACCATTTTATTTCCCGGCTTAATGAGCGCATTGAAGAAGCTAGGGAAAGTTTCAAGGAGATTAACGATATTCTTCGTACACTTCATTTCGGACACGATCAATACGCTTTTCATCTTGAAGAACTTGCCGAACGAAAAGGACAGATTGAAGTGATCCGGCAAGCGGCAAAAATACCCTCAGTTGAAGACGGCCTTTTTTCCCAGCTTGAAGCTCCGGCGGAACGCAAAGCCGCAGAAGAACTTTTCAACCGAATCCTTGATTCTACCATGGATTCAAAAGAACTGCGGGACATTTGCGACTATCGCACTTATTTTCATTATGACATCCGAATCAAGGAAACAGACAATCTTGACGAGGAAGGCAAACCGGTTATCCTTTCTCTTTCCAAAGTACTCAAAGAAAAATCCGGCGGCGAATCCCAAACCCCCTACTACGTGGCTATTGCCGCCAGCTTCTATCGTTTCTACAAGGCCCGTCCTGAAAGCACCGTGCGTCTTGTCATTTTCGACGAGGCCTTTAACCGCATGGACGATGAGCGGATAGGCAAGATACTTTCCTTCTATAACAATCTAAATTTACAGATCATCACATCGGTTCCTCCTGAAAAAATCGAAGCCATAGCTCCCTACATGGACAGGATCAATGTGATAAGCCGCTTCGGTACCGCAGTAAAGGTTAGGGACTGCCATCTTGATTCTATTGACGTTGAACTAGCCGAATTGAATATTGGGATGCAAAGTGACTAACTGGGAAAGGAAAATAATTGATGCTTTCATAAGCAATTATTTTGCTTCCGTTTCTAAAACACCGGAAAAGGCCATGGCAAATACTGCGGCATTTACCGGTGAAAAACGCAGAGTCTTGCGCCTGCGTTCGTCTGTATTTTTCCCGGCTTTTGATACCGTCAGTTCAGACGAAAAAGAATCTTACCTTGAAGCCGCTGAGTCTTTGGAACGAAAAGGCTTTATTAAGCTCGTTTGGGAAAAACGAAGCAAAGGCGAACGATTAAAAACACTGAGCTGCGAAAACTTTGAAATGTTATTTAATGAGGCTGGCAGACCTTTTCCAAAAGCCGAAGCGGAAAAATGCAGGGACTTGCTTAAGGAAAAAGCGGACCTCTTAAAAAATTCCCCTGCATTTTCACAAGACATGACCGAGGTCAAAAAAGTTATTGCTTTTATAGAATTCTATTCCATTCATTTCTGCGCAAGAGAAATAAGGCATGGAATAGATCAACAAGTTATCGAAGATTTAATGCAGCTTTTGGAATTCTGTTCAAAGATCGCACAACCGGAAAAAATAACCACACGGGCGCTTTCGATTTTGCTTTTCCGGGATTCAAAACGCCTGGAGAATTTGCTGGCCCTTTGCCGGCCTCTTTTTTCCCGCGCAGAAAAAATTATTCCCACTCCTGACCTTTCTTTCCTGGAACGCTCTTATCCGGAGACTATGATTTCAGGAAAAATGATAATTGAATACAACGATGAAAGAACATCAATTAAAAACACTGACGGTCACATTTTTGGAATCCCTTTTGAAAATGCAGAAAAAATTAAGAGCATACAACTCATATCAAATAAAAAAGATCAAAAAGAAAAAACTGTACTGACGATTGAAAACAAGGAAACCTTTTATGCCTTGGGAAGTCCTCGAAAGTATTCCGGAGAGAAGTCGCTTTTCCCCTTTGACTGCTTTCTTTACATTGGTGGTTACTCAAACCGGGCGGCGGCGGCTCTTATTAGAATACTGGCTGCCTCGGGTTTTTCCTTTTACCATGCCGGAGACCTGGACCCGGACGGTATTCTAATTCTGCAAAACATTCAAGACATTGCTGGAAAACCGGTAAAGCCGCTGCTTATGGACATCGCTACTTTTGATCAATACCATGCTTGGGCACGGACCCTGACCAAACCAATGCTTCGCCAAATTAAAAAAATCAGGAATGAAACAAAGGCTATCCCCGGCCTGGCTGACCTTTTGCGGCGCATTGAAGAAACGGGGCTTGGGGTGGAGCAAGAGATAATAGATTATAGGTAATTCGAAGCAATTACTTTCTTATCAATATTCTAAAACAGTAACATGGATCGACAGAAACAACTATTTAATGTATACTGCCTACCACAGCATATCTTGAAACAGGGAGAGCACAATGAAAATTAACATTAACAGGATTTCGACTAACAAATTTTTAGCCACTAACAACACAAACTATCACAAACAAGAAGAAAAAAAAGAAAGAATTGTTCGTAAAGTTCGTTGTAAATTCTTGTTTTTATTATTATTAATTGCAGTATCTTTACAGGCTCAGGATTTTGGGTTTGGTTTTGGCGATGAAGAAAGCGGCAGTCAAGGAAACATGAATAATCCCTTAAATGTTTCTATTAATGGCGAGGTAGCTGCGTCCATGTTGGGATATATTAACGATTTTTCTGATGGCTTGGATCAGGCCCGGCTGGGGGATATTTTCACCGGAAAGGTAAACTTTTCTGCAGAAACACCCATTGCAGAAGGCGTTATCAATTTAAACCTTAATCCTTCATTCTCACCGATAAGCTCGCTAAGCGTCGATGAAGCCTATCTCCGTGTTTATTTTGGCAGCTTCGATATTTCGGCGGGATTGCGGAAACTCACCTGGGGCAAAGCTGATAGTTTAGGCCCGCTTGATGTAATTAATCCATTGGATATTTCTGAAATATATACCGCAATGTCGGATCAAAGTAACCTAATGAGTGTAAAAATCGCCCGTCCCCTTGTACATGGTTCATTCCGTTTCGGGCAATTCTCTAAAATTGAAGGGATATTTGTTCCATGGTTCGAACCGCATCGTATTGCCCAAACCGGAAGATGGGCAGATTCTCAAATGGAACTATTAACAAATCCGCCAATACCGGTGACGATAATGGAGCCGGATACGACCAGCCTTAATTATGCGCAAGGGGGAATTAGATTTACCACCACTATTGGCTCATCGGATGTCGGAGCACAGTATTACTATGGACGGCTGCCGCAGCCATCTGTAGGATTTACTTTCACCCCTCCCAACCCGATGCCCGAGTCAATTGATATTTTATATAATCCCTATCACCAGATCGGGCTTGATTACGCACAAGTTTTGTTTGGGCTTAATACCAGGGCAGAAGCAGCTGTAAATATCACCGAAGATTTAAAAGGTGATGACGGGTCTATATACAATCCTTCCATAGCATGGTCTTTAGGCTTTGACCGGGATATTATTTGGGGTATCAATCTAAATTTACAAGTAAACGAAAGCATTCGTCTCTTTCATGACAAACTTGGTAGTGATAATCCTATAAGTATAATGAGTGGTGGTTTTGACATTGAAGGCGGCTTATCCTTAACCAATACCCGCCTAACCGCAGCGGTTTCAAAAAAATTCCTCCGTGACGAACTTGAACTGCGAACAGCTGTGGTCTGGGGTATAGAAGACTCCGATTTTGTCATTATGCCGGCGCTTATCTGGACAAAAGAAGATCTGCGTTTTGCCTTTTCCGGAGGCTTTTTCACTGGCAATAGTGATGGTCAGCTTGGGCAATACCAGGACAATCACTTTCTAAAAGTTTCTTGCATATATACATTTTAAGGACACGCGTTTTTAAAAAAGAGTTTTAAAAAAAGTGTTGACTTCTAAAAAAAACTGTGTTATTATAAATTATGGAAACCGGTTTCGATACCCTAAATTTAGTTAAACGGTAAGAAATCGTTCCAAAAACACTATTGGAGGAGATGTATTATGAAAAGAATTACTTTTCTATTGGTGCTTATCTGCATCGCAGCCTTAGCATTTGCAGGGGGCGGAAGACAAGCGGCAACGAGCCAGACAATCAATGTCTGGAGCTTTACAGACGAGATTCCTAACGCACTTCTAAGGTTCAAGGAAATGAACCCGAACTTCCCGTTTGAGTTCAACATCACCATAATCGCCACCACAGAAGGCGCATACCAGCCGGCCCTCGACCAGGCGCTCTCAGGCGGCGGTGGTCAAGCCCCTGATATTTTCACCGTCGAATCTGCGTTCGTGCTGAAGTATACGCAGGGTGAAGCTTCTGCTTGGGCCATGCCTTATGAAGATCTTGGTATTAATGTCGCTTCCCGCCTTGCCCAATCGGAGATAGCCACCTACACACACCAGCTCGGCACAAGGCCCTCGGACAATAAAGTTGTCGGTTTGGCATTCCAAAACACCGGAAGCGGACTCATCTACCGCCGCTCAATAGCAAGGGAAGTTTTCGGAACAGACGATCCTACGGCCATAGCTAATATTGTAGGTCCTGGCTGGGACAAGTATCTGGCAGCCGCTGCTACACTCAGGGCTAGAGGTTATTCCATCGCTTCCGGGGAAGGTGACATATGGCAAGTAGTTAGAAAAACTGCACAGCGCCCCTATGTCGACGCAGCCGGCACTCTTTACCTCGATCCAATGCGCGAAGCGTATCTGGACATTGCCAAATCACTGTTCGAAGGCGATTTTACCAACAGATCACCCGCTTGGTCAGATGCCTGGTTTGCTGACATGAGCGGTACAGGCGTAAGGCCGGTCTTCGGCTTCCTGGGTCCTGCCTGGCTCATAAACTACGTTATGATCAACAATGTCGGTAACACTTTCGGTGACTGGGCCCTGACCACACCGCCGGTACCTTTCTCCTGGGGCGGAACATGGGTTATTGCCAACAGGAACATGGATCAGGCTAAAAAGGATGGCGTAAGACAGTTGATCGAGTGGATTACACTTGATACATCCAGAACGGGATTCCAGTATTTGTTTGCCAATGGAAATCTATTTGAGGGCTCAAGGCAGTTCCCCAACCAGGCTGCTGAATTTGCTGCCGGCAGATTCGCTAAAGACGCCGTGGCTTCCGGTGTTGTAATGCGCAATTCCAACGGTACGCTCGATCTTCTAGGCGGTCAGAACATGTATGATATTTACATTCCCGCCGGATCAGCTGCAAGAGGCGATTTCTTCTCGCCGTATGATGAAACCATCAGCCAGCTCTTCAACGACCAGGTCCAGCTGTATATAATTGGTTCCAAGTCCCGTCAGGCCGCGATAGACGACTGGCGGCGGAATGTCCAGGATATCTTAGACATCAGATAGCTCCTTAAAGCATCTGTTAAATGAAATAATCCGGGGCGGCGGTTTTTTAGCTGCCCCGAATTATTGCTTATATCTGAATTATTGCTTATATCTGAATGAAAGGATTATCTTATGCGGCATAAAAATGATGTTAATTATGCTAAATGGGGCTACATATTTTCGATCCCTTTTGTAGTCACATTCCTTATTTTCCTTCTATACCCATTGATATATACTGCATTCATTGGTTTTACCAACCTGCAGGGAATGGCATCCATGATGCCCGATTTCCGGATAGAGGTCTTAGAAGAGCCTTTCGACAATTTTTTATCAATACTGAATAACAATACCTTTAGAGTCTCATTAAGTAATACATTCAAGATATGGCTCATGAACTTTTTACCGCAGATAGTGATTGCCCTTATATTAACCGCATGGTTCACGAGCCAACGGCATAAATTTAAGGCTATGGGCATATTCAAAGTATTGTTCTACATGCCCAATATTATTACAGCCGCATCAATAGCGATTCTTTTCTTTGTATTGGTTAATTTCCCAACCGGACCGGTTAATGATATTTTGGTTAATCTTGGTATTTTTAAAGAGCCTCATCATTTCATAGTTGACAAGGATGCTTCTCAGATAATTATTGCGTTTATTCAATTCTGGATGTGGTACGGATATACCATGCTGATATTAATATCGGGCGTATTGGGGCTCAATCCGTCGATGTACGAAGCTTCGGAAATAGACGGAGCTTCGGGTATACAGCAATTCTTTTATATAACACTTCCCAACCTTCGGACCATACTGGTTTTCGTACTCATTACAAGCCTAATCGGCGGGTTGAATATGTTCGATATACCAAGACTTTTTAATGACGGTATGCCCGACAACTCCACAATGACTATAAGCCTCTTTATATATAAACAGGCTTTTGCGGGCAGCTATATGTATAACCGTGCTGCTGCTGCAAGTATGTTAGTGTTCTTTATAATAGCTATACTTTCTGCATTTATCTTCTTTGTCCTTCGCGATAAAAATACTGTAACAGAGAAAGTGGTGAAAAAAGCTGTAAAGAATGCGGGAGGTATGTAGTAATGATAAAGCACAGCCGCGGAACAATAATATTCAAAACATTCGTTTATGTACTTTGCATTATTCTTGGCGCAATGAGCCTTTTCCCGTTTATTGTTATGTTTGTTAACGCCACCCGTAGTACACCTGAAATTCAGCAGCACAGCATATCCTTTCTGCCCTCTGCAAATTTACTAAGCAATATGAGGGTATTTGACGACAAATCTTTTAATGCAATAGCTGGGTTTATAAACTCCATGATAATTGCCATAGGCGCCACAATCTGCGCTACCTACTTTTCTTCTCTCACAGCATATGGGCTTGTTGCATATAGCTGGAAACTCCGCAAAGCATTTTTTACCTTTATCCTTGTCATAATAATGATTCCAGCACAGGTGGTGAATATAGGTTTTTACCAGTTTATGTGGAGAATAGGTATGACAAACAATTTTCTGCCGCTTATACTTCCGGCAATAGCTTCGCCTGCCATAGTCTTCTTTATGCGGCAGTATCTTTTATCAACACTTTCTCTTGATATAATTGATTCAGCGCGCATAGATGGCTCAGGTGAATTTAACACTTTTAACAGAATTATCCTGCCCATGATGAAACCTGCCATTGCTACACAGGCTATCTTTGTGTTCGTGGCAAGCTGGAATAATTTCTTTCTGCCTTTGATATTGCTAACTGATACAAGATTGTATACAATGCCTATTATGGTCAGCCTTTTGCGCGGAGATATCTACAGAACAGAATTGGGAGCAGTATACCTGGGTCTGTCACTCACTGTATTGCCGCTGTTTGTGGTTTATTTCTCCTTGTCAAGATATATTATAGCTGGTGTACAGCTTGGCGGT
>Ga0099364_10008210_pt1 | contig 14732 bp, 13 predicted proteins | sample TergutTh196P3_FD_73070 | JGI IMG/M metagenome (GOLD analysis project Ga0099364, IMG submission 73070) | Microcerotermes parvus P3 segment gut microbial communities from Pointe-Noire, Republic of the Congo - Th196 P3 | ecosystem: Host-associated > Arthropoda: Insects > Digestive system > Gut ... | reverse complement strand
AATGCCGTAAAGTATGATATTTTAAAAGAAGAATCGGTTCTTATAGCGCAAAAGCATGCCAAAGAGCCTGTCGGCAATGTTGCAGGACTCGAAAATTTCAGAACGGAAAAGTACGGAGACACGGTCATTTTGTTTTACAAAAGAACGTAAAACAAAACGACAATTACGAATTACGGGAAGCTTCGCTTCCAATTACGAATTACGAATAAACGGCACTTTTGTTGTTTTGTCTTTCATTCGTAATTCGTAATTGGGACGAAGTCCCCGTAATTCGTAATTGAGGCGAAGCCTCCGTAATTCGTAATTGGAGTTATTGTGGTTTGGGAAGATTTTAAAATAAGTTACTCGAGAATCAGCGCGTATTTATTTTGCCCGTACAAATATAAACTTATTTATATTGACAACCGGTATATACCGGTAAACGCGGATATAATTTTCGGGCAGATTATACATAAAACTCTGGAGCAGTATCACAGCCGTAACGGCAAAGATTTGCAGGAGCTGATGGAGTGCTATGACGCTTCATGGAAGAATGAAGGCTTTGAAAGCCCGCAGCAGAGTTTTGAATATTACAGGCGCGGGACAGAGATGCTTGAAAATTATTTTAAGTCATTTTCTGTTTCTGACGTGAAGATTTTATATACGGAAAAATCTTTTGACGCAAATATCGGCAAATACAGATTTGTCGGCATTATTGACAGGATAGACGAATATCCTGACGGCAAAAAAGAGATAATGGATTATAAAACCCACGCGAGAGTGTGGGAACAGGAAAGACTCGACAAAGATTTGCAGCTTACTCTTTACGCTTACGCGTGCAAAAACGTTTTCGGGTTTAATCCGGATAAAATTTCCGTGTATTTTTTGTCGAACAATACAAAAATGTATACAAGGCGTTCTGCCAAAGAGATTGAAGACAGTATAAATCTTGCCTTGAATACGGCTGAAAATATAATGTCGGATAATTTTGAGGCTGACACGGCAAAATGCGGAAATTGCGATTTTAAATTAAAATGCAAATTTTCATCATATAAAAATGAGGTAGAAGAAAAATGAAATCTACGGCTGTAGTGAAGTTCGGCGGAAGTTTGACAAAAAATCCGGCTGCGCAGGCAAAATTTCTTAAAGAGCTTGCTGAAATTTCACGAAGACAAAATATAATTTTAGTGCACGGAGGCGGCCCAGAAATAAACGCGCTTTTGGATAAGTTTTCAATCGAAAGCAAGTTTGTAAACTGTCTCAGATTTACGGACGCTCCGGCATTGGAAATTGTTGAAATGGCATTAAGCGGCAAAGTTAACAGAATTCTTACAACGGGACTTATAAAAAATAAGGCTAATGCCGTAGGAATATCCGGAAAAGACGGTAACAGCGTTATCTGCAAACAAGTTAAAAAGCTTGGTTTTGTAGGCGAACCCGTGAAAGTTAATAAAAAACTTATAGAAGTTTTGACAAAGGCGGGCTTTTTGCCGGTAATAGCTTCAATAGCGGCGGATGCCAAAGGCAATGTTATGAACGTTAATGCCGATACTTTGGCCACGGCGATAGCGGTTGCTTTTAAAGCCGACAAACTTGTATTTCTGACGGACGTTGCCGGGGTTTTGGACAAAAATAAAAAGACGGTAAAAGAAATAAAAGTTAAAAACATAGAACCGCTTATAAAAGACGAAACAATAACAGGCGGAATGATACCGAAAATAAAAGGCTGCGCGCAATCCGTTAAAAAAGGCGTAAAAGAAGTCTGGATTGCAGACGGCGTAAGCGGCATAAAAAACATTAAAGGAACGGTAATAAAAAGATGACGCGTAGATGCGCGGAGGTATGGATGCATGGCAAAGACTTGAAAAAAACAGCCATTACTATGCATCTATGCGTCTTTTTTAGAGGATAATATGAATATAAAAGAGACGGAAAAAAAATATTTTATGCCTACTACCAGGCGGGCGGATTTGATTGTAAAAAAAGCAAAAGGACAGTTTGTCTGGGACGATAAAGGCAAAAAGTATCTGGATTTTTTTACCGGCGTAAGCGTTTGTAATCTGGGACACTTAAACGGTATTGTGGTCAAAGCCGCAAAAAAGCAGCTTGACGAATATGCCCACGTTTCAATCCATTATTACGCTCCGGCGCAAATGAAACTCGGCGAAGTTTTGGCAAAAAAATTCGGCGGACGCGTTTTTTTATCCAATTCCGGTGCGGAAGCAAACGAATGCGCCATAAAATTAGCGCGTAAGTTCGGGCATATTACCGGCGGACGGTATGAGATTATAGCGTTTAATAATTCGTTTCACGGGCGTACGGTTATGACAAGCGCAGCTACGGGACAGCAAAAGTTTCACGAGTATTTGAACCCTTTGCCGCCGAAGTTCGTTTTTGCTGACATTAATGATATTAACTCAGTTAAAAAGCTTATAAACAAAAAAACCGTCGCAATAATTATTGAGCCGGTTCAGGGCGAGGGCGGCATTTATGTCGCTGCAAAAGAATTTTTGAAAGGGCTGCGCTCTTTAGCGGACAAGCATAATCTGGTTTTGATTTTTGACGAAATACAGTGCGGTATGGGAAGGACCGGCAAGTTTTTCGCTTACGAACATTTCGGAGTTAAGCCCGATATTATAACGCTCGCGAAAGCCATAGCAAACGGTTTGCCGCTTGGCGCAACTATCGCGAATAAAAAGTTCGGCGAAGTATTTACTTACGGAGACCATGGCACGACTTTTGGCGGAAATCCGGTTTCCTGCGCGGCTGCTTTAGAGGTCATTAAAATTTTAAATAAAAAATTTTTGGGCAATTCCGTAAAAACCGCAAAATATCTGCTCCAAAAGCTTGAAAGCTTAAAAGCTAAACACGGGATAATAAAAGAAGTCCGCGGACTTGGGATGATGGTTGGCATAGAACTCACGATTCCCGGAGCCGCAGTCGCTGCGGAATGCCTTAAAAAAGGCCTGATTGTAAATTGCACGCGCAATACTGTTGTAAGGATGCTGCCTATGCTTACGATAACAAAAAAAGACATAGACTCAGCCGTTAAAATTTTAGATGACGTTTTGTCAAAGGTAAAATGATATAATAAATATCTATCAATTACGAATTGGGTTTCTCTAAAAACCCGCCTGTTGTGTCACTCTGAACTCGTTTCAGGATCCCGTTGTTGACATTAAAGACATTAAGGACCTTAAAGTCCTTAAAGACGTTAAAGGCCAGATTCTGAAACAAGTTCATGACACCTTTTGAAGAGTATTGCTTTTTTGGGTTTTTAGAGAGGCCCAATTGGGACAAAGTCCCCGTAATTCGTAATTATTAAAATTGGAGATTGTAAAATGAGTAAAGCAGGTAAGAAAGTTGCAGATAAAGGCGCAATAAAAAAAGTGGTAGTGGCTTATTCCGGCGGGCTTGATACTTCGATAATTCTTTCATGGATAAAAGAAAATTATAAATGTGAAGTTATAGCGTGCTGTGTTGACGTAGGGCAGGGAAAAGAGCTTAAAGGCTTGAATGAAAAAGCCAAAAAGACCGGCGCTTCAAAGTCTTATATAATAGACGCAAAAAAAGAGTTTGTGACAGATTATATTTATCCCGCGATTAAAGCGGAAGCTTTGTATGAAAATAAATACTACCTCGGCACTTCGCTTGCAAGACCTGTCATAGCGGCAAAAATTGCCGAAGTAGTAAAAAAAGAAAAAGCGAATGCTGTATGTCACGGAGCTACCGGTAAAGGAAACGACCAGGTGCGTTTTGAACTTGCGTTTAAGGCATTGATACCTGATGTAAAAATAATAGCGCCGTGGAGAGAATGGAATATACGCTCGAGAGAAGAGGCGATAGAGTACGCAAAAAAGAGAGGAATACCGGTTCCCGTAACAAAGGATAAACCTTATTCTTCGGACGCAAATCTTTGGCATGTTTCTTATGAAGGCGGTATTATGGAGGACATGAAAAACGATTATGACAAAAGCATGTTTAAAATGACTGTTTCTCCCGAAGACGCGCCGAATAAGCCGGCTTATGTTTCAATAGGTTTTGAGCGGGGTATTCCCGTTTCTGTAAACGGCAAAAAACTTAATCCCGTAGAACTTATAGAGACGGCAAATAAAATTGCCGGCGAAAACGGCATAGGCAGAACGGATATGGTTGAAAACCGTCTTGTGGGAATGAAATCTAGAGGAGTTTATGAATCTCCCGCGGCTGTTCTTTTATATGAAGCTCATCATAAGCTTGAAGAGCTTGCTTTGGACAGAGATACTTTGCATTACAAGCAGGAGCTTTCGCATAAATGGGCTGATCTTGCGTATTACGGGCAGTGGTTTTCACCATTAAAAGAAGCGCTTGACGCTTTTATCGACAATACGCAAAAATACGTGACGGGTGAAATAAAACTTAAACTTTACAAAGGCAATATGGAAACCGTTTCAAGGAATGCCAAATATTCTCTTTATTGGGAAGAGCTTGCGACATTTGAAAAAGATGAAGTTTATAATCAGAAAGACGCCGAGGGTTTTATAAATCTTTTTGGACTGCCGACGAAAGTACAGGCAATAATGAGGAAAGGCAAATAATAATTTACAATGTATGAGTTTCGCAAGCTTAGCTTGCGAAACATATTAACAGGTTTTCGCAAAGCGAAAACACAATAATTGTTATTTATTATTTATTAATTATTAATTATTAATTGAAAAAAAGGGTACTAAATGAAAAACTTAGATTTTGAACAGTTTATAGGTTCGTTTTCTTTTGACGGCAGGCTTGCCGAGGCGGATATAACGGGTTCTGTTGCGCATGTGCAGATGCTTGTTAAAACAAATATTTTAAAGCAGTCTGACGGAAGAAAAATAATTTCCGGTTTAAACTCCATTCTTAAAAGCATAAAAAGCGGATGGAAGCTTCCTAAAGAAGAAGATATTCATTTTGCCGTTGAAAAAGAGCTGATAAGAAGAATCGGGCCGATTGGCGGCAAAATGCATATGGCAAGAAGCCGTAATGACCAGGTTGCTTTGGATTTAAGAATATATTTAAGACAGCAGACCGATGAAATAATCAATCTTATAAATGAATTTCAGAATATAATTATAAAAAAAGCCGAAGATAATATTGGCGTTATAATGCCGGGCTTTACGCATCTGCAGCCGGCGCAGCCTGTTTTGGCCGCGCATCATCTGCTGGCTTACGCTTGGATGCTGCAGAGAGACAAAGAGAGGCTTGAAGATTGCCGCAAAAGAATAAATATTTCTCCTTTGGGCAGCGCGGCGCTTGCGGGAACTTCATTTAAAATCGACAGATATTATACGGCGAAACTTTTGGGATTTGACTGCGTAACCGAAAACTCTCTTGACGGAGTCAGCGACAGGGACTTTGCAATAGAATTTGTATTTTGTATTTCAATGATATCTTTGCATCTTACAAGGTTTTGCGAAGAGATTATTTTGTGGATGAATCCGGAGCTCGGATATATAAAGATTTCCGATAAATTTACTTCAGGCTCGTCTATTATGCCGCAGAAGAGAAATCCTGACTGCGCGGAAGTTATAAGGGGAAAATCCGGAAGAATTTTCGGCAGCTTGACGGCAATGCTCACAATAGTTAAATCTTTGCCTTTGGCTTACAACAGGGATTTGCAGGAAGATAAACCTCCTGTTTTTGACGCCTGTGACAATATAAAAATGTGTATGGAAGTAATGAACGAGATGATATCAAGCATGAAGTTTGTCAAAGAAAATACTTTACGCAGCATAGAAAAAGGTTTCATTGCCGCGACTGAAATTGCCGATTATCTGGCAAGAAAAGACGTTCCTTTCAGGGAAGCGCACGGAATCGTAAGGCGGATTGTCTTATATTGCAAAGAAAATTCTAAAAGTCTTAATAAGCTTACGCTCCATGAATTTAACAAGCTTTATCCGGAGAGATATCCTATGTTTAAGGAAGATATTTACAAATACATTGATTTAAAAAATGTGGTTTCCCTGAAATCTTCGTACGGCGGGACTTCTGAAAAATCGGTTTTAAAACAAATAGAAGCGTTAAGAAACAGATTGCGGGTCAAGCCAGCAATGACGATAACAGGAAAAAAGAAATGAAAAAGCTGTTAATTTTATTTATGTTATATTTTGTCTACGCCGGTATGGCATACTCTGCAGGCTATGAGAAAATACTTACGGAAGATTCCAGCGTGCAGACAGCCGTTAATATTAATCATGACATTCTCATCCATTCTCAAAGCATAGATTTAGCGTACCAGAGGATAAAAGAATCGCAGTCATTATATTTTCCGAAGATTGATTTTAACCTCAACGCCTCGCGGTTTAACAATATGGAACCGCTTATTCTTTCCGGCCCGCTTTCTCCGGTTTCAGTGTATTTGCCCGGAGAAAACAGGGATATTTATTTTTCAACGCGTTTGTCGGTTTGGCAAAGCATTTATGCCGGAGGCAGAATTAAAACTACGAATAAGCTTGCCGATATGCATATGAATAAGGTTAAAAATGAGGCAAATGCCATTAAAAATAATGTTATAAATCAGGTTAAAACCGTTTTTAATACGTGTATCATGTATAAAGAAAAACTGAATTTGTTTTCGCGGCAGCTTGAAAACTCTAAGGGTAAATCGGGAATTGAAATTTTGGAGATACAGAGAAGAATAGATCTCGTAAAATTTAATTATGACAGAGAAGTTTTAAATTTGCTCAATGCCATAGGATTGGAACTTGACACTATTGTCATGCTTGACGGAAATCTTATCCCAAAATTAAAAAAATTTGATTTAAGCCAGAGCATGCTTTTGGCGTATCAGTTCAGACCTGAAATGCAGACTACGCAGGCGCAGGAAACTATAGACGGGTTGATGGTAAATCTTCTTTCAATGCAGAGATTTCCCACTATTTCAGTTGGCGGCGGCCAGGAGTGGCTCGGCGATCAGGTAATCGGAGATAAAAGCAGCTGGTATGTTTCCATAAATGCGAATCTTCCCGTTTTTGACGGAGGAGGAGGAGTTGCCAGAGTAAAACAGGGCAGGATTCATGTCAGAGAAACTACTTTGAAAAGATCTAAGATTGAAGAAGAGATAAAACTTCAGGTGAACAAAGCGTTCCTGGAATATAATTTCTGGAGAGATCAGTTTTACAAAGCCGGCATGTCGGAAAAAGATCCGTCAAAAGTTCCGTATACCGAGCTTGAACTTGATATTGTTTATAATCTTAACAGAAGTTATTATGCTTTAGAGCTTGCCGTAGGCGTACAGCTTGACTCATATTAGGTAAACTTTCCATCATGAAAAAAATAATTTTCACATTTTTATTGCTCGCTTTGCCTTCATTCTGCATTGCTTCTTCTATTGAGTTCAATGAAGAAGACTTTGTTTTAGACATGCTGTGGAATAAAGTCATACGTCTTAATGAAGAGCAAAGGCCTAAAGTCGCGCTTGTTCTTGGCGGAGGCGGAGCAAGAGGATTTGCGCATATAGGCGTGTTCAGGGCGATGGAAGAAGAAAAAGTACCGATAGATTTGGTTGTTGGCACCAGCATAGGTTCCATAGCCGGCGCGTTTTACTGCGCGGGCATTTCAATGGATGAAGTTGAAAACCTTGCTAAAGACATTAATTGGAAATCAATATCGAATGTCAGCGCGCCGACAATACTTTCAATGCTTTTATCCGAGCAGCTGCTTTCAAACGTCCAAATAGAAGAGTTCTTGAAAAAAAATATAGGCGACTTGCGTTTTGAGCAGCTTAAAATTCCGCTTGTATGCGTAGCCACTGATTTAAACACCGGAGAAAGAGTGCTGCTCCGAAGCGGAAGCGTGGCTTTTGCCGCGAGAGCAAGCTCCACTCTTCCCGGCTTTTTCCGGCCTGCAGAGTACAGGCAAAGATATTTGGTTGACGGCGGTCTGGCGGAAAATATTCCCGTAGGCGTTGCGAAACTTTTCAGCCCTGACATTATAATCGCCGTTCCGGTTTCTGCCGACATAACGAAAAATGCAACTAATAATGTGTTCACAACTCTGATGCAGGCGATATACATTCAGGGAAGGGCATTAGACCGCGAAAATCTTGCCATGGCGGATGTTATCATACGTCCTGATGTCAACGAAATGGCGGCGGTTGACCTTAAAAATGCTCATCAAAGCATTGATAAAGGCTTTGTGGCAGCGAAAGACGGACTCAGAAGCATAAAAACAGCTATTATAGATAAAACACAGGAGAAGTGCCTGATTGAATAAAATATTCGCGGTAATTATTTTTCTGTTTGTTTTTGCGTTTTTTGCGGATGCGCGTTATATTGAAAATGTAATGAGCGATGAAGAGATTATGTCAAAAATAAATGAAATGTCCGTAAAACTTGAAAGCGCAAAAAATAAAAAAGAACAAGCTGTGTTTTACGAAGAGTTTGCCGAGATGTTTTTTCTCAGAGAGGCATATGATGCCGCTTCAAATATATACAAAATGCTATTGGAATCGAAGCCGCCCAAAAAGAAAAAAGCGGAGTATTATATAAAACTCGGCGATATTGAAGCGGAAAAAAAATCTTATAATACCAGCCTTGATTACTATAACAGCGCTTTGGCCTTATACAAAAAAAATAATGATATAAAAAAGAAAATCGGAGATATGTTTTTAGAAAGCAATCTTTACAGTCTTGCCGAGCAAAGTTTCCGGAATATTCTCGCCAACGATAAGAACTCAGATTACGCGAAGAAAAAGCTGGGAGATATTTATTACGGCAGAACGATATATTCCAAGGCGTTGGAACACTATGAAAGCATAAACCGGACATATTACGATAAAGAATTAATCATAAGAATGGCGGCAAGCTATAAAAGTTTAAATAAGACGGATAAAGCCGCACATTTGGTCAATGATTATATAAATACAAACCCTGATTCTGACTTGTACCTGCTGTCAGGGTCTTTGTATTCGGGTCTTGGCAAACTTGAAGAAGCCAAAGAGCAATATCTCATGTCCATAAACCTTGATCCTGCAAATTTTTCATCTTACGTATATCTTGCGGCAATATATCTGGATGGCGGCGATATTCAAAAAGCCGAAGAAATGCTTGATAAGGCAAACCTCATAAATTCGTATACCGCGGCTGTTGATATGATGTACGCAAGGATAGCGTATAAAAAAGGAAGGTTATACGAAGCAAGAAGATACGCGGCAAACGCCGTTCTAAAATCAAAAACGCCTTTCGTGAAGCAGCAGGCGCAGCGCATGCAGGATTATTTTAACAGCAAGTAACAATTTACAAATTACAATTAACAATTATTGTGTTTTCGCAAAGCGAAAACGTGTTTATAGGTTTAGCAAGCTTAGCTTGCTAAACACCGCAATTGTAATTTTTTAATTGTAAATTGTTACTTGTTTTTGACAGCATCCGCCTCTATTTTGTATCATAAATAATACTGTACCTATAATAAAAGGAGAGAAAATGCTTAAGTATGTTAATAATGAACTTTATATAGAAAAAGTATCTTTTTCAAACATTGCGAAAAAATACGGTACGGCTGCGTATGTGTATTCAAAAAATCAGATAATAAGCAATTTGCAGGATTATCAGAAAGCTTTAAAACCCGCGGACGGGCTTATTTGTTTTGCGTGTAAAACGAACTCAAACGGACAAATTCTAAAGCTTCTTGCAAAACACGGAGCGGGCGCGGATACCGTGTCCGGCGGCGAAATTTTCAGATGCGTTAACGCCGGGTTTGCTCCTTCAAAAATAGTTTTTGCAGGCGCAGGCAAAACTGCCGAAGAAATAGAGTATGCCTTAAAAAATAAAATATTTATGTTTAACGTTGAATCTTTTGAAGAACTTGAAGCAATAAACAGAACAGCCGGCAGACTTAAAGTTAAGGCAAAGATAGCTTTCAGGCTGAATCCTAACGTCGATCCAGATACCCATTCATATGTCGTGACCGGAAAAAAAGGCACAAAATTCGGTATAGATTATGAAGAAATTTTTGCAGCTTATCTTATAGCTTCAAAAATGAAAAATATTCTTCCGGTAAGCATTCATATGCATATAGGGTCGCAGATATTGGATACGGAACCGTTTAAAATTTCCGTAAAAAAGATAAAAAAACTTGTTGATGATTTGGAAAAGGCAGGAATAAAACTTGAATACATAAATTGCGGCGGCGGGCTCGGAATAAAATATTCCGCGGAAGATTCGGCTCCGAAGCCTAAACAGCTTATTGGCGAGATTTTTAAGATTTTAGGAAAAGATAAAAAAATTATTTTTGAGCCGGGACGTTCTATAATAGGAAATGCCGGACATCTTCTGGCAAAAGTAATTTACAGAAAGATATCCGGAGATAAAAATTTTCTTATAACGGATGCCGCAATGAACGATTTGATAAGGCCGACATTATACGGCGCTTATCACGATATTGTTCCGGTTAAAAAGACAAACGCTGAAAAAGTTAAAACCGATGTTGTAGGACCTATATGCGAAAGCGGGGATTTTATGGGAAAAGACAGAATGCTTCCTGTTTTGAATCAGGGAGAATTTCTTTTGGTGAAAAATGCCGGAGCGTACGGAGCAGCGATGGCATCGGAATATAACTCGAGGCCTTTGCTTCCGGAAATTCTTGTTGACGGCAATAAAACTTGTTTAATAAGAAAAAGAGCAACTTATAAAGATCTTTTGTTAAATGAAATTTAAAAAAACAATTACGAATTACGGAGACTTCGTCTCAATTACGAATCAAAGACAAAAAAGGCCGTTTGCAGTTGGTTCGTAATTCGTAATTGTAGTTAATCGGGGGATTTATGTTTTCAGGCGTTTATACGGCAATAATTACGCCGTTTAAAAATGACAAAGTCGATTATGATGCTTTCGGAGCTTTAATTGAAAACCAGTGCAAAAACGGTGTAAGCGGTATTGTCCCGTGCGGAACTACCGGAGAATCGCCGACTTTATCTTATGAAGAACATGAAGAAGTCATATAGTTCGCGGTTAAAGCTTCTAAAAGCAGATTGAAAGTTTTGGCAGGCACGGGCTCAAACTCAACCGACGAGGCAATACATTTTACGCAGTTTGCGAAAAAAGCAGGCTGCGACGGCGCGCTTGTAGTTTCTCCTTATTACAACAAGCCTACCCAGAAAGGGCTGTATCTTCATTTTAAGAAGATTGCCGATACTGTCGATATCCCTATTGTCATATACAATATAGCCGGAAGAACTGCCGTCAATGTTGAACCTGCGACTTTACAGAAACTTTGTAAAGAGTGTAAAAATATTATAGGAGTAAAAGAATCGTCCGGATCTTTGGAACAGGTAAGCATGACAAAATATTTGTGTCCGGAAATAGAAATGCTTTCCGGAGACGATGCTCTTACGCTTCCTTTGATGTCAGTCGGCGGACAGGGAGTAATTTCGGTCGCTGCAAATATAATTCCTGCCGAAGTTGTTGCTTTGATTAAGGCTTTTGAAAAGGGCAATATAAAAGAAGCAATAAAGATACATTACAAACTTTTACCTTTGGTAAAGGCCATGTTTATCGAAACAAATCCTATACCGGTGAAAACAGCGGCGTCTATTTTAGGAATATGCGGTCCTGAATTGAGGCTTCCTATGTGCGAAATGGAAGAAGCAAACAGATCAAAATTAGAAAAAGCCATGAAAGATTTTGGACTTATTTAAAAAATAAAGTTAAAAGTTCAGAGTTCAAAGTTCAAATGTTGTGTTTCGGCGAAGCCGAAACCTATTATAAGTTTTCGCTTTGCGAAAACACCTGATTTGAACTTTAAACTTTGCACTTTGAACTTTGTCGTTAAAAGGGAGCTTAAAATGAAAATAACGATATGCGGCGCTGCGGGAAGAATGGGACAGTCTATTTTGGATATATCTAAAATAGACGAGGCTGTCCAGGTTTGCGGAGCTGTTGAATATGAAAACAGTCCCGCGATAGGCACAGGCAATCCTGCTGTTATACCCGCTTCCAGAATTGAAGAAATTTTGCCTGAAACTGAAGTTTTGATAGATTTTACAAATCCCGGCACTGCATTAAAAAATCTTGAAATTGCGAGAAAATATAAAGTTCCGGTTGTAATAGGAACTACAGGATTTATTGCCGAGCAGAAAGAAAAAATAGCCGAAGCCGCAAAAGAAATTCCGGTTATGCTGTCTCCGAATATGTCGGTAGGCGTCAATATTTTATTCAAACTTGCGGAAGAAGTTACAAAGCTGGTTCCCGACTATGACATTGAAATTGTAGAACTTCACCACAATAAAAAGAAAGATTCACCTTCCGGAACAGCCGCAAAACTTGCGGAAATTGCCGCTGCGGCGATTGGCAGGAACATAAATGACGTCGGCGTTTACGGAAGAAAAACGATTATGGGTGACAGAAAAAAAGATGAAATCGGCGTGCTTTCAGTCCGAGGCGGAGACATAGTCGGCGAGCATACCGTTTATTTCGCAGGAACAGGCGAAAGAATAGAGCTTACGCACAGAGCGCAGTCAAGAAACACTTTCGGCGCCGGCGCTGTCAGAGCGGCAAAATGGATTGTCGGTAAAAAGCCGGGATTGTATGATATGCAGGATGTTTTAGGATTGAAATAGGATGCAGAGAGGCAGATATGCAGAGTAACAGCGCCGCGTGGATTATATCTACGCGGCGCTGTTTTTGGCTGGTCATGCCGCTTTGCATTGATTCATAACGGTATCCCTGCCTCTTATGTTTAGAAAATCATCACAGTTTATTTTGTATTTCCTGCGTTCAAATTTTTGTATAATTAAACAAATGAAAAATAAAATTTACCTGAGTTTAGGGTCTAATATCGGAGACATGGCTGAAAATATTATGTCCGCTTTGTCTTTTTTACAAAGCAGCGGTTTTGTGGAAATTAAGAAAATTTCGTCTTTTTATGAAACTTCTGCGGTCGGGCCGAAACAGAGGAATTTCTATAATATAGCCGTTGAAGCCTGGACACAGCTTTCTCCGTACGGGCTGCTTGCGCTGATTAAACATGGAGAATTTTTGCTTGGGAGAAAAAAAAGGAAAACCGCGGAACTCTGGGGACCGCGCCGCATAGACATAGATATACTGTTTTTCGGAAATAAAATTATCAAAAAAGACAGTTTTGCGGCAAAGCTTGACACGGATTTGGTTTTGCCTCACAAAGAAATTGGAAACAGGCTTTTTGTATTATGCCCTCTTAATGAAATCGCGCCGGATTTTGTTCATCCTGTTTTGAATAGAAAAATCAATGCAATTTTGAAAAAAAACAGATTGACACTTAAAAATCAAAAGGTTAGAATTATAAGCGTATGAAAAAGACCGTTACGACAATAATAAAAATGAAGCAGGACGGGCAGAAAATATCAATGCTTACCTGTTACGATTATGCGATGGCAAAACTTATATCTTCGCAGGATATAGACGTCATTCTTGTAGGCGATTCTTTGGGAAACGTTAAGCTTGGGTATGAAAATACTCTTCCGGTTACGGTTGATGATATGATTTATCATACAAAATCCGTAAAACGCGGAAATGCCGGCGCATTTCTTGTTACGGATATGCCTTTTATGTCTTATGAGGTAAGCATTCAGGATGCGGTTTTTAATGCCGCGCGTATGATAAAAGAAGGCGCGGCTGAAGCAGTTAAAGTTGAAGGCGGAATTGAAATAATAGATAAGGTTAAAGCTATATTGGACGCTAAAATACCTGTCATGGGGCATTTGGGGCTCACGCCTCAGGCGATAAATAAGTTTGGCGGATTTAAAGTGCAGGCAAGGGAAGAATCCGCGCAAAAAAAGCTTATTGAAGACGCGAAAGCTTTGGAAGAAGCCGGAGTTTTTGCGATAGTGCTGGAAGCAATCCCCGAAAGTCTTGCGAAAAAGGTTACAGAAACATTAAAAATACCGGTAATCGGAATCGGAGCCGGAAAATACTGCGATGGCCAGGTCTTGGTAATTGACGATATTCTGGGAATGTTTACTGACTTTACCCCGAAATTTGTAAAAAGGTACGCCAATGTCGGCGAAACCATAAAAGAAGCCGTTAAAAATTATATAAACGAAGTCAGAGACGGCAAATTTCCTCAGGAAGAGAATACGTATAAATGAAAATCATCAAGAAAGCTTCCGAGATGCAGCGAATTGCTTTGAAACTTTTTAAAGACGGAGAGGAAGTCGGGCTTGTTCCAACGATGGGCGCTTTGCATGAGGGGCATGTTTCTTTGATAGCCAAATCCGTAAAGCAGGATGACATAACGATTGTTTCAATTTTTGTTAACCCTGCGCAGTTCGGGCCGAATGAAGATTATTTAAAATATCCGAGACCTTTTGAGCATGATATCGCGGTTTGCAGGAAAAACCACGTTGATTATGTTTTTGCTCCTTCGGCCGCTGATATGTTTCCTGAAGGACACAAAACATTTATAGAAGTAAAAGATATGCAGGATATTCTTTGCGGCGAATACAGAAAAGGGCATTTCAGAGGCGTAGTCACCGTAGTCGCGAAACTGTTTAACATAACTTTCGCCGAAAGAGCTTATTTCGGAATTAAAGATTTCCAGCAGCTTAGAATAATTGAAAAGATGGCTAAAGATTTGAACTTCAGGACGAAAATTATTCCGTGCCCAATAGTCAGGGAAAAAAACGGATTGGCTATGTCCAGCAGAAATTCTTATCTCGGAGAGAATGAAAAAAAATCCGCCGCTGAAATTTCAAAAATACTTAAAGAAGCAAAAGCGGATTTTAAAAATAAAGACGCGGTGCAGATTGCAAAAAGAGTGTGCGC
>Ga0099364_10008209_pt1 | contig 14733 bp, 14 predicted proteins | sample TergutTh196P3_FD_73070 | JGI IMG/M metagenome (GOLD analysis project Ga0099364, IMG submission 73070) | Microcerotermes parvus P3 segment gut microbial communities from Pointe-Noire, Republic of the Congo - Th196 P3 | ecosystem: Host-associated > Arthropoda: Insects > Digestive system > Gut ... | reverse complement strand
ATTGTCCTGTTCGGGGTGGTTCGCGCGGTCAAGCGTGTCTGTTATCTCCTTTGCCAAGTCCAGGCAAGGCCTGCGGGCGCTAAGAATCTCGGAGAGCTTGTCGTCATGGCAGAAATCATAGACACCATCGGTCATCAGCACAACCATGTCGCCCCGTTCCAGTGCTACGGGTGTGTCGAACATCTCCAGATCTGAAAAGCCGTCTCTGCCAACGAAGTTGTAGACCCGCCTTTCTTTGACCGCTTCCAGGGCTTCCGTTCGGGTAAGCATCTTCCGCATGAACGCCTGCCTTGCTAGCATATCGAAAGTGTGTCCCTCGCTCAGCTCCAGCAGTTCACCGTTTCTGCATACTGCAATCCTACAGTTGCCTGCCAGAGCATAGTAGAGCTTGCTTTCTTTTATCACGGCACATAGCAGGCTCGCACCAGCCGTTGAGTCGGGAATATACCTCAGTATCGTTGAGTTGGCGCTCCTGAAGCTGTTGCGGAAAAAGAAAGCAGGACTGTCACCTGTGCCCGTCTGCTCGAACACCCGTGACGCAATGTGAACGGCGACCTTTGCCGCTGTTTTTGCTTTTTCACCGGATCCGATTCCGTCGGCAACGGCAAAGAAGAACTCGTCCCCGTACTGCGCCCAGTCAATCTCGTCTGCGTTGAGCTGCCTGTTACCCGCCGTCTGGGAGAGACCGAACTCGATTTTTGCCTGGGCGTTCGGGTCTCCGAGTGCCGCCCGAATTATGGAAAGGGCGGCGAGCAGGCTGCAGGCGGCGATGAAATATTGCATTATTGTCGCTACCCCCGTTTCTTCAATCAAAATTTCTCGAGACATCGTCTGCGCTGCGCCAGGAAAAATGCTCACCACAGAGAGGGCGGAACACCAAGGTAGTGTTGCCTATCTGTATCCTGCACAGGTCGTGGAGCTCTGTTGCTTGGTAGACGCCTCTGCCCTCGAGGTAGACGATGCCCTCGGAATTTCCTGGAACGAGCGTGAATGTCCTGTTTTTCGGGTCATAGGCGATGCATGCATGGTCGCTGCGAGACACTTCCGGGTCTCCCAAGACCTGCACGTCCATGTCATCGCCGCGGCCGATGAAGTTTTTCCCTTCTTTCAGGGTGAAGCTCTGTCCGACCCGTGGACCGTCTATGCAGGCGAGCCAGCCGACGACAGGTTCTATGTGCCTGTATAGCAGCTCCGATTCAAGCTCCTCCACTGCACGGGGGAGCGCTTCGGATCTGTTGTCCCCGTTCACCGCTATCCCGCAGGTGGGACACATCCTTCCGCTTATTCTGGGGTCCCATACGTGCCCCACCGGGCAGCGCAGCATCCTATATTCTGACATTTGTACCCTCCTGTTATTCCTCATGCTTTTTCTTTGCTTTTCTGTATCGGAAATAGTATCTGATGCAGATACCGGCGTTCCCCAATGAAAGTATCACAAAAGTGAAGCTTCGATTGTCATTGTGGGCAGTAAAGTAAATCAGGAACCCGATGCAGCATAACGTAAGAAATATATATGAGATAAATAAACCTTTCAGCTTTTTCGCGTCCATAATTTACAAACCCTCTGTTTAGTTTAACTTCCAACTACCTGTCTGGCCTATTAGAGCGGCCATCGTAGTCCCGATCTATGAGATTTTCCATATGCCGTTTATCATTTCCAGAGAAATGCTACTCTCAATAGCTTCCCCGTTTCGAATTGTCACTTTATCTTCAAAAATGTCGATTGTCGTTTTGTGTGCATTGTCGTCCTCACCTAGCTCAGATATCAGTAGCCCATATGCTGGTTCAGTCTGATCGTGGAAAAGGTATTCCTGCACAGAAACCTCCCAGAACCCGTTGTCAACGGGGAATCCAGCAGATGGAGTCATGTTAGTAACTTGGTTGTCGTCTATGCTGTATACGATTATGGAATATGTATCCTCGTGCTTTCCAACGTTGTTGTATTGCTCCATAAATACCGTGACAATCCCATAATCATCATGGAAAGCATATCCTGCCAATGTTTTCATACCCGTTGAATGGGTTGTCGTGTTGGCTATAAGCACACATCCAATTTCCACGTCTGTCCAGAATTGGATATATAGACCATCAAAGGCACCCATCATAGTTTCTGTGTACGTGCTCGACAGTTTCACTATTCTGTATGTGGTTTCATTCATCAGATGCGGTTCGGAAAACATTACTGAAAAGCCGGTATGCGCTTCTGAAAGCTGTTCAAGTTCAAGGTCTTGGGTACTCTCCATATGGCGGAGTACGTTGGCAAACAATGTGTGAACCTCGCTGAAATGTGTATATGTTTCATAGCCGCTTTGACTTGCTTTATAGTCGAAGTTGATGACTGCTTGAAGGAAGCTATCAAGTTTTTCTTGATATGCTGAATATGCTGAACTATTGCCGTTTTGATCAGTTATCTTCTCAATGGGAGATTCCATTGGGATAACTGTCGAATAGTTGCTTATTGATGGACTTGCTGAAACATCACGTCCATCTGACTCGATTTGCTTGCATGATTGAGTAATTGTCGCTAGCAGTAACACGAGCAGGAAGGTGTTCAGGTTCTTTTTCTTTATCATGTTCGAAACATTCCTATTCCTATACATTTTCGTGTTTTTTCATTTCTTTTCTATATCGGAAATAGTTTCTGATGCAGATGATGGTATTTCCCACAGAAAGTATTACACAGGTACGGCTTCGCTTGTCGCCGTGGATATAAAAGTAAATTAAAAACCCTATGCAAAACAGCGTCAGAACAATAAAAAAGATGAAATCTCCTTTTGCCTTTTTTGCATCCATACTTGATAACCTCCAGCCAAGGAAATAGGACTTACAATATCAAACCTATCTAGCTTACCGCTATTCTTGTGTACTGGGCTACGACGATTATGTCGCTGCGTTCCAGTTTTATTGGGGTATGGCTGCCTAGGGGCAGCTCTTTTCCGTTTCTCATTATGCTCACGCCGTTTCGGCTAGATGCATCTTGTAGCCACCAACCGGTTTCGTGGCAGTTTAGCAGGGCGTGTTCCGGATCGATGTAGGAATGGTAGTCGGTTTCAGAAAGGTCTATGTCGACTTCATATCTATCCGAGCTTTTGCCTATCAACAATCCGACTTTTCCCGTCAAATCCCAGGTTCGGATAGGTCTGTCGCCCTCACCAAGTAGCACAAGGGTCGATATGGGACTCTCGCGCATCCCTTTCCTCTTTTCCGCTTTTCGCCAAATGACTGTTTCGTATAAAAGCACAGCAACCAGCGGCAATAATATGGCAGCAGATATATAATATCTTTGTGTACCCTGCTCCATGATTCTATGGAGCAAGAAGAGACACAAGATGCTGCATATTCCTATGGCAACATTAAGGATCGTCGATGCTTTTCTCCTGTTCATTCCTTGCCTTTCCTTTTCTCCTGCTTTTTTGCGTTCAAAGCCTGCTCGAAAAGCTGGGCTGTATTCGCCGAACCAGGATTTTGATCTCTTTGGGTAATAGACGTCCTAATAGCGCCTGGGCTGAGCATATCTTCAAAAGACTGAGTCATACGGGAAAAGTCCTCTTGAGTCACAGGGCGCTTAGGCACTGCGTTAGCAATAGGCGCAAACGGCTTGGTCTCTTTTGCGGACAACTCGGCATCATACTTTTCCCGTTTGCCTTTGTCGCCGAGGACATCCCAGGCTTCGGAAATTGCCCCCATCTTCGCCTGGGCATCCTCGTCAGAAGTGTTGAGGTCGGGGTGGTATTTCTTGGCGAGGCTGCGGTATGCGCTCCTGATCGTTTCCTCGCTGTCTGTCGGGCTTACCCCGAGGGTTTCGTAATGATTTTTCTGCGCCATTTTAAATCCTCAAAAATTGTATAATTTAAGGGCGTGTCACGCAGCGACACGCCCTTTGCATTAAGGAAACCTGCACTAAGGCGGTCAGGTTTTCATGATTGGGTCAACCCAGATGGGTCAGATCCAGGTTGGTCAGCCCAAATAGCCCCCTGTGTTCTCGATGTTCTCCAGCAGGTCTTTCTTCTGACGCAGGACTAGGGTAAAGGTACCAACACCGGAGCCGATACTGAACTTCTCGCTGTAGGAAACAACAAAAGCGTTCGGATAAACGTCGTTTCTGAGGATCTGCCCAGATGCAACGGCGGTTGCGGTGGCTTTCGAATAGGCTTTTGCATCGTCGTACTCTGTTGCCCACTTTGCCAGATTTATCGTTTCATCGGACAGGGCGTTTTCGTCGACGGAGCGGATGGGCCCGCTAAGCGTCATCGTAACAGCTGTGTCGGTGCCACGCCCGTCGTTGTTGCGGGGAGTTTCGGTGCGCGCAGAGAAGGACTTCACGTTTTCCTGTGGGAGGCTGGCTGAATGGATTCCTTCCAGTTTGAACATATATGCCATGATATATTATCTCCTTTACTCGTTGAATATGCAGCGGTTCGCTGCGCATCTGGCTTCGCTCGCCAATTGGTGGGGCACTTGGTGGTATACCTACCCATTAGCGCCCTTGTGCGAGCAGCTACTATGTGGCGGTTAGAAATCCGCCGTCCACGGTTACGAATCTGTTGTGGTCCTTCTTCTGGCACAGTTCCACATAAAACGTACCCGTACCGCTCTGGTCGTCGTATTCTTCGCTATAGTCCTGAATAAATGCTTTGTTGAAGCGGTACTTGCGGACCGTGTAACCCTCGGCTGTGTAGCCGGCTTCCACGTCCCTGTAGAGGTCGAGTCCGTGCTGCATCCGCGACCAGTTGTCAAGCTCCAGTATGCGCTCCCCTGCGGTTCCGGAAATCTCTGGGATGATCCTACCCTGGATTATGAGCTTGTAGGTCACGTCGGTGGAGCGTGCATTGGAGTCATCGGGGGTGATGACCGTGTACTCCAGGTCTACGATGTGTTTCTCGTCGATTTCGATGGTCGATGCTTTGCCTGTAATTTTCAGATATGCCTCCATCGTGGTTCCTCCTTTTTAATGTGTCTGCTCAGATAGCATTAATCTATACAAATCTGGCAGGTTAGTCGACATTGATTGTATATTGTTGCTGTTGAACTTGTGTTGTTGCTGTGGAACTCGTATTGTTGCTGTTGAACACGTATTGTTGCCATAGTACTTGCATTGTTGCTGTTATACTCGAAAATATAGTTTCATTTCATGCTGTGCGCCTGCAACAGCTTATCCATCGGCAACAGCTTAAGCGCCAGCAACAGCGGTCGCCCTTGTTAGCTGCACCCTCATGTTCTTGCTCACTCCGTTGAAAACGAACTGGATGTCGCAGTTATTGCCGGCGGCGTCCAACTCGTAGTTCACCTGATCGCCAACTTGAATTATCGCATTGACCTGCTCGTTGCTGGCTAGCCATTTACTCATCTGGCTGTCGGGGTTGGCGGAAAAGAAGAACCTGATGTTGTCCATTTTGTTGTCACCTGTCAGCATCCGCAGCGTGCGCTCGAAAAATGCGGCGACCTGGGTCTGGAATATCGGCTCAAATGCGGTGCCGTCGGTGGCGAGGGAGCGGGCTTTGTATACGGTCAGATAGCTGACTGTTTTCCCATCCGGAGTCTTCAGGTTCTCGGAACCGAAAACGAAACCGAAGCCCTGGTGGTTGATGTCGTTTTTGATCTTCTGCGGGTATCCGGAGATTTCCTTTGCCAACGTTGTTGTCACGATCAGCGCGTTATTACCCGCCTCGATGTCGAACCTGACCCCTGGAAGGACAGGGTCAACGCTTCTGCTGAATTTCTCGCGCAGGTACTCAGGACATTGCCATGCAGCAGAAATGCCTGCAGCCACGAAAGCTGCAGATATATAAACCCCGGTTATCCAGAACCGGCGGATATCGTCATCCTGCTCGGATTTTTCTACCGCCTCTCCATCAGTCCTCAACAGCCTGCCCGTGATAACTCCGGACTTGTTTTTGGGTATGACTGTGATGTTCGGCAGGCAGGGTACCGCATATGCGGAGTAGTCTTTGTCCATCAAAGTGCCGCAGCGTTCCTGGAAGGCGCCTATGCCTTCACGGGATATCTTGTCGAAAGTGGTCTCCTCGCCCGTTTCGAAGGAAAAGAAAAGTTTAACACTATGCTCCGCAAGCAGAGAAACAAGCAGCGTCAAGGTTTCCATTGTGCAGACTTCGGACCTCTTTGCCGTACTGCTGGTTTCGAATACCTGTTTGACCTCCTTCGCATCCGTGGAGCTTGTCAGTCCGATGTTGGGGAGGACGGCAAACCAGACAGCCTTGTCAGGGTCGCTTTTGGAATTCACCGTGCTCAGGTATGTTTCCAGACGGATTATGTTTGCGCTTTTTGTCAGCTGCTCGGGGTCGCAGTTCATCACCAGAAGCTCGGGGCGCATCCCGTTCTTGCTCTGAACCTTGTATTGGGCGAAAAATGCGTAGATACCCAGCATCGTTTCCATCGCTGGCTTTGCACACTTTATAAACGCCGCTTGGGCTTCGGTGTACATATCGAGGTAGTCGTTGTGGTTCTGGGTTTCCTTTACGAGGTCCAGCTCACCGGGGGTTGCGGCTGCGAGGGGGCTGAACGTGCGAACTACCAGCGCCTTGATATATTCGCTGGCGTCGTCTCCCGCGGATTCCTCGTAATCCGATTCCAACAGCTTTGCCAGTTGAGTCCCACTTTCGCTCTCTATCAGCATCAGCGCCGTTTCGTCCGGCTTCGGTGCTTCCAGAACCTTCAAGGTTCCGTCATCGGCGATCTTGAGCAGCCCCGCTGATATGGTTTCGCTTCTGCCGCCGTCCTCTGCAGCACCGAGCAGCAAGCGGGTTTCAGAATCCTGGATGGCAACCGCAAGCATCGTGGGGACGTTGTTGAAATAGTCCCTGGTTTCTGCGAAAAGTTTGTTTAGCTTGGTTGCAAGCTCGTCCTTCACAGGGTCTCCATCCGGCAGCTCTTCGTACTTTGCGTAGTTATGCTGAAGCTCCCTGCGGATCTGCATGACATTCTGGACCATCTTCTTTGGGCTGATCTGGTCAAGTATGTTCTCGTATCCGAAATCCACGTTCTTCACGCCTCCGGCGGCTTTGCTGTCTAGCATCGTGTACATCATGCCCGTCGTTGGGTTGTTTATGCCCAAGGGGATCTCGGTCACGAATTCAGGCGGAACAAGCTGCGGGTTCGGCCGCTCCAGTGTGTATATCGGCTCTTGATTCTTTGCGTCGAAAAAAGAGTATACGACTGGGGCGAACTTCGCCTCGAACTCCGAATAGCTGCGGGCGACGAGGCTGTCCTCGATTTCCTGTACGAGGGTGTCGTCGAGGCCATCGAGGCCCCTTGTGTCTCCGGCAAGGGTCAAAAAGTCCGGGGCTTCCGGATTGACAATGCCGAAATACGCTGTCCTGTTGCACTGGCGTATGTCTGCCACGCACTCCAACGTCCTTGGGTTCCCTTGATGGAACAATAAAACAGCGCTCTACGCTACCCTTTTGGATAGACACTGTAAAAGTTTGAAAAATCATCGAATTATTCTATTTGTGATTAAATAGTTGTTGTGATTCTTGCCTACCGGTTAAGCATAATGTCAAGGGTTTTTACTGCCTGCTTTTTGCCTGTGTTATTTTTGAGATTCATCGAAATGATTAATGTGGATGGTTTTTGTCATATATTCTCATCTGTCCTTAAACAAATATGTAACAATTAGCGTCATTTCGTCTACAATCTCAAAACTTCGTATTACGTCGAAAGGAGTTATTCAGCAAAACCTAAAAAAGATCGATGCTGACACGAGTGGATGATGCTGATTCATCTTTCCCTTGGCGATAATTTATCTCCAGCTCGTTTCTGCCTTCTTCGAGAATCACGTACATTTTCTGACCATACAACAGCTGCGCCCTTGTACCACGCCCATAGGATCGGCCCATAGCTTTTATCGTTGCTTTGGAGTCGTTGGAGACAATCACGGATGCATCGGCACCTGGGAAAAAAGATATGCTCTTGGCGCCTGTGCTTTCGAAAAGTTCTGCTGCTCCAATTGAACCGAGAATGGTGTACAGTGTCAATTTATTGCCGTCAGCTGCTTGCAGGTTGTATTCAAATGGTGGAATCTCCCTGTTTCCACCATCGGTTATTATGGCGTAAACACTCAGCTTCCCATGAAAACCATCGACAAAAGCCGATTCGAACGCTCCTACAGGTCCCTTGCTTCGCCTCTTAAGCCAAATATATATGACAAGCGCAATGATTATGAGGATGCCACCCACCGCAATCGAAAGATAAAGTGCCCTGTTCGACGGAGGTTCGGGTGGCTCGGGAACTGGTCGGACATCAGGTATTTCGATGGTTGCGGAAAAAGGACCAAAATCGATGCCACCCACAGCAAGCGTTGCCGAGATATGGTATATGCCGAAATCGTCAAATAGTTCCAGTGGGATTTTCTGTGATGGCAGAGCTCGAAGCGTAACTGTTTTCCCAGAAGGGGATGTCAGCTCCAGCATATACACGGCATCGCTCGGATGTGGCATTGCAACGAAAGGAATACCTGATGCCCCATAGACTATTTCCGCTTCGATCTCGGATACCTGCATTGTTTCGTCGTGTTCGCCATCGACATCTAGCTGCTCAATATGGTGCTCCACAGAAACAAAAAGAGAAAGCGGATCGTGGTCAAGCAGTGTGTATATTTTCGCAATTCCTGAAGCACCGGGAGCAATGGTCATGTCGATCCTGCCTGGTTCTGGATATGACAGGTCTACCATTGAGTACGAACCGTTCAGCTCGCCGCCTAAATCAACCCCTGCATATGCTATCTGAAACGTGTTCGCCGCAGAATGTGCGGAAACGTAGACCCTGGCACGACGGAGGCCGTTCGCCCATATCGGAATCGCCATCGATTGCGCCCCTTCGCCGAACACGCTCAGCACGGTATATGTGTATTCGTACGATCCGAAATAGATATCCTCTATGCTAGAAGGTACGCTGTTCGGGCTTTGCGATTCGAACAGGTTTCCACCAGTTAGCTCAGGAAGCTCCCGCAGTTTTGAACCAACCGTGCTGCTGATTGGGGCTTGCGCCCATAAAACCATGTCAATGATTATCCCGTTGTCTGCGGCAAGTAAAGCCAATGCTTCCACTGCGGCGACTGCTCCTGCTTCCATATGCTGCGGCAGGACATTGAATCCCCCTTCGATGAAATCGCCAATCATGATGATTTTTTTCGATGCTGCTGTCGATGGCAAAAGGATTTCCAACGCACGCTCCAGTCCTGGGATATAGTTTGTATCGTCGAATACGCTTATCTGGTCGATGTGGTCTTTCAACTGGGTGCTGCCATCGCGAGTACCAGACTGTGTCAAATCGGTTGCTGAAACAACCTCTGTATTAACAGTAACAACAGCAATGCGAGCACTGTCCGGAGCAAGGTCGACCCCGAGCCTGAGCGCATCTTTCAGAAACTGCAAACCGTCGTCGCGAGCCACTGAGCCGCTGATGTCGGCAACGAACACTATGTCAATAGATGCAGGCTCGGAATCAGCATGGCTCGAAGCCGTGAACGGGATGTTTATAAGGAGAATAATTGCAAGTACAAAAGATGCAGTTTTTTTCATGCTATCATTCCAATCGCAGCAAAATCAGATTCTAGAAATGCTTGCTCAGCGTGGAAGGAAGAAAGCATACCCCACTGCCATCCTGAGCAATCACAATTCTATATTCAAAAGTAGGAAAATGTCAACTTAAAGTTTTAAAAGTAATCAAAACCATGCTTAAAAATGTGAAAATTCACATCAATGAATAATAATAATCAGAGAAATATTTCCAGGCGAGAAAAGAGCACAAATCACATATGGATTACAGGTTACGCCCTGTTTCATCATTCCGTGCTTGACAACAGCAGGGTGTTTCTCTATACTCACAATCAAACATACGAAAGAGGAATGGTGCGAAATGGGTGTTATTCTACGAGCAGAAGGACTGAGCAAATCTTTCCGTCTTTCTGCAAAGCAGCAAAAATTGCAAAAGACCAAGGAAAAAGTCATAAAAGCCGTTGATGATTTATCCTTTGAAGCCGATGAAGGGCAGATTTTTGGCTTGTTGGGTCCCAATGGAGCGGGTAAAACAACCACCCTGCGAATACTAGCAACGCTGATCAAAGCGGACTCGGGGGAAGCAACAATCGATGGAGCTGATATCAGGACACAACCGGAAATAGTTCGCTCAAAAATAGGCTTTCTCACCAGCGAACTCAAGTTGGAGGATTTTTTTACCCCAAACTATCTTTTCGACTTTTTCGCCAAGCTCCACCACATCGATGCAGAAAAAAGCCGCCATCGCAAAGAGAATCTTTTCAAAAAGTTTGGCGTGGACGAATTTGCAGAAGTGAAAGTAGCAAATCTGTCCACTGGTATGAAGCAAAAAGCTTCACTGGTGATTTCCATTGTCCATGATCCAAACATCATCATTTTTGACGAACCCACAAATGGGCTTGATGTAATCACGGCGAAGGTTGTCACAGACTTTCTCATAGAGTTAAGGGAACAAGGAAAGACGATTATCGTATCTACGCATATATTCAGTCTTGCGGAAAAGATATGCGATAGGGTGGGGATAATCATTAATGGGAAAATGGCTATCTGCGACACTTTGCAAAGCCTGGTGGCTGAAAAGCCCTTGGAGGATGTGTTCTTCGACATATATTCCCAGGAAGTTGGTGATACGATATGAAAATGAAAAGCAGCATATTGACTGTGACAAAGAAAGAAATCGCCCGTTTTGTGGGCGATAAACGAATGCTCATGATGATTTTGCTCCCTGCTGTTATGATATATGTGATGTATTCGTTCATGGGTTCTGCTTTCACAAACATTTTCTCTGTTGCCGATGATTTTACGCCAATAGCTTATACAGTGAATCTACCGAAACCTTTCGCCCAAATGTTGGAAGCCACTGGGTTTGAAATAGTTGAGACTGACGAAAATGATATAGTGCGAACCAAAGAGTATATATCCAGTAAGCGAGGGGAGCTGCTACTGGTTTTCCCTGAAAATTTCATCGAAATCATCAACGAATACGACGTTCAGACATCAACGATTCCAGCACCCAATGTGGAGATATATTTCAACTCCTCTGACCTCAACTCCGCAGGAGCTTTTAACAACATCATTTTACTGCTAGATAATTACGAAGCCTCACTGGTAAATAAATTCGATATAAATAGGGGTATATTAAATGCAGACTTGGTTACGGCTGATGATTTTTCCGCAAGCATTATGTCCATGGTCATGCCAATGCTGCTGATGATGCTTCTATATTCCGGCTGCGCCGCCATTGCTCCCGAGTCTATAGCCGGTGAAAAAGAGCGGGGAACGTTGGCTACGCTCCTGGTGACACCGCTGAAGCGGAGCGAGCTTGCCATTGGGAAGATTCTCAGCCTCGGCTTGCTGTCTTTGCTCTCCGGTTCTATCACCGCATTTGCTACGATACTCTCTCTGCCAAAGCTCATGGGTGACGCAGCAGATCTCATGGACACAGGGATATACAGCGCAACAGATTTCCTGCTCCTGGCTTGCGTGATTCTCTCCACTGTTATACTCCTAGTCACACTTATTTCCATCATTTCAGCATTTGCAAAAACTGTCAAGGAGGCGACCGCAGTTATCACCCCGTTGATGATTATTGTTATGTTCATAGGAATAAGCGGGATGTTCGGTAGTACTGCTCCTGACAGACTGTACTTCCTGATTCCTCTATACGGCAGCGTTCAAAGTATGAGCGGTATTTTTTCCATGAGCTATTCCACACTAAATATCACCCTTTCCTGCGTTGGAAACCTACTACTAGCACTAATCGGGGTATTCGTCTTAACAAAAATGTTCAACAGCGAAAAAGTAATGTTTTCCTGAACATGGGGACGGTCCTTTTGTTCATTCGTGAACGCGGGTGAACGCGGGGACGGTCCTTTTGTTCATTGTGAACACTCGTTTGCCGGATACTGGGGAAATCAACCCAATCGGCAATCCAATCAGGTGCGAGATTTGGCAATATGTCGAGTCTATCGCAAATTAATGAACAAAAGAACCGTCCGAGACTGCTGAAAAAGTCCAGTTATACCCATATCTCGTCATGGCGAGACGCAGGCGTAGCAATCCATATCATTGCAATTACAAGGTTTCTTGCTTGTTGTCACGTTGTTCGGATTGGTAATAAAGCTATGTTTTCTGTAAAAACTGGACTTTTTCAGTGGTCTCGAACCGTCCCCGTTTCAAATTGGGTAAAGAAAAGACTTGTTTTCCAGTCTGCGTAATAATATGTAAATTGCAAGAAAGTGATCATATAGAGAACGCTTTGTGCATAAATATCCAATAAAAAGGAATAATTATGCAGTATTACCCTCGAATAAGGTGGTTGAGTCCGCAAAATAGTAGAGGGGTGTGACAATAACACCATAGGAGATATAGGCACAAAATGAAAATTTGTGCAATATTTCGTTAAATAAGTATTGCATAATAATCCAAAATGTGTTTTAATCATACCAATCATCGCCAACACGACTGCTCAGAACCAGAAAAGTGCGCATGGGGTTCTGAGTAGTTGAATATTTATAAAAAGGTGTGAAAAAGTTTGAAAGCAAAGATTTTTATCGACGGACAGGAAGGCACCACCGGATTGCAGATCTATGATCGGCTCGGCGGGCGGGACGACATTGAGCTGCTCATCATTGACCCGGAAAAGCGCAAGGACGTGTCCGAACGACGAAGGCTGATCAATAGTGCCGATTTGGTGTTTCTGTGCCTGCCGGACGAAGCCGCGATAGAGTCCGCTGCCCTGGTGGAAAACAGCAGCACAAAGGTAATCGATGCATCAACGGCACACCGAACAAACCCAGATTGGGTATATGGCTTTCCTGAGTTGTCAAAGGAGCAGCGGGGGAAAATAGCAAAGGCACAAAGGGTGGCAAACCCTGGCTGCCACGCCACAGGGATAATCTCTTCGGCTTACCCTCTCATCCATTATGGGATACTGCCGAAAGACTACCCACTGACCTGCGTATCGCTTACAGGCTACTCTGGCGGCGGGAAGTCAATGATCCACGACTATGAAGTGGAAAAAACGCCCGAAATGTTCGCACCCAGGATGTACGGACTCAATTTGAAACACAAGCATTTACCCGAAATCATACACATGACAGGGCTTACCCGACCACCGGTGTTTCTGCCCGTGGTGGACGACTACTATGCAGGCATTGCGGCGAGCATATCTCTTCACAACGAAATGCTCACGGGCAATCCAAGCGCACAGGATATTCTGGAGAAGCTACTTGAGTATTACGAAGGCGAACGCTATATAACAGTTATGCCCCAGCTGGGAGAAGCAATGCTGGAAAGCAATTGGGGAGCGGGGACAAACGATCTGGAAATCACGGTCAGCGGCTACGAGGACCTGACAGTTGTAACTGCCCGCTTCGACAACCTGGGCAAAGGCGCATCTGGTGCAGCTGTTCAAAATATGGAGATAATGTTAGATTTGGAGGAAATAAAATGAAATTTATAAGTGGCGGAGTCTGCGCCCCCCAGGGGTTTCAGGCATCGGGAATACATGTTGGGGTAAAAACCAACAGGTTAGAAAAAAAAGATCTTGCTATCATATTGTCAGACGTGGAATGCTCTGCTGCAGCTGTATACACGAAAAACGTGGTGAAAGCAGCCCCGCTGCACGTTACGAAAGAGCATCTCGCAAACGGGAGAGCGAGGGCGGTTCTCGCCAATAGCGGCAACGCCAACGCCTGCGCTCCCAACGGGGAAGAAGCATCCCGCCGTTCCTGCCTTGCTGCGGCAACCGCATTGGGAATCGATGCCACCGACATAATAGTAGCATCAACAGGTGTTATAGGGCAGGAGTTTCCGGTGGAGGTCGTCGAGAACGGTATGGCGGAGCTAGTTTCGAAACTATCATACGATGGATCCGATGATGCAGCGGCGGCGATAATGACCACAGACCTGACTATGAAAGAGTTGGCAATAGAGTTTGAGCTCGGCGACAAGACGATCAGCATCGGCGGCATCACCAAAGGCAGCGGAATGATTCACCCGAACATGGGCACAATGCTTGCCTTCCTCACCACAGACTGCGCCATCAGCTCTGAAATGATAAGCCAGGCTCTGATCGATGCAACGAAAGTCAGCTTCAATAGGATATCCGTGGATGGAGACACGTCCACCAACGACATGATGTCCCTAATGGCGAACGGCATGGCAGGGAACGCAGAAATCGACAAACCAGGAGCCGACTATGATACATTCACCCAGGCGCTGAATATGCTCTGCGTTGAGCTTGCCAAGTTGATAGCAGCTGACGGCGAAGGCGCTACCCACTTAATCACCTGCTTTGTCCATGGTGCGGCAAGCGACGAAGAGGCAGAAACAATGTCCATGTCAGTCATTTCGTCCACTCTGACCAAAGCGGCGATTTTCGGAGCCGACGCCAACTGGGGACGCATACTTTGCGCCATGGGATATTCCGGAGTGCAATTCGACCCTGACAAGGTGGATATCTCCTTTGAATCAACTGCCGGCAAGATTCTGGTATGCGAGAACGGGAGAGGGCTAGCCTTTGACGAAGAGCTGGCAAAAAAAATCCTGACGGAAAGAGACATAACCATTGATATTGACATGAAATCCGGCAGCGGCGAATGCACCTGCTGGGGCTGCGACATCACATATGATTACATCAAAATCAATGGCGACTACAGATCATAGGAGGACATGAAATGGACAACAATATTGAACGGGCGCAGACTCTGGTAGA
>Ga0099364_10008208_pt1 | contig 14733 bp, 7 predicted proteins | sample TergutTh196P3_FD_73070 | JGI IMG/M metagenome (GOLD analysis project Ga0099364, IMG submission 73070) | Microcerotermes parvus P3 segment gut microbial communities from Pointe-Noire, Republic of the Congo - Th196 P3 | ecosystem: Host-associated > Arthropoda: Insects > Digestive system > Gut ... | reverse complement strand
GCATATTGATAACTAACGATAAACCGTACAAATCACTAAGACACGCATGGTCGCGCTGACCTACAAGCAAGTTTCACGGATTCAGGTAATATTTTTAGCTTGCTGCTTCTACTGCACCAAAATCCTAATGCATGCTGCTGTTCCTACCATGAAATGGTCTGAAAAGCGCATATGAGATAAGATGATAGCTCTTTTTAAGTAATGCATACTCATTATATTCTGCATTTATTTTCGAGATAACAAGGTACAACGAACTTAGAAGATATTACAAAATATATGTCATAGCGAAAGGAATAGTATTATGAGCATTGGCGATTATACTCCATGTCGCAAAATGGAATTCTTTTGCGATGAAAGAGAAGAAATTACTATTGCAAACAGTACCGATGCATTCCGCTTGAGAGGTATTGGGCGGACTATATGGTATCTGCTTGATGGAAAGCATACGATTAACCAAATTACTGAACAACTATGTCGCAATCTTTCACTTTGCGAAGATAGTAATGAAGAAATGCAAAGAGAACTAGTAGTATTACTGAATATGCTCCACAAAAGAGATGCTATAATAATAAATTGGGATCCTCTATATAAACTAACGCTCAGTCAGGAGTTGTTTTAATGAAGTCAGAACATAAAGAACTTGATATACTGCTTGTCGCAGTACCTTCCCCAAACCCAATGATATACTATACGTTTGATAAACAAGGCATGCCGCCTCTCGGGCTTGGATACTTAGCAACAGTTCTTAAACGTGAAAATTATTCTGTTAAAGTTGTTGATATGGCTGTACCGCAAGTAACAGTTGATTTTTTATTGCAACAGTTGAAGAGTAGCAAACCCAAATTAGTTGGGCTTTCTTGCACTACCGAAACATATTTGGTCGCAATAAGATTGTCATATATCATAAAAAGCTTGTTCGGCGATTGCATAGTGATTATCGGAGGTCCTCACGTCTCTTTCGAATACGAATCTGCGTTATCAAACAAATCAATTGATTATGTAGTAATAAATGAAGGCGAGAACAGTTTAAAGAATCTTTGTGGTTATTGCATACGTGGAATCGGAAATAAGAAAGAACTCAAGGGTATTGCATTTAGAGAAAATGGCGATATAGTGTGTACTGAACCGGAATCGTTTATTTTGAACCTAGATTTATTACCAATACCAGACAGAAGCATTTTTGAGAATTTAAGCATTTATCCAATACCAACAACAATATTGTCAAGTAGAGGTTGTCCAGGGAAATGTATCTTTTGCGCTGCTGGTGCCCTTTCAGGTGGGAGATATCGCTTCAGATCGGCTGAAAGCATTTTGGAGGAAGTCGAATATTTGAAATCACTCGGATTCGACCGTGTGAGCTTCATTGATGATACTATGACTGCAAACCTTTCAAGACTTAATCAGTTTTTGGACAACCTTACTGAAAGAGGTATTAAAATATCATGGTATTGTGAATCCCGCGTAGATAATATCAGCAGGGATGTTTTACATAAAATGAAAGCTGCAGGGTTAACTAACATTCAGTTCGGAGTGGAGTCAGGTAGTCAGGGTGTTCTAGATAGCATAAAGAAGAATATTTCATTACAACAAATACATGATGCTTTCAGATGGTGTAAGGAATTAGGAATTCTCGCCTCAACTAATATGATTATTGGCCAACCTGCAGATGATGAAAGTACTATTCAGGATACTCTTCGTGTTGCTAGTGAAATAGCTTCTCTTGGCGGTGCTATAAGCTTTTCTATTTGCACACCTTTCCCAGGTACGCCTATTTGGCAAAACCCGAAAGAATATGGATTAGAGATAGTAAATCATGACTTAGACCGGTATAATTTGTTTTGCCCTGTGTTTAATACTAAAAAACTCACAGCCACAGAAATCCGAAATGCATATTTCCGAGCAGTAACTAGCTTTGTTAAAAGTGTTTAAGATTATAACGTCTATTACTATAGGATGATTTAGCTTGAGCGCAACCATAAAGCATAGAAAGGGCGTTTGCCACTCGAAAACACAGAGAAGCGCCTCAAAAAACAAACATTTCTCTAGAAAATCGCACCCTGAACAAGTATTTTTTCATGCGTTTGTCGTATCTTCCCCGTTAATTCCCTTCTTTCAATGCTTGACAAGCCTTTTACAAGTATGATAGAATCTTATATCTGTTGTCCATTTTTGTTGGTCAATCGGCGTTTTTCACATTAAGGCATACTCTGTATTGTGCAGAGTATACAGATTTTCTATGGTGAGGACTTCACATAATGAATAGACGAAAAGCACCGCCCTGGTTGGAAGACCCGGTTAATGCGTTTTTTCTCGCTTTTTATTGTGTTTTTGGTGGTGCTTTTTCGGTCTTTTGGAATTCATCTGCCGGCGGATTCGCGTCGGTTATACTTTTTGCGAGCCTTCTGCTCGGCGGCTTAGTGCTGTCCGTTCTTTCGACTGATGCTGAAAGAATGATAAAGTTACTCTGCTACTGCTTTCGCTATCGCCGCAAAATACTGCGTCAGTACTTTCGTAATGTCTCAAAAACAAAGGATGTTGAAATTTGTGCTGTCATAAAGTCTGTTGTCGTTTACATCCTAGTGATTGCGGGGCTTCTTGTTGTTTCTGTGGCTCCTTTTGTCATGTTTTCCGACGAGGTTGCTTCTAGCGAAACAACCTCTGAGGTTAGTATCAGTGAGGCTATGTCTGGACGGACGATAGATACTGTCGGTAAAGCGAGTTACTTAACCATCTTTTGGACGATTTCCATAATATGGCTGATTTCCTCGTTAGTTCTCGCACTTTCCGAAATAGTAAATCAGTCAAGGAGGTAAAATCAAAATTGGATACGTTACTATCTTTCTTCGAGGGCTTGCCACCTGTGCTGTTTTTTGTTTTAGCACTGGCCTCTGTAGGCGTAGTCGTATGGTTTTCTATCACGCGCGGTGGCAAGGCTCTGACTCAAACTATCGCGACTAAACATCTCGAAGAGAAGAACCGTCCCGGTGTTTTGTCACATAGTCACACTTCGCGTACTGTTGAATATCATGGTTCCCGAAGTAGCGAATTTTGCGCACATGGTGGAAAATGCTTTGAAGATTTAGCAGTTGATGACCGCATCAACAAGGATTATGATATGTAAAATTATAAAGTACGCCTACACCATAGAGAATACAGAGGGTTGCGGGATGAGTTTGTATAGTCTAGAACTGCTGAAAAGAAGCGGTTTAATTAATGAGTCCAGTACGGGAAACCTAGATTCAAGAACCGAAAAGAGCCAAGAAAAAAGCCAATATGATGTTTTTGGATATTACGATTTTCTTGAAGTTCAGAAATTTGAAAGCTTTGAAGAACTTTCTAAAATACTCACAAGCGGCGGCTCTCATTCGTCAAATCACTACAGCCGCCACACGATGACTCTGTTTGATATACACTTAACAGAACAAACGGTCGACAGCAAAACACTGATAAACAAAATGGCAGAAGGAGAATGTGAACATTTTATTCTTGTGTTTTCTTGCGTTATACGCAAAGACTTCAGAAAAGTTAATGAAGGGTTACACAAGGATAAGCGAATAACTACAGGCAAAGCTGCTATAATGTGGGCAGAAAATCAGTTAGACGAGAAACTAAAAAAATGGAAGAGCGATAACGATGAAAAAGCCAACTATCAAATACTTGGGAATCTTGGAAGTTTTGATATTACCATTCTTGTTGGGTCAGATCATCTTGAGAGATTGATCGAACTCCCGAATTGTATTCGCGGCGAGTTTGAAGATGAAACAATTGATAATAATAAAAAGTACGAATCTAAGGATAAAGAAGACACTGTAGTTTACTCGTCTTCTTTCATTGCGTGCAGTTTAGAGCAACTCGCTAAAAAGAAATCTAATATTCAAAGTTGCTATACCGAAAGATTAAATCTGAATATGCATATGGTTATGTTTAACGTGTCAGCGGACAATTATGTTATGTCTGAATTAAGAAAAATAGTAGGCCAATTAAACACAGAAGAAAGAACGCATAAAATTACGCATACCTTTTCTAAGATTGTCGGGGAATACTCAATTGAGGCGCATTTTCAAAATATGTGCGTGCCGGATATCATAGAACTTTTTAACAATCCTCTATTAAATTACAATGATGAAAACCACAAAAAATGCTTTCGCGCAGTATATAGCCTTGTTGGCGTTAATATCCCCGATCCAGAATTGATAAATTTGTCCGGCGTCGAGCCAATTGACCTGGCAGAACCTCCAGATGATTGGAAAACGCGGGCTTTATGCAGATCCGATCTTTTGAAAAAAAAATACGAAGTAATAGAAACCTTAAGCGCCTTGCCAAGTCACACACAAGATACCCTAGGTGACCTAGTACAAACGGCGATTTCAATGGTTTACAATGATTTAAAGTATATTTTGGGGCAGAGCATGGTTCTCTTGCTAACAGAATTTTTGGAATATGCGTATAGTGCTTATCTGCGCTTTGAAGAAGAAAGTGATATAAAAACACTTGAGGAGTATAAACAGCGGTGGACTTCAGATATCGAAACATTTGTTACGGCTTGCTCTTCGCTGTTTCAGAGCTTCCACCCACAGGCTTGTTTCCTTCAAGACAGCAGAGAAAACCAGAACGAGATCAACACCGTTTTAAAGGTATTTTTATCGTACCAGCAAATTGTACGCGATGTTGCCAGCGCTGTAAATGTTCGGCAACATAAAAAAACCCTGCGTATCCCGAACCAGGTGCTTGTGACCGTAGGTGCGGAAGGCAGGTTTATTACACGTTCTTTTGATTTGCCTCGCGTTTTGGGTAGCGATAAGAACCAGCATGAAGAAGGTTTTATAATGACGTTGAACTTTCCCAATGCAAAGAGTTTATTCATTTGCGATATTATTGCTCCCTTTACGCATGAAGTAGGCCATAATCTGATTTTTTATAGCGGACATAGTTTCAGTAACCTAAATAAGGCCGTACACAAAATGATTTTCAGGTTCTGCGTCGAGTTCATATATGGACCATATTCTAGCCGTAAGGATTTAAATAAGCGAAAAAAGAAAGGCATTAAGAAGGATATTGCATTTCTGTTACATGATATAATTACCGACATATATTCAAGCGTTTCTAATAAAGCGCCGGGAACGCCTCCACCAGAATTAGTAGGAAATATTTTTTTATTAACACTTAGAGAAAAATGGCATGATTTGTTAGTGCGTATAGGCGATTATGGATCGGAATTCAACGAAGATTGCAGTGCGTTGGCGTCTAATTGGGATCATGTAAGAGCTCTCTTTAAGGCAGCTTGGGAGGCCCGCGCAGACGTACTGATGATGCTGTTGATGTATAAAGGCGAGGACTTTTCACTGAAAAACTACTTAAAAACAATGCGCAAGTATTTTGGAGAAGATTTGAAGCTTAAAAAGTTCCCAGAGCAACAGGAGTATATATACCGGTTTAGTATGATTTTGTGTATGTTTTATATAGATGCAAAGTCAAAGACAAAGGACAAAATCGATGCACAAGCCTGGTGGAAAAAGCAGTACTCTGAACTCGAATATGACATAAGAGAAATGATAGACTCCAGTTGTAACCGTTGGGTGTCGCATGCATCAATAGTTCAGCCATTTGCTGCGGAATACATGTGCGGCTTGAGAAAGGAATTCGAGAATAATCTGGAGCGGTCTGTAAAAAAAGATGTGACCTCAGCCAAATTAGTTGAGGAGTTGCTAACTATAAATAATGCAACGGCACCAGTACTTGAAAACGAAATCTGGCTGTATGTAGACGCATGGTTCCGAGGGCGTGAGCATCTCCTTGCAGAATGGGATAGGCAGCAAACTTACTCGGAGCTTGAGGAGCAGTTGCAATGAAATACTCGGAGTGTAGCATATCGATATGAGATATTGGATGTATTTAAGATGTCTATATATGCAACGTCACTGGAAACTCTTGTTTAATATGGGTGATTTACTAATGGCTTTGCTAGGAATAGTATTGATAATTATAGTTACTCCTGAAAGGATAGCTCGTATTATTGAACGAACCAGCGATAGTTTTATGGTCGGTATGTTGGTTTTCATTTCTTCGGGTATTATTTTTGGAGCGGTAGGCTTTGTAAAAAAAGCACTCAATCCTGAAAAAAATCTATTACTAAAGACCATCGGTTTCAGACGCTTTGATTTTTTCTTACTAACTTTGCATACATTCATGTTATCAAGCGTTGTTTTTAGTGAACTAATTCGTGTAATGGTTAGCCATATTTTCTATGAATTTGATTTTTGGTTTACAGTAGCATTTTTTGCTTTTCAAGTACTTGCAGTGAATATTATTCTGCACTTAATGTCTTCGGAGCGACGATGTACGTTGGTATCTGTAAAGAATTATCGCTGTTCAGATAAATTATTAAGCAACAAGTACTTTGCCTTTGCCCTCAAAGATCTCTCAAAGATACGACGCCATCCTGTATTACTGTTCGATAATATACTCGTGGCAATTGCTGTGTGGATTATGTTGTTAACAAAGGCAAACTACATCCTTTCTTTATACCTGATATGCGCGTTTATCATGTTATCGAGGTTTGAATTGTACTCTTTCGATGTTGAGTATTGTACATTATATAGGTTTATTCGACTGAAAAGATGTGAAGTGTTTAGGTTTCGATTTGCTACTTTCATTGTTATCAATATAGTAGCAATACTTGTTTATACCTGCCTATATTATTTTCTGATTAACTCTTTTTCTATTTGGATGATAGCGGGTTTTCTCATATTGATGGTTTTCGTTACGATACAACACGCGACACTTGAAATAATTTGCAGCAGTAGATTCCCACGCTTTGAAATGTACACAATGGAGTACTTGTTTATTTGGATTGCAGCTGTGTTGCCTGGTTCTTCTTTTGCAATGAATATATTTGCTCTTCAGAAACTTAAGCAATTGAAAGCGGAATTGGTAGAGTATGCTTGAATTGAAATCAATAAAAAAATTGTATACACCCAACACCGGGCTTCATGAAGCAACAATTTCTATTCCGCAAGGTCAGACTGTTGCGTTTGTTGGACCAAATGGCTCGGGTAAAAGCACTTTATTCAATATTTTAGGACATGTAGTTAAAGCAGATTCAGGCACATGCTTTTTATATGGTAAAGAATGGAGTGAGCTACACAACTCAGACGTAGGATTTTTACCTGAGAGTTCGTATTTGCTTGATGAATTTACGCCATTACAGATGATAACATTCATTAATACATTAAAAGAAATCGGAGATTCTAGCAAGCAAATAAGGGACATAATCTGTCATTTCAAAATTGACAAATTCATGTTCACAAAGATAAGAAAACTGTCTCAGGGTATGCGCAAACGCGTGTCTCTTGCTTGCGCATTTTTAGGAAGGCCAAAACTACTAATTCTAGATGAACCATTGAACGCTTTAGATATCGAAGGAACTCTTGCATTTAAAGATTTATTAAGGGAGCGAAAAGAACATGGTACAATAATACTTCTGTCTAGCCATATACTGGATTTCCTTGATGCCAACGTTGAGAAGGTTGTATTCATAAAAGAAGGCAGAATCATAGAAGTATGCGAGAATACTACTAGCAAGGTTGAGAAGTTATACCGCGAACGTTTTTTCTGAATGATGACTTTGATCTTTTATCACATAGTATTATGATACTATTTCTCACATTTTCGTTTGAGTACTGATTAGATAACAAATGTGTATTCGCATGTTTTTACATATGCTTCATTGCTCATACTTTAGTTCACCAATTTAATATAACTCTAGCTTCTTTTATAACGCTGCTTGCAATCGCTAATCATCAGAATTATTTCTATAATAGAAACTCAGAGTTGTGACAAAAATGTCACAACTCTGAGTTTTTTAATTTAACATGTTACAATTAACGATGGAGATGTTATGCCTACTGTATAGTTTTTACATAATACTGATACAGCAAAATTAACTCAATTTAGTCAACAGAGTCTTTTCTAAATGCTTATCCACGTTGAGCGTATCAACGCGGCTGAAAACGGAGAACCACAACTCCAGAATAAAAGAGGCAACACTAACTTATTTTGGAGGAAGTAAGGCATGAAAAAGAGAATCAACAGACTATTAGCGGCTATTTTGGCAACATCTTTTCTTATAAGCGTGTTGTTACCAGCAATCGCCGCGCAAGCATCAGAAAACGAGTATGTGCCGATTATAGAAGACGATTATAATAACCCTGATGATTGGCAAGCAAATATCGAAGAAATCAATTTTAGCTTATCCACTAACTCCGTAACCGTCCAAGCTAATGGTTTTATTGCGCCGATTGAGCCTATCCCGAGTAATATTTTGCCTGAAAATATTGTCTACATTTCTACTGCAGAGCAACTCGCCGCCATAGGCGGGGCGCAAAGCGCGGGTAGGTACTATGTGCTTACAAATGATATTCACCTGGTAGATGAATGGGTGCCGATTAACGACTTTCGCGGAACATTTGACGGTCAAGGGCATACTATCTACAATTTATTTATACTCGAAAGCAGTCGCAGGACCAATGCAGGGCTGTTTGGGCAAGTAGGCGCAGGAGCACTTAAAAACATAGGCATTAGCATTGGCACACAAGGCATAAGTTCCACAGTTTATGGTAGCAGAGCAGGCGCTTTAATGGCCAGTGTTCCATCATCTTATACCACCATAACAATAGAAAACTGCTATGCAATGGGGCCAGGCCGAGTCTATGCTCGCTATATGGTAGGTGGACTAATTGGTGAAATTGCCTTATCATCATCCGGCTCAGTTTCTAATTGCTACGCAATTGTAGAAGTTATCGGCGAATATAATGCAGGCGGCCTTATTGGGAGCGCCAGCTTATTTAGATACAGCACCTCCCGAATTTCGAACAGTTTTGCGTCCGGTGATGTTTTTGCTAATGAATCTTCTGATGGCTACAGCAGCGCAGGTGGTCTAATCGGGAGCCTCGGCTCTTTGACAGTCACGCCACCGGCACCGGCTTCAGAGCAACCCTCACTCATTAACTGTTATGCAACAGGTAATGTATCTGCTATCACAAATCGTACCAGTTCAGGAAGCATTACTGCTGCTGCAGGAGGTCTGGTCGGAACCATAAACAGCAGAGCTAAGTTATCTGTTCTTAATTCTTACGCAAGCGGAAGTGTTACAGCCAGCAGCATTAATGCCAATTCTACTGCTAATGCATATGCGGGCGGTCTAATTGGCATATGCAATGCTAGTGCTCTTGGTTATGCGAGTTATGTAACGCTTAATAGTAATTATGCAACCGGTGATGTTGCAGCCACTAGCACCAGCGGCAATAGTGAGTCCTATTCTTCCTCCGGAGGTTTGGTTGGCTACAATAGAAATGGGTATCTTTCTGGCAGCGTTACGCATGGATATTTTATATTAAGCAACTGCTATGCGACAGGTAGCGTCTTTGCCGAAAACGCAGCAGGAGGTATATTAGGAGCCTATTCTAACGAAAGCGCTCTTAGCACCTCAACCGTAACAGACAGTTATCGCTTCCCTGATTCCGTACAGATAATCAGCGAAGGCTCAATTAACGAGAGCGGCACTCCCCTCTCATCCGCGCAAATGCGCCAACAATCCTCGTTTATAGGTTGGGACTTCGATAACACATGGGCAATCAATCCGAGCATAAATAATGGATTCCCATATTTAGTCACAGATGCACCTGCATCAACTCAACCGCAGATTATCGTCAGTAACTTCGCTCAACTGCAAGCCGCTATAAACAGTTTTAACAATAGCGCAACTGCAGATGCGATTATTCAGTTAAGCACTGGATTTAACATAACATCCAATCTAACGATATCAAATACAAATCACGCTCTCACGATAAGAAGTGTCGAAACGGTGCATTCGTTGTCTCGTGGTTTTTCTGATTCAAACTCGTCAAACGGCCTGTTTACTATTTCAAGCAATGCGACACTTACCCTTGAAGATATTGTTATCGACGGCAATAAAGACATCTACACTGCCAACAATGCGCCGCTTGTGAGAAATAACGCTGGCGGCGTATTCTATATGAGCGACGGTGCAATCTTGCGTAATAATAAGGGTGGCGGAATGTGGAACAACGGCACATTCAAAATGACTGGTGGCGAGATTGTTGGAAATATAGGAGGCAGTCCTAGTGGTTTTAATGGTGGTGGTGGGGTGGATGAACTCATCCAAAGTCAACCTTTAGTATTTGAATTTCCAGAACAAGTAGAAAAAGCATATGGCGACGTGAACTTTACAAATGCAGCGACCCATGTCGGGGGCAGTGCTACAAAAGGGGAAATCTCGTATACAAGCAGCAATGAAGCGATTGCGACTGTGGATGCAACAACTGGAAACATTGCAATAATGGGAGTCGGCACAACCGCCATCACTGCTACGGCAGCGGCTGTTCCAGGTCTTTGGCTTGCTACTAGCATTAGTTTCATACTCATCGTTAATCCTCCGAGCCCCAACATCACTGTTAATGGCGGCGTAATCTGGTATGGCGGCACAATTGAAATCTCAGGCACTGCTGTTATAGGCACAGCCACAGATGGAAATGCAATAATAAGAACGTCTGCATCTCAGAGCATTATCATTGGTGAGACTGGTTTTTATTTCGGTGCGAACATTAATGTGGCTACGCTAACAGGAGATGGAACGGGTGTTGTTATTGCTACCAAACAAGGAGGTAGCTCAATTACACCTTTAGATATCAGTGCATTTTGCCATATGGGTGGGTTTGCATTTGCTGCAAACGGCGCAAATCTTGTGTTAACCGGATTGGCATCAGGTGATATACCTATAATCAGCAACGTAACCATGTACAAAGACAGCACCCCCACGACCTCAATATCAAACGGCGACTCCGTAACAGTAAAAATCGACATAGAACCCAACGCCTCCACAGTAACCACCGATGTCTACGTAGGCACAGCCGCAGACAGCAGAGCGTGGCATGTCGGCGAAATGATCTTTGCCCCGGAAACAACATCAAGGACCACTGACCCGTTCACAATCACAAACACGCCAACCGTGACGTATGACAGAATATACATCGAAGCAACAAGCGCAGCAGGCGTGAGCAACAGAACGCTGCATGTAACGGTGGACGGCGCAACTCAATCGCACTCCGTATTCAGCGCAGCCGTAACACCGGCATCAGGTATCGTCAACACCTATTTCACGTTCAATGTGAGAACATCAACGTCTGCCACAACACTTTTCATGCACACAGAAAACGATTCGTTCGCGCAGTCATGGACGGGCAGCCAGCACTATACCGACGATACCGCCGCAAATGAGCGTGTATGGACGGTCACAAAAACCATTCACTCGTTGGGTAACAGGACGCTAGCGTTCGATGCCGGGGATTCCAGCGGCAGGGATGACAGCAATTATAAAACGGTGAGCTTCAACGTATTGCCGGGCAGCAACATTGTTCAAGCGATAGTCACCAACGAAAACCTCCAAAGCATCACAAGAGGCAGCTCATACACTGCCAACTGGGTTTACGGCGAAATAATCCCCGACTATGTGACGGTGATAATATTCTATATGGGCAACCAGATCCACAGCTTCCGATCCACAGCGCAAAGCTACACCATACCTGCGCATATGCTTAGCAATATCGGCGAATACTCCATAGAAATCCACCCATTCAGGGCGGCTGCAGTACCTGAAATGGGCAGCGTCAGGTTCTACGTGAACGATGGCTCCCCTGATATGGTCATAAGCGCAAATGTACTGACTCCAAACGTAACAATGGATATTGAAAACTTTATATGCGAGATTATTACCACCGCTGCCGCCGAGAAGGTCGTCCTTCATTACGAAAACGGAGGAACATTCGAAGCTAGTTATGTGGGTGTTGTTCCAGAAGGCAAGATGTGGAGAGTCACAAGACCTCTATCCAGCGTAGGAAAGCGCATTTTGTCCGTCATTGCATTTGACGGAGTCGGAAGGCAGTCCATGCCAAGAGGGATAGAGGTAAACGTCTACCCGCAAAACGTAGTATGGAACATGAGTTTTGACGAAAACACAGGCAATTTAACTGTCTTTGCAAACGACAACACTGCCATGCAAAAGCTCAACGGCGTGGATACAAAGATAGTAATACGCCAAAGAGGTTTCAGCCAAGACTTGTTCCCGTTTTTCTCCCCTGTGACCTTCATAAGTCCTCCGTACAACAAGACATGGAACGTGTTCTCCGACTTCGATCTCGCACCGGGCCAGACCTATGAGGTGGAAGTGGCTTACCTTGCGCCCTTTGTGCAGAGCAACGGCGGGGTTAATAGGGTTGTATATGGGGAAATTAGTGGCGGGAACGAGTTTGTGGTGCCGGAAGGGATGGAATGGCCGCAAGTAGTGCATGTAGAATATGAATTACTAGATGAATCTGGAATGTCTTTGGATAAGGTAATTATTCCATCATATATTAGTTCTTCTGTGAATATTGATTATGAACCAATAAGAGCTTTTCTCGGTCAAAGCGTTAGAATCCATGTTTATACATGGCCAAATGATAGGAATATCAATCTTGATGATCACAATCTTATTATGACTACCCCGTCAGGTAATAGACTTAATATTAGGGAGCGACACGAGGAGGACGCCTATGTTAATCTTTCTGTTGTGCCTGAAGGAGAAAATCTGCTCTGGAGTTTCACCCATAGGTTTTCAGAAATATACGCTGGAGATTTATTCCGGTTTCAGTCTGTAGTAAGTAACAATACTTCCCCTCAATTTACTGCCGGGCGCAGAATATATGTTCAATTCAGAGAAAACTATTGGACAGGGATATTTGACAATAACAGTAATTTATTGAAAGTAGAAAATTTTATGGAGAGTTTAAGCCCATTATATATAAATACAAACTATTACATTGAAATAAAAGATAGAGGAACTGAGAATTATCGTTACAGCGGAAACGATAATACATCTAAAATTCATCGAAATGCGCAAAGCATTTTCAGCAGAACTTGGAATGTAACCGATGAATTGTGGTTAGAAAATGGACAATATGAATATAACATTTTAGCAACATCTTTTTCTTCAAATCCACAAGAAGTATATAGAGGATATTTCACAGTTACAAATTTCAATCCTGTTGTAGAAAGGTATGTTATTGTGAAAGAACAGCCGCAAGTTTGGCCTGGAACATTAGATGGTTTGAGTTTTGGGGCAAAATTGAAAATCGACAGAAATGATGCTATCATAGTACGAAATGGTAATAGGGAAAGAACGGCAACAGTAGATGAAATTTATTATGTACACGGATATAATATGCTCAAACAAGTCGGTCGCGAACAATATATGCGCGTTCTTGAGATTGATGGAAATGCAGTTCAGGGAGCATACTATATTAGGCGTGACAATATTGGGGATAGAAACCCAGGCTTTTTGTGGCCTGTGCCTACAAGTGATAAGATAAGCAGTTTTATGTCAACTAGTCATCCCGCAGGCATTGACCTAGGGCATACAAGGGGTGGATATCATATACACGGAGATGATGTTTTAGCTATTGCCGATGGAGTAATACACAGAAATACATGGGATGCAAATAGTGGATATGGAAATTATGTCGTTATTAGACATGGTGAGGAAGACGATAAAAATACTGTGTATAGTTGGTATGCGCATTTGAACAGCAGAGAAAGTTTTAAAGTAGGGGCTCCTGTATACAGAGGGAATAAAATTGGAACAGTTGGCAAAACTAGTGCTACACGACCTGCAATGGCACCACATTTGCATTTTGAAATAAGAGACAGCGGCAACTCGTATAGTAGTTCGCAAATAAATCCGCTACAGTATGATTTCTTTGATTTGAATGGCAACCTTATTACTTACAATGCGAACGGAATTTTTATTAACGGAAGTACAAAGGCATTATCATTCATGTTGAGTAGTAATATTTCCAACAATCCTGATTTTGAGCGAATATATGTAAATATTTACAATAATGGTGGAAGCTTGATAAAAAGAGTATTGCTTGATAGTGATGACATTCTGTATACTAACAGTATTTCAATTCCATATTCAGCCGAATTTGCAACAATTATACCTTATGTATACAGTGGTTATAAGTCTATCACCATTTCTGCTCATGGTTCCATAGTTCCTTTAGGTCAGGATATTTCTCTTTACGGTGACATATCTACTGTATTTATTGAAACAATCGACGAATTAAACCAAAAGCATGATATGTATAGTTTCAACTTGATAAAGGAATATCCGGTTACTAGTACAAATATTGATAATATTTTCATATCTATCGTAGATAATGAAGGCGACTTAGCTACGGTTTTTGCGACTGAAATCGATGATGTAATGAATGTAAGCGTTCCGAAAAGTGTAAGTAAAATTGCATTTAGTGTTATCACAGAGAATCCTTACGCCATAATCCATTTTAGAGAAGACGGTATAAAAATTTTAAACCATATGAACAACTATACAATAGGCGACCACAACACCTTCACAATCAAAATCATCGCCGAAGACGGCAGTGAGCAAGACTACACGCTCAACGTAATCCGAAGCGAAACATACAACGACAACACTGACATTTCCGAAGCCTTCATTGTCGCTTACGACGCAGACGATGAGTGGATAAACACCATAACCGTCTCACCTGACGCAAACGGCAGTATAAACGCATCGCTCCCCGCAAACCCCGCATACTACACCGTCTTTGCAGAAACGGCTGACCATTCCGCCAGCCACGCCGTCCTAATAAATAACAT
>Ga0099364_10008207_pt1 | contig 14734 bp, 14 predicted proteins | sample TergutTh196P3_FD_73070 | JGI IMG/M metagenome (GOLD analysis project Ga0099364, IMG submission 73070) | Microcerotermes parvus P3 segment gut microbial communities from Pointe-Noire, Republic of the Congo - Th196 P3 | ecosystem: Host-associated > Arthropoda: Insects > Digestive system > Gut ... | reverse complement strand
GCTTGCGGGAACATGGGCGCGCGCCCCGGACGCGACATTATCAAAAGGACCGTAGCTTTCGTCTACCGCAGGCGGGGCTGCGCTGGAAAAGTACACATCGTATAAGTTCTCGCAAGCGTAAAACGCATCCACGTCAATAAAGGTAACACCGCTGCCAATGGTTACGTTTGTCAAATTTACGCTGCCCATAAATACCTCAGAACCAATGGTTTGAACGCTGTTGGAGATTTTGACGCTCGTCATGTGATGACTAAAAAACGCCTTATTTCCAATGCGGGTAACGCCTTCGGCTATTTCGACAGTTGTTATGCCGGTGGAAGAGCCCCCCCACGGGGGAGTGAGCTCGTCCGGCATAGCCCCTATGCCCTCAATTTTTAGCAGGCCGCTGCCCTCGTCAAAGGACCATGTTAAGCCGTCGCCGAACGTGCCGCCATCGCTCGCAATAGCCGACAGCGTTCCCGCCGGCAACACCGCGAACATCATCGCAAGGGCGAGAATAACACTTGTTATCCTCTTCGATAAATTGGTGTTCATGTTAACATCCTCCTGATATTTTTATTACCGGACTTCCTTTTCCGGCCGCTTTGAGTTATTATATCGTACTCATTCGGCTAAGGTAAATGCTGTCGGCGTACTTGGTAAGAAAAACGGCGTACTTGGTAACGCGGGGGGTAAATAACACCAATGTCTGCCCTGCCGCCGCTGTTCAGCATGGGAACCCGCAAGTCTGTGGTGAAACTGACCGGACGGCTTGTCAGGGAAGGCCTTGACAGACAGGAGAATGAAAACCGCCCCGTGTAAACGGGGCGGCGGGGAAGAAAATAAATATTTATTTCTTATAGACATCGCCTCGGGGCCCGATAGCAACAACATCAACTGTTTTATCGTCAACATAATCAAACAGAATCCTAAACCCGCCGACAGTTAGCCTATATCCCTCGCGCGCTTTCAATTTCCTCACATTCCCGTCGGGAAGATTGTCAACAGCATCCATAATCCGTCTTTGCGTTGAAGTCGTTTGGGCGTCAAGGTACTTTTCCGCGGATTTGCTGTAATTGACGTTATAGCCCATATTTTGCCTTCAAATCATTTGCGGAAATCCGATAACCGTCATCGGCGGCTTTTGCCTCATCGTAAAGAGCGACATCATCTGCCATTTCCGCGTCAGCCACCAAAAATTCAGCGAACCTCAAAACCGCGAATTGCGAAGCTTCATCTAAATCTCCCAAAACTGTCAAGGCTCTCTGCGCGATCGTACTCACAATAATCACTTCCCTTCAAGCACATTATACACCACCGGCGGCAAAATTACAACAAATCTGTTATACGCTGAATGTCGCCTTAACAAAACAGCTGCACCCCAAAACAGGCGGCGGCTTTCGCGGCTGTTTCACCGCCGTCATAAGCATAACGGACACGGCGGACGATGACAAATGTCATATCAGGCCGAGCCGATATTGTGATAATGGTCACTGTCGGCGGGGAGAGCGGTCTGATACAATGGGGTCACAAATAAAAAGGGGGATAAAATATATGGCCGAAATTACAGGGCGAGGCCCGAACGGTGCCGGCGCCTCGCCGGTGATTAAAGTACGCAGTCTGGTCAAGCGTTACGGCGAGCTTGTGGCGCTGGACCATTTTGAGCTGGAGGTCCGCAGGGGCGAGATTTTCGGGCTTTTAGGCCCTAACGGCTCGGGCAAGACCACCGCGATCAACTGTATGCTGTCGCTGTTGAAATACGGCAAGGGCGAGGTCAGCCTGTTCGGAGAGCCGATGAAATCCGACAACTACGCCGTCAAAAAACGGATCGGCGTGGTCATGCAGAACGTGGCTGTCTTTAACGAATTGACGGTGGTTGAGAACATCGACTATTTCTGCGGGCTGTATGTACCCGAAAAAGCGAAACGCAAGGCTCTCACCGACGAGGCCATAGCGTTTACGGGGCTGGACGATTACCGTAAATTCCTGCCGAAAAAACTAAGCGGCGGGTTGCTCAGGCGGTTGAACATTGCCTGCGGTATCGCGCATAAGCCGGAGCTTATCTTTCTTGACGAGCCGACCGTGGCCGTCGATCCGCAGAGCCGCAACCATATACTTGAGGGCATCAGGGAGCTGAACCGGAACGGCGCGACCGTAGTGTACACCTCGCATTACATGGAGGAAGTAGAACAGCTTTGCACGCGGATTATGATTATGGATAAGGGCAAGGCCGTCGCCACCGGCACCAAAGAGGAGCTGAAAGCGATGATCCGCACCGGCGAGAAGCTGACGGCGGAGATATACGACCTGCCGGAAAACGTATTGGGCGAGATACGGGGCGTTGACGGTATTTTTCAGGCGGATTACAGCGATAACCGTCTGACCGCCCGTTACCCCGCCGACGGCAGACATATGATAACCATACTGGATATTTTAAGGCGCGGCAATGTCGCGTTCGGGCGCGTTTCCTCGGAGCCGCCCACGCTTAACGACGTATTCCTTGAGATAACCGGCAAAGAGCTGAAGGACTGAGGGTGGTTAATTATGTTTTGGAATATATATTGGAAACGAATACTCTGGTTCGTGCGCAACACCGAAACCATCATCTGGACGTGGATATTCCCGCTTATGCTGGCGACGCTGTTTTATGCCGTCTTTACAAACATCGACGCGTCGGGGCAATTCAGCAGGATGCCCGTCGGCGTCGTCGATAACGGGGCTTACCGGCAGGACGCAGCTTTTCGCGCGGCGTTGGAATCTGTCTCCGGAGAGGGCGACGGCAGCCTGTTTGACCTGCGCCTGCTCCCGAGTCAGGGCGAGGCGGATACGCTTTTGGAAAAGGGCGAGATCGACGGGTATATCCTTGTGGAGGATGTTCCCGTGTTGATTGTCAGCGGCAGCGGCTTGCGGCAGACTATTACAAAGAGCTTCATTGACCGGTATCTGCAAACTAAGGGAGCCGTCGAGGCGGTAATTTTGCGGGGCGGGGACTTTGAAAGCGTATCCGCGTTTTTGGAGCCGGCTGACTATACCGAGGAGATTTCGCTCTCTCAAAACCCGCCTACGGAAAAGGTCGGCTATTTTTACGCGCTGCTCGCCATGGTCTGCCTGTACGGAGGTTTTCAGGGCATGACGACCGTGACGGGATTACAGGCGAATCTGTCGCCGTTGGGCGCGCGGCGGACCATGGCGCCGGTCGGGCGCTTTCGCATGGTGGCGTATGACATGCTGGGCGGCGTTACCACACAGTATATGTGCCTGCTTGTCATTGTGGCGTATATCAATTTTGTGCTGGGCGTGAGCTTCGGCCCTAAGCTGTGGCTGGTGCTGCTGACCTGTCTGGCCGGAAGTCTTTTGGGTGTGGCGTTCGGCGCGATGATCTCGGTCACGTCAAAGCTGAAGGCGCAGGCAAAAATAGCGGTATTGATAACCGTCACCATGGTTTGCTGTTTCCTCTCCGGCCTTATGGTGAGCGGCATCAATTACACCGTGGTCCAAAACGCGCCCGCCGTGGCGTGGCTCAATCCCGCCGCGCGGATCGCGGACGCGTTCTACTGTCTGTATTATTACGACACTTACGAGCGGTTCTTTCTTAACATCGGTATTATTATGGCTATGACAACCGCGATGCTCGCGGTGACGGCCGTTTTCGTCAGGAGGCAGCGTTATGAAAGTATTTAAGACGTGCAACACAATTATCAAACGGCGTATAACGGCGATGGCGCTGTACTTTCTCATATTTTTGGCGCTGACGGTGATTATGCCCATTCTGACGGCCGATCAGCACACCTTGGATTTTTTCGAGATGAAACCGAATTTCACCGTAATTAACCGCGACGGCGATACGCCGCTCTCGGAGGGCTTGGCCGCGTATCTCGGCGCGCGCGGGAACAAGGTCGTCTTAGACGACCGTCTGGAAACGCTTCAGGACGCCTCTTTTTATAGAGCCACCGACTATATAATAATCCTGCCTCAGGGCTTCCGCGACGCCTTTTTCAGCGGCGGGACGGTTAAGATAAAGACAGTCGCCACAACGGATTCGGCAAAGGGCTTTTATGTCGATATGCTGATTAACCAATATCTGAATCAGGCAAGATTTTACGGTAGCCCGGACGGTATGGGCGAGGAGGCGCTCGCGGCCGCGGTCATCAGGGACCTATCCGCGGAGACAAGAGTTGAAACAAAGCGGTTCGGCGCCGGCGCGCCGATCAGTACCGGATTTCTTATTTACAACCGTATGCTGAGCTATATGGTCATTATACTGATCATCCTTTGCGTGAGCAATATCACGTCGGCGTTCCGCCGCCCCGATATGAGGATGCGGAATCTGTGTTCGCCTCTGAAGCCGCGCTCCATGAGCCTTCAGCAAATTCTGTGCGGCGTATTGGTCAGTGCGGCGGTGTGGGTATCGCTCACGGTTCTCGGGTTTATCATGTACGGCTCCGAGCTGGCGGCGGCGGACCGGAGGACCGTCGGGCTTATCCTGCTGAATACCCTTGTGATAACGCTGCTTGCGCTGTCCGTCGCGTCGCTGGTAAGCTCGTTTATCAGGAGCGCCAACTCACAGAACGCGGCGGCTAATTTCGTATCGCTCGGGCTGTGTTTTCTCGGCGGCGTGTTTGTCCCTCTAGATTTATTCGGCGAGGGGCTGCTGATGGCGTCGCGCTTTACGCCGGTCTACTGGTACAGTACGGCGCTGGATAATATCTTCGCTTTGACATCATTTGAATGGGGCGTTATGGCCCCGATCTGGCAGGCTATGCTGACACAGCTTATTTTCACCGCGGCGTTTTTCTGTCTGGCGCTTGTGATCGGCAAGCATATAAACCAGTCGGAAAAATCTTTCAGCAGTGTGCAGACGGAGCTTGACGCGTAAAATCCCCCGCCGTTGCGACGGGACGGGATGGCGCCGTCGCGGCGGCAATAAATCCGTGGAAAAGCGGGTGCGCGCGCCCGGGGCGGGACTTAAATTCAGGATGGAACTGGACGGCGATATAATACGGATGTCCCTTCAGCTCGATTATCTCGGCGTGATTGCCGCTCGGAGACGCGCCCGATACCACGGCGCCGGCATTTTTAAGGTCGGTTAAAAATTCCGGCGATACCTCGTAACGGTGCCTGTGCCGCTCATATACTACGGCTTCCCCGTTGTAAATCCCGTGCGCCAGCGTGCCGGCGGCAAGGCGGCATGGATACAGGCCCAGGCGCATTGGATTTAAGTCCCGTTTACCGGGCATTATATCGACCACTTTATGCTTTGACTCTGGGTCGCACTCCGCCGAGTGTGCGTCGCCGAACATGCAGATATTCCGGGCGATTTCTATGACGGCCGCGTGCATTCCGGCGCAGATACCCAAAAACGGGATCCCTTTCTCGCGCGCATAGCGGGCGGCGGTAGTTTCGCCGTCCGATATTTTTTCGCCGAACCCGCCGTGAAGCAAGACGCCGCGTACGCCGTCAAGCAGCTTCGAAACATTGGCGGGCGTTATATCCTCAGAGTTTATCCAGCGTATATCTATGTGCGCGCCGTGGGCGTATCCCGCGTGCGCCAGCGCCTCGGCCACGCTCAGATACGCATCGCGCAGAGCGACATACTTGCCGACAAGCGCGACCGTCACCGAATCGCGGCAGTCTTTTACGCGCTCTATAAGGCGCGTCCATTCGCCCAGATCGGGCTCGGCCGTTTTTAGTTGCAGGCGGCGGCACGCCGCGTCGTCAAAGCCCTCGTCGCGCAGCAGCAGCGGCACCTCGTAAAGCGTGCCGGCGGTGGTATTCTGTATGATGCAGTCAATGGGCACGTTGCAGAACAGGCTGATTTTCTGGCGCAGCTCCCGCGTTAGCGGTTCTTCCGTGCGGCAGACGATAATGTCGGGCTGTATGCCCATGCTCAGCAGCTCCTTGACGGAGCTTTGCGTGGGTTTTGATTTCAGCTCGCCGCTGGCGGCGACAATAAGCGATACGTGGATATACAGCACGTTTTCGCGCCCCGCCTCGGCCGCTATCTGGCGGCTCGCCTCGATAAACGACTGGCTCTCTATATCGCCTACGGTGCCGCCGATCTCCGTGATGACGACATCGACGCCCGCGCGCCCCACGCGGTATACGCGCTCCTTTATCTCGTTGGTGACATGGGGGATGACCTGTATTGTGTCGCCGAGAAAATCGCCGTTGCGCTCGCGGTTCAGCAAATCCCAGTAAATGCGGCCCGACGTGACGTTGCTGCCGGAGTTCAGGTTTTCGTCGATAAAACGCTCGTAATGCCCGATGTCAAGGTCCGCCTCGTGCCCGTCGTCGGTGACGAAAACCTCGCCGTGCTGGAAAGGGCTCATAGTCCCCGGGTTCACGTTGAAATAAGGGTCGAATTTCTGCATGGTCACTTTAAGCCCGCGCGCTTTCAGCAGGCAGCCCAATGCCGCCGCGGTTATGCCCTTGCCAAGTCCCGATACGACGCCGCCGGTTACGAAAATGTACTTCATCATAGCCTCCATATTAAATTGCTCACAGAATATATTGTACTATTGATACGGGGGTAAAGTCAAGGACAAAAACCGCACTTATATGATATAATCTGCTGGCCGATATATTTGACAACAAGATATTATGGTGCTATAATGGTCACGGTGGTTAACGTGAATGTTGGAGGCGTATTTTTATGAAAAGCTATCGCAAGGTGCTGCACTTCCATACCGCGTCGCGCCGCGAATTCATCAACATCACGCCGCAGGTCGAATCGGCCGTCCGCGAAAGCGGCGTTCAGGAAGGACTTGTGCTGATAAACGCTATGAACATTACCGCCGGCGTGTTCATAAACGATAACGAAAGCGGGCTTCACAGGGATTACGAGCGCTGGCTGGAAAAGCTCGCGCCCGAAAAGCCGTATGATCAGTATGACCACAACGGTTACGAGGACAACGCCGACGCCCATCTGAAGCGCACAATCATGGGGCGCGAAACGGTCTGTGCCATCACAAAAGGAAAGCTGGATTTCGGAACGTGGGAGCAGATATTCTACGCCGAATTCGACGGCATGAGGGATAAGCGCGCGCTGGTAAAGATCATCGGCGAATAGGGAGGTCGGCAAATTGAACATTACACTTTCGAGAAAACAATTCAGGCGTATGCTGGATATGATATATATAGGAAACTGGGTGCTTAACTCCATGCGCGGCGACGACCGCCTGACCGATTATGACGAGATTGAGTCACTCATGTTCGGGCTTTGCGCACAGAACGGCATGACCGCGCTGTACGAGCGTTCCGGCGGCGAGGTTATACCGTCGCGCGCGTTTGCCGAGGGCGGCATACATGAGGCGATCATGGACTATGAGGACACCGTTTTCTTTGAGATATTGGCCGAGGAGCTGGCGCGGCGCGATCTGGAGCAGGAAGCGATAGATTTCAACGACGTCGAACGGTTGAACGAGCGCATATCAGTATACATCGACGAGTTTGAGCGCAACGGCACGGACAATCTGTCCATCGACGTATAAGACGCCGTATGCGTGAGGTATTTTTGCTGAAAATGGGTGAGCTGGTGCTGAAAGGGCTGAACCGCCAGCGTTTTGAACAGCGCCTGATGTCCAATCTTAAACGGCGGATCTCCCCTTTCGGGAATTTCAACGTATATTCAATGCAGTCCACGATATATGCGGAACCCGCGGAGGACGCGGATATTGAGTCCGCGTTTGAGGCTATGCGCCGCGTGTTCGGCGTCGCGGCAGTATGCCGCTGTGCTGTCGCGCCCAAAAACATGGAGGCGATAACGGCGTCGGCTATCGAGTATCTAAGAGATGACTTGAGCGCCGCCGGGACGTTCAAGGTGGAGGCCAAGCGTTCGGACAAGGCCTTTGTGTTCAACTCCCCGCAGATATGCGCGGCGCTGGGTGAGTCTATATTAAACGCGTATTCGCATTTGCGCGTTGACGTACACGCTCCGCAGACGACGGTGGTTGTCGAGGTGCGCGACATGGCGGCGTTTGTACACGCCGCGCCTGTGCCGGGCGCGGGCGGGCTGCCGGTCGGCACCGGCGGGCGCGCGGTTTTGCTGCTCTCCGGCGGCATAGACTCGCCGGTCGCGGGCTACATGATGGCGAAGCGCGGGCTTGAGATACTGCCGGTGCATTTCTTCAGCTATCCGTATACGGGCGCCGAGGCAAAAGATAAGGTTCTGAAGCTGGCGGATATTATGTCGCTTTACACGGGACGCGCGGCGACGGTGATTGTCCCCTTTACAGAGATACAGGAGCGTATCCGCAAATGCTGTCCCGAGGATATGATGACCGTCATCACGCGGCGCTTTATGATGCGCATAGCCGAGCGTATCGCGCTGGACAACGGCTGCGGAGCGCTGATAACAGGCGAGAGTCTGGGGCAGGTCGCATCGCAGACAATGGAGGCCATGGCCGTGACACAGGCGGTCTGTACGCTGCCCGTGCTGCGTCCGCTTGTCGGCATGGACAAGGAAGAGGTTGTTGCGATCGCCAGAAAAATCGGGACGTTTGATACGTCGGTGCTGCCGTATGAGGACTGCTGCACGCTGTTTACGCCGAAGCACCCCAAAACGCGCCCGACATTGGCGCAGTGCTTGAGCGCCGAGGAGGATTTGGACATAGACGGGCTGGTGCAAAACGCTGTGGAGGGGACGGCTTCCGGCGCTTAGCGGCACAGTCTGCCATATGAAATTTATATTGGGTGAAATTATTATGATTGAAACTGTTACATTGAAAACGAAAAGGTTAAATATAAGACCTTTTACCGTTAAAGACGCTTATGCCGCCGCCTATAACAGCAGACAGCCAAGTATAGCGGAGCATATGTCAGACATGGTTTTAGCCGATGAAAAGGCAGGGCTTGAGTGGATAAACTGGATTGACAGCCGCGCTAATTTACAAGAGCCTTTTCAGATTTTGGCTATTGAAACCCAAGATGAAAAGAAATGCATCGGTATTATCGGGGTTGTTCCTCAGCCCAAAATTCAAGGCGAGGTTGAAATTCTGTTCTCCGTCGCGGATGAATTTCAAGGTAATGGTTACGCAACCGAAGCGGCGGCTGAAATGATCAAATGGTTTTTCAGCCTGAAAAAAGATTTGTATTTATGCGCTATTGCAAAGGTTAACAACGCACCCTCGCAAAAGGTAGTGGAGAAATGTGGGTTTAGCTTTATTGAGGAACGGGAAATTCTATATGACGGAAAAATGACACAGTTCAAGTATTATAAACTATCCTGACGCCCGCATATCCACAATGTTTTACGCGGAATAATATTCGGAGGACAGATATGATTGCCGAGATAATCGCGGTAGGGACGGAGCTGCTGCTAGGCGCGACGGCGAACACCGACGCGCAGTATATATCGCGCGAGCTGGCGGCGATGGGCATTTTTGTCTACCACCACGCCGTTGTGGGCGATAACGAACAGCGGCTGGCCGGCGCCGTGGAGCTTGCCAAAACCCGCGCCGACATAATTATCACCACCGGCGGGCTTGGCCCCACCTATGACGACATGACAAAGGGCGCGGTGGCGGCGTGCTTCGGGCTGAGGCTGGAGCCGCACCGGCCGTCGCTTGACAGGATACGTGAGTATTTCAGTAAGCTGGGGCGCGTATGCACCCCGAATAACGAGCAGCAGGCGTGGCTGCCGGAGGGCTGCGTCGTATTCGACAACTCCTGCGGCACGGCGCCGGGCTGCGCGTTTGAGAGCGGCGGCAAGCATGTGATTATGCTGCCCGGGCCGCCCAAAGAGCTGACCGCCATGCTGAAAACGGGCGCGCTGCCTTATCTTGCCGGACTTTCGGACGACGTTTTGGTTTCGCGGTTTGTCAGGTTTTTCGGTATCGGGGAGTCGGCGATAGAGAACGAGCTGCGGGAGATGATGGAGTCCGCCGTCAACCCGACCGTCGCGCCCTATGCCACCGACGGCGAGGCGTATCTGCGCGTAACCGCACGCGCCGGAACGCGGGACGAGGCGTTTGAGATGACGCGCCCCGTGGTGGACAAGCTACTGTCAATGTTTCCGCAATTTATTTACGGCGTGGACGTGGACAGTCTGGAAAGCGCGGTGAGCGGGCGTTTGCGCGAACGCGGAAAGACGCTGGCGCTGGCCGAATCGTGTACCGGCGGCCTTATCGCCAAGCGTCTGACGGATATAGAGGGCGCGTCGGGGATAATTTGGGGCGGCGTTGTGGTCTATACAAACAGCGCGAAAACGGAGCTGCTTGGCGTGCCGGAGGCTCTGCTCAGAGATCACGGCGCGGTCAGCGGGCCGGCCGCCGCCGCTATGGCGGAGGGTATTCTGGCGCGTTCCGGCGCGGATTACGGACTTTCCGTTACCGGCTGGTGCGGAGGAGGGCAGGTGCCCTGCCGGGCAATGACGGAGTTCCAAACTTCCGCAGGCGACGCATATATAGCGCTGGCGGTGAAAGGCGGAGAAACGAGCGTTAAAAAGGTGTTTGTCGGACATGGGCGCGAGCGCGGGCGCACGCTTGCCGCCGGACACGCGCTGAAGCTGCTGCTTGATGAATTGAAAAGTAAAAACTACGCATAATATTGACGGGTATAATCCTAAAAAGATATGAAAGTCGAGCTGAGGATATATGAACGGTTTTTTTAAGGGCGTAGGCATGGGTGTGATCGCCGGAGCTATGATAACGATGTCGGTCGTACCCGTTGACAGGCGCCGCATGATGAGATCCCCGATGGGCAGAAAGGTAAGCGCGGTCTGTGATTTCTGCGAGGGTATCAAAGACGCGTTTTAAGGACGCTAAAGAAAAACGGTCGGGCATGGAAGCCCGGCCTTACATTTTGCCCATATACGCGACGGCGGCCAGCGCGTCCTTCACATACATATCCGCGCCGATTATTTCCGCGTATTCGGCATTCATGACCGCGCCGCTTACCAGAATTTTTCCGCCGTACCCGTTGTTTTTCAGCGCCTTTATGGTCGTTTCCATCGACCTTACCGTCGTCGTCATCAGAGCGCTCAGCCCCACGAAAGGCGCGTTATATTTTTCGGCCGCCGCGACGATCTCCTCCGGCGCGACGTCTTTGCCGAGGTCTATGACCTCATAGCCGTAGTTTTTTATTAAAACCCCGGACAGATTTTTGCCGATGTCGTGTATGTCGCCCTTGACAGTCGCAATCACGATTCTGCCCTTTGCCGCCGCGCGTTTACCGCCCATTCGGCCTTTCAGCGCGGCAAACGCCGCCTGTGCCGTTTCCGCGCTCTTTATAAGCTGCGGCAGAAACAGCCTGCCGCTCTCATATCCGGCGCCCACCGCGTTCAGCGCGGGGATTATTTCAGAGTTGATTATCTCCAGAGGCTCGCGGTTGTCGGCGGCGAGCAGGGCGTCAACCGCGCCGGTCAGCCCATGTAATACCGCCTGATATGTGGTGTCCGCGTTTTTGCTGTCACGCTCTTTCTCCGGCCCTGCGCCGGAGAGGACGCAATATGCCTCGTGCGCGTCCATTATGCTTTGCGCGCAGGGATTTATAATGGCGCACGAAAGCCCGTTGTTCAGCGCCATGGTGTAAAAGGCGGCGTTCAGCGCCTCGCGGTTTGGCATACCGTATGAAACATTTGATATGCCCAGCAATGTTTTCAGACCCAGCGCGTTCAGGCCCTTGACCGTTTCCAGCGTTACCGCGGCGGCGTTCGGATCCGGTCCGATAGCCATGGCCAGCCCGTCAACGACTATATCCTTGGGCTCTATCCCGTATTTCTTCGCGGCTTCGACGATGCGCCCGGCTATCTCCAGCCGTCCCGCCGCGGTCCCGGGGATGCCGTTTTCGTCCAGCGGCAGAGCGATAAGGACGCCGCCGTATTTTGCCGCCAGCGGGAAGATGCTCTCCATGCTCTCACGCGTGCCTCCGACGGAGTTTATCATAGCTTTGCCGTTATAAGCCCTCAGCGCTCTCTCCACCGTTACGGGGTCGGCGCTGTCTATTTGCAGCGGCTTGGATGTTATGCTCTGGACGGCCTTGATTATATTTACCATGACCTCCGGCTCGTTTATCTCCGGCAATCCGGCGTTTATATCCAGTATGTCGGCGGCGTCCTGTTCCAGCGCCTCGTTTTGGATATAGTCCATGTCGCCGCTTTTCAGCGCGGCTTTCAGCTTCGGCTTGCCTGTGGGATTCAGGCGCTCGCCGATGATTACGGGTCTTTTGCCCCATATGACGCTCCGCTGCCCCGACGCCGCGATTGTATGCGTCTTTTTTGTCACCGGAATAAGCGGCATGTCTTTAACCGCTTCGATCACCGCGCTTATATGCGCGGGCGACGTCCCGCAGCAACCGCCCATAATCCTCACGCCCATTTGCGCCAGCACGCGCATGTCGGCGGCGTAACGCTCCGGCGGCACATTGTCATACGAGCCGTCGGGCAGCGGCAGTCCCGCGTTCGGGCTGACTGTAACAGGCACCGACGCGTATTTCAGGAACTCCCTGACGAATCGTGTCACCTGGCTCGGCGCCAGCGAGCAGTTAAGCCCCAGCGCGTCAACGCGCAAGCCCTCCAACAGAGCGATAACGCACGGTATATCCGCGCCCGTTAACAACTTTCCGTTTTTATCCAGCGTGACGGAGGCTACTACCGGAAGGTCACTGTTCTCTTTCGCCGCCAGCACCGCCGCTTTCAGCTCGTACAGGTCGGTCATGGTTTCTATGGCTATAATATCCGCGTCTTTCCCCGCTTTTACTTGCTCGGCGAACGCCGTGTAAACATCCTCGAAATCAAGGTTCCCCAGCGGCTTTATCAGGCCTCCGGCGGGGCCTATGTCCAGCGCTACGAGCTTTCCCGCCGTTTTTGCCAGCTCCACGCCGTTTTTTACAATGGCGGGAATATCGGCGCCGGGCAGCTTTACGCGGTTCGCGCCAAAGGTGTTCGCGGTAACGACGTCGCAGCCCGCCGCGGCGTATTCCGCGTGTATCTCCTTTAAGACATGCGGGTGGGTAAGGTTGTAAAACTCCGGCGCGCCCTCAAGCCCGCGCGACATGAGCATGGTGCCCATCGCGCCGTCGAAGAATACGCGGTTGTTGAATATGTTTTTATTTGACATGCCTTCACCTCGTTTTATATTGGGAACATCTCCGATATGTTGCTGAATATATCTCTCGCTATATCGGGGCGGTTCATAGTGTACAGGTGTATGCCTCTCACGCCGTTAGCGATCAGGTCTACGATCTGCTCCGTGGCGTAGGCTATGCCCGCCTGACGCAGGGCCGGAGGGTTATGCCCGAATTTGTCGATTATGGCTTTGTGCTTAGGCGTGAGCGCCGCGCCGCACATGGTGGTCATCTTTTTTATCTGCTTCGCGTTGGTAATGGGCATGACGCCCGCTATAACGGGCGCGCCGACACCCTTTGACTGCAGCAGATACAGAAAATTATACAGTATATTGTTGTCAAAGAAAAGCTGTGTTATCAAAAACTCGCAGCCGCTTTCCACCTTCAGCTTTATGTGGTCTATGTCCGCCTCCCGCGTTTCGGCCTCGGGGTGGCCCTCGGGGTAACACGCGCCGCCGACGCAGAACCCGAATGTTTTCAGCTCGCGCGCAAGATCGGCGGCGTAACGGTAGTCGCTGGATAATACGCCGCCCTCGGGAATGTCGCCGCGCAGCGCCAGAATATTTTCAACGCCCAGTGTTTTCAGTTCACCCGCGGCGGTTTTTACCTGTCCGCGCGACGACGATACGCATGTTAAGTGAGCGAGCGCGGTTACGGATTTTTGGACGTGTCCGGCGACAAGGGATGTATTGGTGTTCCCGCCGCCGCCCGCGCCGCATGTGACGCTGATGAAATCGGGGCGCAGACCGGCCAGTTCGGCGGCCGCTGCCAGCGCGCTTTCGGTGTCCGCGCTCCGCTTGGGCGGGAATATCTCGAAAGACAACGCCGGACGCTTGGTATTCAATATGTCGGTTATTTTCATGTTAACCCCCGTTTCTAAAGGCTGACGCGGCGGCCAGCACTACAATTTCCCCTGCGCCGCCGGCGGTTAAGAGTCCCGCGCACTCGGCTATGGTGCTGCCCGTCGTGACGACGTCGTCAATCAGCAGCAGCTTGCCACGGCTTTTGGCGAACGGCGCGAGCCTGAACGCGCCGGAAACGTTTAAGCGGCGTTCCTCTTCGGTTTTCAGACGGCTGTTGGGGCGTGTGTTCCTCACTTTTAGTATAAGCCCGCGGGCTTTCGTGCCGGTCAGCCGCGCAATCTCCCTAGCCAAAAGCTCCGACTGGTCATAGCCGCGCCCGCGTCTCCGCGCAAAGCTGACGGGCACCCATGTCACGGCGTCGAACCCGCTGAGCCCGTATCTTTTCAGGCACTCGGCCATGAGCCGCGCGAAATATCTCGCGCTTATAACGCGCCTGTGGAATTTCAGCCCGTGTATGCCCGAGCGCACACGTTCGGTGTATCTAAGCGGCGCAAGACAGATAATGCTGGGCGCCGCGTTTATAAGGGGTTCTTTCAGCAGCGGCAGCTGTCTAAGGCATGCTTCGCACGGCACGGCGGCGCCGCCCTTTACCGGCAGCAACGCGCCGCACAGGATACATTTGGGTGGAAAAAAGATGTTTAGCGGATTCATGGCGTTAACCTTTTTATGTTGATTTTCAGCGTTTTTTCTGATATGATGCGAGAGGGGTTATTTTTATGAAAAAATCAATTCATGACCGTATACACGCTGTGGACGTTTCACGCCTGACGCCGCTTATGAACGACAGGATGCTGGAGAGGTTCCGTACTCTTCCCTTTGTACCCAAGAGC
>Ga0099364_10008206_pt1 | contig 14735 bp, 9 predicted proteins | sample TergutTh196P3_FD_73070 | JGI IMG/M metagenome (GOLD analysis project Ga0099364, IMG submission 73070) | Microcerotermes parvus P3 segment gut microbial communities from Pointe-Noire, Republic of the Congo - Th196 P3 | ecosystem: Host-associated > Arthropoda: Insects > Digestive system > Gut ... | reverse complement strand
GTGAGGTTCGTTGACACGAACGACGTCAATGTGGAAAAGGCGGCGTACATAGAGGTGGTAAACGGCGTCGGCGATAATAGGTTCGATCCCAACGCGACGCTGACCCGCGAGCAGGCGGCAACAATGCTCTCAAGGCTTGCAAGGGCCGTCGGGAAGCCGCTTTCCGCCTCTGAGCCGACGTTTGCCGACAAGGGCAGGATATCGGACTGGGCTTACGACGCGGTAGGGCAGGTGCAGGCAGCGAACATTATGCAGGGCGTCGGCGTCAATCAATTTGACCCCAGAGGCATGTACACGAGGGCGCAGAGCATACTGACATTCAACAGGCTCTACAGCTTCGTGACAGGCCAAGACGCGCAGGAGCCTAACTTCATATTCCCGTTCCTCTTTGGAGATGAATAATCCACGGTGAACATGGCGCTCGAACTCAAGTACGACGAACGAGATCAAAGGCATCCCGGAATTTCTGGGCTTGCTGGACACGATATGCAGGCTAATCTTCGAGGTCGGTCCCCGGCGCCAAGGCGTAGCCAGCGTATATGCATAAAAAGACCAAGGCTTAGGTTTTTTGAAGAAAAACCTAGGCCTTGGTCATATGCGCCATTAAAACCTCTTGCATTTTCGACCGTCTTCATGTATCCTTCTTAATAGCCGACTAACCGCTTTCCTCTGAATGGAGGTAATAAATGCTTCAAATAAGTAATCTAGTAAAGACTTATGGTCAAAAACGCGCAGTCGATGACCTTACGCTCGCTATCATGCCGGGAGATATCTGCGCATTCATCGGGCATAACGGAGCAGGAAAAACGACTACGCTTAAATCAGTCTGTGGCGTAATACAGTTCGATTCCGGCGATATTTCCATAGACGGCATCTCCATAAAAAAAGACCCTATTGCATGCAAGAAACTCATCGCCTACATCCCGGACAGCCCAGACCTATACGAGTTTTTGCCAGGAATAAAGTTTCTCAACTTCATCGCGGACATATATGGCATCCCCTCCAATGTCCGCCGTGAGCGAACACGCAAATATGCAAATCTGTTTGAGTTGACAGACGATCTTGCCCAGCCTGTCTCTGCGTACTCACATGGCATGAAGCAAAAACTCGCAATCATTTCGGCATTTATCCGCAATCCGCGCTTGATTGTGCTTGATGAGCCATTTGTAGGCTTGGACCCCAAGGCATCGCGCACATTGAAAGGCCTAATGCGCGATGTTTGTGACAGCGGTGGCGCTATTTTCTTTTCTACGCACATACTCGAGGTTGCAGAGAAACTATGCGACAAGGTTGCCATCATAAAATCCGGCAAGCTGCTGGCGTCCGGCCGTATGGACGATGTAAAAGGCGACTCGTCGCTTGAGTCCGTTTTCTTCGAGCTGGAGGAAGGGCAATGATCTGGACTCTACTAAAAATCAATATCACCGCTCTCTTTGCCGGGCTTTTTCGAAAGGGGAGAAGCAAGAAAAGGCGCTCCACGCGGGCAATTGTGTTTATAATCTTGCTTGCCTTATACTTAGCGCTTACGTTCATGATGTTCGTCGGGGTAATGTTCAACTCCCTCATCTCCCCCTTTTTTGAAGCCGGCATAGGGTGGTTCTACTTTGCGATAGCGGGCTTGAGCGTTTTCTCGCTATGCTTCTTCGGCATCATTTTCATGGTGCAGCCGCAGATTTTTAATGCCCGTGACAACGAGCTTTTGCTTGCTATGCCGATAAAGCCATCAACAATATTGGCCGGCAGGCTCTCGGCGCTGCTATTAATCGAGTATGTGTTTACGGCTATCGTTATTTTCCCAGCCTTCATGGTTTTGCTGTCGAGGGGCTTTATTTCCTTCATACCCACGCTCGGCATCGTATTCTTTTTTGCATCCGCTTTATTAATCCCGCTACTCTCGCTCGCCATGGGGTGCTTGATAGGCTGGTTTATTACGCTGATAACATCGCGAATCACACGCGGGAGAACTGTCTTAATGCTCTTGCTGTCGATATTTTTCCTTAGCGCATACGTATTGGTTTTTTCTGGATTGAATGACCATATATCCGTGCTTATCGAACGAGGTTCTGAAATGGCGGAAGAGATGCGCAGAACCATGCCCCCCGTATACCACGTTGGCGCTGCAGTAACCGACGGCAGCATCGTCAGCTTCATTATATTTGCGCTTTTCGTGATAGTGCCATTTGCAATAATGTGCCTGCTGCTTTCGGCAAGCCTATTCAAACTGAGCACAGCCTCGCGTGGCGGGAAAAAGGTAGAATACCGGGAAAAACCCGTGCGCGTGTTAGGTGCGCGTTCGGCGTTGATTCTAAAAGAGCTGCGGCGATACTGGTCGCTGCCAATGTATATCTTAAATGCTTCGCTAGGCGTGTTGGTGACAATTGCCGCCACAGTCATTTTAATAGTTTACCCAAGCCTTTTCCTAGACCCGCTGGAGGAGATTTTGGATATTGTCCCAGACATCGACATTGGGCTGATAGGGGTTATTTTGCTCTCAGCCATTGCCCTATTGAACAATGTTTCCGCGCCATCAATTTCGCTGGAAGGCAATCAGCTTTGGATCGTCAAATCTTTGCCTATCCCTCCGCGTGACATCCTTTTGGCAAAGGCCGCAATGCACATAGCCGTGTGCGGAACACCTTCGCTGCTAGCGAGCATAGTGTGCGTATTTGCGCTTCCAGTGACAGGCCTCCTTCCAATCGTGCTAACAATCGTGCTTCCAGCTTCGCTAACAGTAATGTCCGCGTTGATTGGCGTTGTGACAAACCTTAGGTTTCCACGTTTTGACTGGGTAAACCCAATTCAGCCGGTCAAGCAGGGCTTGAGCAGCATATTGACTTTGTTTGGTGCAATAGGGCTGATATTTGCGCTTATTTTCATATATGCCCTCTTCTTCAGTTTCCTAATAACAATAGAGGTTTTCATGGCTTTATGCACATTGGCATCCCTAGCTGTGTGCTTTGCGATGTATCGCTACCTGAGGAACACGGGCAGCAGGAGATTTGAAGAGCTTATTTAATGCAGCTCTGGCCGGGAATTCGCCGCAAGATTGCCGTGAACGGGTTTTAAGATGGGCCAAAATGGGAGTAACTATGTCGTTTGTTCACTTGCATGTCCATAGCGAATACAGCCTACTGGATGGAGCCTGTAGGCTCCGTGACCTTGTCTCGCAAGCGAAGGAGCTGGGGCAGCAGAGCGTGGCAATCACCGACCATGGCGTTATGTATGGCGCCGTTAATTTCTATAACGAAGCAGTTGCAGCCGGAATCAAGCCGATAATCGGCTGCGAAGCATACGTTGCAGCGCGGACGCGCTTCGACATGGACTATGACCTCGACTCCGTGCGCCATCACCTTGTCCTGCTCTGCAAAAACGAAACAGGTTACAAAAACCTTTGCCATTTGGTAAGCGCTGCCTTCACCGAAGGATTCTACATCAAGCCCCGCGTAGACATGGAACTTCTGCAGGAGCACAGTGACGGGCTCATAGCTCTTTCCGCTTGCTCGGGCGGCGAGATCCCGAAACTGATTCTCGCCGGCAATTATGCTGCCGCAAAAGCAAAAGCCGTGGAATACAATAGTATTTTTGGCAAAGGCAATTTTTACCTCGAACTCCAAAACCACGGGCTGCCCGAGCAGCCAAAGATCAACGAAGGGCTTATGAAAATCCACGGCGAAACGGAAATCCCGATTGTTGCAACGAACGACGTGCATTATATCGGCCGCGGTGGAGCGGAAGTCCAGGATGTCCTCATGTGCATACAGACCGGCAAAACGATATACGATGAGGACAGAATGAGTTTTGAGTCAAATGAACTGTTCTTAAAATCGGAATCAGAGATGCGGGCCCTGTTTCCGGAGCATCCCCAAGCAATAGACAATGCAGCAAAAATCGCGGATATGTGCAATCTCAAGTTCGAGTTTGGAAAACTCCATCTCCCCGAATATACGTTGCCTGATGGGGAGGCAAGCACGAAAGAATACCTGAAAAAGCTCTGCCTTGCAGGCTTCGAGCGGCTCTACGGCAAGGATAATCAGGATGTCCTTGGCAGATTACACTACGAACTTGACATGATTGCCGACATGGGATTCACTGACTATTTCCTCATCGTCGCAGACTTTATCTCCTATGCGAAAAGCCTAGGGATACCCGTCGGGCCTGGGCGCGGTTCCGCAGCGGGGAGCGTCGCTTCGTATTGCCTTGACATAACGACCGTCGATCCAATCAAATACAATCTGTATTTCGAAAGATTCCTAAACCCCGAGCGAATAAGCATGCCCGACATAGACATCGACTTCTGCGAGCGCAGGCGCGGGGAAGTCATCGAATACGTGAAGCAGAAATATGGCGCGGACAGGGTGGCGCAGATCGTCACATTCAACACGCTCAAAGCCAAAAACGCAATACGTAGCGTATCAAAGGCATTAGCCCTGACGTTCCAAGAGGAAAGCGAGCTCGCAAATGAAATCCCGCGCATACTCAACATCACGATTGAAGACGCGCTTAAGTCATCGAGCAAGCTGCGCGCGAAGTATGACTCAGACACAAGGATAAAACGCGTTATAGACACAGCGATGGCGCTTGAAGATATGCCCAAAGACTCTAGCACCCATGCCGCCGGAGTGGTTATAACGAAGTACCCCGTGCGCGAGTACGTCCCTCTCACATTGTCGAAAAAAGACGACTCAATAGCCACGCAGTACTCCATGACGATACTTGAGGAACTAGGCCTGCTCAAAATGGATTTCTTAGGGCTCCGCAACCTGACCGTCATAGATGACGCCGTGTGCGAAATCCGCAAAGCAACCCCCGAGTTCTCGATAGGTGGCATACCTGAAGACGATGCCGAGACTTACTTAATGCTATCAGAAGGCTTGACGTCCGGTGTTTTTCAACTGGAATCTCAAGGCATGACAGGCGTATGCGTCGGCTTGAGCCCCAAGAGCATTGAAGACATCACGGCAATAATTGCACTGTACCGCCCTGGCCCGATGGAGTCCATACCACGCTTTTTAGAATGCAGCCGCAACCCAGAAAAGATAAAATACGCCCACCCAATGCTAGAACCTATACTAAGCGTCACTTACGGATGCATAGTATATCAGGAGCAGGTCATAGAAATATTCCGCAAGATGGGCGGTTTTTCGCTCGGCCAGGCAGACATGATCCGGCGGGCGATGTCGAAAAAGAAAAAGAACGAGATCGAACGAGAGAAGCTGGCGTTCATAAAAGGCGACCCTGCGCGTGGAATAAATGGCGCCGTTTCAAATGGCGTGCCGGAAGCTGTCGCTTCGAAAATCTATGATGACATATTCGCCTTCGCCAATTACGCCTTCAACAAATCTCACGCAGTGGCATACGCGATGATATCCTATCAGACCGCTTACCTGAAGTGCCATTATCCGCATATATACATGGCTGCCCTCCTGAGTTCCATACTCGACTGGTCGGAAAAAGTTGCAGAATACACGGAAAGCTGCAGATTGATGGGAATAAAGCTGCTGCCGCCTGATATCAACGAGTCCGTCGCTAATTTCTCTGCCGTTGGAAGCAACTTGCGATACGGGCTTTTAGCAGTAAAGAACATCGGCAAGGGTTTAATCAATGCGGTTGTCTCCGAACGCGAAAAAAACGGGGCATATACGAGTTTTGAGAATTTTTGCCATCGGATACAGGGCGCCGATTTGAACCGGCGCGCAGCTGAGAGCCTGATCAAATGCGGGTGCTTCGACAGGTTTGAAGCCAATCGCAGGCAACTGATGATGATATCCCAAGCTGTGCTCGACAGCATAACGAGCAACAGGCGCCGCAACGTTGACGGCCAGATGGATCTCTTCGGGATGCTTGGCGGAAAAGGAGATGACATCGCCGGTGGAATCGAACTGCCAGACGTTCCGGAATTTACTAAAAGCGAACTCATGAGCATGGAGCGGGAGGTAACGGGGCTTTACCTGACCGGCCACCCAATGGATGAGTACAGGAACGATGCAAAAAAAGCGGGGGCTACGGGCATAGGCGAAATTTTGGCAGACTTTGCGCGAGAGGAAGGCAACATTAGATTTGCGAATAATCAGATGATAACTGTAGCAGGGGTCATCGAGGCGGTAAAAACGAAACCGACAAGAAACAACACATTAATGGCTTACATAACGCTGGACGATGGTTTCGGCGCAATTGAGCTTCTTGCGTTTCAGCGGGTTATTGACGATTGCGGCGGTTACATGCTCGCAAACAACGCAGTCATAGCATCAGGGCGGCTTTCGGCTCGAGATGAGAAAGAGCCGCAGATATTAATAGATGCGCTCCGCCCGATATCAGACTTGACAGAACCGGGTGTGTCGGATTATTATACAAAAAAGGCCACTGAAGAACGTAGCATTGCAGCTAGAGAGGCAAAGGCTGTCTCATTGGATAAAACACTTTTCATCAAAATCCAAAGCGAGGACAGCCCCGAATACGAGCGGCTAAAACTGGTGCACAAAATGTTCCCCGGCCGCCACCGGATGGTGATACATTTTGCCGACACCAAAAAGAACCTCGGGTCAAAATGCATAATACACAACGCACTGATCCAAGAACTACACGAAATGCTTGGAGAGCAAAACGTGATAATCAACTGAAGGGATTAACGATAATGAAACTAATGTTCTACGGCGCGGCGCGCGAGGTGACGGGAAGCTGCCATGGCGTCGAAGTAAACGGCAGGAAAATCCTAGTGGACTGCGGACTGCAGCAAGGCAGCGAAAATGCATTCGGGCAAAATTTCCAGTTTCACCCTGGAGAAATCGACAAAGTTGTAATAACCCATGCGCATATAGACCATTCAGGCAGGCTGCCGCTGCTCGTCAAGCAAGGTTTTAAAGGAAAAATCTATGCAACGGAACCTACATGCAGGCTGCTTGAGATAATGCTGCGCGACAGCGCGCACATCCAAGAAATCGAAGCCGGATGGCGCAGCCGAAAAGGCCGGCGCTCAGGCGACGACGCAACTGGGCCGCTGTATACAATTGCCGATGCAGAAAAAGTCTTTCCCTTGCTAGTTCCTTGCCATTACAATGAGATCATTGAGATAGGCGGCGACACAAGAATAAGATTTGCAGATGCAGGGCATTTGCTCGGCTCATCCTATGTGGAAATGTGGCTGACAGAGAGCGGCAAAACAAAAAAAGTCGTTTTCTCAGGCGATATCGGAACGCCGGGACACCCAATGATTTGCAATCCAACCTACGTAAAAGAGGCTGACTTTATCGTCATGGAATCCACCTATGGCAACCGGAAGCGTTCCCCATCTTTCGACACGGTGGCTGAATTAGCCAAAATCATTGAACTAACGCTTACAAAGGGCGGTAACGTAATATGCCCTGCGTTCGCCATCGGCAGAACTCAAGACCTGCTCTACCATATACGCGAAATCAAAGAGCGCAACCTCGCGCCTAGCGTCCAAGGCTTCCCCGTCTATCTTGACAGCCCTCTGGCCACCGCAGCGACAAAAGTCTACTCTATGGAACTGAGCGGATATCTTGACGAAGAAGCCGCCACGCTGATCCGTGCCGGGATCCAGCCGCTTTCCTTTGAGGGATTAAACTTTGTCGAGACGGCTGAACAGTCAAAACAGCTCAACGACGACAAGACTCCGAAAGTCATCATCTCATCGAGCGGCATGTGCGATGCCGGCAGAATACGGCATCATTTGAAGCACAATCTGTGGAGGCATGAATGCGCCGTCATATTCACGGGGTTTCAGGCGCAAGGAACCTTGGGGCGCATCATTGTTGATGATTTATCGCCCTTTATCACGCTGTTTGGGGAAGAAATAGCCATCAGGTGCCAAATCCACAACTTCCGCAGCATGAGCGCCCATGCAGATATGGATGGCCTACTGGAATGGATCGGCGCGTTTGAAGAGAAGCCGGAATGCGTTTTCGTAGTTCACGGCGAGGAAGAAATATGCAAGTCGTTCACTAACCACTTAATCCTGCAAGGCCATCGGGCAATCGCGCCAAAGTTCACGTCCATCTACGATTTGCTGACCAACGAAACCGTCTTTGAAGGGCGCGACCTAAAAAGGCGAAGCGAAATCAGGCCTTTCAGCAGGCGCGACTCAGCCGTGTACCAGCGCCTTATGCTCGCCGGTACACGCCTTATTGAGGTCATCACTCGAAACCGCGAAGGCACAAACAAGGACTTGGCAAAATTCGCCGACCAAATTGACTCGCTCTCAAGCAAGTGGGACAGGTAGGGAGCAATGCAAGGCACAGCAATGAGCCCTTATCGAACCCAATGTCCTTTCCAAGTGCAACCTAATGCCTACAGGTTAATTGACGAAGTAAGAGTAGAAACTATCCGCGCCTTTGTTACCAACCGAAACCGGGATATCCTCGACAATGCCGTCCTCACCCACGCCATCCTCAGTAAGGCAGTGCTCACCCATGTCATCCTCTACAATGTCATCCTCAACAATGCAGCCATCAACCACGTCGTCTTGGGTTTCATTATCCGGCGCCTCTGCGTCTGCAATCGCTTTGCTTAAATCCCTCGCTTCTGCATCGCTAATCTTGCTGTAGCTGCCGACGCTATCATAGCGCATATTGTTGATCCGACCCATAAGGGCTGATAGCTCCCCATTAATCCGCTCAAGGTCCTTACGTATCAAGCTGCCTTTTTCAATTAACTGCGAACTTCTTATCCGTGCCTGCTCAACTATTTGGGCGGCCTTGGATTGACCTTCGGAAATCATCTGATCCGCTTCTTTTTTCGTGTTATCCCTAAGGCTGTCAGCTTCTGCTGTAATCCCCTCTGCTTTTGCCTGACTGGACGCGATGATTTCTTCCGCCTTTTTCTCCGCTTCATCCCTTAAGTTATCTGCGGCAGTCTGAGCGGAAAGGATGACGTTTTTTGCGTTTCCTTGAAACACCTCAAGATCCTGCACTTTTTCGATGAGCTCTGTGTAGGACGTATGGACTTTGGCGTACTCGCTACGTATCAGTTCAATATAAAGATCTACTTCCTGTTTGTCGTAACCATGCTTTTGTTCGCTGAATTCTGGTATCATTAAGTAATCCCTCCTGAATCTCTGCCTAAATCGCTCCACGGCCTAAAACGTTGAGTCAACACGCAATCATTATAACACCTGCCGCTAAATGTGGTCAATAAGAATATTAGTATCTATTCAGAGGGTGTCCCTAGTCTGCGGATTTGACGTAGGCTGCACACAAGTTTTAGCCAATAAAGCATATTTCATCCGCAGTACTCGTGCATTGACGAAGTCAAATCCGCAGACTAGGGACACCCTCTGAGCACTTACGAATATTATTCCCTTCCGCTATGTAAATAGTATCACAAAATGTGTAAATTATTGTGAACCTTTTGTGAATCGTGACATTTTCTGCGCGAATTGTGTTATAATTGCTGCGTAATGATATGGCGTGTTTGCTGTACGCGAAATGCAGCGATTGGATAGCTAGATAGTTTTTAGATAGTATTTATTCCATTAACGGAGGTGCATAACATTGAAAAAGAAGATGCTCATGATGGTCATTGCGCTCTCATTGATCCTTGGGATCCTTGCGGGCTGCCACAGTGAGGATTCAGGTGAAGACCTTACTGACATTTACTCACCTGAAGGCATCGGCCTAAACGTAGGCGATATTATGGACATCGCATTGGAGATGCCGCCGCTCACCGCATCTCCGGCAATGTTTTCAATACCCGTCCCGAGCGCTTCCGGGACACTGGTAAAGAAAAACGCAAAAGCAGAGATAGACTACTCAAACACCACCGACGGTTACGTTATGGTTAGGTTTTTGCAGCAGACCAGCAAGCAGTTGCGTGTTCAGGTAACAGGCCCGGATGATGTGACGTACACCTACACGCTCAAACAGGACGGCACATTCGAAGTGTTCCCCTTGTCAGGAGGCAACGGCAGCTACAAGATAAACGTATTCGAGCAAATCGATGGCAACAGGTATGCAATAGCCAACTCCGTCACCACTACTGTATCTCTCAAAGATGAGTTCGCACCATTTCTCCGGACAAACCAGTATGTGAATTTTAAGCCGGAGAGCAAAACCGTGGCAAAGGCAGCCGAACTTGTATCGGGCAGCAATGACTTTTTTGGCAAATTAGCCGCTGTGTATAACTTCGTCATCAACAACATCACATATGACGTCGAATTGGCGAAGACTGTCCAAAGCGGTTATCTTCCCAACTTGGATTCTATCCTTGAAAGACGCAAAGGCATTTGCTTTGACTACGCCGCCCTCATGACGGCAATGCTCCGCAGCCAAGGCATACCGACCAAACTGGTCGTGGGCTACGCGGGCACGGCTTACCACGCATGGATAAATGTCTATTCCGAGGAAACGGGGTGGATCAGCAACGTCATACTTTTTGACGGCAGCACATGGACCCTGATGGATCCAACATTTGCAGCCTCGCGCAGCGCTGAAGCGTTGAGGTTCATCGGCGACGGCTCGAACTACAGGGTCAAGTTCCTTTACTAAGGATCAGTTCAATAATAAGTTGGACACGGGGGTTGTGTGCGTGATTTGGAAGTTGTGCCGGATTATTGGACTAAGGGTTCCTTGGTTTGAAAACAAATTTTGAACACCATGATAACTGCCCTGGAAAACACCACCCGCAAAGGCTTTCCAAGGCAGTTATTACCTTAATATAGCCTAGCAAAACGCATATGCCACCATATGTTGTACACTCGCTAGTTTTACCCCTTCTAAACCCAAGCTGCCAACTTTTTCTTGACAAACCTCTTACAAGTTGTTACAATATGGTTACAAATATCTGCTTTATGCCAGAATAATCAGAGAATCGAAGGGAGGGTATCCGCTAATGATTCCAGAGTTTAGAGAAGAAATGAACGGCTACAGCAAGCAAGAAGTAGCCCAGTTCATAAAACAGATTCACGGCGAGTTTGTTAAAGTAAATGATGCCAACCTCTCGCTTAAGGGAAAAGTGCGAAGGCTCGAAACCTTTCAGGAGGACGCTAAAAATGTTTTGGTTAACGCCCATGTCATTGCAGAGAACCTGAAAAGCGAGGCAGAGGAAAAAACAAGCAAACTCATCAGGGAAACGCAGGCCGAGACGGACAAGCTTCGCGCCGATGCCGAACGTATCTATAGCACTGCATCGGAAAAGGAGAGCCGGATCATCTCCGAAGCACAGTCAAAAGCCGACCAAATGGTCGCCCAAGCGCAGCGCAAGCAGCAGGAAGTTGAAGCATTCGTCAAAAATGCCGTTCCCGAAGCCCAGGCAAAGGCTGACCAAATATTATCCCAAGCACAGCGCAAACAACAGGAAGTTGATGCGTTTGTCAAAAATGCCGTTCCCGAAGCTCAAGCTAAAGCCGACCAAATAATGTCCCAAGCACAGCGCACAAAACAAGAAGCTGAATCATACGTCGCCACTGCCGTGCCCGAAAGCCGCAAAAAAGCTGAGAGCATTGTCACCGAGGCTCGCAGGGAGGCTGAAAGCATCATTTCCGAAGGGCGCAGGCTGGCTGATGACACCACTTCAGTAAGCCGCAGGAAAGCGGAAGAAGTTGTCTCCGAGGCGCTTAGAAAAGCTGATGAGATCACATCCGAGAGCAGTCGGAAAACTATGGAAATCGTTTCCGATAGCCAAAGAAGGGCTGAAGAAATCGTCTCCGAAAGCCAAAGAAGGGCAGAGGAAATCATCTCAGACAGCCAGAGGAAAGCAGATGAGATTTTAAATGAAAGCCGTAGGAAAGCAGAGGAAATAATTAATAACGCAAAGCAGACTAGCAACGAAATCCTAAACAAGAACGCTTTGGTTCAGCAGGACTTAAAGCAGATTCACACAACGCTTAACTCGCTGTTGAACGAAGGTGGCGAGCATTACGATGCAGGCGCTACAGCTTTAGGCAGCATTGGAGGCAGCTTTGCAAGCAGCGTGGGAAGCCCCGTTGTAAGCCCTGTCGTAAGCCCCGTCGTAAGCGGCGTGGGAAGCGGATTTGGAAGTCCCGTCGTAAGCAACGTTGAAAGCCCCGTTGTAAGCGGCATGGGAAGTGGATTGGGAAGCCCCATTGTAAGCAGCGTTGAAAGCCCTACTGACTATTTTAAAGACTTCAAAGACAGCTTAAGTGTAGACATGCATAAAGAGGATAAGGTTGGCTTCGAAGTAGATTATAAGCTTGAAGATATACCAGCAAGCAAACCTGAAGGGAAATTGGAACTTGAAGTCAAGCAAGACTATAAAGACGTCGAGGAAAGGTTTGTTCCAGAGGAAGTAACTCCCGACAATTGCAAATTCTCAGACGATTTCAACGCTGTGTTTCTGAAGCTTGTTCAGACATTAGAACTCGGGTCAGAGTAAAACAAGGATGCTCGCGCATCTTGACACAACGGCGAAAATATGATACCCTTTCGACTCACACAGGAATGCTACGGCCATTGAGTCAAAAGGGTTGATTATTTATGTCTGAAAACACTAAGTACACATTTGAGAACGATGATTACAAGAACGCCTACCGACACACAGCCGCCCATATTCTTGCGCAGGCCGTCAAAAGGCTGTTCCCTGAGGTTAAGCTCGCAATAGGGCCCGCCATAGCGGACGGGTTCTATTACGATTTTGACACGCCGGAGCCTTTCACGCCTGAGGCTCTTGACGCTATTGAAGCAGAAATGCGTAAGATATGCAAAGAAAAGCTGACCTTGGAACGGTTCGAACTCTCGCGGGAGGATGCGATTAAGTTTGTTGCGGAACAGGACGAATTATACAAACTTGAGCTCATCCGCGATCTTCCCGAGGATTCTGTCATCAGCTTCTATAGGCAGGGCGACTTCACGGACATGTGCGCCGGGCCGCATGTTGACACGACCGCCAGGATTAAGGCAAACGCAATTAAGCTCACGAGCGCAACGGGCGCGTACTGGCGCGGAGACGCGAAAAACAAGATGCTCCAACGTGTCTACGGCACATGTTTTATGAGCAAAGATGAACTTGACGGGCATCTTGCCCGCATTGAGGAAGCTAAAAAACGCGATCATCGCAAGCTAGGGCGTGAGCTTGACCTGTTTGCCCTGTATGATGAAGGGCCTGGATTCCCGTTTTTCTTCCCAAAAGGGATGATACTGAGAAACAAGCTTTTGGATTTCTGGCGGATTGAACATACGAAAGCAGGATATGAGGAAGTGAACACCCCCATTATCCTCAACGAAGAGTTGTGGCATCGCTCCGGGCACTGGGATCACTATAAGGACAATATGTACTTTACAAAGATAGACGACGGCGACTATGCCATAAAGCCCATGAACTGTCCCGGCGGGATGCTGGCTTATAAGCGCCGGATGTGGAGTTACCGGGATCTGCCTATCCGCATGGCCGAACTGGGCCTCGTCCATCGCCATGAGCTGTCTGGCGCATTGCACGGGCTTATGCGTGTGCGCAGCTTCACTCAGGATGACGCGCATCTGTTTATGACGCCGGAGCAGGTCCCGGCGGAAATCTCTGGCATTATTGAGCTAATCGACAGAATGTATAAAGTCTTTGGATTCGAATATCGTGTTGAATTGTCCACGCGCCCTGATAACTTCATGGGCGAGATCGAGACTTGGGACATGGCGGAGAATGCGCTGGAGAAAGTGCTCAAGGATAAGAACATTGTTTACAGCATCAACCATGCTGACGGCGCATTTTATGGGCCAAAGATTGATTTCCATGTAAGCGACGCCATCGGGCGCACATGGCAGTGCGCCACCATACAGCTTGACTTCCAGATGCCCGAGAGGTTCGACCTTGAGTATGTCGGCCCGGACGGCAACAAGCACCGCCCGGTCATGATACACCGAGTGGTGTTCGGGGCAATTGAGCGTTTCATCGCAATCCTCACAGAACACTACGCCGGGGCATTCCCGCTTTGGCTGTCTCCTATACAAGTCGTCGTTATGCCAATCACGGAGCGTACGCAGGATTACGCGCTTTCAACCGCCGAAAAGCTCCGAGACGCTGGTTTCCGCACCCAGACGGATTTCCGCAACGAGAAAATAGGGCTCAAAATCCGCGAAGCCCAGTTGCAAAAGATACCCTACATGCTAATCCTCGGCGACAAAGAGTCCGAAAGTGGCCTTGTAACCGTAAGAACCCGCCATGAAGGCGACATTGGAACCTTAAACCTAGATGAAGTAATAACAAGAATGACAGAAGAAGAAAGGTCTTTATTATGATAAAAAGAAGAGATTCGTTGGAAGTTGCCGTAAATGAAAATATGCGCGGCGGTGATGGCCATGTGCGCATAGAGCACATCCTTGGCAAAAGCGAGCTTTACGAGAAAGGCCGGTTGTATGCGCGGCTCATAATAAAGCAGGGCTGTTCCATTGGATATCATGTCCACGAAGGTGAGATGGAGACTTTCTATGTAATCAGTGGCACTGCAACTTACAACGACAACGGAACGCAAACTGAGCTGCAATGCGGCGATGTGGCATACACCCCGGCAGGCAGCGGCCACTCCATAGCTAACAACGGCACGGAGGATTTGGAGCTTATTGCTTTGATTGTTTATGAAGGATAAGTTGGCATGCAACTGTTCAGTGCCTAACCGTTCCGTGTCTGGGAAAGGCGTGTTATGCGACGTAGAGAGGGAATTTCGGTGAAAACGCCGGAACTGACCGAACGGAGGCGCATAATACGGCCTTTTTTCGGCAAGTTTCGGCAAGCCCTGACTAGTAACTTATAAACCGCGAAAGCAAAGTAGAAAAACA
>Ga0099364_10008205_pt1 | contig 14736 bp, 14 predicted proteins | sample TergutTh196P3_FD_73070 | JGI IMG/M metagenome (GOLD analysis project Ga0099364, IMG submission 73070) | Microcerotermes parvus P3 segment gut microbial communities from Pointe-Noire, Republic of the Congo - Th196 P3 | ecosystem: Host-associated > Arthropoda: Insects > Digestive system > Gut ... | reverse complement strand
TCAAATAAAAATTTACTGTGCCATATTCTATTATTCTCCATTGAGAACCGCTGCTCATTTTCGAATATGTATCAAATTGGTCGGTAGAACCGTTGAACGAAAAAATGGGGGCTTGTTTTTTTCCGTCTGATGTATGTAAAGTGGCAAGTCTATTTTTGTTAATGCCTTTTGTTTCAAGCAATTCCAACGATAAAAAGATTTCACCCTGAAACACTAAATTATATTTGCTTAAATCAATAACAACCCAACCGGAGCGTTTTGTAACAGGAACGAAAATATTTTCGGTCAACAAATCATCATCCGGTAATTCATTTACAATATTTCGGATATGCAATCGAAACAGGGAACTGTCAAATGGATTATGACGAACTCGAACATGCAATTTTTTTACAAGTGCCGGCAATTCGCCCAAGTCTAATTTCAATCCCATCTCTAAACCATTTGGAGGAAAGTTTAGTATCCAGCCATGCGACTGCGACTGTGACCCCCTTGCTGTTTTTATTGCGCCCACTTTGCGTAGTTTGCCGGGTTTAACTACAATTTCCGGTAAAATAACAGATACGTTCACTAATTTAATTATCCCTCCGTTATCATTCAAAAGTTGCTCAATGGTAAAGGTTTGTGTTTCGTAGCCAATCATCGAAATGCGAACTGTTGTATTTACAGACAGTCCGCTTATTTCCAACTCAAAAGCCCCTGTTTCATCTGTGAGACATCCCCGCGGATGCCCAACTACTCCTATGTTTACGTACATTAAAGCCTCTTCGGTTGATATATCAATAACTTTTCCGGTTACAATTTGCCCTGCTAACGTACTAATCCATAATGTTGATATTAGAATAATAAAGATGGATTTTGACAATGACTTTTTTGCTCTCAAAAATAATGCCATTTTTTCTGACCTCTTTAATATAGCGGCGATAGCTACTAATACGACAATAATTATGATAGTGGAGGTTATACCAGATGATTGGTTACTGCTATCATGTCGTTCATTCCATCTATTGTGACTTTTTTCAACTGTTTCCATTTTCGGTCTGCATAAAAAACACAAAAGTACAACTTTTTTTGACTTCGTTATGAAAAAATAAAAAAAATGTAAAAAAAATGCAAAAAAGTTTTTTCGTATCGAAAAAGATATTACTTTTGCGGAATGAAAATTTGTGCAGACATATCATTTTCTACCCGATGCAAGTTTGCTACTGCGGGTATCATCAATGGCTTGACAAACATTATTTGCCAAACTGTTGAATATCTTGCATATAGCCCAAAACCTGCCCTAATTTATGCGTTGGAAACCAATAGCCGCGCAGATGGTTTTATAGGGTGTAAAATTGGGTGTAATTTTTATAAGTCCTTGAAAGATAGGGCTTATTTTAGAGAGAGTACCCCTCCGGCTATTTCTCCGGCAAACAATACCAGTGAACACGCATGGGTATTCAAACTTTTGGAAGGACTATAAATATGGTAATCTTATAAATATATTAATTTTAATAGTTATGAATATAACATTAGGTAATCAAGAGTTTTTCCCAGGAATAGGGAAAATTAAATTTGAAGGTCATGAATCTGACAATCCGTTGGCATACAGATGTTATGACGAGAATAAAGTCGTTGCAGGTAAAACGATGAAAGAGCATCTGCGTTTTGCAGTGTGCTACTGGCACACCTTCTGCGGAACGGGCGGCGACCCGTTTGGACCCGGCACAAAGGTCTTTGCGTGGGATGCTGCATCAGACCCCGTACAGGCGGGCAAAGAAAAGATGGACGCAGCGTTCGAGTTTATCACGAAGTTGGGCGTTCCGTATTATTGCTTCCACGACATCGATCTGGTAAGCGAAGGCGCTACTGTTGCAGAGTACGAAAAACGTCTGCAAACGATGGTCGATTATGCCAAGGCAAAACAATCGGCTTCGGGCGTGAAGCTGTTGTGGGGTACGGCAAACGTATTCAGTAACCCCCGCTATATGAACGGCGCGGCTACCAATCCCGATTTTCAGGCGTTAGCATACGCGGGCGCGCAGGTGAAGAACGCAATCGACGCTACCATTGCTTTAGGCGGCGAAGGTTACGTGTTCTGGGGAGGACGCGAAGGCTACATGAGCCTGTTGAATACAGACATGAAACGCGAACTCGACCATTTGGGACGTTTTCTCGGCGTTGCGCGCGACTATGCCCGCAAAAACGGTTTCAACGGCTGTTTCTACATCGAACCCAAACCTATGGAGCCTACAAAACATCAGTATGACTTCGACGCGGCAACAGTTATCAACTTCCTCCGTTATTACGGTTTAGACAAGGACTTTAAGCTCAACATCGAAGTAAACCATGCAACGCTTGCCGGTCACACCTTCGAGCATGAGTTGCAAGTAGCCGCCGACGCAAGTATGCTCGGCTCGATAGACGCCAATCGCGGCGACTATCAGAATGGCTGGGATACCGACCAGTTTCCCGTCAATCTGTATGAACTTACCGAAGCGATGTTAGTTATTCTTCAGGCAGGCGGCTTCACCACCGGCGGTATCAATTTCGACGCCAAGACGCGCCGTAATTCTACCGACCCCGAAGACCTTTTCATTGCTCATATCGCCGCTATGGACGCCTTCGCCCGCGCGCTGACAATAGCCGTAAATGTTCTCGAAAAATCGCCATATCTAAAAATGCGCAAAGAGCGTTATGCTTCGTTTGATAGCGGCAAAGGCGCCGAATTTGAAGCAGGCAAACTGACGCTCGACGACCTTCGCAATCTGGCAGTAGAACTTGGCGAGCCAAAACAAATAAGCGGCAAGCAGGAACTGTATGAACTTTTTATCAATCGATATATATGAGTAATTCAGGATACAATACTTCATACGTAGCGACTATAACGTTAGTCGCTACGCTTGGCGGACTGCTGTTCGGATACGATACTGCCGTTATTTCGGGAGCCGTTGGAGCAATTAAGGCAAACTTTACCGACCCGCTGGGATTCGGTTCATACATTCACGGAGCGACTGTTTCGAGCGCGCTGATAGGCTGTATCATCGGAGGAATTATTTCCGGAAGCCTCGCATCTATTTTTGGACGCAGAGGCGCTCTGAAAATCGCCGCAGCGCTGTTCTTTGTTTCTGCTTTAGGCTCGGCTTTTCCGGAAACGCTCTTTTTCAAAAAAGGAGAAATGTCTGTCGCCTTGCTGCTTACGTTCAATTTTTACCGTATTATCGGCGGCATTGGCGTAGGCTTGGCTTCGGCTGTCTGTCCTATGTACATCGGCGAAATAGCGCCGGCTAATATTCGCGGACGATTAGTGTCGTGCAACCAGTTTGCTATTATTTTCGGTATGCTGGTGGTCTACTTTGTCAACTGGGGCATTGCCAGAGGACAAACAGACGCATGGATTAACAGTACGGGATGGCGCTATATGTTTCTTTCGGAAACAATTCCCTCCGCGCTCTTCGGCATTTTCCTGTTCTTTGTTCCCGAAACGCCGCGCTATTTAGCATTATCGAATCGACACGACAAAGCGCTGAATGTGCTTACACGTATCAACGGAGTAGAAACGGCTAAAATCATTCTGGCTGAAATCAAGCAAACGGTGCAAACTTCGACATCAAAACTGCTTTCATACGGATACACTGTAATAATTATCGGTATATTACTGTCGGTGTTTCAGCAATTTGTAGGCATAAATGTTGCTCTGTATTATGCGCCCACTATATTTCAGCAGATGGGTTCCGATACCGATGCATCAATGTTGCAAACGGTTGTAATGGGATTAGTGAACGTTATATTTACGGTTGTCGCCATCGCAACGGTAGACAAATGGGGGCGCAAGCCGCTACTGATAACAGGTTCGATTGGTATGGCATTCGGAATGTTTGCAATATCGGCGCTGGCTTTTACCAATACTATTGGCGTGGCTACATTGGTGTTCATCATTATATACACCGCCTCGTTTATGATGTCGTGGGGACCGATTTGCTGGGTGTTAATAGCCGAAATTTTTCCTAACAAAATACGCGGAAAAGCAGTTGCAATAGCGGTAGCAGCACAATGGACGGCAAATTATTTTATCTCGTCTACTTATCCTTTTATGATGGAGTTCAGCGGCGGTTTGACATACGGTTTTTATGCCGTAATGAGTATTCTTTCGGCAATATTTGTATGGAAAATGGTTCCCGAAACAAAGGGAAAAACATTAGAAGAAATGGATAAACTTTGGAAAAATTGAAATAGTAAAAAAATAACTATTATCGGTCATGTCCAAATAATCACGCAAAGACGCAAAGACGCGAAGTTTTTTCTTTGCGTCTTTGCGACTTTGCGTGAAATAAGCAATTCAGATTTTTTGCGACACTACCCATTTTGTCGGCAAGGAAAAAGGAAAAAGTAAACAAAAATCAAAACAATAAACAATAAACATGAACTATATTAAATCTCTTCTTTTTTTAGCCTTTATAGGATGCAATATGAAAACATATGCTCAAGCAGATAGTTTGCTGATTTTGCAACATTTAGAAACAATCACGATAACCGACGGCTTTCGGAATTACAAAAACGTTGCAATGCTAAATCAAACGGCTGAATATATTTTTTCCGTTTTTCAGCAATATTCCGATACGACTTATTATCAATCGTATCAAATCGATGGCGTAACGTATAAGAATGTTGTATGTCGTTTGGGAAGCGCAAATAATAAGCCGCTTGTTATTGTTGGCGCTCATTACGATGTTGCCGGTGCGCTGATGATAATGCCAGTGGTGTAGTTGGCTTGTTGGAATTAGTTCGATTGCTTGCGAAAGAAAAATTGAATTATCCTGTTGAAATTGTGGCATATTGCCTTGAAGAGCCGCCATTTTTTCGTACGGAAAATATGGGAAGTTACATTCATGCAAAATCGCTTTATGATTCTGAAATCCTTGTTTATGGTATGGCTTGTCTTGATATGATAGGATATTTCGACGATAGTGCAAAATCGCAATCCTATCCCGTCAAACTGATGAGATTTTTTTACGGCAGTAAAGGAAACTTTATAATGCTTACCGGTAGAACTGGCGCCGGCGCTTTTGTGAAAAATTTTTCTACAGGTTTCAAAAAATCGGCAACGATTAAAACAAAAAGTTTCAAAGCGTCGCCATCGAAAGTTCAACGTTTTGGTATTGATTTATCCGACCATCCGAATTATTGGAAATTCGGTTACGATGCGCTAATGATAAGCAATACGGCAAATTACCGCAATCCCAACTATCATAGAAGAACCGACACTATGGAAACATTGGATATTCCTAATATGAAAAAAGTAATCGATGCTATAGCATCAGCAATTGTTGGGTTATGAATACATTGAATAAAGGATTATTAAGTGTGAAGTATAAAGTACTCCTTTTGGCCCTTGTATGTAAATGAAAAAAACGAAATGTTAAACGGATATTACCCCTCTTATTGTCGCTTAATGTTTTATAAATAAGCACAATACGTGATATTTTATCGGAAAATGTAGCAACCTAAAATTTCTTCAAAATTCCTTATAGTGCAGATATTCAACAATCTGCGAAAATATGTCGCATATTACTATATGTCTGAAAATGTACCAATTACAAAAATGCGACAACTAACCCCATAAAATATATATATCATATATCTGAATAACAGCATTTTGCAAAAGTAAAATACGGTTAAACTGGATAAATGCCAGCGATTTTTACAGATTCCAAAAAGAATCCGGAAGTGAAATTTTACCTAACTTTCAAGAAGAAGGTAATCCGGTAATTATGATTGTAACAAAAAAAAAACTAATCAACTATGTTTTTCATGATATAGGGAAATAGACTACTGCTGTTGTGTTTGTCGGCGTGATGATTATCGCCGATAATCGCGACCCGAGTTCCACTGGGGAAAATAGCCGTCGTTTGCAAGTCGTAATCCTATTTCATAAAACAGGTCTATGTCTTCAAATGTACCCGATAGATCCCACCAGTCGAAATACTCGTCAGAAGGTTGATGGTAAGTGTTTTTGCCTTCGTGATATTTTTCTAAATAAGCCTTTGCCGCCTGCGGGTCGATATATTCGGTTCCGCCCTTTGCCAACACAACAGGAACGCCCATTCTGGCAAAGTTAATATGGTCAGAGCGATAGTAAGCGCCGGCAGGGTCATCGTATGAGTATGTTACGGTGCGTCCTTGTGCTGCCGCTGCATCAATTACGTATCGGTCTGTTTCCGATTGTCCGGGCGCAGACAGTACCACGTCGCCGGTTCGCATCCTGTCGCCGTAACTGTCCATATTGAGGCATACCGCAGTTTTGTCTAACGGAAAAAGCGGATTTTTTGCATAGTATTCCGAGCCGAGCAGCCCCGATTCTTCGGCTGTTACCGCAAGAAATATGATAGAACGTTTTTGAGGTTCGGGCAATTCCTTGAAACGTCGGGCTATTAAAACCATGGCTGCTATACCTGTTGCATTGTCTATTGCGCCGTTGTATATACTGTCGCCATCAACGGGCGTACCAATACCCAGATGATCCCAATGTCCAGTGTAGATGATGTATTCATCTTTTAGCGACGTACCCGGGATAATCCCAGCAACGTTCGCCGATTCGCCAAACTCTATATCGTTGGTCGATTCGATTGTCGTTTTCAGATTGAGCGGAAAACTTTTGAATCCTTTCTTTTTTGCGGCTGCCAAAGATTCGTCAAGAGAAACGTCGGCAGCGTCGAACAGTTTTTGTGCCGATTCGCCGGTCAACCAGCCCTGAAAAGGTATTAACAGCCTGTTTTCTGCTTCAGAGTAAAGGGTTAGACTGGCGCTTGTACGCGAGTTTTGTACAACACTCCAGCCGTATGATGCGGGCGCAGTATCGTGAATTATCAGCGCTGCCGCCGCTCCGCGTCTGCCTGCTTCTGCAAATTTATACGTCCACCGCCCGTAAAAAGTCATGTTCTTTCCCCGAAAAAGATTGTCGTCATAAAATCCGGGATCATTCACTAACATAACCGCTACTTTTCCTTTTACATCTACGCCGGCGTAATCATCCCATCCGTACTCGGGCGCATGTATCCCAAAACCAACGAAAACAAACTCAACGTTTTCGACCTTCAATTGCTTTTCAGCGCGCATTGACCAAATAACGACATCGTCCATGCCATCTAATTTTACCGTTCCTTTTGTTCCGTTTACAACTAATTCGTTGTTTTTTAGATGGGTAAATACGCTTAACAGCGGAACAGTTTGAAAATAACTGCCTCCTGCCGCCGGTTCCATTCCAACGTCTTTAAATCTGTTGGCTATATACTCCAACGTCGGCGCCTCGTATGGCGTGAGCGGCTTACGTCCCCCAAACGAATCATCTGACAATTCGCGGGTGATAGTACGAAACAATGTTTCGTCGTCCATTCCCTGCAAAGACAAAAAACCAGAAGGGACAGTTTGCCTGCAAGCTGACAAAAATATTGTCAGCAAAATTATTAATGCCTGTTTCATATTATTATAGAACGTATTTTTATCCTTTTTATTATTTTTTCTGAAAAATTGTCTACTTTTGCAAAAAATTTAACTTTGTTCGCATTAAATTGTTAATTGAAATGAATTCTCGTCCGCTTATATTGATAACCAATGACGATGGTTACCGCGCCGGCGGCTTACAGGCTCTTATTGAAGCAGCCCGTCCGTATGGCGATTTGTTGGTAGTGGCGCCAGCCGAAGGTCAATCGGGAATGTCGCACGCAATAACGGTAAAGATTCCCATACGCGTTGAAAAACACGTCGAAGAATCCGGATTTACAATGTATGTATGCAGCGGTACGCCTTGCGATTGTGTGAAGTTGGCGCTAAATAAACTTGTAGAAAGACAACCCGATTTGTTGCTTACCGGTATAAATCATGGTTCCAATTCATCGGTAAGCGTACTGTATTCAGGCACTATGGCTGCTGCGATAGAAGGCTGCATGTATGGCATAAATGCAATAGGTTTTTCACTGTTAGACCATTCGCCAAATGCCGATTTTTCTCCTTACATAAGATACATTAGATATATTATAGAAGGCGTAATGAAGAACGGCTTGCGAAATGGAACCTGCCTGAACGTCAATATTCCGAAAATACATGCAGACGACATACGCGGCGTCCGTATTTGCCGACAGGCGCGCGGATACTGGATTGAAGAATTTGTACATCGAATAGACCCAAACAACCGCAAGTATTACTGGCTAACCGGCGATTATTTCAACGAAGAACCCGACGCAAAAGATACAGACGAATGGGCGTTGAAAAATAATTATATTTCGGTAGTTCCCGTACAAATTGATATGACGTGCTATGAGAGCATGAACAGTTTGAAAAAAGTGTTTAAATAAAAAAAAATAAAAAAAAAATCACGTTTTTTTCATTTTTGGTTCGATTTTTGATAGTAATATTTATAAGAAGTATTTTTGTTAAATGAATTAGAATGAATTTTAAAAAGATATTGATTATAAGTTTGTTATGCGCCACAGTAGGTTTGCGGAGCGCTTTTCATGAAACGATTCATGAAGGGGGAAGTGATGTACATAACCCGCCTCATGAAATTGTTCAAGGTTTTGTAAATGGAGACGCCAAGATAATAAGCAAGCATTTCAACGCGTCGGTAGAACTAATCATCAGTGAAACGTCCGGTGTTTACGGGAAAACTCAAGCTGAACAGATTTTAAAAAATTTTTTCAATAACAATGTTTCGGCAACCGGAAAGTTCAATTATAAGCCTCTACACGGCTCTGACAGAGAAAATGTGCAGTACTTTATAGGTGAATTACAAACAGGGAAAGGGCTATACAGGGTTACTATATATCTGAAAGACAAATTGATTCACCGAATGACGATAGAAAGCAATGATTGAGCATGATTATTTAAACACATTCATTGATAACGCATTAAAGGAAGATATAGGCGACGGCGACCATACCTCGTTGGCATGTATCCCGCCGACAAACGAAGGTAAGGCACAACTTATTATCAAGGAAAAAGGGATATTAGCGGGAATTGAAATAGCGCGGCATGTATTCCGGCGATTCGATCAATCAATGAAAATGACGGTTTTCATTGACGACGGCGCAAAAGTCTTTCCCGGCGACGTGGCTTTTGCTGTGGAAGGAAAAATACTTTCCATATTGCAATGCGAACGACTGACACTGAACATCATGCAGCGTATGAGCGGCATTGCCACACAAACATATCATTATGTCGAAAAAATTGCAGATACTGCAACAAAATTGTTAGATACGCGCAAGACAACGCCGGGAATGCGCCTGTTAGACAAGGAAGCCGTGCGTATAGGCGGTGGTTATAATCATCGTATCGGACTTTTTGACATGATTCTAATAAAAGACAACCACATAGATTTTGCAGGCGGAATCGAAAAAGCCATCGATGCTGCAAACGATTACCTCCAAAAACAAGGCAAAACATTGAAAATTGAAATAGAAGCCCGCAGTCTGAACGATGTGGAACGTATTCTGAAACACGGTAATATACACCGTATTATGTTCGATAATTTCGATTTCGAAACAACGCGTAAAGCCGTTGAAATGGTTAATGGACAATACGAAACAGAATCATCGGGGAATATCAACATGGAAAACATACGCGATTATGCGCTCTGCGGAGTAGATTTTATTTCGATAGGAGCATTGACGCATCAAATCAAAAGTTTGGATATGAGCATGAAAGCGGTTAATTAAATTGAAAATTGAAAATTGAAAATTGAAAATGAATAGAGATACACATATATTTAACTTGATAGACGCGGAACAGGAGCGTCAAATGTCGGGAATTGAGTTGATTGCATCGGAAAATTTTGTGAGTCAACAAGTGATGCAGGCAATGGGTTCATGCCTGACCAACAAATATGCCGAGGGTTATCCCGGAAGACGGTATTACGGCGGATGCCAAGTTATAGACCAGATTGAACAAACGGCTATCGACCGCGCCAAACAATTGTTCAACGCCCAATGGGTTAATGTTCAGCCACATTCGGGAGCGCAGGCAAATGCCGCTGTGATGCTGGCTTGTTTGAAAGCGGGAGATACCTTCATGGGGTTCGACCTGTCGCATGGCGGACATCTGTCGCACGGCTCGCTTGTCAATTCTTCGGGAATACTTTACCGTCCGGTAGCATACAAAATATGCGAAGTTACCGAAATGGTAGACTACGAGCAGATGGAAACCATTGCATTGCAGGAAAAACCGAAACTTATCATTGCCGGCGCATCAGCTTATTCGCGCGACTGGGATTATGCCCGTATGCGCGCCATAGCCGACAAAATAGGAGCGTTGCTGATGGCGGACATTGCACATCCCGCCGGATTGATTGCAAAAGGCTTACTGAATCATCCGTTTCCTCACTGCCATATTGTCACCACCACTACGCACAAAACCTTGCGAGGACCACGCGGCGGTATGATAATGATGGGCAAGGATTTCGAAAATCCATGGGGACTGACCACGCCCAAAGGAGAAATAAAAATGATGTCTGCAATCCTTGATTCGGCTGTTTTTCCGGGTGTTCAGGGCGGTCCGCTCGAACATGTCATAGCTGCAAAAGCCGTATCGTTTGGCGAAGCGCTGACCGACAGTTATTTAGAATACGTTCGTCAGGTAGTAAAAAACGCTTCCGTTATGGCAAAAGCGCTGATTGACAAAGGCTACAAAGTCATTTCAAACGGAACCGACAACCATAGCATGTTAGTAGACCTGCGTTCGCGCTTCCCCGAACTAACAGGCAAAATGGCTGAAAACGCATTAGTGAAGGCAGATATTACCACTAATAAAAATATGGTTCCTTTCGATTCGCGCTCGCCGTTTCTGACGTCAGGAATACGCTTGGGTACTCCCGCCATTACCACGCGCGGCGCAAAAGAAGAATTGATGGTTGAAATTGTGGAAATGATTGACGTCGTTTTGAGCAATGTCGAAAATGACGCGGCGATAAAGCAAGTGAAGGAAAAAGTCAACGGTCTGATGAAGGATTATCCTTTGTTTGCTTGATAATGCGGGTCAAGTCATCGCGTCTTGATTTTTTTTGCTTTAACCACAAGTTATTTTTTTCTTTTTTCAAAAAAAAGGTGTAACTTTGCGGTAAATTTTTTAGTTTTAAGTATGCGTTTTCTGTTCAAAAAAGAAATACAGGGTTTTTTCTCGTCGCTTACAGGATACATGGTTGTTTCCGTATTTTTGGCTGTAACGGGCTTATGTCTATGGGTAATTCCGGGCGTACTCAATATTCCCGAAAGCGGATATGCCTCGTTAGACAGTTTGTTCTATATTGCGCCGTGGGTTTTTCTTTTTTTGGTTCCTGCAATCACTATGCGATCGTTTGCCGAAGAAATAAAAACAGGAACTATTGAGTTGCTGCTCACAAAACCCGTAAGCGAATGGCAAATAGTTGCAGCAAAATTTCTTGCTGCTGCAACATTAGTTCTTATCGCTTTGGCGCCCTGCGTGGTGTACATTATTTCCGTATGGCGATTGGGCAGTCCTCCCGGAAATTTGGATACGGGAGCAACGTATGGAGCAATGATTGGTTTATTGTTGTTGGGCGCGGTATACGCTGCTATCGGCACTTTTACTTCGTCGCTAACCGACAACCAGATTATTGCATTTATTGCAGCGGCATTGACCTCTTTTGTGTTCTACGAAGGATTCGATGCTTTTGCTAAACTGTTTGAATCGGCTGCCTTGCAGGATTTTATTTCATATCTTGGCATCAAGGAGCATTATGCCTCAATAAGTCGCGGCGTAGTCGATTTTCGTGATTTAACGTACTTTTTCGGCGTGATATTGATTTTTCTTTTGCTTACGCGCTTAAAACTGCAAAGCCGAAAATGGAAAAAAGAGTGATTTGTATAAAATATTAACGCTATGAATAAAATATCCGTATCTATCATTAACTGTGATTTCGGGAATCTGAACCGCGAAATAGAGATGATTAACCGAAGCGACGCCCACTGGTTTCATTTGGACATAATGGACGGCGTATTTGTCCCCAATATATCCTTTGGCTTTCCTGTTATTCAAGCCATAAAAAGCAAAGCGACAAAACCTTTGGACGTGCATCTGATGATTGCTTCGCCCGACCGCTACATCAAAGATTTCAAAGCAGCCGGCGCCGACTGGCTCAATGTACATTACGAAACATGTCCGCACTTGCACCGTACAATACAATCTATCAAGCAGAAGGGCATGAAGGCAGGCGTTACGCTGAATCCGCATACTTCAGTCAGTTTATTGGAAGATATTATTTCCGACGTCGATTTGGTATTGCTCATGTCTGTCAATCCGGGCTTTGGAGGGCAGGCATTTATCGAAAATATTTATGACAAGGCTGCCCGCTTGCGCGAAATGATTGAAAAGAAGGGGTCAAAAGCATTGATTCAGGTCGATGGCGGCGTCGATACAGGCAATATTGCAAAATTGGCAAAAGCCGGAGTAGATGTCTTCGTAGTCGGCAGTTTCATTTTCCGCGCAAAAGACCCGGAGGAAACAATAAAAAAATTGATTGATAAATAAAATGTATATTTTTATAACCCTTGATTTGCATGTATAATAAATTTTAAATAAAAACCTCATGAAAAGATTATCATTATTTTTTGTTTTGGCATTATTTTTGCCAAGTGTAGTATTCGCGCAGATGGGAAAAGTGTTTGAAACACGCACTCTTAAAAGCGAGATTTTGAAAATGGATAGAAGATATTCTATTTATCTTCCAGCCTGTTACGAAGGAAACGACCGTAGTTATCCGGTTCTTTATCTTCTTCATGGTTCCGGCGACGACCACACCGGCTGGGTGCAGTTCGGGCAGGTACAGAACATTGCCGACCGCGTAATTGCAGAAGGATTGGCAGGTCCTATGATCATCGTTATGCCCGACGCTAACACCGGCGTTCGTGGATACTTCAATGTCATACAGGGCAATTTCAATTACGAGGATTTCTTTTTCAACGAATTGATTCCTCACATTGAAAAGACGTATCGTGTGCGCAGTGAAAGGCGTTATCGCGCTGTTGCGGGATTGTCGATGGGCGGCGGCGGCACAATTTTTTACGCGCTACATCGACCCGATATGTTCGCTGCTGCCGCGCCTTTAAGCGCTTCTACCGGTAATTGGGATCTTGAACAGTTCAAGCAAAGAACGAGAAGCAATCCCGCAAATTCCGGAATATCTGATAAACAGATAGAGGACTATTTTAATCGTCACAGCATCGAAGGCATCATTAAAAACGCTTCGGAAGAAGAGTTGAGACGAATCAAGTCAATTAGATGGTACATCAGCAATGGCGACGATGACTTCCTGTACGAAGGAAACGCCAGACTGCATATCCTCTTTCGTCAAAACGATATAGCGCATGAATTCCGCATAAAAGACGGCGGACATACATGGACATACTGGCGAATGGAATTGCCTTTAGTTATGGAGTTTGTTGCTAAATCATTCATGCAACACTGAACAATTGAAACAATTGAAAATTGAAAATTGAAAATTATTCATTGTTCACTGTTCACTGTTCATTGTTCACTGTTCTTGAGGAGCGTTATCGGCGTTATTGTACACCTGCGTTTATAGAGACGGATCCTGTTCAGATTCCGCATCTTTTTCAACGCAGGGAGGATATTGAAATTGCAGGATTTCTTGCAGCGAGTATTGCATGGGGACAACGCAAGGCGATTATTTCCGGCGCTAAACGCTTGTTGAGCCTGATGGATAATGCGCCGTACGATTTCGTAATGAATGCGTCATCGCATGAATTGATGCGTTTAGATTCTTTTGTTTACCGTACTTTTCAGCCTGTCGACTGTCTCTTTTTCATTTCTTCGCTTCGCAATATATACACAAATTGCGGTGGATTACATACGGTATTTGCCGATGGCTATCGTACAAATGAATCTATTTTCGGAGCATTAGTATATTTTAGACGTATTTTTATGGAAACGCCTCATTTATTGCGTTCTGCAAAACATGTTTCTGACGTGTTGCGCGGCGCTTCGGCAAAGCGTTTGAACATGTTTCTGCGCTGGATGGTGCGCGGTAATGATGGGATAGACTTCGGATTGTGGAAAGATATTCCTGTTTCGGCTCTTATGATACCATTAGACGTACATACCGGCAACGTGGGACGACGATTGGGATTGCTAACGCGTAAAGCCAACGACTGGAAAGCCGTAGAAGAATTAACCGGCAATTTGAGAAAATTCGACGCCCAAGACCCTGTAAAATTCGATTTTGCCTTATTCGGAATGGGCGTTTTTGAAGGACAAAAGTGAAGAACCTCATACCTCAACAAGATCTGCAATTGTAAAATTGAACGTTGAGCCGTGTCCGTAAACACTTTCTACCCATATTTCGCCGCCGATTTTGTTTACAAAGTCTTTGCAAAGTCCAAGACCTAATCCGGTGCCTTTTTCGTTGGCGGTACCGGGAGTGGATTCCAATGTATTGGATTTGAACATCATTTCAACCTTATCTTCGGGAATCCCTACTCCATTGTCCTGTACGGAAAGCATGTAAAAATTATCTATAAGCACAATCGATACCAAAATCTGTCCGTTTTGCGGCGTGTATTTTATTGCGTTGCTAATCAGGTTGCGCAATATTGTATTTATTATCGCTCTGTCGCTTACAACGGGATAGTTGCCCGGCGTTGTAAAGTGCAGATTGATATTTTTTCCCATAACAGAGGGGAGAAAAAAATAGAAACATTTTTTTTTTTTTTTCTTCTTACTCATTTTTTT
>Ga0099364_10008204_pt1 | contig 14737 bp, 7 predicted proteins | sample TergutTh196P3_FD_73070 | JGI IMG/M metagenome (GOLD analysis project Ga0099364, IMG submission 73070) | Microcerotermes parvus P3 segment gut microbial communities from Pointe-Noire, Republic of the Congo - Th196 P3 | ecosystem: Host-associated > Arthropoda: Insects > Digestive system > Gut ... | reverse complement strand
TCACTACAAGATTGTTAATATTAAAGATACGGAAAAGCAGATCAAAGGATTAGAGTTAATTTTTATTGAATTACCCAAATTTAAGCCACAAAACAAAGTTGAAAAGAAGTTGTATGAGTTGTGGATGCGTTTTTTAACAGAAATTGACGAAGTAACTAAAGAGACTCCGCAAGAACTTTTAGAGAACGAATTAACCAAAGAAGCGTTAGGTTATGTTGAAAGGTCTGCCTATACAAAAGAACAGTTAGACGCTTACTTGGATTGGAAGATAAATATTATGACAGAAATATCTATATACGATGACTTCTTTGAAAAAGGGATTGAAAAAGGGATTGAAAAAGGCGAAGCAAAGAAAACCGAACAAATTGTCATCAACAGCCACAGGGCGGGCATTCCCATCGAAACCATAGCGGTCATCACAAACTTAACAACAGAACAGATTATAGAAATTCTAAAACAGCATCACTAATTACTAATCACTATTTAACTATAATAATTCGTGTTAATTAGTGTAATTCGTGGCATCTAAAACAAAACAAAATTCGTGTATTTTCGCCAAAAAAATTTTTAATGATATGAACTATATTTCAACCCGTGTTGCCTCAATGGCAGAATCAGAAACGCTGGCTATGACACGCATTGCGCGCGAACTTAAAGAAGCCGGAAAAGATGTTATCAGTTTAAGTATCGGAGAACCCGATTTTAATACTCCAGACGAAATCAAGGAGTTTGGAAAACTTGCCATAGATGAGAATTATTCTCACTATTCTCCTGTGCCCGGATATTTAGACTTGCGCAAAGCAATATGTAAAAAATTTGAAAGAGACAACGGATTGACCTACACCCCTGAACAAATTGTAGTTTCCACCGGTGCCAAACAATCCATTTTTCAAGTAGTTTTGGCTACGGTAAACCCCGGCGATGAAGTAATTATCCCTATTCCTTACTGGGTTTCTTATAAACCCATTGCAGAATTTGCTAACGCCAAAATTGTGTACATTAATACTAAAATGGAAGATGATTTTAAAGTAACTGCCAAACAGTTGCGTGAGGCTATTACGTCCAAAACCAAAATGATTATGTTCAGCAGCCCTTCCAATCCCACAGGTATGCTCTATACCCAAGAAGAATTAAAAGAGATGGCAGAAGTATTACGCGAAAATCCACACGTTTTAGTGATGGCAGACGAGATTTACGAACATATCAACTTTATGGGAAAACATCAAAGTTTGGCACAGTTCGATTTTATCAAAGAGCAAGTAATTACTGTGAATGGCGTTGCAAAAGGTTTTGCTATGACCGGCTGGCGCATCGGATTTATCGGAACTACCAAAGAGATTGCCAATGCCTGCCAAAAACTGCAAGGACAAATTACCTCAGGAACCTGCTCCGTTGCACAGCGCGCAACCTTAAAAGCGATGGAAAGTTCTCCCGAAATTGATGCTGAAATTGTTCGCAATAGAGAAACTTTCAAAAAAAGAAGAGACCTTATGTTTCAATTACTGAAAGATATTAAAGGTTTTGAAACTCGCTTGCCACACGGCGCATTCTATTTCTTTCCGGTGGTTTCTTCCTTATACGGCAAAAATGCCCCTGCGGATTCCCTGTATGCGAAAACTTTCGGCAAAACTGTAATAGAAAACTCCGTTGACATGAGTATGTATTTGATGTATGATGCCAACGTGGCTACCGTTCAAGGCGTCGCATTCGGCGATGATACCTGCATTCGACTCTCTTACGCCACAGACGAAAAATCGCTGATTGAAGCCTGCCGAAGAATTAAAGAAGCCGTGGAAAGATTAGACAATTAGACTATTAGATATAAGACTTTTAGACTTTTAGATTTCCGTAGGCTGAAGCCTACGGTTAATTAACTTCTTAACTTCTTAACTCCTTAACTCCTTAACTCCTTTTAATTCTTAATTCTTAATTCTTAATTTTTAATTGAATATGCGTGTTATTTTTATCCTAATTAAGAAAGAGTTCCTGCAAGTGTTTAGAAACCCCTTGCTACTCTCAATTTTAATTGTGGCACCATTGGTTCAGTTTCTTCTTTTTCCATTTACCGCAGATTACGAAATAAAAACCCTCAACATTGCTTTCATTGACAATGACCGCTCAACGATTACTGCCGAAATGCAACAAAAGTTCGAGTATTCCAAATATTTTGTAAACTTTGGTTTGTTGGAAACACAAATGGAAGCGGAAGATTTGATGTTGAAAGATAAGATTGATATATTGATTGAATTTCCGCAACATTTTGAAAAACAGATAATGAATTTGGAACCTGCAACCATTGCCATTACCGCCAATGCAATCAATAGCGTGAAGGCGGGTATTGGGGTAGGGTATGTGCAAACCGTTTTGGGAGAGTTTTACGAAGATAAGGCTACTGAATTAAGCGCAATGGGAAATATATCCACTAAGTTAATGCCCGTAAATATTTACTGGTACAACGAACAAATGAACTACAAAAACTTGATTGTTCCCGGAATTTTAGTGATTTTAGTTACCTTAATCGGTGCGTATGTTACCGCACTCAATATTGTGCGCGAAAAAGAGATTGGAACCATTGAACAGATTAACGTTTCTCCTATCCACAAATGGCAATTTTTGGTGGGTAAACTGATCCCCTTTTGGATTCTAGGTATGGCAGAATTTTTACTGGGCTTGTTTTTAATGAAAATTGTGTTTGGAATATCTGTACAAGGAAATTTAACAGTTCTTATTTTTGTTACTACGATATATTTGTTGGTTATGCTGGGGCTTGGATTTTTCATTTCCAGTATGTCCTCCAACCAACTGCAAGCCATGTTTATCGTTTTCTTTCTGTTTATCGTATTTGTTTTGCTCAGCGGATTGTTTACTCCCATTGAGGGGATGCCGCAATGGGCGGTGTATATCAATTACCTCAACCCGATGTCGTATTATATGGATGTGATAAAACTTATTGTACTGAAAGGCAGTGGTATTGAGGAAATAAAGATGCAAATCAGCGTACTTTCGGGAATGGCGGTAGTAATCAATGCCGCTGCATTAATCAGTTATAGAGAAACGAAGAAATAAAATTTCTATAAATAGAATAGTAAGAAATATTCTTCAATTTTTATAAAACGGCGGCAATAGCAATAGAGTAAAGTTTGGTGAGCGCGGTGTCGCCGCGTGATGAGAGTACGCATGGCACTTTGGCACCCGCAAGAAAGGCACCCACTTCCGAGTTGTTGAATTTGGTGCTACATTTATAAAAAACGTTTCCGCTTTCAATATTTGGGAAAAGGAGACCGTCTGCATCGCCGGCAACACCGCCCTGCATCTTTTTAATTTTGGCTGTTTCTTCATCCACCGCCACATCCAACGAAAGTGGTCCATCAATTATCGCGCCGGTAATTTGTCCTCTTTCTGCCATTTTAGATAGAATGGCGGCATCCACGCACGCAGGCATCCCTACCGACATTTGCTCGGTGGCAGCAATAATCGCAATTTTAGGTTTCTCAATTCCAATGGCATGCGCCGTTTTGATGATATATTGTAAAATCAACTGTTTTTGTTTCAAATCCGGTGCCGGAATAATGGCGCAATCGCTGGCAATTAAAAGTTTGTGATAGGCAGGGTTTTCCATTACTGCAATATGAGAGATTACCGCATTGGGCGGGCACAACCCTTTCTCTTTATGCAAAATAGCACGCATATATTTGTCGGTAGTCAGCGCGCCTTTCATCAAAATATCGGCTTCTTTTTGGTTGATGAGGTCGCAACTTTTGGTGGCGGCTTTCACGTCATCGGGTTCATGAATAATCGTAAATTTATTAGAATCAATATTTAACTGCTTACAAACTTTTTGTATCGTTGGTTCGTCGCCAATCAAAATAGCATCCACAATTCCAAGTTCAACCGCATGATTTACAGCCTCAATGGTATGGTCATCGTTGGCGTAGGCTGCCACCAATCGTTTTTTGGGTTTCGATTTAACCAAATCTATTACCTGTTCTAATTTCGTTATCATAATCTATTCAAATTTTTTAATGGAAGAGGTTTATTATAAAATCTTTGTGATAATTTTTCTTTAACTTCGCTAAACACTGTTATGGTTCTTTCCACATCTTCAAGGGTGTGCACGGCAGTTGGGATTAAACGAAGCATCAATACACCTTTGGGAATAACCGGATAAGTAACAATGGAACAGAAAATTCCGTAGTTTTCTCGTAAATCTACCACTACGTTTGTCCCTTCTTCAACTCCGCCTTCAAAGTAAACCGGCGTTACGGGCGATTCTGTTTTTCCGATATTAAATCCTTTCTCTTTTAAGCCTTTTTGAAGGGTATGCACAATTTTCCATAACTGTTCCCGAAGTTCATGTTTATTTTTTAGGAGTTCCAAACGTTTCAGACCTCCAACTACCATAGGCATAGGCAGTGATTTGGCAAAGATTTGCGAGCGCATATTAAAGCGCAGGTGGTCAACAATTTCTCTTTCGGAAACAACAAATCCGCCGATACCTGCCATACTTTTGGCAAATGTTCCGAAATAAACATCTACTTCGTTTATACAATTAAAATGTTCGGCAACGCCGGCACCTGTTTTTCCCATTGTGCCGAAACCGTGTGCATCATCAACCAACAAACGGAAAGGAAATTCATTTTTCAGTTTCACAATTTCGTCTAATTTTCCAATATCACCAGCCATTCCAAATACTCCTTCGGTAATTACCAAGATACCTCCGCCGTTTTGTTCAGCCACAGGTAAAGCGTGGTTGAGTTGTTTGCGCAAACTTTCCATATCGTTATGTTGATACACAAACCGTTTTGCCAAACTTAATCGTAATCCGTCCAAGATACAGGCGTGCGATTCGCTGTCATACACAATCACATCGCGGCGGGTGGTCAATACATCAATAATGGACACCATACCCTGATAGCCGAAGTTCATCAAATAGCCGGCGGGTTTCCCAATAAAATCGGCAAGTTGCTGTTCCAACTTTCTATGCAACACCGTATCTCCCGACATCATTCGCGCACCCATAGGGTATCCCATTCCGTACTCTTTGGCACCTTGCGCATCAGCCTCGCGCACTTCGGGGTGGTTGGCAAGTCCCAGATAGTTATTCAAACTCCAAGTTAAAACCTCTTTACCATTAAATTTCATTTTGGGTAAAATTTCCCCTTCCAATTTTGGAAACATAAAATAGCCGTCTGCCATATATTGGTATTGTCCCAACGGTCCCGGTGTTTCTTTAATTCTTTGAAAAATATCTTTCATATTGTATCTTATTGTGTTAGCATCAACCTTACACTTATTCCGCATTCTAAATTCCCATTTTGATACTGGTTTGCTATATAAGGTTTGTTAATAATCTGTTTGTAGAAAAATTGCAGTCCTACTGTGTTGCTGATTTGGTAATCTGCCGTACCATCAATAGAAAATACAAGCATACCGGAAGATATTTGGTTTATATCTTCGGCAATTTTGCGCAGTGTGGTAGTGTTGTCGCGCATTGAAAAACCAAGTGCTAAATTTAAGTCGCTTACAATTTGACGTTTTGAGCCGGCAAAAGAGATTCCTATTTTTAAATCTTTAAAACGATAACCGGCTTGTACGGACAGTTCGTTTGAAGCCATTTCGGTAATTTGGTTGTTTGCAAAACTCACAGAGAGGCTTCTCGATTTGTTGTATTTCACGGCAATCATCATACTGTTTTGCAATGTCATATCAAATCCGATGAGGGGATTAAAATTTTCCGACATAGAGATTTGCGCAATTTCAAATTCAGGAAAAAAGTTGTGTAAGAATTCATCCGTTTCGGAGGGAAATCCTGCTAAATCGGGTTTATAATTTAGGTTGGTTCTATAATTACCGATAGAATAGGTACATTTATAGTCGTGGCTGATGGCTAAATTTTGGAACACTTTAGCCACTTTTTTAATTTTGGTTATTCCGTTGTAACGAACCGACCAGTTGGGCAGCGGCACAGCAAGAAACGGTTTATCTACTTTAATTTTGTCGGGATTTTTACCCATATAGGTAGCCATAAAAGAATACAGCAACACTTCTTGCGAGAGATCGCTATATCCGTATGGAAATACTCCTAAAGAATCTTTTCCGACAGAATTGGGATTATATTCTGCCAATTTGTTTGCCATTTGAAGCCGCACATCTTTAAATTCTTCAAAAATATCTTTATTATTTCTAAAAAATGTTTTCAAACCGATGTGGCTGATGCTAAAATTGCCGGATCTCATTTCATTCGTCAACTTCATTCTTCCGTCTTCCCCTTCTTTGAAATAACCGGTTTTTGAGTTGGTATAGACTCGAGTTGCGGTGAGGTCGATTCTAAATTCTTTAAACGGTTCTACTTGCGCTCGGATGTTCAAATTTTGATTTTGGTTTTCTTGGTAAGCGGTATTTAACACATCACTTTTACTCATCCAGTTTCCTTTTTCAGCCAAATTATTGGGTTGTCCTCCAAAAACGTACAAAAATCCGGGAGCATTTTGTTTAAAATTAATACCAAACAGATTAGGGAAAGGTTTAAATCCGGGGAGCACGGTTCCTTTTCCTTGAGAATAGGTAATGCTTAAAGTTCTCACCATCATCAAAAAGCGCAACGTACCATCTCCAATAATTTTACCATAATTAGGTTTATCTAAACTGTCTTTATCCGATTTTCCTTTTTTACCTTTATCATTCGATGTTTTTGAATTGGGTTTGTTGGTTTGTTGCGGAGTGGCTGAATTTATTTTCTTTAAGTAAGGTATATTGTTATACAAGGTTTGCAAATTTACTTGTCCGTTCAGTTGAAGTTGGTTGGAGTTATCGATGGTATTTCCTAAATAATCTAACGAAATAGGGGAAGCAACAAATCTGTAATTTCCTGCATATCGAGCACTTGATGAAATCCAATTGAATAACGGAATTTTGTTTATTGGAATCTGATAAGTAACATCAAATCGTTGGTCAAAGATATTCATACGACCGCCTTCGCCAAAAGATTTCCAAATTTCATCCTTTTTTTGTTTTGTATCAATCAACCCCTGCGGTTCAATCAAGCGTGAAGCAGCATTAGCCATATAATTAAATTTCAATGAAGTAGTAATATCCCATTGCAACGAATAGTTTCTCATCCAATCAAAACTTTTCACATAACTTGTGTCCACAATAATATTTCCCTGACTTTTTGGGCGAAATTTAAACTCATTAAAATCTCTAATTACTGCCGTTCTAAAAGTAAAACTTCGCGGCAGAGGAGTAATATTTATATCTCTGATAATTTGCAGCCAAGATGATTTTAATCCTTTTTTCTGACCAATTTTAAAATTCTTGGGGTTATGACTGAAAGTGTAACCAATCTCACCTTCGTGACGTTTTTGGTTATCAAACTCCATATCGGCATCATATTTCATCACTTCCGAATAGGCGTAAGTAAAATCTAAATTTTCCACATCCCAGGGTCTCATTTTCAGGGGTTTGTTTAAATTGCGCTCTTTTCTCACATTCGTAAGATTGATATTATTTCTTTGCACAATAGTATTCGTAATTTTTCTTATGGAATCTCTTTGTGCTCCTTGATTGTATGTTTTTAAATCTTCTTTTAGTTTAACGTCCGGATTGAGCGGGTTATATTCGGGTATTTCACCTTGAATAGAGAGGTCGTAATGGATAGGGATTTTGATGTTCCAATTTTTTGGGAAAAACACTTTTCCGCCGTCAATGTTAGTAGCGAGGTCAAAAGAGTAGGTAGTGGCTAAAATTCTTTGGGTTACCGATTGTTCCAACCCGCCGAAGCCGGGTGTTGTAATGGTTCCCGATAGGGCAATATCTCCGATATCGGCTAAGTTGAGTCTCATACGTCCTAATGCTGCTGCGCCTGTTCGGTCGTCAAAGCCGGTAAGCCGAAGTTCGTTTATCCACACTTCCACCGATTTTGGCAACATATCATCTCCATCGTTGGTATATCTCTTTTTAGGATTTCTCACTCCAATCATAATGGTAGTAACGTTTCCCAAGTTGGGCATCCCCACCACCGAAATTTTGTCGCCATAGTCGTTTACAAATTCCGAATAGGGCAAAGCGTTGGTATGTTTTCCATTTCTTACAGCCAAGTTTCTACGCTGTTTGATACTAATAAGTGAATCAAGAACAATTTTTATTCTGTTTTCAATAGGCCAAATTAAGGCGGTATCCGTAACTGCTGAGGCGTTTGGTCGCCACTCGGTCATCTTAACGGGTATTTCGTATTCGTAGTAGTTTTGAGTAAAGTCTGAGCCTAAACGGATAAACACACTTACATCTCCGTTTTCCACTTTTTCATCTTCAAACATTGCTTCTGCGTGTACAAACATTTCCAATTTTTGGAACTGTCTCATATCGAATGTTGTACTCTTATAGATAGCACGGGCGTCCCCATCTTGCAAGTTAGTTACTTTCATACTGATGGATTGCTCATTAATTTGATAAGCGGCACCTTGCGCACCCACAAGTTGTTCTCGTAGAATTCCGGGAGGTATTTTATAGTTTACGGGGAGTCTGTTTCCGTTTTCTTCCACACTAACAGACCCTACTAAAAATTCGGTTTTCTCACTACTTTGTCCGGGTAAATAATCCCCCTCTTCCAAAAGGTCTTGGGTATAAGTTCTCCAGGTGTTGCGCACCAATTCAAAAGTAGCAAAACGCAAAATAATAGGTTCGTCAAAACCACGCATAAACACACGCATAAATCTTATGGAGTTTAAACCATCAATATCCCCTATGGATTCTTCCGGATTTTTGATTGGAATTCTAAACTGATACCATTTGGTTTTGGTAGTGTTATCCCCATTCGGTAATCTTTCGGGCGTTGCCTCCAAAATATCATTGATATAATTTTGTCCAACCACCATTCTGTTGGGATTAAGGTCAATACTCCATTGATAATATTTTTCGTCGTTACTCAAAGTATTATCATTGTTAATATCTTCACTGTTAGGTATAGTGGAATTTATGGTCAAATCGTTGGGCAGATCACCTCTATAGTTTTCTGTTGAATTACCTTCGGCATTATTGTAATACTTGTAACGTTCGGTTATACCTGCTTCTCTTCTATCCCAATAATCACCTCTGCTATATCTGTAATCGTCTCCCGAAGGGTCATCGTATGCATTTTGCCATGCACCTGAATTCAGACCGAAAGTTTCTCTTACCAGCGACATATAATTATTTTCGAAGTGATCTCTCTCTTTTTCGGTAGTTAATCCGTCATATCCAACATCTTGATTTTTTCTGGCTTGGGGGTCGTTTTCAAATGCGTTTATAATCTGTTGAATGGTAGGCACTTTTCCCCAAACGGTATATTCACAGTTTGTATCGGAACCATCGGCGGGAAGTCCATCTTCAAAAAACTTTTTGTCGTCTTTTAAAATATCTTCGGAGATATCTCCCAAATTGAAATAGAGTTTTCCGCCCGCGTGGTCGGGGCTTTCAATAAACGGATCCATCAACCAAAATTCAATATACTCATAGTTATTGGATTCAAAGTCGGTATTGTCAAATTTGCGCATTACCCCTCCCCATCTGGAAGCAGGGTCGATGAGCGTACCATCAGGATTCATACCTTTTGAAAATCCTTCTTCACCAGCTACATCATAGTTATAAGGACCTTTCTCTTCCGGATAAAATGCAAAGTTTAAAACAGGCATAATGGTTGGAAGTTGTTTATTTGCATACTCTTTTTTAGGGAACAGTTCCGGTTCATACACCCTTCGAGCATACGGTTTCGATTGCTCTTCGCTGTTAATATTGGGTGGTCTTTTATTGGTGTTCTCATACATAAAGTGCTCAATCACATACCATGAGAATCTTGCTCTATTGTATCCGTATGCCAATTGTAATCTTGGGGCTGAAGTAGAATCAGCATACACTTCTCTAAATTTGTCGGGTTGCTTTTGCGGAGTAGAAGCCAAGTTCCAGTAGTTTAATTGACGCAAATCAACAGTGGTGCGAGCACCCTCAAAATCATCAATATAAGTAATACCGTTCTTTCCAATTGATCGGCTATGACCGGGAATAAAGTGCGCAAACTCTCCGTCAATTTGAAATGTGGACTCCGTAGTGGTGCTATGAAATGGGAGCAGGTCAACCAATTTTGTTACCCAGGGAACTTTTGTTTTGTAGCCCAAATTCATTCCCCATATCATATTGTTAATGGGTTCATTCCCATAATTTACCTTAGGTGTAATGGGGCGTTCACTCATATTTAACAAAGTAGCACCTATGACAAAGTTTTCACTGAAATTATATTCCACATTTGCCCCAAAGAATCGTTTTTTATTAAATCCGAAATTAGAATTATTTTCAATAGAAATAGAGATTGGCGTTCCCGATTTCATAATACCTTCATTGGTAATAGTAACCGTACCCATACTATAATTTACGGTATAATCTATATTTTCGGTTAATCTCATTCCACCCGCCTGAACAACCACAGAACCTTCCGGAATATTCCATGCATTCAAATAAAACTCCGAACCATACGCCGATCTAAATTGTCCTTCTAAATAGAACTTATTTTTTACGGCAAAATTTCGAGCATTGGTTTTGGTCATGGTATAAAGAGAGTCGAAAGAATATTTGCTTGCCCAAACTTTATCTGCTTCGTAAGTAGATTCAGTCGAATTTGCAATCGCATCTGCCAAATCTTTTCCGAATGGCTCAATGGTTGGGAAAAAGATTCTTCCGGTTCGGGAAACCATCGTACCTCCGTCAGTATCTGCGTTGTCAATAAAGTCGAACACGCCATCAGGGTAAGGATCCATTTGGCTATTCAATCTATCCAAATTCATTAATCGAATGAGAGGTATCCCCTTTTTAGAAGAATTTGTAAAAAACCCGTTTGGTAGTCCCTCTTCGTCTCCTGTAAAAAGTACATTTAATCTAAATCTTTCCGATGAAATTTGATAGCCGCCAATATTATACACGTTCTTCATCATCAATTTCCATAGAGGACTTTTGGTATTCACACCGTTACCTCTTAACAATTTAACTCGAATGGTATGGGGTGCAAATACTTCATTGGAAAATTCCCCCACTTGATACACGTTATCATCATCTCCAATAACCTGATATTGAAATGCCACAGCCAAAACTTGGTTATCTTGCAGAGGAGTGTTCAGAGAGATAAAACCTAATTTGGAGTTATAAGTATATTCGTTTTGAGAGAGCAGACGCGCACTTCCCACTTTTTCATAGTCATTGGAACCCAAACCCTTACCTTGCAAATATTGCGTAACATCGTTTATATCTCTAATTTGCTCACTGTTTATTATGTAGGGTAGCATATTACTGTTATTATTGGGGTAAGTTCCGTTGCCGGGTAAAAACATCCTGTTATTCGGGTTACTTTCCCCTAAATCCGTAAATGCAACAATATTACGGTTATCGGTAATCGCCGCGCCAATATTGGTACGCCACACTTCAATTTTTATAATATCAATATTAGATTTAATTAATGGTAATTCTGAGAGTGCATTGTTATAATTATCTCTAAAATATTGTGCAATAAAGAAGTGTCGATTATCTTCATATTCATCTGCGCGAAAGTAAAAATCTTGGGTTTGCGCCCCGCCTGTAACATTTAGGGTTTGTTTCTGTGATGAGGTTTCGGAAGCAACAGCCGTAATATTCAGTTTTCCAAATCTCAATCCGGTTTTAAGCCCGAACAAAGTTTGACTTCCTGTAATCAAAGTACTGTTCAATGGCATAGAAACATCTCCAAACTCAAGCAGTTGCAAAATGTCGTCTTCTTTACCTTCATACTTAAGTTTCATTTTATTGTCGTAATCAAAAGTTGATTCCGTATTATAATTTAGGTTAAAACTAATTTTATCTCCAATTTTAGCCATCAAACTCAACTGAATTTTGGTATCAAAGAGCAGTCCTGTTTGTTTGCGCATTCTTTCGGTAATGAATGGGTTTCTATTAGAAGCATGTTTAACACCAAATCTCAGTTCCACGCTACCTGCCGGTCTGATATCGATGACATTACTTCCGAAAATAGTTTCAAACACATCACCGCCCACTCTGAGTTGCGGAATAAGCCCTCCGCCTCCTCTACGATTTGGACCGGAAACATAACTTGCCCCTTTTTCGCGCCAGTAGTTTTTTATTTCCTGCTGAAGGTCATACCCAATATATTCATTCACAGTCATAGAACCGGAAGGACCGTAAGGAGTAGAACCGATTTTGTTTTGAAAATTGTAGGTATGGGTAGTGGGGTCGTACTCAATATCGCGGGTAAGTGAGGGAGGGGTATTTAAATGAAAGGGAGAATAAAATTCATCTTCCAAAGGGTTATTGTCGGGATTTGGCAATGGCACTCTCAGTCCTGTATCGGGCGGAAGAACCGGCATTTCGAAATGCAGGTCGTTTTCTATATATTCATCATCATCAATAGAATGATGTGGTGTTATTTCTTCGTTATTGAAATAGTTTGAAACTGTGGGTGCCGGTATAGCCCAAACCACAGAGAATAATACAAATACAATAAATGCAGGTAGGAGGTAAAATTTTGCTTGTTTCCCGAAAATCACGATAGGTTTTGTTAGTAAAAAATTGTTTCTATAATATTTTTAAAGCTCTCTTTATCAATTCTTCTATTGGTAAGTGCGTACCCTCTGCACGAACAATTTTCTCTAACGCACCATCCGCCGAGTTTTTTGCAAAACCCAACGAAATTAATGCAGATAACGCCTCAACTCTATTATTATTATAAGAAATTGTGATTTTTTCAAAATTTTGAGGAGCAGTTTTTCCAATCTTATCTTTCAATTCAATGATGACTCTTTGCGCAGTTTTCAATCCAATCCCCTTTACTCCTTGAATGACTCGAATATTTTCGGTGGCTATGGCATTTATTAATTCATCCGTACTTAAAGAAGAAAGGATAAGGCGGGCGGTATTTGCGCCGATTCCGTTTACGGAAATAAGCAGTCTGAATAAACTTCTTTCCTCTTCGGTAAAGAAACCATACAATAGATGGGCATCTTCTTTGATAACAAAATGGGTAAACAGTTTTACGTTTTCAGTCTCTTTCAGTTGCGAAAAGGTAGCCAAAGAGATGTGGATTCCGTATGCCACGCCGCCGGCAGTTTCAATAACGGCGTATGCAGGATTTTTTTCGGTTAATGTGCCTTTGATGTAGGAAATCATAATAAATGATTAGTTAATAGTTATTAGTGGTTAATGATAGAGGCGTAAAATATTACGCCTCTATATTTATAAACAATTGAATTTCAATAAGTCTGTATTAAAATTTGAGTGTAATACCTGCTCCTGTAGAAGTTAAGCCAATGTTTAAGGAGGGCTTATTCATTGACATTTGATTAAGATACTTATCAATATATTCATTTTGAGCACTTTTCTTTTTAGCACCACCCACTGCACGTAACGGAATACTTGTAATAACAAGAGCCTGCCCGATAGGAAGCATTATAATACCTGCTAGATATGCGGCGGCAGCAGAATAGTTGTAATAATAACCGTAGTAATAACTATAATTTGTCATATAAATAGCCCCAAACAGTGTACAAAAAAATCCGGCACCACTTAGAATAACACCAGGTATTAACAATCCTTTACCTGCATTGGATAATTTAAAACCAGAATGAAAAGTATTGTAAATATTACCTCCATATTTTTCAAAATATGTATCTTGTTCGTTGTCGCTCATCGACTTAAACCGAGAATATGTCATTGAGGGGTCTCCGTAATCTTGCGGTTGATTATTATTGGCTTGCTGTTGTGGTTGTGTAAAATTGGAAAAAGTTTCCGCTTTTCCATTTTGATAGATGATTGAGGCAATATCTGACTTTAAAAGAGTATAGGTTGGACCATCTAAGTTGTCCCAATCTTTGTACTTTACATCATTAATATTGATTTCAAGCACTTTTGCATCAATGCGTTCAGATTTTTTGGTTACAATGATGTCTTGCGCATTTGCGCAAATTCCTAAGCCAGTTACGGCTAATAAAATGAATAAGATTTTTTTCATAAAAACTGCCCTGTATTCGTGCCGGGCACAACTGTTAAATAATAAATTCGTGTGCGAAAATAGATTTTTTTTAATATCTAAATAATTGCTAAAAAAAAGAATTTTTGCGCAATAAGAGTAGGAAAAAATTATTTCTTTCAATATAAATGAAAGATAATTTTCGTTAGTATCGAAAGAAATGATATTTTTGCGGAAAATTTTAATAAAACATTATGTTAAGACAAGAAGAAATTGATAAAATAATAGATGCTCACTGGGCAGAGTTTATAAAAGAAGATATAGGATTTGAACGGGAAATATTGAATCAAATACCGAATGTTCCATCTTTTGCCACCATTATTACCGGTATTCGTAGAAGTGGAAAAAGTACACTCTTGCTACAAATTTTAAGAAAAAAGTATAATAAAGCCGTTTATCTGCATTTTGACGATATCCGTTTAGCATCTTTTGATACAAGTGATTTTGTTCGTTTACACAATGAAATATTAAAACGAGAAACAAAAATTGTCTTTTTTGATGAAATTCAATTGATAGATGGTTGGGAATTATATGTAAACCAACTTCTCCGTGAGCATTTTTCGGTTTATATTACAGGATCAAATGCCTCAATGTTAAGTGTTGAAATGGGTACTCATCTTACAGGCAGACACCTGTCTGTTGAACTTTTCACATTTTCTTACACTGAATACATTAATTTTATTAACAAAGAAAATAATACAA
>Ga0099364_10008203_pt1 | contig 14739 bp, 9 predicted proteins | sample TergutTh196P3_FD_73070 | JGI IMG/M metagenome (GOLD analysis project Ga0099364, IMG submission 73070) | Microcerotermes parvus P3 segment gut microbial communities from Pointe-Noire, Republic of the Congo - Th196 P3 | ecosystem: Host-associated > Arthropoda: Insects > Digestive system > Gut ... | reverse complement strand
CTGTGACTATGCCCTTCAGCCGCCCGTCGCTCCCGAACACCGGCAGGGAGCCGATGTTGTGGCGTTCGAGCAGCCTCGCGGCCAGCGACGCGCTTTCGTCCGGCGAGACGCTCACCACGTTTGTATTCATCATCTGTGATACCAACATACCGACCATCAGTCCTTTCCGATATGGTTCCGCCCGTTAAACGGAAACTACGGTCAGTATGCCCGTATCTTACGCTCCCTTATTCCACTGAGATTATATATGAGTAAACCGGCTGGCCGCCCTCGAGCGAGATCACCGACGCGCCGGGCGCGTACCGCTCGAATATCCTGACGGCCTCCTCGGCCTCGCCGCCCTCCCCGGCCATACAGTCGCCCAGGAATATGGTTATATTCTCGGCTCCCTTTTTAGCGGCCATATCCGCCGCCGCCCGCAGGGTCTCCAAGCGCGACGGGTGACTGAACGCGAGCGCGCCGTCCGCCATGAGCATGTTGTCGCCCTCGGCTATGTCGCTGCCGTCGAACTGGGAGTCGCGCGCGGCCGCGGTTATCTGCAGGGTGGTCACGGTCTTAAGCGCGCCGGTCATGGCCGCGCGGTTGGCCTCGGCGTCCTCGCCGGCATTATAAGCGAGCATGGCCGCTATGCCCTGCGGAACGCTTTTGCTGGGCAGGACAATAATCTGCCTGTCCGACAGCGCGGCGCACTGCTCGGCGGCCATAATAATGTTTTTGTTGTTTGGAAGCACAAACACCGTCCGCGCGCCCACCAGCTTTATCTTGTCAAGTATATCCTGCGTCGAGGGGTTCATGGTCTGGCCGCCCTCCACCACCTCGTCAACGCCGAGGTCGCGCATGACCGCCTCTAATCCCTTGCCCGCGCACACGCTGACAAACCCAACGTCCTTTTGCGGCGCGGCGCCTTTTTCGGCGATCCCGCCGGGGACGCTTGCGGTTTGGCCGCCGTTTTCCCGCAGTATCTGCTCGGTATGCTGTTCGCGCATGTTTTCTATTTTCACGGCGGTCAGCTCGCCGTGCGGGAGCGCGTGGGTCAGGGCGCGGCCGGGGTCGTTGGTGTGAACGTGGACTTTGATGATATCGTCGTCCTCCACGAACACCAGACTGTCGCCGCACGACTCAAGATAGGCGCGCAGCCTGGACGGGTCGTTGTCCTGCCCGGGTACGGCGCGCGGGCGCTTGACCATAAACTCGGTGCAATAAGCGAAACGGATATCCTCATCCGTGAAGTCCGAAAACCGCGCCGACGACGCCGGCTGCGTATCGTCCGCGGGCAGTACGGGATTGCCTCGCAGGGCTTCAAGCATACCCTTCAGGATTATGCAAAAGCCATAAGCGCCCGCGTCCACCACGCCGGCCTTGGCCAACACCTCGTTTTGGGTCACGGTCTCCTTGACCGCCTCCTCGGCGCACGCCAGCATGTGTTCCATTACCCGCTCAAGGTTGGAGTCGCGCCCGGAGTATATGACCGCCGCGCGCGACGACACCCGCGTAACCGTAAGCACGGTGCCCTCGGCGGGCTTCATGACCGCGCGGTACGCAGTATCAACGCCGTCGGACATGGCCGCGGCAAACGCCGTGCCGTCGATGCTCTCGCGCTCCTTGACGCCCTTTGCGAAGCCCCGGAACAGCAGCGACAGTATAACGCCCGAATTGCCGCGCGCGCCGCGCAGCAGGCCCTGAGCCGCCGCACCGGCGGCCTGCCCGGCGTGGGCGTAGCTGCCGTTGAGGTTCTTCAGCCCCGCGCTCATGGTCATCGACATATTGGAGCCGGTGTCGCCGTCGGGCACCGGGAATACGTTCAGCTCATTGACCTCCTGAGCGGCGTTCGCGATGGCCGCCGCTCCTGATGCGAATATGCGGCAAAACGCCGCGCCGTCTATGAAACCGTTCAATACAACCGCCCCTCCCTTACTTCTCAGTCGTGATGGCGTCCACGAAAACATCGACACCGGATACCTCAACGCCGGTAAGCCGGTTCACGCGGTACGACACCTCGTTCATGATGGCTTCGGAAAGCGCGGGGATATTGACGCCGTGTTCCACGATAATATGCAGCTCTATCCTGACTGTGCCTTTTTCGCAAAAGCTGACCTTTATGCCTTTGGAGAGGTTGTCGCGCTGGAGCAGCTGCACCAGACCGTCCGACACCGACCTCGCCGCCATGCCGCGTACGCCGAAGCAGTTTGTGGCCAGCCACCCGCTTATGGTGATAAACACGTCGTTGGCCAGCGTTATCTCGCCGCGTTCGCCGTTGATTTTAACGCTCACACATATCTTCCTTTCCCTTTTGAATCATTCAGTGATATAAAGCGCGGTCATAGGCTCAAGCTCTAACCTTAAAGCCCCGCCGGAAACGCCTAAAACACAGCCTGACAGCATATCGCGCGCCGTATCGCGCTCCCAGGGCAGCTCCCGGCACACGCGCGTCATATCGCGGTTGACGGCCGCGACCACCCTTTCGCCGCCGAGCGCCCGCTCAAAGACCAGCAGGCCGCCCTCGGCGCACAGCCAGCGGATCCCGCCGTACCTAAGCGCCGCGCTGGCGCGCCTCGCGGCGCCTAAGCGCGTGTACCAGTCAAGCAGCTCCTTATCCTCCCGCCCCCACGGATAACACCTGCGGTTAAACGGATCCTCAAAGCCCTCCATGCCCGCCTCGTCGCCGTAGCAGATAAGCGGCGAGCCGGGAAAGGCGAACTGTATGGCGGCGGCTATCATCAGGCGCTCGACCGCGGCGGCGCGTTCAGCGGGGCTGAAGGTTTTGACGGCCCGCTCGGACTTGGGCAGCCGGTAGTCGGACTGCGCGCAGCCCAGCACTGTCAGCGCGCGCGCCGAATCGTGGGTGCCTATCAGGTTCATCAGCGAGGCATAAGCCGGCGCGGGATAGTTTTCCCGCAGACACTCCATTTCCTCGACAAACCGGCTCGCGTCCTCGCCGCGTATAAACGTGATGACCGCGTTTCGGAACGGGTAGTTCATAACGCCGTCAAGGCCGCCGCCCAGCATATACCGCCGCCGCTTGCCATAGGCAACCTTGTTGGTCGCGTCCTCCCATACCTCGCCCAGCAGCACGCCGTCCGGGCGCTCCTCGCGCACGGCCTTGTATATCTCCTCGATGAATTCGTCCGGCAGCTCGTCCGCCACGTCGAGCCGCCAGCCCGACGCGCCCGCGCGCAGCCAGCGCCGGATCACGCTGTCTTTGCCGCGCGCTATAAAATCTATGTATTCAGGCAGGCTTTCATTCACCTGCGGCAGTGTTTTTATGCCCCACCAAGCCTCATAATCGTCCGGCCAGTCCGTAAAGCAGAACCAGTTATAATATTTCGAGTCCTTCGACTGATAGGCGCCCGGCTCCGGGTAGGTGCCTTTGGCGTTGAAGTAGCGCGAATCCGAGCCTGTGTGGTTAAACACGCCGTCAAGTATAATTCGTATGCCATAGGCGTTGAGCGCTATCTCGCACAGCTCGATAAACTCGCGCTCGGTGCCGAGCATCGGGTCAACGGCGAGGTAATCCGCCGTGTCGTAGCGGTGGTTGGACGCGGCCTCGAATATGGGGGTGAAATACACGGTTGTAACGCCGAGCTTGTACAAATACGGCAGCTTGGCGCGTATGCCGGCGAAGCTGCCCCCGAAGAAGTCGCGGTTGCGCACCTCCCCGTGCTCGTCCGGCAGAAAGTCGGGCAGGCCGTACCAGTCGCGGTGCAACGTGCGGTCTCCCACAATGCCCTCGGTTTCCGGCATGGACAGGCGGTGGAAGCGGTCGGGGAATATCTGGTAGGTGACGCCGCCGCCGTACCATTCGGGCGTCTTGTAGTCAGGGCGGTAAACCGTTAGCTGATAACCCGCGGGGTCGCGGTCATACAGTCTGCCCACGCCGCCGCGGCAGCGGTCGTTGTTGCCGTAATACATGTCCGGTTCTCCGGCGCGCTCTATGCGGAAGTGATACCACAGCGGCCCAAAAGCCTCCGATGTGCCGAGCGCGCAGCGCCAGGTTTCCTGCAGCCGGTCTTTCGACTCCGGCCGCATGGGTACTTCCTCCATGCGGGCGTCGAAGTCGTGCCACACCATCAGGGTCACGCGTTCGGCGGCCCACTCGCGCGGCGCGCGCAGCGCGAAATGAACCGACGTGCCCTGAGGCGCCGCGCCAAACGGGCTGCGGTATGCCAAGTCGCGCGAGTCAAAGACCTTAAACGTCCCGGATTCCATTGACATCACCTTTATCAGAGTGTTTTGATTACCGTATCTTCGAGCCGGGCGGCAGGCTGTCCGGCGCGTCCATCAGCACAACCCTGTCGCCGTGTTCGGCGCACAGCAGCATACCCTGGCTCTCCACGCCGCGCAGCTTGACGGGCTTCAGGTTGCTCACAACCGCGACTCGCTTCCCGACGAGCGCCTCCGGCTCGTAGTATTCCGCTATGCCCGACACTATATTGCGTTTTTCCCAGCCCAAGTCTATTTCAAACACCAGCAGCTTGTCGGATTTCGGGACGCGCCGGCACGACAGCACCTCTCCGACACGCAAATCCGTTCGCATAAAATCCTCGATGCCTATCTGATCCGGGATATTGTCGGGCTTGGGCGCCGAAGGCCCGGCGTCCGCCGTTTCAACGGCCTCGATGCGCGGGAACAGAGGCTCTCCCCTGCCCACGCTGAACGAGCCGCGGTCGTTCCACACGGCCTGCGCCCACGACGGCTCGGCGGCGACGCCCAGACGCCTGCGCATCTCGGCGGCGGCGGCCGGCATGACCGGGCCGCAGAACACAGAGACCATCCTAAGCGTTTCGCACAGGTTATACAGCACCGCGGTCAGCCTCGGCAGGTTTTCAGGCGACTTGCCGAGAACCCAAGGCATGGTTTCGTCGATATACTTGTTGGCGCGGGATATCAGCTTCCAGATCTCGGCCAGCGCGTTTTGGGTCTGAAAGCCGTCGAAGTAAGCGGCGGCGGCCTCGCCGGCGGCGGCGGCCGTCCTTTTCAGCTCCGCGTCCGGGCCGGACTCGTCGCGCGGCGCGTCCGCGCTTACGGCGCCGCCGAGGTATTTTTCGGCCATGGCCGCCGTGCGCGACAATAGGTTGCCCAGGTCGTTGGCCAAGTCGGAGTTGATGCGCGCCATAAGCTTTTCGCGCGTGATGGATGCGTCCTGCGCAAACGGCATCTCGCGCAGCATACAGTAGCGCACGGCGTCAACGCCGAATTCGCCGGCCAGCTCGTCGGCGTACAGCACGTTGCCCTTTGACTTCGACATTTTCTCATCGTTGAACAAAAACCACGGGTGCCCCAAAACGGTCTCGGGCAGCGGCAGTCCGAGCGACATAAGCATAATCGGCCAGTAGATGGTGTGGAAGCGCATGATGTCCTTGCCGATGACCTGAACGCGCGCGGGCCAGCAGCGGTCGAATTCCTCTCCGCTTTGCCCGTAAGGGTCATAGCCCAGCGCCGTGATATAGTTGGACAGCGCGTCGATCCAGACGTATACCACATGCCCGGGGTCGAATTCCACCGGAACGCCCCATGTGAACGACGTGCGCGACACGCACAGATCCTGAAGGCCGGGCTTCAGGAAATTTTCTATCATCTCGTTGCGGCGCGAGACCGGCTGTATGAAATCGGGGTGCGACTCTATATGCTCCATAAGGCGGCCGGCGTATTTCCCGAGCTTAAAAAAATACGCCTCCTCAGACGCCTGCGTAAGCCCGGCGCCGCACGACGGGCAGGCTCCGCCGCCGCCGTCCGCCTGGGTGTCGGTGTAAAAGGTCTCGCAGGGTACGCAGTACAGGCCGTCGTAAGAGCCTTTGTAGATGTCGCCCTGCTCATAAAAGCGCCTGAAAATCTTCTGAACGGCGCTTTTGTGCGCGGGCTCCGTGGTGCGTATGAAGCGGTCGTAGCTGATATTCATCAGATCCCATTGGCGGCGCACCTCGCCCGCCAGACGGTCTACAAGGCTCTGGGGCTTAACGCCCTCGCCCTCCGCCTGCTTCTGTATCTTCTGCCCGTGCTCGTCGGTGCCGGTCAGGAAAAACACGTCGCGGCCCCTCAAACGCTGGAAACGCGCCAGACAGTCGGTCAAGACCGCCTCATACACGTTGCCCGCGTGGGGCTTGCTCTGCGTATACGCTATCGCCGTCGTTATAAAATAAGGTTCGCCCATAAGTTTCATCTCCCATCACGCGGCGCGTCCCGCCCGCGGCGGGAAGGCGCTATACGTTCCAGATATGCTTGGCATATTGTGTGACCGAGCGGTCGGACGCGAACACGCCCGCCTGCGCGGTGTTCATAATCGACATGCGGTTCCAGCGCCCGCGGTCGGCGTAGGCGGCGGCCGCGTCGAGCTGGCAAAGCCGGTAGCTCTCGAAATCGGCGCACAGCATGTAAGTATCGGGCGGGTTGCCGAGCAAAAGCGAGTTGGCTATATCCTGATAGCTCTCGCCGTCGCTGAAGCCGACGGCTATCTGATCGACGGCCTCCTTCAGCACATGGTTCTGCGCGTAATACTGAAGCGGGCTGTATCCGGTCTCGCGCATCTGCTCGACCTCCTGCGTGGTAAGCCCGAAGATGAATATGTTGTCCGGGCCGAGAACCTCATACATCTCCACGTTCGCGCCGTCGAGCGTCCCGACCGTGACGGCGCCGTTAAGCATAAACTTCATGTTGCCCGTGCCCGAGGCCTCCTTGCCCGCGAGCGATATCTGCTCGGAGATCTCCGACGCCGGCATCAGATGCTCGGCCATGCTGACGCGGTAGTTTTCGAGGAATACCAGCCTCAGCATCGAGCTGACGCGCGGGTTGCGCTCGATCTCGTTTGCCAGCGAGTTTATGAGCTGTATGATGCGTTTGGCTATATGGTATCCGCTCGCGGCCTTGGCGCCCATCAGGAAAGTCCGCGGCTGGATATCCGCGTTCGGGTCGTCGCGCAGGCGCTGGTAAAGCGATATGATGTGCAGGACATTGAGCAGCTGGCGCTTATACTCGTGCAGGCGCTTTACCTGAACGTCGAACAGGGTGTCTGGGTCAACGCGCACGCCCTGCGCCCTGAACAGCCAGTCGGAGAAGTCGGACTTGTTCCAGCGCTTCACATGCTCCCAGCGGTTCTGCACGCCCGGATTGTCGGCGGCCTTTGCGAGCTTTTCAAGATCCGTCGGGCGCTTGAGGTAGCTGTCCGAGCCGGTGACTTCGCATATCAGCGAATGAAGCCCGGGGTTTATCTGCGCCAGCCAGCGCCTGTGGTCAACGCCGTTGGTGACATTGTAAAACTTGCCGGGCCACAGCTCAAACTCCGGCTTGAAGATGGTGCTGCGCAATATATTGCTGTGCAGCTGTGAAACGCCGTTGACGGCGTAGCAGGCGTATACGCACAGGTTGGCCATGCGAACCTGGCCGTCCCACACGATGGCCATCACGGAATGGCGCGCCACGTCGCCGGGGTATGCCTCGCGCAGCATACGCAGATAGCGGTCGTTACATTCGCAGATTATCTGCCACAGGCGCGGCAGAAGCATTTCAAATATGTCCTGCGGCCAACATTCGAGCGCCTCGGCCAGCACGGTGTGGTTGGTATAAGCGACCGTGCGCGAAACTATGCCCCATGCGTGTTCCCAGAACATGAACTCCTCGTCGAGCAGTATGCGCATAAGTTCGGGTATAACGAGCGTCGGGTGCGTGTCGTTGATGTGTATGACGTGGCGCACATGGAAGTTGTCGAGCGTCCCGTACTGCGCGCGGTGCTTGCGCACTATGCTTTGCAAGGTGGCCGACACGAAGAAATATTGCTGGCGCAGGCGCAGCAGCTTGCCCTCGAAATGGTTGTCCTCGGGGTAGAGTATCTTGGAGATGACCTCGGCCATCGCGTTGCGCTCGACCGCCTTCATATACTCGCCGCGCGAAAACAGGCTCATGTCGAGGACGTCGGCGGACTTGGCGTCCCAAAGGCGCAGGGTGTTTACATGCTTTGTGCCGTATCCGGCCACATGCATGTCCATGGGCACGGCCTGCACGCTTGAATAGTTGACCAACCGCTTGCGCAGCATGTCGTTTTCCCAGTATTCCTCAACGGTTCCGCCGAAGCGGATCTCCTCGCTTTCGTCAACGCTGGGTATCAGCCACACGTCGCCCACGGTCATCCACGGGTCGGGCAGCTCGACCTGCTGGCCGTCCAGTATCTTCTGGCGGAATATGCCGTAGTGGTAGCATATAGAGTAGCCGGTGGCGGGTATTCCCAGCGTGGTCAGCGAATCGAGGTAGCAAGCCGCGAGCCGCCCGAGGCCGCCGTTGCCTAACCCGGCGTCCGGCTCGGTTTCGGTGATGTCGGATATGTCGGCGCCTAAAGACTCAAGGGCGTCCTTCATATCGTCGTATATCCCCAGATTAAAGGCGTTTTTGGCCAGCGAGCGCCCGAGCAGGAACTCTAACGACAGATAATGAACCTGGCGCTCGCCGCGCTTGGCGTGTTCCTCCAGCGTTTTGGGCAGCCTTAGTGATATCCTGTCCTTTATGACCAGCGCGCAGGCGCGGAACAGCTGCTCGCGCGACGCCGTTTGCACGTCTCTGGCGAAATGGCGGTATGTTTTGCCTATTATGGCGCGGCGCATCTCCTGCGCCGACGGCGACAGGTGCCCATAGTCCTCGTAAGCGCCGTAGGGCATATCCATATCGTCCTCCGCAAACGGCGGCGCAATCCCGGCCGCCGTGGCGTACGGCAGCGGGCGGGCCTTTACGGAGGCGGCGTTGATGGCCGCTGTGTTATCGGCGGCCGGCTTTTTTTTAGTATTGCCGTTATTGTCATTGTTCTTTTGTAGCATAGTGACAGTATTCCCCTTTACAAAGGATTCCACATTTTATCATTATAAGGTATATTCATAAAAAAAGCAAACATGAAAATCAGGCCGGTCTGAAAACCCGCGCCTTTCTCAGAAACGGAAATACAAAAACGGGTTGTAGCTGTCGCCCACCAACGCGACGGTGGACAGGCCGAGCAGGGCGGCCGCGGCGGCGGCCGTAAGCCCGGCGCGAACCGCTCCGGCGCGGGGCGGAGATATGTTCAGCCCCAGCCCGCGCAGATATCCGGCCATGCCGGCGGGCAGCGGCGTCGCGGCCACGGCCGCCAGCGCGAGCAGCGGCAGATTGTTCATCAGCCGCACGAGCGCCGTCCGGCTTACCGCGTCATGCCCTATGCCGAACATGGCCATATATGTCGCGCCGGCGCGCGTCAGATCCGTGAAATAGAACAGCACCCAGCCCATTACAGTTAAGAAAAACGTGACAAGCAGGGCCGGCGCGGCCGGCACACGCCGCCCCTTGAGCGCGAACTTCTCTATGACTAACAGCACGCCGTAATACAGCCCCCACAAAACGAAATTCCACGAGGCCCCGTGCCACAGGCCGGTCAGCAGCCATACGGCTAATATATTCCTTACATGCAAGCGCCGGTTCCCGCCCATCGGTATGTACACATAGTCGCGGAAAAACGAGCCGAGCGATATATGCCAGCGCCGCCAGAATTCCGTTATCGAGCGCGAAATATACGGGTAGCGGAAATTCTCGCCGTACCGGAACCCGAATATTCGCCCAAGCCCGATGGCCATGTCGGAATAACCCGAAAAGTCGAAATAGATTTGAAAGGTGAAGCACAGCATACCTATCCACGCGTCAAGCGCGGTCATGGCGTAAAGGTCGCCGCCGAGTATCAGGTCGGCCGTGCGCCCCGCGAAGTTGGCTATCAGCACCTTTTTGCCCAGTCCGGCCATGAAGCGCGCGAGACCGGACGCCATGCCTCCGAACGTACAGCGCCGGTTTTCGATCTGCTCGGCTATCTCGCTGTAGCGCAGTATAGGCCCGGCGATCAGCTGCGGGAACAGCGACACGAACAGCAGAAACGACGCGAACGACCGCTGCACGGGCACCTTGCCCCTATACACGTCGATGGTGTAGGACAGCGTTTGAAAGGTATAAAACGAAATGCCGATAGGCATGGTCAGCCCCACGGAGGGCATACCCGTACGCAGCAGCAGCCCTATATTTTCCAAAAAGAAGTTCATGTACTTAAACGTGCAGAGCAGCCCGAGATTTATGACTATCGACGCGATCAGCGCGGCCTTCGCGCCCCACGCGCCCCGGTATTTGCCGGCCATACGGCCGCACACATAGTCAGTGAAGGCCGAAAACACCAGCAGACACACCCATACCGGCTCGCCCCACGCGTAAAACAGCAAACTCAGGACGGTCAGCATGTGGTTTTTCGCCTTCAGGCCGGGCATGGCAAAATACAGCATAAGGCAGCAGGGCAGGAATATATAAAGAAATTCAAGGCTCGAAAACACCATGCCTACTCACCGGCTTTCGATCGACTTCTCGGTTATTATATCCCAAGCCCCGCCGCTGTCAAGATGGAATTTGTCAAAACGGCGTCCATAACGGAATCCGCCGTCTTGTTCAGCCCTTTTTCCTAACCTCAGGAACGGGCGGCGCGTCGTTTTTGGGGAATTTCTGCTTCTTGTTGCTCTCCGTGCCGTGCGGCTGTCCGGGATCGGGTCTGCGCATACCTTTTTTCGCCATAAAGCTCAGCGGCCCTTCAATAAATATTATTGTCAACCGGCTTGGCGGGGATATGCCGGTTTTTCAATTGCTCCTCTATAGCTTTCTCAGCCGCCGGAATTATTATTTATATGCTTTTGGCACTTTTCAACCCGCGGAAAACGTGTTATAATCATTATGCGAAAGTGTGCCTTGCCGAAAGGGGTGTGACGGTTGACCGACCTGACCGTGATAGGCGGCGGAGCCGCCGGGTGCCGCGCGGCCGCGCTGGCGGCCAAAGAGGGCTTTTCGGTCGCGCTTATAGAGGGCGGCGCGCTGGGCGGCTGCGCTTTCCACGAGGGCTTTTGGCCGTACCGCCGGCTGTTGGACGACGTGTCGTTTATAGACAGGGCGCGTTCCGGCGGCCTCGGCGTCACGGCCGGCGGCGAGCGGTACGCCGAAATGCTTGAGCGTATGCGGGCCTTTACCGAGTCCATGACCGGCCGGACAAGGGAGAACCTTACCTCCCTCGGCGTGGATATCATATGCTCGGCCGCGCGCGTCAACGGCCTGAACAACAACCGCTATTCGGTCTCGGCCGGAGAGCGTGTCTGCGAGTCGCGGCGGCTGCTGCTCTGCATGGGCTCGCTGCCCGTGATCCCCGACCTTCCGGGCGTCGAAAAGGCCCGGCGCGACGGGTTCATGCTAACGCCCGGCGAGCTGCTGTCCGCGCGGCCGCCCGGCAAAGCCGTTATATCGGGCGGCGCCATGCACGACCTGCGGATGGCCGCGTGGCTGGCGGCCTGCGGCGTATCGGTAGTCTTGCTGTCGCCCTGCGGGCGCGCGGCCGCCGAGCTGGACGACGACATAAGCGTTTGGCTGTCCCGCAATATGGACGGCGTACAGTTCGTCACGGACGCCGCGCTCGCCTCGATAGACGCGGGGCGCGTCACGGTCTCCGAGCGGGGCGGCGGGCGCGTCATAGAATGTGACATGACGGTCATAGGCGGCCGGCGCTTCCCCGCCACGCGCGGCCTCGGGCTCAGCGAGGCGGCCATAGCCACCGACAACGGCGCGGTCATAACGGATATGACCGGGCGCGCCAACCTGCCCGACGTATACGCGGCCGGCGACGTCAACATGCGCACGCAGACCGCGCTGGGCGCGATGCGCGAGGCCGAGGTGTGCGTCGCCAATATGCTCGGACGCCATGAGTCCGTCCCGTATCACGCCATGCCGAGCGTGTTCAGCGGCCCGGTACACGCGGCGGCGGCGGGGCAGACCGAGGCGGCGGCAAAGTCGATGGGCTACCGCGTCCTGACAAGCATAGGCAGCGTGTGCGCCGGAAAGGGCGGCCGCGACGAGGGCATGGTTAAGCTGATAGCCGACGAGAACACTGGGCGCCTGCTGGGCGCGCATCTGTGCGGGCGCGCGGACGGCGCGGACGTGATATGGGAGCTGGCGGCCGTTATCGAGGCGGGCTGCGACGCCTTTGAGGCGCGCCGCGCCGTGACCCCCCGTTCGGCGTTTGCCGAGGCCGCGCAGCGGGCTTTACAGAAAATTTAACCCATTTTCAAGGCGTTGTTTCAGTTTGGGTTAATTTATTTCGATATAACCAAATAAGCGGTGACCGGCTTGGTTCGCGCCGCTTTACGAAGGGCGGAGTATTATTGTTTCGGGTAGAGATATCCGGCGAGCGGCTTCAAGTGCTGATAGGCGACAAACAGGTTCTGCTTCATACCCCCGACGACCCGTTTGTACACGCGGGACGCGGCGGCGGCCACCTGACCATGGACGACGGCCGCTGGTCGGTATCGGAGCTTACCACCGAAAAAACCGCGCTCACGCAGTCGCAGTATGACGCGGGGCGCTCGACCATCCGTTTCTGGGGCGGGAGCCTGTCTGTGACATTCCTGCTCACAAACAACGAGGGCGACCTTGTGCTGTCGCTTCAGCGCGCGTCCATAGGCATCGACAGGCTGTGGTTAGCTTTCCCGGCCGCGCCCGGACAGTCCGTGTTCGGCGGCGGCGTGCAATACGGCGGCCTTGATCTGCGCGGGCGGCGGCTGCCGATGTGGGTCGTGGACAAGCAGTTTGACAGGGCGCGCGTCAATCCCGTGACCAACCTGAAGGTGGGCGGCCATATGGCCAGCCCGTTCCCGCAGCCGGTGTATATCACCGAGAACCTCACGTTCGTATACGCCGTAACCTCGTCTTACTCGGTCATGGACTTCAAACACGCCAAGCGCCACCGCATGGAGTTTTGGGATCTGCCGCAGTCCATAACCGTCGGGGCGGCCGACACGCCCGACGCCCTGATGACGCGCATGACGCGCCTCACCGGAAGGCAGGCCATGCTCCCGCAGTGGGCGCAGGAGGGCGCGTGGTTAGAGATACACGGCGGCATACAGCCGCTGGCCGACAAGCTTGAAAAGGTAATCGACTCCGGCGCCGCCGTCAGCGCCCTGTGGATACGCGACTGGACGGGCGAGCGCGAGACGGCCGACGGCAAGCAGATATTCTACGACTGGATATGGAACCGCGAGCTTTACCCCAAGCTCGACAGGCTGATCCCTGAGCTGACGTCGCGCAACGTGCGCGTACTCGCGCACATCAACCCGCATCTGGCCATCGAGGGCAGGCTGTTCGCCGAGGCTTCGGCCAAGGGCTACCTCATAAAGAAGGCCGAGGGCGGCAACTACATCACCGATATGGGCGGCTTCATGGCCGGCCATGCCGATCTGACCAACCCGGACGCGTGTACATGGTTCAAGGAGCTTATAAAGAATAATATTCTGGGGCTGGGGTTCTCCGGCTACATGGCGGACATGGGGGCGTTTTTGCCGTCCGACGCCGTGCTGTTCAGCAAGGAGGATCCCGTTAAGATACACAACAGATGGCCGCATCTGTGGTCAAAGCTCAACCGTCAGGCCATCAGGGAGGCCGGGCGCTCCGGCGACACAGTGTTTTTGACGCGCACCGGCTTCGCCGGCTCAAACGCGCAGGCCATGCTCTCCAACGTCGGCGAGATAAACGCCGGCTGGGGGCGTCAGGACGGCCTGCCCGCCGCGCTGAGCGCCATGCTCAGCCTCAGCATGACAGGCATGGGCCTTAGTGTTTCGGAGGTGGGCGGCTCGGTCAGCGTGATGACCGGGCGCACCAAGGAGCTGTTCCTGCGCTGGCTGGAATGGTCGGCCTTCACGCCGGTCATGTGCTTGGTGGAGGGCGACCCCGACGGCTGGCAGTTCGACTCCGACGAGGAGACGCTAAAAATGTTCGCGCGGCTGGTCAATATCCACACTTCGATGGCGCCTTATATGCGCGCCTGCGTGCGCGAAAACGCCAGCGACGGCCTGCCGGTGATGAGACCTATGTTCCTCAGCTTCCCGGAGCGGAAGGAAATGTACCGTATAAACGACCAATATATGCTGGGCGACGAGATTCTGGTGGCGCCCGTGCTGCGAAAGAAGCAGACCGAGCGCAGGGTGACTCTGCCGCCCGGCTATTGGATACACATGTGGACGGGCCGCCAGTATATCGGCGGTGAGACCGTCGTATACGCGCCGTTAGGCAAGCCGCCTGTATTCTACCGCCCCGCGGGCAAGCACGCGCAGCTGTTCGACACTTTTCTGGCCAAATACTGATCCGCTATTCTATCATAAAAGAGGTCATGACCATGTTGGGAGCGCTGAAAAAAATCGGATGTATCACGGTCGCGGCGGCGCTGCTTATGACGGCCCTGCCGCAGGCCGAGCCTCTGCCGTTTGTAAACGCGCTGGCGGCCGGGTACTTTCTCGATATAGACGGGCACCCGTCGCAGGCCGTTATCGAGCGGTGGGCCTCCCTTGGCGTAGCCTGGGGGCACAACGGCTACTTCTACCCTGACGACCATGTGACGCGCGCCGAATTCTTCACCATCGCGAACCGCACGTTCGGGGCATCGCTTACCGCGCCCATAAACCAATACCGCGACGTACCCGATACGGCGTGGTACTATGAGGAGATAATGCGCTCGTTCGCGGCGGGCTATGTGCAGGGAACCTCCTCCACCACAATGGATCCAAACAGCCGCATCACCCGCGAGGAGGTCGTCACCCTGCTGGCTCAGATCGTCGGGCTATACGCGCCGAACGCCGCCGGGCTGTCGGACATGTACGACGACGCCGACCAGATCGCGGGCTACGCGCGCGGCTTTATCACCGCGTTTACCGAAAAGGGCTGGATATCGGCGGG
>Ga0099364_10008202_pt1 | contig 14741 bp, 12 predicted proteins | sample TergutTh196P3_FD_73070 | JGI IMG/M metagenome (GOLD analysis project Ga0099364, IMG submission 73070) | Microcerotermes parvus P3 segment gut microbial communities from Pointe-Noire, Republic of the Congo - Th196 P3 | ecosystem: Host-associated > Arthropoda: Insects > Digestive system > Gut ... | reverse complement strand
AACGTTTATCCGCTGGGATATACTGCGGCACGGCAATAATTTCCCTCTTCCCCTTCGTGTCTCCTTTGTGCCCTTTGTGTCTTTGTGGTTAATCTTTTTTGAACCACAAAGGCACAAAGAACACAAAGATTCACAAAGAAAAAAGGGCAATCATTGGCATTTTGCAGTATAGTAACGTCGAGCGTCCGTCATTGCGGAGAATACACGCTACTCGAAGAGTTGCATATTATCCCGATGAACCACCTCGGTATGGACATTTTGTCCGAGGATTGTCTGTAATTCCGGCGTTTTTTTGCCGCAAATCTTCAAGACATCACGCAAACCATAATTGGTTAAGCCGCGTCCGATTTCCCTGTTATGAATATCGACGAGCGAAACGGTTTCCCCGCGTTCAAACGCACCGTCCGCATTCAGCACTCCGACGGGCAGCAAACTTTTTCCCTTTTTCACTATGGCGTTAATGGCTCCATCGTCCAACATCAAACGTCCTTCCGTGTGAACAGCAAAGCCCAGCCAGCGCTTTCGGGCAGTCAGATAATTCTGCGCCAAAAAAACCGTTCCCGTCTCTTGACCGGAAAAAATGCGCGAAAGCGTCTCCTTGCGATCTCCATCGGCAATGATCACGTTGCCGCCGGAGGCGGTAATCATTTTTGCCGCTTTGAGTTTGCTCAGCATTCCTCCTTTGCTTCGGGCGGAACGCTTGTCCGCTACCATTTGTATCAGGTCAGGCGACCAGTGTTCGACCACCGGAATCAATTTTGCATCGGGCAGTGCCGGATCACGGTCGAAAAGTCCCTCCACGTCGGTCAGCAAAATCAACAGCGGATGGTCAAACAGATTCGCCACGAGCGAGGCAAGCCGATCATTATCGCCGAACGTTGTATTCAGCCGGGCAACACTAACCGTATCGTTTTCATTGATGATCGGCAGGACACCCAATTCGAGTAGCGTTAAAATGGTATTTCGCGCATTGAGATAACTTTCTCGATTGGAAAGATCGTCGGCAGTCAGCAGGATTTGTGCGCAGGTAACACCGTAGAGGCGCAGGATTTTTTCATAAGTTTCAACGAGTTTTCCCTGTCCGATGGCGGCGACGGCTTGAATGTAGGCGATTTCGGTAGGGCGTTCGGTGAGTCCGAGTTGTCCCATCCCTGCGCCGACAGCACCAGACGTAACGAGGACGACCCGCCGTTTTTGTTCGATCATGGAACACAAATCGCTGCACAGTTGAACAATTCGCGGTTCGTTCAGCAGACCATTCTTTCGGGACAGGACATTGGTTCCCACTTTGACGACGATCACGTCGCTGGTCTTCAAAATTTCGTCTCGGAGCAAGGAGAACATAGGAGTTAGGCGTTACTTCCCGATGCACCACAGTGTTGATTCGGTGCGTAGGAACAGTTGCTTACCGGCAACAGCGAGCGTCGCTTGGACGATTTGACCGATATCATTGACTGCAATGATTTCGGCAGGTTGCTTAGGATCGGCATTCAGTTGGAGAACCGTCGTTATGCCGTTGTGCGTCGTCACGTAAATCTTTCCATCGGCATAAATCGGCGAAGAATCCGGTCGTCCCCCTTCAAGGCGGTGTTGCCATAAAATCTCTCCCGTTGCCTCATCGTGAGCGGCAAAAGTGCCGTTATCACTTGCCGAATAAAGACAAGGCTTCACATACAAAAACGAAGAAGTCAATGGAACATTTCGGCTCTGCTGCCAAACAACGTGCGTGTCGGTAACATCTCCCTTGCCGTTCGTTCTAATCGCAGTAATCGGTCCTATGGTTGAAGCAAAGACGACTCCCTCACCAACCGCCGGAGTCGGTACTGCCGGTTCGCCTGAACTTCTTACCGTCCAGGTGAGTTCGCCGGTCGGCTCAAAACCTTGAATAACATCTCCCGCCATGCTCACGATCATGTCTTTGCCATCGACACGAACGACCACCGGCGTGGAATGGCTGATTCGGCTCATCCCTCTCATTGTCCGCCATTTTTCTCGTCCTGTGTTTTTATCGAGAGCCAAAAGATACGACCTGTCCCAAGGGAGTTGCCAGCCGTTTCTGACCGGCTCGTCGTCCGGATTCTTATTGGGATTGACGCTCGGATTGATGGCGGTAATCAGCAGATCGCCGTAGATCATCGGCGACGCTCCGAAACCGTGTTGGGAATAAAAATCGAGATCGGTGTTTGTCCAGACGGGATTTCCTTCAAAATCGAGCGCGACAAAATGACCGTTCGCAAAGACGGCATAGACCCGCTGACCGTCCGTAACGGGAGTTGGAGTGGCTCGGGAATTTCTGTTGTGTCTTTGGAGCAACTCTTGTGTGAATACAGGCTTGTTCCACAGGATTTCTCCGTTCTTTCGGTCTATGGCAACGACGCGGCATTCTTTTCCGCCGTCGGTGGTTGTGGTCAGGAAGATATGGTCATTCCAGATGACGGGAGACGACCAACTATCGCCGCCGGGAATAGGGGTTTTCCAAGCGATGTTTTCGGTATCCGACCATTGGGTCGGCAGACCGGTTGCCGTTGAAATTCCTTGACCGTTGGGTCCTCGGAATCTTGACCACTGTTCTGGTTCTTGGGCGAAGGCAGTTGCAGAAAAGAACAGTGAGATGAGAGCAAGAGAAAAAATTTGTTTCATGACCGAATAAGGGGTAAAACCAGTGATACCAATTCTAATCTTTCGTAGGACATAATTCAAGTACCATCGGCGGATAAAAGTTCACAGAGCCCGGAGTGGAAACTCCGGTGAATCGAATCCGCATCTTCCGATGCGGACTCTGTAGTAAAATGCCGGAGTGACGAAAAAAGACTTTGCAATCCTCGTGTTTGGATTGCGGCTCCGTTTCATAGGCGGTATAATGACAACGATGTTCACGGTTTCCCGGCAGTTTACGTTTTGTTATGCTCATCGTTTGCTCGATCACGCCGGCAAGTGTGCGCATCTGCACGGACACAACGGAACCGTGATCATAAAGTGCCGGAACACTCAACTAAATCCGCAAGGAATGGTCGCCGACTTCATCGACATAAAAAATACCATCGGCGAATGGATCGAAACAACGTTAGACCATCGCACGATATTGGAAGAACGAGACCCTCTTGCTAATGTTCTGCGGGAACATGGCGAATCGGTGCTGATGTTACCTGTCGAGCCTACGGCGGAAAATCTTGCCAAATTGATTTACGAACAAGCCGAACAATTCGGTTTGCCCGTCTGCTCCGTTTCCTTTTGGGAAACAAAAAAGTGCGCCGCAGAGTACACGAGATAGGATTGCGGAATGGTCTATACTGTAAAATGCCAATGATTGCCCTTTTTTCTTTGTGAATCTTTGTGCCTTTGTGGTTCAAAAAAGATTAACCACAAAGACACAAAGGGCACACGAAGGGGAAAAGGTAAATTATTGCCGTGTCGCAGTCTATCCACTCGTCTTCATCGCTTCCGCAAGGATTTTCGACGTACTTGACCGCATAATGCGCGGATCGACTTCTTTGCCTTCCAGCAACGTCTTGCGGACATCCTTACCGGAGATGAACACGGGCTTCTCGTCTTTGTGATTGTCCATTAAATCGACTCGTCCCGCCGACTCGTAGTATGCCGCAAAGCCGACATTGAGCGGCTTAATCTGCAAATCGCCGCCGAGATTGTTAAAGATTTCCTGTGCGTCAAAGTCTCCCCAAATCGCCGTCCCGTCGTGATACGGAGCATCGGCATGCTTGCGACCGATAATCAAATCGGTGAAGCCGAAGTTCTGCCGATAGATCGCATGCATCACGGCTTCCTTCGGTCCGCCGTAAAACATCTTTATATCGAGACCGAGTAGCAAAACCCTGTCCGGTACGGCACCGCCGACCTTCTGCCACAATGCAGGATCGCTATCCCCTTCGCCGAGGGAACGGTTGTCGATCAACGCTTCGTACGTTCTCATCCTTACATCGGCATTGACATCATCCCCTTTGGTTTCGCCGACCAGCGGGTTGAGACACGCACCGGCATTGTGTCCCTGCCGCAGGAGTTCTTCGAGACCATAAACCAAAGCGTATTCGTGAGCACGGTGAAGCGGATTGCGCGTTTGGAAGGCAACGACCCGCTGCCAGCCCTTGCTATCGAGCAGTTGCCGGACTTCCATCGGCGAAAGAACGTATTTTCCGAAAGCCGGATTTTTCGGTTGCGGCAGTACTCGGATGGAGCCGCCGAGCAAAAATGTTTTATCGGCATCCTGCTTGAGCACCATGTCGGCACCGGGATGGTCCGTCCGGTCGGTCAGATAAACGCTTTTCAGATATTTCATCTTGTCCCAAGCAAAGACGCTCGACACCGACAGCACGGCAACAATTTCGTCCGCCGAACTAACGAGGGCAACGTCTTGTCCCGGCTTGATTTGCGATGCAAGCAATTCGGTAACGGGCAAAGAAAGGGGAATCGTCCACGCATACTTTTTACCGTTGCCGGTTGATTCGATGACCGATTCGTCGAGGACTCGGTGAAAGGTTGCCTCGTCCATCGGACCGATGAGCGGCGACAGTCCGCCGTCGCCGAAGCGATAGACGGTCGAAAGGTCGGCATCGCTTACGGGAACTTTTGGGTATGCCGCCGCTTGGGCTTTAAGGGAATCAACTTCGGAAACAGGAACGGTTCGGTTCACCGGTTCGGTCAACCCGCCGTGCGGAGGAATCAGGGGCATTGTTGGGATAAAAATGTTACGTTACCTGAGAAAGTATAATTGATTCCGCGTGAGTGTCAACCGTTCGTAGTGCATACGGACTGATTCAGTCCGTCGACACGTTTCCCCAAACCGTAACATTGTAAGTATCGGAAGTCAAAAACCTCATTTTCACCTCATTTCCAAAAAACAAAACAACCTCAGTAGCCGATGCGCCCTGAAAAACTAACCTCATTTACCCCATTACACACGTCAAAATGAGGTAAATGAGGTTGATATTGAGGAAAACTGCTACTGAGGTTGTTTGTCAGAAAAATGAGGTTGAAAATGAGGTTTTCATTTCGATAAGTCGCCTTCATGTTACCGAATCGACCAACGTGTCGACGGACTGCGGACTGATTCGGGACACAACGATGGGATATTTACGAAATAAAATTTAGTGCTATACTGAATTCTATCTGATCTGGCGGAAAAATTGTAACGCTGAACAAACAGAGCCCGTATCGGTAGATACGGCGTTTCATGCTATTACGGACAATGAAAACAAAACTCTCCTCTACCTTATGGAAGTCAGGCATCGTGTTTTACTGCCTGCTTTTTTGTGCGGTTCCCGCCAAACCTACGCAAGCGGACGAAGAATCGAAAACCATCCTGCGAATCATGTGCTACAACATTCGCCACGGACGGGGAATGGACGATGTCGTCCATTTGGAAAGAACCGCAAACGTTATCAAGGAATGGAAGCCCGACCTGGTTGCCGTTCAGGAAGTCGATAAAAATACGCAACGAACGAACCGGACTGATCAAGCAAAACTGCTTGCCGAAATGCTGGGAATGCACCACGTCTTCGGCAAAGCGATTGACTACCAAGGCGGCGAGTATGGTCTTGCTGTGCTTTCACGGTTTCCGATCCTTGAACATCAAATGGTACTGCTTCCGCCGGAGATTCAACAGGAGCAGCGCGGCGTTCAGATTGTCCGAATCGCCATACCGGATTCTCAAGATCCTGACGCAAAGGGAAAGGTTATTCGTTTTGCGAACACACATTTGAGTCATTCCTCGCAAGAAGAGAGAACAGCACAATTCGCCAAAATTGACGAAATCTTATCCGAAGGCAACGAACCGGTTATTCTGGCAGGCGACTTCAACGCACGACCGGCGAACGAATTGGTTGTCCAACTTCTCAAAAATTGGAGGGATACTGCCGATTTGGAAGCGGACAAAAGTGTTGCTCCAAATCGTCCTGAAAGAAGAATAGATTATATTTTTCTCCGCGCAAAAGATTCTTTCAAGGTCCGGGAAAGCCGAACAATCAATGATACGATGACATCGGATCACATGCCTATTTTGTCTGTTATTTCCTTTTGAAAATTCAAAAGCGATACGGGAAGGGATGCCGTCAATCGTTGTCCATCACCGGCAAGACGAGTTCCCCCCGTTTCTGTGCCTCTTCATCGACAAACGCACCCAATCGCGGTGCGTTGGCATCGAGCCAAAGGAAAATCCTACGCCGGTCTTCCGCCGAAACATTTTGCCGATGGTTTTCGTCCAGCAAGACCTGTCCCAAACGACTGTACGTTGCCCCAAAATGTTCCGGGATGGCACGCGAACCGCCCCCTTCGCCGGAAGCCGCCGAGGTCATCGCTCCGAGCATCCCGCCGGCAAAAACAAAAACGTAAGGACGTAAATCCCCGAAGTCCATTTTTGTGAGTCCCGCCTGCTGCTCTTGATGACAACCGATGCAACTATTCTCAAAAACCGGTTTGACCGTGCGGTAAAAATTGATCGGCTCGATAGGTCCGATTTCCGGTTGCAACTTCGACGGCGGACGAAGAAATGCCTTGACATTGTAATTAGGAGAAACCGTTTGATTGACCGGCTCATGACAGCCCGTGCAGACCAACCGCTCGCCGGGATGAACAAAGGCAACGGAACGCATCGTTTGGATTGCCCGACCGTGTTCGTCCACTGTTTGAAAGATCAACTGTTTTTTCGGCGGTACTTCAAAATAGACACTGCCGTCCTCTTCAATCGGCACTATTCCCAGCGGAATACGGGGCGTGTTCTCCGGCGCATAACCGATGTCCGGCTTGTTCATCCACGGGTTCGGTTTCGGAATCACTTGCAACACCCGAAGGTGCTTTGCCGGTCGGTCTTGCGGCATCGGCATGTCAGAAATGTTGACATTGACAACTCCCATCGTTGCCGTAGGGTCGGCATTGACAAAATCTTCGCCTGCCGTCGTTTGCTGCTGAATGACCGGCGGAACCTTACGCGGCAACACCGGAACCGGCTCCGTCAAACGCAGACGCGGATCATAACCCATCGGCAACAGTTCCCGCTCGCAAATCAACTCTTCGTTACCAAAGCGGTCGAGAAGAACGAGTTCTTCCCACGAATTGCACAAAAACGTGTCTTCGTTGATCGCCCAGGGAGAACCATAGCGGTATTGACTGCGACCAGGCGATTCGCTTTCCGGGAAAGGAACATACGGAGTAATACGCCGGATTTGATTCATATGGTAATCGTTTTTCTCCCGTAAATCCAAGATACAGAGCGATCCGAAGGTTTCGCCGTGATGCGGTGCCGCTGTGAAAATGTATTTGTGTGAATCGGGAATCGCCTTGATTTGCATTTCGGTTATCGGCAACGCACTCGGCGCATCAGGACACCTTCCGAAACGGTGATCGCCATGTTTTTTACCGATGAGAAAGTTCATATCATCGACAAGTTCGGTGAGAGGTTTGTTCTTGTCATAATCGTCCATTTCCTGAAGCGGTACGGAAGGATCAAGCGGATTGACTTTGAGTGTGTGCCAAGGCAGAGGATAATTGGCGTGCGGCGCACGGGGATTGCGTCCATCAGGAAAGCACGTCCAAAAATTGGAACCGAGACAATTTTCCCGGTCAGTGTAATCCCAGCGTGTATAGACTAACATTCCGTTGTTGTCCACGCTCGGTTGCCATTCACTCGTTTCAAAGAAACTGATCGGATAGATATCGCTGCCGTCATTTTTCATGCTGTGGAGTACATACGTAGTGACGCGCAACCATGCGGACTCATCGAAACAGCGGATAAAACCGCCGCGACGCTCCGATATGAATACGACTCTTCCATTCGGCAACGGACAGGGATCAAAATCGTTGAACGCTTCGTCCGTTAATTGCATAATGTCGGTTCCATCGACTTGCATTTTGAACAGATTCCAAACGGTATCCGGTGTCCAAGTCCATCGGTGTTCCTGCGAGCCGCTGTGGGAAAAATAGACGGTTTGCCCGTCGTAATCGAGTCGCGGACAGTTGAAGGAGCCGTAATCCAACTTTCGACCGGCAAGCCGGTTTGCCGCACCGGGAACAACGGTTCGTCCTTCGATGAGATTCATAGTAGTAGGATTCGGCGATTTCCAATCCGTGATGGTGAAAATTCCGCCGCCGTGAATCGTATTGAAGCCGTAGTTCTGCGTTGCAAAATGTCCGCCCATCCGGTCGGTGTTCCGGGCATTCGTCAAGCGGCTCCCTGCGTAGTTTGCCCGGGCTAAAAACAGAATTCGGTCAACATCGTTCAGGGCAGGATCGGCAAACATTACGAACCGACGCAACGCACATGCCGCCGCATAATCGCCGGGTGTCCAATCAGACTCTTTTTTTCCCGCAAACGCTTCGGCAAGTTTTTGTCTATCGGCTTCAAACTGTGCGAACGTTTGATTCCATTGTGCCGGATATTTTTGCCGAAACGATTCAAGCAACGCCCCGGTTCGGCGAAGCACGACCACTGCCGGATGCTTCTCCTCCGGCAGAATAAGAGCGTGCCGATCATAAACCTGCTCGGCAGCACCGCGCGGCAGTGGTGTTGTACCGTCGATCTGATTTTGCAAATCGCAAAACATTTCGCCCCAGTAATCCAAGACACCGGAACGGAAATCGTCGGCGTTGACCGAAGTCAGGCGGTACCGTTGAATAGCACGTCGTAAATCTTCGGCGGTAATTTTCAATCGGGGAACATCTTTCGGCGGCTTTTCGCCGGGTTGAACTTTTGGTTCAATGTCCGGTCCCGACGAAGGAAACATCCGGTCAAGAAACTGCGGCGCAACGGTTGCACGATAACCGCAGAGTTCCCCCAGAGTGCCGTCGATTTTATAAACTACGCTCTGTGCGGTGAGTCCGAGGGGTTCGCAAAACTTTTGTAAATCTACCGACAGCGGAATAATAGACTCCGGTTCAAAATCGCAAGAGAGCAGCAGTCGGTCGTTCTCGCCGAACACTCGCAAATTGTCGATGATTCCCGAACAGGATAAACCTCCTTCAACGAGTGTTCCGACGGCAAAAACCGTGTTTAACGGTATTTCGGTTACGGGACGGTTCAAAGGGAGTGTTCCGATAAGTTGTCCATCGCAAAACAATTCGACCTTATCGTCACGAAAAAACAAACCGACGGCATGAGGTTTGCCGTCGGCAATGCTGACGTTGGTGCGCAGATGGTCGGGTTGATTTTTGGGCAGATAAACGGTGAGCGCACCGCTTCTCGGCATCGTAAAGAGTTCCCAATGTCGGGGGGAAGATTTCGGTTCGTGTGCGGCGAGAATGTTATAACTGTTTACATCGTTGATGCTGACGAGCATTTCGACTTTGAGCGGTGAGGCGTTGAGTTTCGGCGAGCCGGGCAACTTCAAGCCGTTGCCGTGAGGAGCAAAGGCTTTACCGAGTTCTGTGCGGAACGAAGGAACGGACACGTCTGCCAGTGCGTGAATATCAACGGCGGTGTCCACTGGTGCAATTCGGTAAATCAACGGCGGCAAGCCGTAGCCGACGTGGGGGTCCGTCGCAACAACCTGAACGCATGTTGCGACTATTAACAGAAAAGACAAAGAGTATGGTTTCATAATTTCATCTCGCGAGTTTTTCACGAACCGGATTCTATCCGTAACGGCAACGCATAAGGGTCGGGCTTCGGGTCATAATCGTTCAATCTCGTTTTCGGCAAGTCCCGTCATTCTGGCGATTAGGGATATGTCCCATCCTTCCCGCTTCATACTGTGGGCAATTTCGACTGCTTTCGTCGACTCGCCTTCCGCTCGTCCTTCCGCTCGTCCTTCCGCTCGTCCTTGTTCACGTCCCTTTGCAATACCTTGTGCAATACCTTGTGCAATACCTTGTTCCATACCGGTATCAATCGCCGTCTTCATAACGGCGTAATTGTCTCGATAGACCTTCAACGCCGCCTCATATTGCCAACGCTCTTCGCGCGAAAGTCCACTCGCCTCCGCCGTTGCAAACGCACGCTCAAACACCGGTTCACGCAAAATCACAGGAATATCGTCAAACGAATCAAGGTTACGCAAAAAGTAAAACCACTTTTCGCTTTGCGACCGCAGTTCCGACTCTTGCTTGTTAAACAAGGGCATCTGGAAAAAGTATTGGTACAGTTTCTCGTAAAACACTTCGCCGTCCTGATCCTTCAGAGACACTTCCCGAAAAAACTTTTGCTTGTCCTCATCCTTGTCGTAAACGAAGTCAAGGATTGCCACAAAGTAAACTGCGTTCAACTGGAAATCCCAAACACCTTTCTCTGCCTGCTCTTGAATGGCAAAGGTCGAATAAAACACTGCTCGATCACGGAAATAGTGTTGCGCCGCCTTTTGCATTTCGACAATGAACCGCTCTCCGTTTTCCGCTGTACAATAAACGTCGAACATTGCTTTTCGGTCTTCGGGCAAAATGGGCAACCTTTCGATATTCCGAAACGCAAGGTCGGCGATTTGCCGGTCTTTCGGCAGAATCGAATTCAGGAAGTCGATGAGCAAGTCCTTGCTCGCCTCTTCGCCGAACAGTTTCTTGAAACCAAAGTCCGTGTAAGGATTGATGTAACGTGCTGTCATGATTTTCCCTCCCATCGTCCGGTCTATTGTACCTCATCCGATAACTTGATTCTATACTAGACCTGTTCCGTAACCCCAAAATCGTCCTTCCGGCGAAAGCCTTACGCACTCGCCTCACCGACACCTTTCAAACGTTTTGAAAACTTTCAATGACGTTCAGTATCAATTATTTGTCGTTGGACTTCGTCGATCATAGCAAGCATGTTTTCGAGAGAGATGTCTCCTTCGACAGCATGGGCAGAGGAAAAGATGTAGCCGCCGGCTTTGCCCAGTTCGAGAAGACGACGGGATTCGTTGCGTACCTCTTCCGTAGTTCCATACGGCAACGTTCGTTGCGTTGAGAGACCGCCGTGAAAGGTCAACAGCCCCCGATACCTTGGAAGCAACGACCAAACGTCCATCACTTCGGGTTGAAACGGATTAAAGCAGTTCAATCCGATGGAAATCAAATCGTCGAACAGCATATCGACTTGACCGCAACTATGGATAAACAAGAATTTGCCGCACTCGTTACGGACAGTGTCGTACATACGTTGGAGCCGCGGAAAAACATATTTTTTCCACAAACGAGGTCCCATAATGAGACCCTTTTGTTGTCCCCAGTCGTCGCCGAAATAGACGGCATCGATGTCGTAGCGGCAGGCTTCCCGAACCTGTGCGATGTTGTAATCAGCAATCCGGTCGAACAACTCATGCACGAAATCAGGATGGTCGATAAAGTCACACAAGAGGTTTTCGATACCGCGCAACGTCCACGCGCGTTCATAGAGTGAGAAGCCGATACGGAAAACGCGAAACCGGTCAGGGTACAGCGATATTTTCTCATTGATGTCCGCAAAAAATTTCGGATCAAGGGGATCAGGAAATTCGTAACCGACAAGGGTCGGTTCCTGAAGCAGGTGATTGTGCACAACTCCGATGTCTTTGTCGGCTTTCCGGTTCCAGACGACTCCGAAATGATCTCGAAACAGATCGTCGCCGAGGTCGTCAAAGAATCCGATATCGTTACCGAGTCCGAGAAGATGGTTGTCCAATGTCTGTTCAATATCGTCGGTGGCATAATGTTTTTTCAACTTCTCCATAGCCTCCTGTGTGAAAGAAAACGACCAGGGAACGTAGGGCGGGACTTTCCCATGGAGGACGGTTTGCACAATTTCTCGTTTTATCATAATGTTGGATAATGCTGAAAATGACCAAGGGCAATCTTCCACTTGCCGAAGTAGGGATCAAACAAAGACTATACGTTTGCAAAATTGCCGTAGGCATTATAGAAGAGGTTTTTATCCTAGTCAAGAGTTCGTCTCGACATATCAGTGGAGTTGCAGTCCATCGACACGTTTGCGGGTTGGAGCGGAAAAGGTAGGCAACCGACCGCCGGGCGGTTGCGTCGGCGATAGCCGACCAAAGAGCCGGGGATGGAACGCAGCGCAATCCCCGAGTCCAGTACCACGCCGCTGCGATTGTACTTCGCCAAGAAAATCGCTACAATGTCTTCTGTTCCTATCAGCACAAAGGAGAAAAATTATGCTTCGACAGTTCTTTTGTACACTCACGGTCGTCTTTATTTCGACATCCTTACTCATCGCCGACGACTGGACAGTCTTTCACGGTCCCAACGGCGACAACAAGTCTCCCGACACAGGACTCCTGAAAAAGTGGCCCGAAGGCGGACCGAAATTGCTCTGGAAGGCAGATTTCATCGGTTTCGGCTACTCCGGCGTTACGGTTGCCGAGGATAAAATTTACACCGCCGGAAACGTCGGTGATCTCGCGATGGTCTTCTGCCTCGACAAAGATGGCAAAGAAGTTTGGAAAAAGGACAATGGACCTGCTCATACCGGCGAACGAACCTATCCCGGTACGCGAGGAACGCCGACCATTGACGGCCATTTCATCTATGATGTAAGCGCACTCGGCAATGTAACGTGCTACGACACTACCAAGAACGGCGAAAAGGTTTGGAGCCGGAACCTCTTGACCGAATACGAAGCACCAATGCCCCGATGGATTCTCGGACACTCTATCGTCGTTGAAGGGGACAACCTCGTCTGTATGGTCGGCGGTGAAAAAGCCCTGGCAGTCGCCTTAAATAAAAAGACCGGTGAAACAGTTTTGAGCTATCCGCCCGCCGTAGGAAATGCGCCGACGGGATATGTGACTCCCTACCTCTTCGATTTCGAGGGAATTCGTGTCCTTGCTCTGATGAGCAATGGAACCGTCGAAGGATACGATGTGAAGTCCGCTAAAAAACTCTTCTCCTTTCCGTGGAGAAACCGCACGGGCACGAATGTAACAGCACCAATTTATCGGGACGGTCATCTTTTTGTGTCCACCGGTTACGGCTATGGAGCAGAGGGTTACAAACTGACAAAGAATGACGACGGCAGCATCAGGGCGGATAAGTTATGGCATATCGAACCGCTGGACAATCATCATCATGGACTTGTGCTTGTCGGCGATCATGTTTACGGCACGTCGAGCCGAGGCAACTGGTTTGCGGTCAACTTTCTGACAGGTGAGATTGGCTACACGGCGCGTCCGGTGGGTGAGCAGGCGGCGACTCACTACGCCGACGGTCTGATTTATTGTTTGGCACAGGACTCAGCAACGGTGATTCTTTGGGAACCGAAGCCGAATGAGTTCGTCGAGGTGAGCCGCTTTGTGCTACCTGATGCCGAAAACGCCGAAGGGAAGGCTTGGGCGCATCCCGTTGTGATTGGCAACAGATTGTATCTGCGTCATGCGCAGAACCTATACTGCTATGATGTGAAAGCACAGTAGAACATTTAGCCGGAGCAGACCAATTCGGAACACGTTCTAGAAGACTCGAGTCCTCCGCGGTCCGTTTGCTGTGTGTATTGCCATTCCTGCTGTGTTTGTGTACAATAGCCGCATGACAAAACTCAAGCGTATCCTCGTAACTGGCGGTGCCGGTTTTCTTGGCTCCCACCTTTGCGAACGCCTTGTGGCGGACCGGCACGACGTGATCTGTGTTGATAATTTTTTCACAAGCCAAAAGTCGAACATCGCTCATCTCTTGGAGAAGCCGAATTTTGAACTGATTCGGCACGACATCACGTTTCCGCTCTATTTGGAGGTCGATGAAATCTACAACCTGGCATGTCCTGCCGCACCGGGACACTATCAGTACGATCCGATCAGTACGATGAAAACATCTGTGTCCGGTTCGATTAACATGCTCGGTCTGGCAAAACGCTGCCGTGCAAAAATCCTGCAAACCTCGACTAGTGAAGTCTATGGCGACCCGGATGTCCATCCCCAGCCGGAATCGTACCGAGGCAACGTCAATCCTATCGGACCCAGAGCATGCTACGACGAAGGCAAAAGGGCAGCCGAAACGCTCTTTATGGACTACCGGCGGATGCACAAAATGCCGATTCGTATCGTTCGTATTTTCAACACCTACGGTCCGCGAATGCACCCCTACGACGGTCGCGTGGTCTCGAATTTTATCCGGCAGGCACTCCAAGGGGAACCGATCACGATTTTCGGTGACGGCTCGCAAACCCGGTCGTTCTGCTATCGTGATGATTTGGTGGACGCGATCATCCGAATGATGAACAATGAAGAGGATTTTGTTGGTCCCGTCAATATCGGCAATCCGTCGGAATTTACGATTCGTGAACTTGTTGAGATGGTTGTCCGGCTGGTCGGCAATCCGGCATCGGGGCTTATTGAAAAGCCGTTGCCTGCCGATGATCCGAAGCAGCGGTGTCCCGACATTTCGCTTGCCAGGGAAAGACTCGGTTGGGAGCCGACTATCCCGCTCGAAAAAGGGTTGCAAAAGACGATAGATTGGTTTCGATCCATCGACATGGAACAGTACCGTCCGCCGACTCCTCTGTATTGAAGAGTAGCGGTCCCGTTGCCGTCTCTCTTTTATCGTTTATCTCTGTTATATTGCGAACAGCATGAAATTATCCTTTGCGCTGGCACATAAAAGTTCACCGAGCCCGAAATAGAGCCCGGTGTTCACAGAGCCCGTGGCGTAAGCCAGGCAGGATTCGTCATCCTTTTTCCTGACACTTCCTGACGTTCTCCATGTTAGACTTCGCCTTGAAAATTGAAATCGGAGACTGTGAGGCAACGCACGGAGTAAGCCGCCGTGTCCGCGCTGCCAAAGAGTGACGACAGTGAGGGTTTAGGTCGTTTTTCCATTGCTCACTGCCTTATTTAATCAAA
>Ga0099364_10008201_pt1 | contig 14742 bp, 8 predicted proteins | sample TergutTh196P3_FD_73070 | JGI IMG/M metagenome (GOLD analysis project Ga0099364, IMG submission 73070) | Microcerotermes parvus P3 segment gut microbial communities from Pointe-Noire, Republic of the Congo - Th196 P3 | ecosystem: Host-associated > Arthropoda: Insects > Digestive system > Gut ... | reverse complement strand
GGAATACGAATCTGTGCACCCGTATTCAATTCGGACATTGCTGTATCGATTCCCAGTCCCCAGCCGAATAGGATAATCATGAACGTTGCCGTGATAAAGATAAAAACGTTGGCGATCCAAAAGTCGAATGTGTCCATCGCGATAAGTCCCTTCGAGAAGTAGAGGACAAACAGCGTGCCTGCCAGCAGCAGTCCGCCGAGCAGCAGGATGCTTCCTTTTCGTTTCAATCCCAGTCCGTCTTCAAAAAGAGCGATGGAGGGCTGCAGCATCGAAATGGAACTGGTAACAGCCGCAAGAAATAAGAGTGCAAAAAAGAGGAAACCAAAAAACTGCCCGAACGGCATCATCTCAAAAACACTCGGCAGAGTTTGAAATCCCAATGCAAAGGAACTGCCGAGGTTTTCCTTGTTCAGGGCAGCGTATCCCAGAAACATTAACGCCGCCGGAACGATCATCATTCCGCCAAAGACCACTTCGATAAAACTGTTGCTGCCGACTGCGGTAACACTGGATGCTGCTACGTCATCCTCGGCTTTCAGATAACTGGCGTAGGTCAATACTAATCCGAAGCCGACGGAAAGGGAGAAGAAAACCTGACCGGCGGCGGCAAGCCAACATTCAGGGTTCGCAAGGTGTTGCAGAATGGTCTTGTCGGAACCGGCGGTGCTCCAAACAAACTTCATGCCGTCGAAAAAACTTTGACCGGGTATGCCGGTTGGGTTGCCGAGCGTGGCGACCCGAATAAAAATGATGACCGAACAGATCAGCAGTGCCGGCAATGCCCATCGGCAAAACCGCTCGATGCCTTTGTTGATGCCGTGATAGATGAGCCAAAAATTCAGGAGGAAGCAAACAGCGATACAGAGCAGAGTCGGATGGGAGAATGCCGCTTTCAGGGTATTGCCGTTTTCGGACACACCGGCAATGTTCATAAAAAATTCGTTGTACGCTTGCGGAGGACCGAGATTCATCATTCCGGCGGCATAGTAAAGAGCGTAGGCGAGGCACCATCCTTCGACGATGATATAAAAGGTAAAGATCACAGCAGGCATCATCGCATAGAGAGAACCGAAGTACATCACCCGCCGCCGGTTGACGACACTGCGAAGGATGCCGGGAGCAGAATTGTGTCCGCGCACGCCGCCATAGCGACCGAGTGCCCATTCGGTCCACGCCAGCGGCAGACCGATGAGCAAGAGGGCAACAAAATAGGGGATCATAAAAGCGATCCCGCCGTAGAGTGCCATCTGACCGGGAAAGCGGAGATAGTTGCCCAGTCCCACCGCACTGCCGATGACGGCAAGAATGATGCCGACCTGCGATGTCCAGTTTTCTTTCCGAGGTTGCATTGGACAAGTTTAGCGGAAAAGCGGATGAAAGTCAAATTGCAAAGCAGGAGTCAGGAGTCAGGAGTCAGGAGTTAGGAGTTAGGAGTTAGGAGTTAGGAGTTAGGAGTTAGGAGTTAGGAGTTAGGAGTTAGGAGTTAGGAGGGAATCGATGGGCTGCGCCTTTACGTGACTGTTTCTGACAACCACCGGGCGGCATCCTTTGCCCAATAGGTCAAAATGATATTTGCTCCCGCGCGGGTGATCGCCGTGAGTGATTCCAAAACAACTGCCTTTTCATCGATCCAGCCGCGCTCCGCCGCCGCTTTGACCATACTGAACTCGCCGGAAACATTGTATGCCGCTATCGGAACCCCCTCAAAACGCTCCCGCACCCTTCGCACAATGTCCAAATAGGCTAACGCCGGTTTGACCATGATAATGTCCGCGCCTTCTTGCAGATCAAGCCCAACCTCCCGAACCGCCTGTCCCGCCGATGCCGCCGGGTCCATTTGATACGAGCGGCGGTCTCCGAACTGCGGTGCGCTGCCGGCGGCTTCCCGAAAGGGTCCGTAAAAAGAACTCGCATACTTCGCCGCATAACTCATGATCGGCAGTGGTGAAAATCCTTCCCGGTCTAAACCGGTTCGCATCGCTTGGATCATTCCATCCATCATGCCGCTGGGAGCGAGTACATCCGCCCCGGCACGGGCGTGGATCAGTGCTTGCGTGACAAGATTTTCGAGCGTGGCATCGTTATCGACCTCGTAGCCGCCCTCCGGTTTTTGGTGAAGCACGCCGCAATGTCCGTGATCGGTGTATTCGCAAAAGCAAACATCGGTGATGACGAGCAATTTATTGCCGAGTGTTTGTTTCACGGCACGCACCGCTTGAGGGATGATGCCGTTTTCACTTAACGCATCGCTTCCGAGAGCATCTTTCTTTTCGGGAATACCGAAGAGAATGATCCCGCCGATTCCGAGAGCGGCAACCTCTTCGGCTTCCTTCACGAGTTCGTCAATGGAGAGTTGAAAGTTGCCCGGCATCGCAGAAATCGGCTGCCGAATGTGTTGTCCGGTTCGCACAAACAGGGGCAGAATCAATCGTTCCGGCGAGAGGAACGTTTCCTGCACCATCCGCCGGAGAGCAGGTTCATAACGCAATCGCCGTAACCGAACAGTGGGGAAAGACATCGTGCGGAGTATTGTAACATGTAGGAAACCGAAAAACAACGGAGCCGCCGGTCAATTTTTTTAACCGCAAAGAAGACGCAAGGAACACAAAGGGGAATCTCTAAAAATACATTCTTTGCGTCCTTTGCACAATTTTTGCGCACCTTGCGGCTAACATGGTTCGGACTTAACCGCAAAGTACGCAATGGGTTACGCAAGGTGCGCAAAGTACAGATTGGGTGCGTTTCGGCACCAAGTCAAAATGCAAAAATTGATTTTTAGAGGTACCGCAAAGAAAACGTCCAATTCCTGCCCGTTTATGGTACAATACGTAGGATTGCTTTTTCGACGGACAGCATATTTTAAGACTTCATGGCTTTTTTGCGCATACGCGATTCCAACATTCTTGCCGTTAACACTTTTCCGCTTCAAGGCACCGTTATCCGCATTGGACGGACTGTCGGAAATGACATTCCGCTCGACCATCACGGAATCAGCCGGGAACATGCCGTCATCACTCGCGACGAAACGGGGTATTATCTTACCGACCTCGATAGCCGGAATGGTTCTTACATCAATGGACGCACCCTTGGAGAAAAAACCAAACTCACGAACGGGGATTTGCTCCGGTTTTGTGATCTCGAACTGATTTTTTATGAACAGGAGCCCCCTTCGGAAAGTGCTTTCAGGAAACAACAGAACAAAGCGCAAGTCAGCCGTGTAACCCTTTCGGATATTGAACCGACAGAAGGATACTCGGTCAAAGCGAAAATCACATTAAGTGATAAACGCCCGGTCATCACCTCCGCAAATGCGGCTGTAAAGTTGCAGGCGATGATCGACATCGGACGGAATCTTGGGGCGGATGTCGATCAGGTCTTGCCTCAACTTGTGGAAAACCTGCTCAAGATTTTTCTGCAAGCCGACTGCGCTTACATTCTGCTGGTGGATGACCAAACGCACCGTCTGGAACTTAAAGCCTTTTTGCACCGTAATCCGAACAATCAGGAGTCGTTTCATATCAGCCGTTCCATTCTGGAAAGGGTGGCACGAGCCAAAGCCGCGATACTTTCCGATGACGTTGCCCACGATTCCCGGTTTGAGCCGACGGACAGCATCATCAGTTACAATATCTGCTCCATTATGGCGGTGCCGATTATGGATTACGACCAAGCCGAAGTTTTGGGTGTGATTCAAGTTGATGCCCGGTCGCGCGGACAGAAATTTACCCACGAAGACCTTGATTTGCTCGTTTCTCTTGCTTATCAAGTGGCGGTGTGTTACCAGAATGCAAAACTGCACGAAATTGCCATTACCGAAAAAATAATGGAGCAGGAAATGAACATTGCGCACACGGTGCAACTGGGACTCCTGCCGCAGTCGTCGCCGGTAATAACGCACTATGAGTTTTTTGACTTTTACCAGCCTGCCCGGTTTCTCGGCGGAGATTATTACGACTATATTGCATTGGCGGATGGACGCTTGGTTTTTGCTCTGGGCGATGTCTCCGGCAAAGGAGTCGCGGCTTCGCTCTTGATGGCAAAACTTTCGGCAGAAGTCCGCGGCAGCCTGATTATCGAATCGACGTTTGGCGCAGTGATGAAGCGTCTCAATCAGATTTTTTGCAACCCGCGCTGGGATAACCGGTTTATCACATTCTTCTTCGGCGTACTGGACCCTTCCACCCATGAGATTTGCTTTCACAACGCGGGACACGTTCCGCCGATTTTGGTTTTGCCCGATGGTTCTTGTGAAATGTTGGGTGAAAACAACAGCGGTCTGCCGCTGGGCGTGATGGAGGATACGGAGTATCCTGAAAGCCGGTTCACGATACAGAAGGGGCAAAAATTAGTGGTACTCAGCGACGGTCTGACAGATGCGATGAACGCACAGGGGCAGTATTTTTCGATGAACGGAATCTTAAAATATATCTCCGGCTCTCGCGTGGATTCGGTCAACGAATTCGGCAAACGTTTGCTGAGTGCCGTACATAGTTTTTCCGGGCGCACCCCGCAAACAGACGACCAAAGTCTGGTGGTGGTCGGCAAGACGGAGTAGTACTCCGTTAGGTCTCATTTTGTGAATAAACCTGGCACGCCTTGCGGTTAAAAAAAAGAGAATTTAACCGCAAAGACGTAAAGAATCGCAAGGTTCGCAAGGTACAATTTCATGCCGTTTACAGCATATACCGTGAACGGCACGAACAGCCTTTGAGTACACCCATTTCGCCGCCTTGACAAACAATCGCCACTGTTGTAGCATGAACAGCGCAGGGTTTATTTTCCGGCTCGGATGCCTTTCGAATGTACAATCTCTCCCCCTTTTTGACAAGCTCCTTTTTGACGGGGCACTATTAACCATGAAACTCTTTCCCAAAATCATCGGAATCGGCATCGTCGGGCTATTGGTCGCCGCAGTGATCTCAGCCATCAGTATGTACACCGGAGCAAAAGTCGGCGGCATCCAAGACGAAGAATACAGATACCGCCTGTTTCAAGGCGAATTGACAAAGGCACGGCTCGCGCACCTTGGCTGGCTACGGACAATCAGTGAAGCGATTGTCGCCGAAAAAGAGGAGTTCACTGTCGGCACCGACGGACACCAGTGCGATTTCGGAAAGTGGTACTACTCTAAAGAGACAGAAGAAACCCTTAAAACGAAGCCGGAGGAACTGCAAAAGGCTTTTCATGGAATCGCTGCCGAGCATTTGGACATTCATCATTTCGGCGGCGAATTGATAGAAATGTGGGACAAAAATAATCTGGAACCCGCCGCCAAATACTATAACGAAGAGATCGCTCCGCTGGCAGACACTCTCCTCAAACAGTTGTCCGATATGGAAGAGTTATGTCAAATAGAGATAAACAGAATTCGCGGCGAAGGAGACTGGTGGCTCAAGAATCAAAATTTGCCAACCATCGGTATGTTGTTGCTTGGTCTTGTGATCCTGGCTCCTTATGCCTGGCTCACGGCGAGGGGGATTGTGCAACCGCTCCAAACGGGAGGGAACATTCTGCAAGGCATTGCGACACGAGGAGATACACGACAAGAGATTCCTGCGGCTTTGACCCGCCGCAGGGACGAAATCGGCGATATTACCCAAAACATTGAACTCGTGTTGCATGATTATCGTGCTCTTGACGTAATCACCGACAAACTGGCGGAAGGAGATTGGCAAATTACGGTCAAGGAAAAAAGTCCCGAAGATTCATTGAACCGGGGACTCGCCAAGATGCTCGATCAGGTCAATGACACGCTGCGCAAGATCAACGACAGTGTGTCGCAAGTCGCCACCGGAGCGGGGGAAGTCACCAACGCTGCCCAGAATCTCTCCGATGGTTCTCAGCAAGCGGCGGCGAGTCTCGAAGAAATTACCGCCTCGATGAGCGAAATCAGCAGTCAAACGAAACAGAATGCCGAAAGTGCCGGTCAAGCCCGCGATTTGGCAATGCAAACGGACAAGGTCGCTGCTGACGGACAGAAAGCGATGCAGGAAATGATTACCGCAATGAGTCAAATCACAAAGAACTCCGGTGAGATTCAACGGGTCATCAAAGTGATTGACGACATTGCGTTCCAGACAAACTTGCTTGCGCTCAATGCTGCTGTAGAAGCCGCCAGGGCTGGAACGCACGGTAAGGGCTTTGCCGTTGTTGCCGAAGAAGTGCGTAATCTTGCCTCCCGAAGTGCGAAAGCCGCGCGGGAAACGTCGGATTTGATCGCGAATAGCGGAGCGGAAATCGACCACGGAGCGGAAATCGCCAACCGGACTGCCGAAGTCTTGCACACCATTGTTGACCAGATCAAGAAGACGACCGATCTTATGGCGGGCATTGCCGCTGCGAGTGATGAACAGGCGCAGGGTGTGGGTCAGGTAACGGTCGGCTTGCAGCAGATTGATTCCGTCACGCAACAGAATACGGCAGCGGCAGAGGAATCCGCAAGTGCTGCCAACGAGATGAGTTCTATGTCGTCAACCCTGCAAAACCTGGTGGCTCAGTTTAAGTTGCGGTAGAGCCTTGTAAACTGTAAACGGCATGAAAATTGTACCTTGCGGGCGCTGCGCTTCTTTGCGTCTTTGCGGTTAAAAAACAGCCGCAAAGATGCAAAGAAAATTGTCCCATTCCTTCCCGTTCATGGTGTATGACCACACAAAAGCCCCGCCGAACTTTTGAAGAAGCCGTTCGACTGCTCCATGATCGAATCAACCTCGAACGCTTGCAAAGTTTTGCTCCGCAAGACATGGAAGGGCGGCTCGAGTCATTGCAGCAAATCCTCGACTCGCTGGGCAATCCCGAAACGGCATACCGGACTATTCACGTTGCCGGCACCAAGGGAAAAGGTTCGACATGTGTGATGCTGGAAGCAATTTTTCTCGAATCGGGTTATCGAGTCGGACGCTTCACTTCGCCGCACCTCTATTGCTTTACCGAGCGGCTCACCATCAATGGTGCGCCGTGTCCTCCTGATGAGTTCGCAGAATTATTTTTTTCCGTATATGGGCAAGTCGAACCGGAAACATTCCCATCGCTCACCTATTTTGAATTATTGACGCTGCTGTCATTTGTCTATTTTGCCCGGCAGCAGGTCGATGTTGCGATTATTGAAGTTGGACTCGGCGGTCGTCTTGATGCGACAACCCTTTGCCGTCCCGAAGTGTCGGTCATTACCAGCATCAGTTACGACCACATGGCACAGTTGGGACCGACGCTTTCCCACATTGCCGCGGAGAAGAGCGGCATTCTCAAACCCGGCGTGCCTGTGGTCACAACAGTGATCACTCCGGAACCGCTGGAAGTGATTCGGGAGAAGGCGGAATCTGTTGGCGCACCGCTTTATGAACTGGGCAAACATTTTTTCGTTGAGGCGGTCAACCCCTACACGTTTCAGTATGAGGCACGGTTGCCGGAATTTCCGGCGGCGTTGTCCCTAGACAATCTTTCGCTCACAATGCCGGGGGAGCATCAGATTCACAATGCGGCGGCGGCAATTTCGGCATTTCTTCTCTCACAAGAGCACCAAGGACGCGCAGAGGAGAACAAAGAAACGGTGTGCCCTCCGTACCTTTGTGAGAATCTTCGTGGGAAAAATAAAATCCGCACCGCGCTGCAAAACGCCTCCCTGCCTCTTCGTGTCGAAATAATCCGCCGCGATAGTTTGCCCACCTTTATTTTCGACGGTGCGCACAACCGGGCATCAATGCACGCACTGGTAAAAACAATCACGGAGATCTATCCGAATCACCGGCGTTTCCTGATTTTCGGAGCATCGTTGGAAAAAGATATTGTGGGGATGTTTGCGGAAATAGAGGGGCATTTTGAGCACGTGTTTCTCACGCAATCCTCCCATACAAGCCGGCGTTTTCCGCCGCAGGAATTACGGAAACTCCTCACACTGCCGGACGGCAAAGTGAGTGTGGTCGAAAAGGGCAAAGACGCTTTGGAGCAGTGTGTGAAGGGGGCAAACAAAGAGGACGTGATTGCCGTTACCGGTTCGCTGTACCTTGCTGCGGAATTGCGGAAAGTTTTCATGCTGTAAGCGGCATACAACCGTACCTTCGCGTACCCTGCGCTTCTCTGCGTCTTTGCGGTTAAAAAAAATCACTGCAAAGGACAATGTTCATACCGTTTACTGTACATCAATGCTTAAAATGCCGCCGCCCCGTAAAAACCATCGGAATACCGTACTTATTACAGGCTTCGATGACCGCTTCGTCTCCCCGGGAACCGCCGGGTTGAATGACTGCCCGGATGCCGTAGTCCGCGATGAGGTCTATCGAATCCGGGAAGGGAAAAAACGCATCACTGGCGAGGACGCTTCCCTTAATCCGCTCCCCCGCCTTTTTGATGGAAATTTCGACCGAGTCAATCCGGCTCATTTGTCCCGCCCCCGCTCCGAGAAGCATGCCTTCCTTTGCCAACACGATTGCATTCGATTTGACATGCCGGACGATTTCCCAAGCGAACCGAATGTCATCCCATGCATCCGGCTCCGGCTTTTTGTCCGTTGCAACCATCCATTGGTCTTCGGGATCGTTTTGTGTGTCGGTCTCTTGGAGTAAGGCTCCCCCTTCGAGCGGTCGGAGATTCCATTGGGAGGGCGGAACGTCCAGTGAACCCACGTGCAGTAGCCGGACATTCGCGCCCCACTTCGGTTTTGCGGTCAGGACTTCTAACGCATCGGCATCGAAAGAGGGGGCAACAATCGCTTCGACGAATAAGCCGGGCGTTGCCAAAATTTCCGCCGATGCAAGATCGACCGGGCGATTGATTCCGATGACTGAACCGAACGCACTGAGCGGATCGCCTGCCATGGCTTTACTCACGGCATTGGAAAGTTCCGTATCCACCGCCGCCCCGCATGGATTGTTGTGCTTGATCACCGCGACTGCCGGCATCGGGAAGGCGCGGACGATGGAGAGGGCAGAGTCGAGGTCGAGTAAGTTATTGTAGGACAGTTCTTTCCCATTGAGTTGCCGGGCAGAAACAACATTTGCCGTTTTGGAGCGGGGATCGACGTAGACTGCCGCCTGTTGATGCGGATTCTCGCCGTACCGCAAAACATCGCTACGCTTAAATTTCAGAGAGAGCGTCGCGGGAAACTCCCCCTTGGAGAGCCGCTCGACGAAGTATTGAGAAATTGCACTGTCATAACTCCCTGTCATCGTAAACGCATCACGGGCAAGACTTTGCCGCAGTTGCAGTGTCGTGCGGCTATTCTTTTGAATCTGTTCCAAGACCGACGCATATTGGTCTTGCGAAGTTACGACCGTTACAAACTGGTGATTTTTGGCGGCGGCACGAATCATCGAAGGACCGCCGATGTCGATGTTTTCAATCGCTTCCTCGTCGGTAACACCCTCTTTGGCAATGGTTGCCTCGAAGGGATAAAGGTTCATCACGATCAGTTCAAACGTTTTGATACTATGTTCGGCGAGGGCATTCATATCGCCGAGGTTATCCCTTCGGCAGAGGAGACCGCCGTAAATTTTGGGGTGGATCGTTTTGAGCCGTCCCCCCATCATTTCGGGAAAGCCTGTGTAGGCGGCAACATCAATGACAGGAATACCTTCCTTTTCGAGATGGGTTCGCGTTCCGCCGGTACTGTAAATTTCGACTCCGGCGTTGTGTAAACCTTTGGCGAAGTCAACGATACCCATTTTATCGCTGACACTGATCAGAGCACGGGTCACTTTTGGGGATTCTACGGACATGAAGCGGCTGTTTTTGTGAGTCTAATGGTTGTACTTTTCAACGAGGGACATTTTCCCCTATTTCGGCGGAGTCGTCAAGATGTGTGTTTTCGGCAAAGGCTGGTGGGTACGGAAAACGGCATGTGTACGGTTAAATTCTTTTTTAACCGCAAAGACGCAACGCAAAGAAGCGCAAGGGGGCGCAAAGTATAATTTCTTGCCGTTTACGGTATGTGCTGTTTTTGTGTTCTGCACCTTCCACTTCCACTTCCACTTGTATTTTGGTACAATCCAACGCATGAAAAAAATACGCATTGGAATCCACGGAGCGGCTGGACGCATGGGACTACGGCTCATTGCTCTGGCAGCGGCGGACAGCGGCTTGGAACTCACGGCGGCACTGGAAGTTGCCGGGCATCCCCGGCTCGGAAAAGACGCAGGAAACATTGCAGGTGTTGGAACTATCGGCGTTCCTTTAACGGCTGAACTGGTCAAGAACATCGACGTGCTCATCGACTTTTCCTCGCCGAAGGGCACCGGCGTGCTGCTTCAACGCTGTACCGAACTGCAAATCCCGCTGGTCTTTGCGACGACAGGTCTTTCGCCGGAACAATCGGCACAACTCCGGGAAACTGCCCAAAAGATACCGATACTCTGGTCGCCGAGCATGAGCATGACGGTTAATCTCGCGATGAAACTTTGCGAAACGGCTGCTCAGGCACTCAGCGGCAAAGATGCTGACGTGGAAATTATCGAAAAGCACCACCGCTTCAAGGTCGATGCCCCCAGTGGGACAGCATTGAAATTCGGACAGTTAATTACTGACAAGATGAATCTCACACAGCCGCAGCATGGTCGGCATGGAGACACCGGCGAGCGGAAGCGGAGCGAAATCGGTTATCATGCGGTTCGGATCGGGGATAATCCGGGAGAACACACGATTCTATTCGGACTGCTCGGCGAAACGCTTGAAGTTACGGTCAAGGCATCGAATCGGGACTGTTACGCATCGGGGGCTCTCGCCGCCGCTAAGTTCCTGCATGGTAAACCCGCCGGAATGTACGGAATGAACGATGTACTGGATTTGTAGGAAAACAGTCAGAGAGACTGTTGTAGCGTCAACGGCATAGAAATGTCCCTTGCGAACTTCGCGAAAACTTTGCGTTCTTTGCGGTTAAAAAAATAACCGCAAAGTGAGAAATGACTCTGTTTACAACATATCCACCGGGTCAACATCGACGATCCACTGGATTTCCGGCGGTGTTTTCAAGGCAAGGGAGACCGACCGGACAATTTCTCGTAAGCGGTCACTCTGTGCCGAGAAGAGATGTATGTGAAAGCGGTAAAAGTTTCGCAACTTCGCAAAGGGGGCAGGAGCGGGTCCCAAAAGTTTGAATGGCGGCTCGTGTGCCGCGCCGCTTGCAGGGCGCGTTGCCAGCGGCGCGGCTAATTTTTGTGCAAACATTTTGGCAAATTCCAACGTATGTGCTTCGTGCTCGCCGCGTACCACAATTCTTATCATCCGGCTGTAGGGCGGATAGCCCAGTGCCTTGCGGAACGGCAGTTCTTGTTGTACGAACCCGTTATAGTCATGCTTTGCCGCTGCTATAATCGCCGGATGGTCAGGCTGAAAGGTCTGAATGATCACCCGTCCCCCCCGCTCACCGCGACCAGTGCGTCCTGCCACCTGTGTAATCAAATGAAATGTCCGCTCCGCCGCCCGAAAGTCCGGCAAGTGCAGTGCCGTGTCCGCATTGATGACACCGACGAGCATCACATTCGGAAAATCAAGCCCCTTGGCAATCATCTGTGTTCCCAAAAGTATCTGTGTGTTCCCGTTGCGGAATTGCGACAGTGCTTGTTCGTGGGCTCCGGGACGCTGCATCGTGTCGGTGTCCATTCGTACCACGGCGGCGTTGGGAAAGCGGGACTTCACTTCGGCTTCCAACTTTTGCGTCCCGACACCGATGTGGCGGATACCGGCAAACCGGCACTTCGGGCACTCCTTCGGCACAGGGATTTGATAATCGCAGTAATGGCACAAGGCGATTTCCTCCGTTTTGTGATGTGTGAGGGACACATCGCAATTCGGACATTTCACAGGATCACCGCAGGCAGGACATTGAATTTGTGTCGAAAAACCCCGGCGGTTGAGCAGTAAGATAATCTGCCCTTTTGCCGAAAGCGTTTCGTGAATGGCTTGATGCAGTTGTCGGTGAATCGCCCCGCGAGTCATTTGCATCCGCACTTCTTCACGCAGGTCAACAACCCGGACTTCGGGTAAGCGCAAGTTTTTGACACGGTGCGGCATGGAGAGTAAGAGCGACGACGGAGAGGAAGAGACGGCGGGGGAGATGGCAGACGGCAGACGACAGACGGCAGAATTTTGTGCCTCCTCCTCACCCGTCGGCGCAGCCGCCGACTCTCTGCTGCCGTCTGCCGTTTGCCGTCTGCTGTCTCCCCCCCTGCTGTCTGCTCCAAACCACGTTTCCAGCGACGGCGTTGCCGAACCGAGAATCAGCGGGATGTCCAAAATTTCTGCCCGCTTCCTCGCGACCTCACGGGTATGATAGCGCGGTGTACTGTCTTGCTTGAAGGAGTTCTCATGTTCTTCGTCAATCACGATGAGTCCCAGTCGGGGCAAGGGGGCAAAAATTGCACTGCGGGCACCAACCACGACTTGTACGTCACCGGAAACAATGTTCGACCATTGCCGATGCCGCTCCGCATCGGTCAGGTGTGAATGAAGCACCGCTACATTCGCAAAACGGTCCTTAAAGCGTCCGACCGTTTGCGGCGTGAGACTGATTTCCGGCACAAGAACAATTGCCTGCTTCTTTTGCCGGACAACCGCTTGGATTGCCTGAATATAAACTTCGGTCTTACCGCTGCCGGTAACACCGTGAAGTAAAAATGTTTCGTGCTGCCTCTGTTCGAGAACACCCGCAATTTCGGACAACACACGGCGTTGATCAGCATTGAGTGAATAATCTGCCGTCTGCCGTCTGCCGTCTGCTGTCTCTTCAGCCGTCCCTTCCGCCGTCTGCGGTCTGCCATCGGCGGTCTGCCGCCGGATAGTTTTAACACCAATAATACCAAGTTGTTTGAGTGCCTGAATCGGCACCGCCGAACACTTGGCGGCACGTCCGAGTTCCTGCATCGAGAGCGGTTCAGGACTATGCCGAAGCACTTCTAATACGTGCTGTTGTTTTTTTGTGAGCGTATGCAGCAACGCCGCCGCCGGCTCTTTGTTGCCCTCCGCCCTCTGCCCTCTGCCCTCTTTTCCTTCGTTCACAAATCCCTTGCTCACAAATCCCTCATTCACAAACAACACAGTCGTCAACCGTGTTCCCGCTTGCGACCGCACTCCGGCGGGCAGAATCGCTTCGAGCACCTGTCCGATGGAACAAAGATAATGCCGTGCGATCCACCGGGTGAGTTCGAGCATTTTGTCGTCGAGCAACCGGCGTTCGTCGAGAATCGATTGCACCGGTTTGAGTTTCACGCTGGTCTGTGCAATCCCCCAGGGTTGAATGTCAATACAATAGCCGACTTGCAGACGGTTGCCCTTTCCAAGCGGCACAAGGATACGCATACCGGCTTCGATTTGACCGGCAAGAGAATTCGGCACAAGATAATCCAGCACAGCATCGTAGCCTGAGGGAAAGACCACTTTGGCAATTTTGCGGTTTTTGAGGTCGTCGATCTCCCAGGGCGGCAGAGCACTGGCACCGGTATCGCCGAAAATGTCGTCCTCATCAGCAAAGAGACCGGGACGGGGAGGATTCATGGATGCCATTATACCGAAAACAGCATGAAAATTATACCTTGCGTACTCTGCGAAAACTTTGCGCCCTTTGCAATTAAAAAGAGAATTGAACCGCAAAGAACGCAAAGTACCATTTCACGCCGTTTAGGGTCGCACTCCCTTAACGTTCATCTCGATAGAGTACAAACTCGTTCGTGCGGTAATAAAGAGCGTCTTGAACTCAGGACCGCCGAAACAGACATTCGCAGGATGCTCCGGCGGTTTAATCCGCTGAATCACTTCCCCCGCCGGACTGTAAATCACGATGTCGGATTGTCTCATGTCCGTCAGATAAACATTCCCTTTTTCGTCAATCGTCATTCCATCGACCGCCACGGGAGCAAAAGGATGTTTGCCCGTGAGTGTGCCGTCCTCTTGGATGTTGTATCGATAGACCATAGTGCCGTTGATGTCAGCAACATAGAGGAGTTTTCCGTCCGGCGTGCCGACAATGCCGTTCGGTTTGACAAAGCCCCTGCCTTCTCCCGTTTCAATCACACGGAGCACTTTACTACGGTCAGGCAAGATATAATAGACGTGTTCACCATCTTGAACAACGTGAAAATTGTTGCCGTACTGCGGGTCAGTGAAATAGATACCGCCATTGGGAGCCACCCAGAGGTCGTTCGGCTTATTAAAGTGCCGGGCACCGAATTTATTCGCCACCACCGTCCGCTTGCCGTCCGGCGTGTACATGACAACGCTTCCCGTGCCGCCTTCGCAAACGTACAGATTGTCATTCTTGTCGAAGTACATTCCGTTGGCGTGTGCAGACTCTTCGATGAATACGGAGACTTTTTTGTCGGCAACTGACCAAACGTGGATTTTGCAATTCGGGTCATCTACGAAATAGACATCCCCTTTGGAATTGGCGGTGGGTCCCTCGGTGAAGCGGAATCCATCGGCAAGTTTAACGACGGCGGCTCCCGGTGCGGTTAGGGACTGCGCCCTCGCGGACTCTGCGGCGATACCCAGACAAAGGAGTAAGGGGAGAAAAGAAATGTGTTTCAGTTTCATAAGTTTGAGAGGGTTAGAACGTACAGTCCCCGCCATTCTACCCTACATGGCGGCAAAAAAACATAGGGCGGCTGGTATCTGCAGTCTGTGGGAGCATCCAAGTTTAGTGGGTGGTGTTTTCTGTCTTCGCTTTCCCCTTTGGTGGCACAGTGTTCATCATTGCCCCGAAGGGGCAAAATGTCTATAACCGCCGGTTTTAACCGGCGGACACGGCATCACTTTCGTCCT